>Ga0315279_10010981_pt1 | contig 10556 bp, 10 predicted proteins | sample YL17G06_20_MG_FD_203694 | JGI IMG/M metagenome (GOLD analysis project Ga0315279, IMG submission 203694) | Sediment microbial communities from Yellowstone Lake, YNP, Wyoming, USA - YL17G06_20 | ecosystem: Environmental > Aquatic > Freshwater > Lake > Sediment | place: USA: Wyoming | collected...
TGGCAGAACATTCCTGGCTCCTAGGATCGACGCGAAGTAGATATAGAAATCGTTCTTTTTCGTCACATGGCTGTAACGGGCCAGCGCCAACAGCCGATCCATCGAGTTCTTTCCCTGAGATATCAAGACCGAAACATATTCCTTCACGTCCCCAACCGCGGCAGACTCGAAGGTCTTCCCATTCATCCTCAGATGCTCCTCGAATTCAAGGATCGCTGTGACAGCTGACTCAATGGTTTTCTCGTCGAGTTTGCGTTCTAAGCAATAATCTCTGAACTCTTTCTCCTGCACGCTTCATCACTTTTTGCGTGTTCACAAAAATGGCTTGTATTAAACAATTTGGGCCGGGCGATTTCTCGGCAAAGTGAAAAGAAGAGGGAACATTCCTCTGCTTTTATCTGCCGGTATGCAGTAGAGGATGAAAGCGTTTTATGAGGATCGTATCATGTTTCTTCACCGGTCTGAAGGTATGAAGATCAGAGAGCTAAGACTGGGAGACTTGGAGCCTGAAAGATTCATAGAGCGGAAGGTGGAGGAAATCAAATCAATTGTTGGAAGAGCTTCGGCTCTGAACGCGTTGTCCGGTGGCGTAGATTCCTCCACAGTGACCATTCTTGGCCATAGAGCCCTCGGTGACAGACTGAAGACCTATTTCATCGACAATGGTTTGATGAGGGAGGGAGAGCCTGAGCGTGTGGTTTCGATATTCGAGAATCTAGGAGTAAGGGTAGAGCTGGTACAGGCTAAGGAACGCTTCTTTTCCGTTTTGAAAGGAATAAGGGATCCTGAAGAAAAAAGGGAAGCGATCACTCAGGCGTTCTATGGAGACATTTTCGGCAGGATGGTAAGAGAGAGCGGCATACAATACTTGCTGCAGGGAACGAATTACACAGACATAGAGGAGACTGTTGCCGGGATAAAGAGACAACATAATGTTCTTGACCAACTTGGAATTGACACAAAAGAGAGATACGGCTACAAGGTCATAGAGCCGCTAGTTGAACTTAGAAAACCAGCGGTAAGAGAGATTGCTAAAGCTCTAGGCTTGCCAGAGGGGATATACAGTAGGCCCCCGTTCCCGGGTCCCGCTTTAGCAGCAAGGATAATCGGCGAAGTCACGCCTGACAAAGTGGAGACTGTGAGGAAAGCAACTCAGATAGTTGAAGAAGAGTTGTCCGGCATGAATGCTTTCCAGTTCCTTGCAGTCCTGCATGAAGACAGAGTTACGGGAGTAAGAGAAGGAAGAAGAGATTATGGGCAACAGATTGAGGTGAGGTGCTGGGATAGCACAGACGCCAAGACAGCGTTCCCGACGGGACTCCCTCACGAGATCTTGGATAGGCTTGCGGGCAGGATAACTGAAGAAGTGCCGGGCATAGTGAGCGTGACATACAACATAACGAAGAAGCCTCCTTCAACCATGGAAGCCATCTAGCCAAACAGTGCGCGCTAAAGGTGTGATGTGTGAAGGGTCGTCCCATGGTTATTGTCTTGTTTGACTTGGAAGGCACTCTTGTGCAGTCAGTGGAGGCAGATCCGAAAGCTGTTCTTGAAGCGCGCGCTTTCACCATTCTGGACAACATACTTCTTCAGCTACGTGGGCTACGATCCGAGTAATGCGCAGTTGCCCTACAAGGATCTGGTCGACGTGGTCAACAAAGCTTCAGCGCAGAACATGATAGCTGGCAAATTCAGCTCAACAGCGGAATTCTACAAGGGACTAATAGGCATTCAGTCATCCGCGACATCAACCACACTGACCCCTCTAACAAAAGTGAGTGAAAGCAAGATACAAGGCTTCTTGGGGCTGTTAACAATAGCGGGAGCAGCAATAACGATTGGGCTTGCAACGTTTACCGTGTTGAGGCGACGCCAACATCAGAAAACAAGATGAGGAGCGCGTACTTCAGAGGCCGTAGCCAGTCACAGGCAACGAATCGGCCTATTCAAAGTCTCAGCTGCCTCTTTCCTTCAGTAGTGATGAAGTATCGGTCACCGCTTTCTCCGCAAGTTACCAAGACAAGTGCTCGCCCTTTCAACCTCTGCAGAGCTTCATCCAGAACCTCTTCCCGCAAAGCCAAAGCCCCCATAATCACATCTCTCGTCCTCCCCTCCATGAGAGCTAGATAGCTCAAGATGCGCCATTCAGCCGCATCCAACATTACACTCCACCTGCCTAGGATGTTGCGTTTCTACTTCAGATCATTCTAAGAGAGAGGCTAAAGATCTGTTTTCGGTTCAGATGATTTTTGTGCCTTCGCTCTGTAGATTCTAATGCCACCGTAAACAACTGGCTTAACTTTTCCTTCGAACACGAGCGCGTTGAGCGTCCACTTTACATTCTCAATCCTCACATGCAGGTCCCGGCTCATAACTCCCATGCCTCTGTACCCCTCCGTGCGAAGATAATTCAGGATCCTACTCTCCAAAGACTCCTTCCTATGCACAGACAACTGAAGCTACGCCATCCATCCACAAGAAGAGCGAGGATCTAGCCAATAACTCACAGAGAAAAGCGAAACTATTCAACCAAACAACTCCCGATGCTTCTAGTGCACGAGAGTCGAGCCCGATGTGTTTGGTTTCTAAATATCGCTGGAGGTTATGGCTTCAAGTATCAATATTGTGTTGTTTCTTTGTGCTTGCTTTCTGAGAGCATTGATCCGAACCCTAGTATGTTTTAGAATCGCTCTCACATCATCTTTGTCTTTCAAAGCCCGCTCTCTTGGAACAGTCGCCTTGATCATCCGTAGCTTCGCGAGAATCAGATTTTCAGGTGTCTGATAGAAGGTTGGCAGACCTATGATACTGCCAGTTCTCTTCTCAAGCTTCATGCTTGAGAGTATTATGTCTACTGTGAATGGAGTCTTGGTGTCCCTGAGCGTGACAATTCTGTAACTTGATCTCAGGGCCGCACCTATTCTTCGTCTGTCAACTTCTAGTCCAGCCACCCTTAGCGCGGATATGAGTTTGGCCAGAGAATCCCTTCGAGAGACTTCGACCAGAATGTCTACGTCCATCGTGGTACGAGGCGTGCCGTAGTAGCTTGCCGCCAAAGCCCCTGTAAACGCGTAATCTAATCTAAGAGAGTTGAAGACGCTAGCAATTCTTTTGACCAGCCCTTCGAAATTTTCCAGTCTCTAGACCTCACGCACTCGGTGTCTCCCATGTCTGATTCTGTCTCTGACCCGTTCGAGAAGCGTCTCTTCCTTGACTCCTGGAGACCTGTCTCTCACAGCATCAGAAGAAATACGGACACAGACATCCGTCATGTTAATTGCAAGATTGACCCTTCTCTCAGCAAGACTTCTCTTCTCTCTCAGTGTAGCCTTAGGCAACTCTACCAGCCAAGTCTTCCAACAACTTGGAAGTTCATTGGGAACTAAAAACGCTTCCGTTCCTTTGGCTCAACCCGTGGCCCGATGTTGCCTAGTGTAACGATCAGGATTGGGAACACAACAGCAAACACTAGGGTATGTGTTGTCTGCGAAGGTACAGACGATGTCAAGCAGCGAACCCGAAGATATCTGCCAGGGTGCGCTATCTGTTTTCACATTGTAGATCCAAAGGACGTTTTCGTAGGCAACTTTTCGTGCGAGGTCGGGAGGAAGCTTTCTGAGAAAAACCCAGATGGGGTTCTCCTTAGGCGGAGTCTCTCCACTCGGAGTCCTCCACGTGACTTCTCCGGCCACTCCGTAGAAGGTGTCGCTGCCGATCACAAAGCGATCTGGAAATGAACGGATAAGATCAACCCACTCGGGCCGAATATCGCCTCTCTCGTTCAGAGGCATATTTTCCGGAAAGAGCGGTTTCTGAATCTTTATGCTCATGTAGAGGTTTGGATGGCGTTGAAGCAATTGCTGCATCAATGCGACTGTTCTGTATCCTGTGTTGTCCCATCCGGCGTGAGCCCAAATAATGCGCGCATTACGATTGTAGGATAGTAGTCGCTCGAAGGCTGCCATGTTCTCACGCAGAGTTTTTGGATTGGGCGGACTGTCAAGCTCCTTCGGCAAGAGCATATCTTGAGGAATTGCCTCCATGTGCAGGTCAATGGGTACATTGTTGTTTGCAGCGATCTCGGCCAGGAGCAGGAAGAGGGGGTGATCGGGAGGAGCAGATAGATAGGGGTGACCTGTATGCAAAGAGAAGTGTTCAGCCGTTGTTTCGCTGAATCCAACAGCTCCGTTGCGGATGATCCCTTCGGCTATCTCCTGAAAACTGCGTTTGATGTCAGGGGTAACCTCCTCAGGGCGAGTCGAATGAATCATAGGGTTAAGCGATCCTCCCGCTGCCAAGACAGCGAATCGTCCAGGGTACTTCTTTGTGATCTCAGCGAGTTCTTTGTGATCGTACGTTCCTGCGAATCTGGCAGGAAACGGTGGCGGCATGATCAAGGTCTTTTGGATTCCGAATTTCTCCATGTTTTCTAGAGCAGTCTTCACCGCTAGGTCGGAAGAACTCTCTGAACCGGAATCCCATTGGAGGTGGGCATGGGTATCTATGACGATGCAGTCCGGTTGGGCAATCGTCTGAGATCCAGAAATCGTCGTTACAACAGGAGTGATCGTGATGGTCTTGGGCTGTGTGGGCTGTGGAACAAACTGCTGCCAGCCTACGGCCCCCAGTATGACTAATGTCAGAACGAGCACCGCGATGAGTTTCCACTTTCTCTGCATGGACATAAGAAACGACAGAACAATCTTCCACTAAGGAAGATTAAGCTCTTTTCCCAAAGCAGCTTCTAAGCACGCACCCGAATCCAGGATAAGTCTTTGATACAGCTGTAAGAGTGTGGATCCCGCCCGGTCCACCACTCTAGCGGTTACTACTGTGGGTTCGGGAAATTGTTAGCGTGGTCAACCTAGCAACTCGTATGCACCTTGAATTCACTTTGGTTTATGTGTCGCGTGTCACTTCTTATGGCGGTGCGCACACACGCCAAAAACCGCTCCCTACGACGAGGGACGACGGCGATTCTTGATGTGACGAGAGAATTATGGAGGGTGCTTTGTTTGGAGTGATCAGTGTGCTTTTGCGTCTTGTATTGCTTTGATCCATTCATCGAATCCTTTGAGGGTACCTGCTACTCCACTCCTGTAGAGAAGAGCTTTTGGCTTATCTGGAGCGCTCCATTGGACTGATAGTAGGGCTCCTCCAAGTTGTCTCTCGGTCTTCACTTCTGAGAGGTCTTGAAGGTTGAGTTGAAAACTGTCCGGTCTCTCAAGGGCTTTGTCCAGTTCTTCTGGTTTGACTTTTGTCATGGCTCCTAGTAATTTGTCTCCTATTATGCCTCCTATGCCTCCAAATAGTCCTCCGGCAACTAGACGCTTGGCAAATTCTCCGCCGGATTGTGCGAAAATGAGCCGCATATCAGTCAGAATAAGTGTTCCTGCTGGGGGATTGAATCTGTATTTCTTGTCTCCTTTCTGTTTGAGGCTGAATCCGGATTCACTTTTAAGCACGGTTTCTTCAGGGCGTGACATGAAACATCCCGAAGTCATACCAGTAACGCCTTCTTAAGAGTTTGCGCTTATCGAGGTGCACAGACGTAAAGTCCGGCTTTCCAACTAGAGCGCGTTCCAGTTGTTTGCCTCGCTTGGTCATCCGATTATTCTGGTGCTCATACAATGGTTCGAACACACACAAAATTGTCAACAACGATGGAACGAGGGTTCAATTTCTGTCGGCCGCACCTTCTATGGCACACACACCTCCCTCCCCCAACGACGTTAATTGGGGGGAATCCACCAAACCCCTCTTCTCCACGTCTGACTACTGGCGGTGCAGAACTTCTTGCCTGCGACTACGACATTTCGGCATTTAAGATACGTAGGTTCCGACGATCTTTTTAATTATGCTTGTTCACTAGAATCTAGCCACAATATTCGTCAGCAAGTAGTGCGCAGAGTTATTGAAGATATGAAGTGACTCGACATGTTCGAAACTTGGTCCAGAAGTTTTCAATTGGTAAAACAGAGCTATGCTATCCTTAAGAAAGATAGAGAGATGCTTCTCTTTCCCATTATTTCCATGACTGTTATCGTTCTACTCTTCATTTCCTATATCATCCCCTTCAATGCTATAACCGGAGTTGACCTTCCTGCTCCAGTCGACCTAACGTTTCTAGTCGCATTTTATCTTATCATTTACTTCATTATTGTTTTCTTTAACGTCGGTTTAATCAGCTGCGCACGTATCCGCTTAAATGGTGGCGATCCCACATTCAAAGATGGCATAACCAATGCCAGTAAGCATCTTCATAGCATTCTTCTCTGGTCTATGATTTCTGCAACCGTAGGATTAATTCTCACAATGCTTACGACTCCATCCAAGAAACATTCTTTGATACAAGATTCGGTTGTAGGATTCTTCCGATCAATACTAGGTATGGCATGGACACTACTTACCTTCTTCGTCATTCCTGTCATGATCTTTGAAAACAAAGGCGTCTTTCAATCAATTAAATCATCAGGCCAATTATTCAAGAAAACTTGGGGAGAAACAGCTGTCGGTAGCGCTTCTATCAATCTTATTTTCGGCGCGTTAGCATTGCCAGGTATTTTTGGATTCATAGGAATGTTATGGTGTCAATCTTGTTCAATGACTACTAGGATGGGTATGCTTGCTGCGGCTATTCTTTACTGGATAATCTTAGGTATTTTGAGTAGCACGTTAAGTGGCATCTTCCGCGCCGTCTTGTATGAATATGCGACGAATGGGAAAGTTCATGAAGGGTTTGATACTGACAGGGTGCAGAATGCATTTGCGTAACAATCCGGTCGTGTTACAAACAGTACCGTATCATGATTACGATGAACCTAGTCCACGTCATCATGTTAAGAAAAGGGCTTCTGCGAAGAGTACGGAGCTACTCCCGAAAAGTAACAGCCGCCGCTAAAACGACCAGGCCAATCATGACCAAGCAGTTTCAAAAAAAGAGAGATTTAGGGTGTAGAATGCTTTAGAACCTGCCTCTGAAGATTACTCGACAAGTTTCATGGCCTCCTCTCTAGTCACCGCGACAAGCGTTTCCGATGAGAACAAGTCGCCCCATCGCAAGAGGGCCTTCATGGCAGCCTCAACCGTCAGCGCGCGCTCATTGACGGGATCGAAACAAACTCTTTTTCGAAACTGGTGAAAGGGGAAACGGAAGCAGGGTCGGTAAATCTGCTTGAGAAATTTCTGGATCAGCACACACCAGATTATGATAGGGTCGCCGTCAAGAACCTACGGATGATGATTACTTTGCGAAGCAAGAAGTATCCGATTCACAGAGACGATTCTGCATATCTCAATGCACTGAGTTACTTTGGGTTCACCAACGTTCCGCCGGACTGGCAGAATTTGTGGGCAACGGTTCTTAATAGGTATCTAGAGGCTCTTCAAGTTCTGGTCAACGTTTTGCTTAGAGTTCAGTGAGAAAATTCTTCAGATTGTCGATTTTCGAGCGTCCCCGATCCACTACTCCAACACAATATTTCCCGAATACCAGAGATTCGCCTAAGACGGTGCATCAAGAGTCCGAGACCCCGCGGGCCCGCTATCTCTTTTCGTTTCTCTTCCGTTGGTTTGCCAAGACAAATATATGTGAAGCACCTATTGTGGTGCGGTGAATTGAGAGAGGTTCGAGCATGAAACGTAAGCTTTTGGTGTTATTTCTTGTACTCGTATCGTTCTCCACGGCCTTTGCGCCCCCTACAGTCGTACAAGGCGCTTCTCAAGCGGAGTTGGCTGCGAATCTGGGCCTGCCCGCGACCGTCTTCATCTACACGGAACTAGATTCGGTTGTCAGGTATCCCACCACCTCGGGGACAACACACGATCTCCAAACGGCTGTAGGCGCTGTGGCTTCAGGTTTCTTCGTGAATTCAGAAGGCTACATAGTCACCGCTGGTCACGTAGTCTGGTGTATGACACACTCGAACTACCTACAAGACGCAGTCACCAAAGGAGAGATACTGGCCGGAGCGGCGGCCGACTATGTGACGGCAGTTGAACCAGGTGCGACCCAAGCCCGCATACAAGACCTGATAGCATTTTTCAAGCAGAAAGGTGAAATCAGAGACTCCATCAGACTAGTCTACGTTATCCTAGGTAGCTTCCAGTCAGGCGAGATTGCAGGGAAGGGTAAGCTGGCCAAGGTGATTGGCAATCCAAGCCCCTTCATTGAACGAGACCTGGCAATCTTGAAAGTTGACTTGTCGAACACTCCAATGTTGGTTGTGGGAGACTCGGACAGACTTCGCGTCGGCGAAGAAGTGTACGTGACGGGGTACCCAGGCGTCGTCTCCTTCTCTGCGATGTTGAGTACTTCAACCATGCTCAGTCCTTCGCTCACCCGCGGCGTATTCAGCGGCAGAAAGGAGACGGTTTTCAACACGCCCACGCTACAGACAGATGCCTCGATAACGAATGGAAACAGTGGGGGGCCCGCACTCAACGCCAAAGGTGAAGTGATTGGCATTGCAAGCATGGGCACCCTATCTAAGACTGGACAGTTGGTTGCGGGATTCAACTTCTTAGTCCCGAGCAACCTCGTCATGAACTACCTGAATGAGAACGGGGTGCAGAACAAAGGGGGAACGGTTGATGAGACATACAGGCGCGGACTCGGATACTACTTCGCGGGGGCCTACGCGAGCGCGATAGCGGACTTTGAAGCCACGAAGCGGATGTTCCCATTCCACTGGCACGCCGATGAACTGATTGCCGACAGCCAAAGCGCCCTAAACAGAGGCGAGAAAGGCAAAAGCAGCATGACCGTCTCAGTCTCGCCATCAAAGACAACATCCGGACAAGCGGCGCAGGTGAAGGGTCGCGTTCAGCACGCGGGAGAGCTCCTGCTCCCTGTCGAGTTTGACTGGTCCGGAGCAAGCGTCACCCTAACCTACGCGGGCCCAGAGGGAGCGAGCAGCACAAAGACCGTGAGTGCCAGCAAAGACGGTAATTTCACCGACACTTTCACTACTGACAAGGCGGGAGCATGGGCTGTGACCGCCTCATGGGATGGCAACAGGGACCATTCAGGTTCAAAGAGCGAGCCCGCATCCTTCACCGTTGAGGCAGGGCTCCTTGGCCTCCCTACGTCGATCTCTGGAATACCTACGGCTTACATCTTGGTCGGTGTAGTCGCTATTGTCGTAGTTCTGGTCGTCGTGTTGGTTAGGCGTAGGAAACGACCTGCCCAAATGCCGAGACCGTCTGAAACGGTGACATATGCTCCAGCGATGCCCACACCCGCAGGCCCGAGCGTCTCCGCCGAGACGTTCTGCGTCCACTGCGGCGCGCCGATAGGAGCGAGCGCCAAGTTCTGTCGGAAATGCGGAAAAGCACAGGATTGAGCAAGGACAAGGCGCGTGCTCTTCTCTGTCTCTTGATAGTAATCGTCTTCTTGGTTTACACGAACCAGAGGTTCTTCTTCTGGGACGAGACTGAGAAGAGAATCATTGACGTGCTCCCAAGGGATCCCCCTGAAATACCTCCGATCTTTCATCCGACCTTCGTATCCGCTAGTGAGTCGTACCTCGGGGAGGAGGACGCAGTCGTCGGCATCGTGATGCAGGGAGAATCCAAAGCGTATCCCGTCATGGTGCTTGAGAGACATGAGGTTGTAGACGACATCATAGGAAACGTGCCCGTCGTCGTCTCTTTTTGTCCGCTGACTGATTCAGCAGTGGTCTTTCAAAGACCTGAGAACGTTGTCTACGGTGTTTCAGGTAAGCTCCGATGGCTCTTTCCGCTTCACTGTAGTTGCCGGCTTGCGTAAGCGCGCGCTGCCACAGTTGCGACTACCCGTCTCACAGATAATCCAACCTTGACAGCCTAAGGCGCTTCTGAAATGAGCTGTAGAGATTGGGATCCTAGATAGATGCGTGCAGAGAGCGCGGTAGATGACTCAGCTTTTTAAGTCGTGCTGTTCTCTCAGACGATAAGGTGCCTGGTTTGAAATCGTATGGAGAACTGAATCCGCCTTCACGCCTTCTTCTCGGGCCAGGCCCGAGTAATGTAGATCCGCGCGTGCTCAAGGCCATGGTAACGCCTCTGGTCGGACACCTTGACCCATATTTCTTCGAGATTATGAATGAAACTGTGGAGCTATTGAGATACGCATTCAAGACCAACAACAAGCTCACGATCCCCGTTTCTGGCACAGGATCCGCAGGCATGGAAGCAGCGCTCTACAACATTGTTGAACCAGGAGACGAAGTGGTTGTTGGAATGAATGGGTACTTCGGCGAAAGGATGAACGAGATCGCGTCTAGGTGCGGGGGCAAGGTAATTGGCGTCAAAGAAGACTGGGGCAAAGTCGTGAGAAAAGAAGCAGTTGAAGACGCCTTGAAGAAAAGCAAGGCGAAGGTCGTTGCGATCGTCCACGCCGAGACCTCGACTGGAGCTCTTCAACCCCTCCACGAGATCTCCAAGGTCGCTCACGAATATGGAGCGCTCTTGCTCGTTGACGCAGTAACCTCGCTGACAGGATGCGAGCTTGATGTCGATGCTCTACAGATAGATGTGTGCTATAGCGGAAGCCAGAAATGCTTGAACTGCCCGCC
>Ga0315279_10010982_pt1 | contig 10556 bp, 11 predicted proteins | sample YL17G06_20_MG_FD_203694 | JGI IMG/M metagenome (GOLD analysis project Ga0315279, IMG submission 203694) | Sediment microbial communities from Yellowstone Lake, YNP, Wyoming, USA - YL17G06_20 | ecosystem: Environmental > Aquatic > Freshwater > Lake > Sediment | place: USA: Wyoming | collected...
CTGGTTCAACAATCGGCTCAAATAGGCCATACGCAATACCAAGGAATCATCAAGCATGTGAGAGGCCTAAAATCAGGAAAACACATCAGGTTGGGGGTTGCTGAGTAAAGTGGATACCCCCATTCCCCAATTTCTCTGCGAACTCTGCGTCCTCTGCGGTTAACTTATGAATAATCCGGGTTAATTTCCGATTTTTTTCATAATCCCGGGATTGTTCCTGCATGGGGGCTGACTGCCGACCTTCCGCCTTCGCTCTTTTCAGGTACCGTTAACTGTTTACTGCTTACTTCATCCTCCGCAGTAGCCGCTACGGCCGCCTGCGCTCCAGAGCTCCAGCGGCGGAGCGAGGAGGACCGCTTACTTGCCTTTTGCTGATCACCGATCACCGGTATTCAAAAGGTCCAGCATCTCTTCGAAGGTATCGAGCACCGCATCCACGCCCTTGCCGGTCACGGCCGACATGCGCAGCCAGTCGTCGGGGATTTCCGGGGGATCTATTCCGTCAAGCAGATCGGTTTTGGTGCAGATGAACACTTTGGGCCTTGCCGCAAGTTCGGGGCTGTAGTGCGCGAGTTCGTCCAAAAGCACCCGCGCGTCGGCCGCGGGACCGGCGCTTACGCATTCGACAAGAATGGCCAGGATGCGCGTGCGCTCGATGTGCCGCAGAAAACGCGCGCCCAGGCCCCTGCCCGTGTGCGACCCCTCGATGAGCCCCGGGATATCGGCCACCACATAGGAACCGAACCCCCGGCGCGCCTTGACAATACCTAAATGCGGTTCGGTTGTGGTGAACGGGTAGTCCGCGATCTTGGGGTGCGCATGCGAAATGCGCGAGAGAAATGTTGACTTTCCGGCATTCGGCCTGCCCACCAGCCCGATGTCGGCCAGCACCTTGAGCGTCAGGCGCAAACGGCGCGTTTCGCCCGGCTGCCCGGGCTCGCACTGTTCGGGTTGCGGATTGCGCTTATGGACGAGCGCCGCGTTGCCCCGGCCGCCCCGGCCGCCGCGCGCCACGATCATCTCCTGGCCGTGATTGACGCAATCGAAAAGCATGCGGCCGGTCTCATGGTCGCTGATGATGGTGCCCAGCGGCACGCGAATAACGATGTCCCCGGCGTTTTTGCCGTATTTGTTGGAGCCCTGACCATGATGGCCCCGCTGGGCCTTGTAGGTTTTATGGTAGGCCGCGTCCCGCAACGTGTGCAGCTGCCGGTCCCCCTGCACCAGAACATGGCCGCCGCGGCCGCCATTGCCTCCGGCAGGCGGGCCCTGGGGCTTGAATTTCGCCCGCTCGTAGGCAAAACAACCGTTGCCGCCGTTGCCGGCATGAACGTCGATTACGGCTTCGTCAATGAACATGCCGTGACGTCCGCGCTATTTCGCGGGCTTGCTTGAGGGCTTGGTGGATGGGCCGGAGGCGGAGGCGCCGGATGGGCCGGAAGAACCGGACGGGCCGGATGAAGCAGGGACCGATGGGCCGGACTGGCCGCCGGTTGATGCGCCGGATGAAGAAGAAGATGACGAACCGGAGGACGAGGCCGGAGCGTCCGCCTTTGCCGCCTTTTTATAGCTTTCCGAACGATAATCCGTGACATAAAAACCGCTGCCTTTGAAGATGAAACCGGCGCCCGGCGAAAAAAGCCGGTGCACTTTGCCGTTGCATCCGGGTTTGGTGCATTTTTTCAGCGGCTCCGCCGTGATGGATTGGTACTCTTCAAAAACCGATTTGCATTTTTCGCATTCGTATTCGTAGGTCGGCATACCGGGACTGGTCCTTTTTTGCTCTCGTGGTGCGTTAAAAATATATCAGGGTCGCCCGGTTTTGAATTCCTGTTCCGGAGATTCACCGCGAAGAAGCGAAGGGGCGAAGAAAGCAACAGGAAAATTGTCCACGAAGCCACGCGAAGATTCACGAAGAAAGACACGTTGCTATCGCATGGAAGATATTCGTCATCCTAAATTCCGCAGAAGGATTAACCGCAGAGATCGCAAAGAACGCAGAGAAAAGCGGCTAAACACGAAAATCACTTGACATTGGTATCACCTTTCGCATAAGGAAATCATATCATAATACTATCCGGAACATCTTCTTTATCAATGCTTTACCTCTGCGATCTCCGCGCCCTCTGCGGTTGACTGCGTATTTAGGTTTTCATAGCTCTTCCGCCTCTATCTCACCAAACAGATCATGGTCGCTCGCGCCCGTAATGCGCACCCGCGCGATATCGCCCGGAATGCAGTCGCCCTTTTCGATATATACCGTACCGTCAACCTCCGGCGCGTCCCAGTGCGTGCGGCCGATCCCGTTGGCGCCCGGTTCCGCGGCTAGCGCATCGATCATCACCGGCACGACACGCCCGATTTTCGCTGTCAAAAGCTCCCGGCTGACGGCCTGCTGGAGTTCCATGAGCGTCTCGCTCCGGCGGCGGGCGGTGGCGTCGGCCGGCCGCGGCCGCATGCGCGCGGCCGGGGCGCCCTCTTCCGGCGAATACGGGAAAACTCCCACCTTGTCAAACCGCATTTCTTCCACGAAACGCAGCAGCTCGCGGAACATCGCCGCGGTCTCGCCGGGATAGCCCGTGATGAACGACGTGCGCACAGCCGCGTCGGGCACGAGCGCGCGCACGCGCTCGATGAGCGCGATTGTTCCCGCTTTGTCCGGCGCGCGCCCCATGCTTTTCAGAATGGCGTCATTGCAATGCTGCAGGGGAATGTCGAAATACGGGCATACGCGGGGCTCCGCCGCCGCCAGGCGCAGAAGCCGGTCGTCGACATGCCGGGGATGGAGATACATGCATCGGATCCAGGGAATGGTTGTTGCCGCCAACAGGGCTTCGATGAGCTCCGCGAGACAACGCCCGATATCCCGCCCGTACGACGACGTGTCCTGGGCCACGAGTATCACTTCGCGCGTGCCCATTTCCTGGAGCCAGCGCGCCTCGTCGATGATCTCCTGCATGGGCCGGCTTCTGAATTTCCCGCGGATGGACGGGATCACGCAAAAGCTGCACCCGTGGGAACAGCCGTCCGCGATTTTGAGGTAGTTGACATAAAGCGATTCCGTCAGCCGCCGTCCGAAAACGGCCGGCGCGGCAATGGAAAACGCGCGTTTGAGCTCCCGCGGCCCGGGGCGTATGGGCAGCCAGGCGTCCACTTCGGGCAGGTCCGCGCGCGCCTTTTTGCCGTATCGCCGCGAAAAGCAGCCCGCCACCGCCAAAAACCGGCAGGCGCCGGTTTTTTTATACGCGGCCATTTCAACGATCGTGTCGATGGCCTCCTGCGTGGCCTCCTTGATAAATGCGCAGGTGTTGACGATGATGAATTCGGCCCGGGCCGGATCGTCCACCACGGCATACCCGGCGCCGTCGAACGCGGCGATCAGCTTCTGGCCGTCCACGATGTTCTTGCTGCAACCGAGATTGACAAGGGCGATTGTGGGCATTGGGAATTTGCCTTTTCGGACTGCCGGGCCGTTGCATATAAAATCCAAAGGGCGAGATGCCTCTCGCCCCTGTATGCCGACCGCTCGCATTCCACCGCTTACCTGCCTTTTACTTATCCCCCCACCCGTCATCCGTCCAGCCGTTGCCGGTGGATCCGGTCCCGGAGCCGGTGGCCGAGCCGCCGGTTGTTGACGTGCCGGACGCCGGGGTTGTCGTGGTCGACGGGGCCGGGCTGGCCGGCGCCGGCGTCGGTGCGGCGGCCGCTCCGCTTTCGGTGGTCCCGGCGGACGGCGAGGGATTGGCCTCGCTGACCGACGGCTTTTCGGACCCCGCATCGTAAATCGTGGTCGATGGGGTTGACGAAGGGGTGGTCGTTGACGGCGAAGAAGACGATGGGCTCGAAGGTATGGTACTCGGCGTTGACGATGGCGTTGATGATGGTGTGGACCACGATGACGACGAGGACGCCGCCGGCGTGGACCCGTAATCACGAGAGGTGGAGGCCGGCTGTCCGGCGCCGAGTCCGTATCCCTCCATGCCCACGTTGTCGTTTGACTTATTGTCAATCCAGTATTCGTAGCCGTTGGCGACCAGGCTGTTTTCCGCGAAGCTTTTCGCGTCGGTTATGGTGCCGAACCCGCCGATGCGCACGCGATAAAAAAGCCCGGAGAGCGACGGCGTCGGGTTTTCCACGCGCGCCACATACGCCGGATAGCTCTTTTCCCGCATGCGTTCCACCAGATGGTTGGCCATCAGTTCGGAGCCCACGGTGGAAATCTGGACAACGTAATTACCGTTTTCCGAGAATGACGGCGTTCCGCCCGCGGCCGCGGTGACGGATGCCGCACTTTTATTGGCGGCGGATGTGGAAAAAGTCTTTTGTGCCCCCTTGGCTGCCGCGCCGGCTGCGGACCCTTGAGAGCCATCGTAGAATTCGTCGAAAATGTCCTTGGTTTTCGCGGTCTGCGCCCCGGCCGGTGACTGGATGTTCGCGGCCGCGGCTTTGTTCTGCGCCGCATTCTTCTTTGCACAGCCGCAAAGGGCCCCGCAGAGCACCGAGAACACACATACTGCCGCAATCAGCAATCCGCGTGATGACATTTCGTCCTCCTTTGCCGGCGCATGCCGGAATTCATATACCGATTTGCGTTCACGCAGGGACGTTCAATTGAACGTCCCTGCTTCGCTTTAAATCCGGTCCCGGATACCAGATGATGGCCTGAAAGCCTTTTATAATACTGTATATTGAAATTACAATACGGTCAAGAGTTCTGTCATGCTTTTTGATTTGCCGGTTGTTGCCTTGGATGCCCGCTTGCCTTCTGCCTGCCGCAATCCGTTTTCCTGTATTCGCTGACTTCTGACTTCCGATTTCCGACCTCTGCTGCTCCGCCGCTCCGGTTCACGGCAGCGCCGACAGCAGCTTTTTCGCCTCAATGGCCTGCGGCGTTTCGGGATAATCGTCCGCGAGCGAGGTGAGCGCCCGCAGCGCCGCGCGCATGTTTCCTTTGCGCAACGCCGTTGCCGCTTTGCGTGAGAGCTCGGCGGCTTTGGCAAGACGGTGCGCGTAATCATCCGGCTTGAGCGTCGTTGAGGCCGGCGCGGCCTCGGGCCCGAAGCGGTAGGCCCCATAGCGCATGTCAAGACATTGCCGCGGTTGCGGGGACGGCGCCGAATAGCAGATGCCGCGCGAATCGAACACGATGCGCCGGCCGTCGCGCCGGTAGACCGCGGTGATGGCCACGGTGCGCGTGCCGTTGATGTCGAGCGAAAGGCCCGACGGCAGCAGTGCGCCGTCCATCGCGGCATACATAAAGCGATACCGGTATTCCGCGGAATCGGCCGCGGATTTTTCCGCGGCGTCGGCGGCGATGGAGCGGTCATGCCGCATCATGGTGATTTCGAGCACGCGGCACGTGGCCGAGTCCAGGAGTGCGTCCACGCGCGAAAGCCAGGTCTCGCGCACCAGAGCGCCCTGGTCGTCGTACGAATAGCCGAAACGGTTTCCCGAAGGCGTCAGACGGACGCGCCACACCGGCGCGGAGTCTTGACGTTCGGGCATGCACGCGGCGGTGGTCTCTTTTTTAAGCGTTTCGAACTGTTCCGGCGTGCGGTATTTGAGCACCGATTCAAGGACCGTATTGATCATTTCCGTGGGATTGATGATGCCCGATACGAGGTCGCGGGTCTCAACCGGGTAGTCGGCGTTGGCCAGCACGAGGGAAAAGGCGTTTTTGTCAAGGATCTCCTCGTAGCGCGGCGACGGCAGCCCCATGGCCGCGAGCGACCGTGCGATGTCGTCGGCCACACCGCCCGACAGCGTGACCGGCACATGGTACGCGACCGGCAGGCGGCCGGCGATAAGCGTTTGCGGCGCGGGAATATGGCGCAGCAGGTCCCATGCGTCAACGGTTTTTTGCGCGGCGAAAAGCGGCGCCGCGGCGGCAAGGAGCAGGAACAGCGCGGCGCACGCGCGGAGCATGATCACAGCATTCCTTTGGTGGTGGGCAGCCGGCCGGCGGCGCGCGGGGAAATGGCCGCGGCCTGCGATAGCGCGCGGCCAAAGGCCTTGAACACCGCTTCCAGCGAGTGGTGGCTGTTGCGCCCGCGCAGCAGGTCGATATGCACGGTGATGCGCGCGTGGTCGGCAAAGGCCTTGAAGAAGTCTTCGGCAAGGTCGCATTCAAAGTCGCCCGCCATGCGGTCCACAAGCTTGACGGAATAGACAAGGTTGGCCCGGCCGGCGATGTCGAGGCACACCCGCGCCAGCGACTCGTCCATGGGCGCGTACGCCGTGCCGAAGCGCGCGATGCCCTTGCAATCGCCCAGCGCCTTTGCCGCGGCCTGTCCCAGGCAGATGCCGATGTCTTCGGCGCTGTGATGGAAATCGACCTTCAGGTCGCCTTTGCAGGTCACGTCAAGGTCGAAGAGGCCGTGCTTGGCAAAGAGGGTGAGCATGTGGTCGAAAAACCCGTTGCCGCTTTCGATGCTTGCGGCGCCGGCGCCGTCCAGGGCAAGGGAAAGCGCGATGTCGGTCTCCTTGGTTTTCCGGGTTATCCGGGCGGTCCGTGCCATACTGCATTTCCCCTGGTCAAGGTTGGGATGAAAAGTATGAACCGGCGGCCGCAAGCAGCCGGTCGTTTTCCCGCGGCGCGCCCACGCTGATGCGCAGGCAGTTTTCGAGCATCGGATACTTCGACACGTCGCGCACCAGGATGCCCTGTTTTTTCAAATACGAAAAAAACGCGTCCTTGCCGCCGAGCCGCACGAGCACGAAATTGGCCGCCGACGGATAGACGTTGTCGAACGGCAAGGCCGAAAGCCCGCGGTAAAGGCGGTCCCGCTCGCGGCCGATGTCCGCGACGCGCCGCGCGACCGATTCCGTATTGGAAAGCAGCAGCCGCGCGACATGCTCGGAGAAAAAGTTGATGTTATACGGCAGTTTGATTTTGGCCAGTTCCGCGATCACCGCCGGCGCGCCCACCATGTACCCCAGCCGCAGGCCGGCCGCGCCGAAGGCCTTGGAAAAGGTGCGCGTGATGATCAGGTTGGGATGGCCGGCCAGAAGGGGCAGCGCGCTGTAGCCGCCAAAATCCACATAGGCCTGGTCCAGGATGCAGAACCCCGTGTGCGCGTCCAGGATGCGGCGGATTTCCTGTTCGGAAAGCGCCGCGCCCGTAGGGTTGTTGGGCGAGCAGAGGACCAGCACGGCGCCGGGGCAACGCCGCGCCGCGGCCACCACGGCGTTTGCGTCGATGGAAAGGTCGGGCCGGGCCATCACGCCTTCCTCCACGCCGCCCAGCCCGCGCGCAAGCAGGCGGTACACCGTGAAGGTAGGTTGACAGATAATAACCTTGCGCGACGGCTCCACCAGCGACAGCAGCAGCACTAAAAGCATCTCGTTGGAGCCGTTGCCCACGATGATGTTTTCGGCGCCAACGCCCGCGTACGCCCCCAGCGCCGCCTTGAGATCGTTTGGAATGAAGGGCGGATAGCGGTTCCAGGGATGGCTTTGGCAGAAACGGGCGGCGTCCTCTTTTATCTCCGCGGGCCAGTCGTACGGATTTTCGTTCTGGTTCAGCTTGATGTCGGTCTCTTCGGGCTCCAGATGATAGGCGGCAAGGCTACGCACCCGGCTGCTTATCAGATTGAGCGCCTGCGCGAGGTTCATAGCGTTTCCTGAGGGCGTCGGTGAATGCCGACAGCCTTTTGTCAAGTGATCCCAGTTCGAGGTTGATGTGCACGACCAGAATGATGACGGCGATGAGCGCAAGGACGAAAAAGGCGATCCACATATGGAAATAAAATACCTTTGAGCGGGACCGGATACAATCCGAATCCAATGGTCGGGGCGTTGCGCGCAACGTCTTTACCCGCAACGCCCCGACGGCCGATCACCTGCATTTTCCCCATCCGCGGGCATCGGTATCCCAAACAGCGTTTCGAAATTCCGTTGGATCCGCATTGCCAGTTCCTCTTCCGAAACGCCCCGAATCCGCGCGGCGTGCGCACCGGTGACGGCCGTCCATGCGGGGCAATTGGGCTTGCCGCGGTGCGGGACCGGCGCGAGATAGGGGGTGTCCGACTCCACGAAGATGCGGTCCGCCGGCGTGAATTTGACCAGATCGTCAAGCGTTGAATCCGGGAAGGTGATGATGCCCGAAAACGAAACGTAGTACCCGGCGTCAAGCACGCGCCGCAAGGCCGCCACGCTCCCCGTACAACAGTGGAACAGCGCGCGGGCGATGCCGTGGGCGCGGCACATGTCCGCGGCGCGTTCCTCGGCCCCGCGCGAATGGATGACGACCGGAAGGTCGAGTTCGCGCGCCAGGTCAAGCTGCTGCGCGAACACCGGCTCCTGCGCCGAAAGCGGCGGATAGCGGGGGTTGGATGCGTCGATGCCGCATTCTCCCACGGCGATCACGCGCGGGGCCGCGCACAGCGCGGCGAGTTGGGCGCGCCAGTCGCCGGGAAGGTCGCGCACATCAAACGGCGATATGCCCGTTGCGGCGAACAGCGCCGCATGCGTCGGCGCTTGCGCGATAACGGTGCGCGCCGTGGCAAGGTCGGTGGCGGTATTGACGACGGCGGTTATGCCGGACGCCCGCGCTGCGTCTATCGCGGCGTCAAGGTCGGGCGGCGCATGGCGGTACAGATGGGCATGGACGTCGATCCACATGACTATTGCCGGAAACGAGAGGCTACAGGCGTCCTTTGAACACGCTCTGCCACTTTTCGATGGGCCATTTGACGGCCTTGCCGGAGCGGTCGATTTTGAAGATCAGCACGTCCCGGTCCGCAAAGCGGGCCATGGCTTTCCCGTTCAGCAGGTAGGCGACCGCGCCGTTGTTGCCGATGTGCACGTTCAGGCTGTCGCGCGCCACGAACCGGTGCGACTGGCCTCTGGTAAGCGTGTTTTTCCACGAATTGCCGTCGGCGAATATCTGCGCCCAGGAAGAATCGCCGGTGATCCTGATTTCCAGAACAATCGGTTCGATGCCCTCCCTGGCCATGGTGACCTCGGCGGCGGACACGGCGCCGGAATCGGGTGGCAGCGCATGGACCGAATCGCCGGCCACGGCGGAGTCGAGTGCGGTATCGGGCGCAACCGCGGGGCGCGGGGCGGCGGCGTCGCGGGCCGCGGCCGGGACCGGCGCTTTTTGGGCCGTCGCCGACGGCTTGTTCCAGCCCATGCGGCCCGAAACCAGGCTGATGATCGCCAGTCCCACGATGATGGCGGCCACGATGAGCGGCGTGGTATAGGATTTTTCATGCTTGACACTGGAAACATCGATCTTGGTGGCCGTCGTCTTCTGATAGACTTCGGGCGGCACGCCTTTCTCTTCGTAAAAGCGCTTGAGCACCGCGTCGGGGTCGAGCATCAGGTATTTGGCGATGGAGCGCACGTAGACGCGCACATACGGGTCCGCGGGAAGGGCGTCGTACTGGCTGGCTTCCAGCGACTTGATGTACCGGGCGTTAAGGCGCAGGTCCTTGGCGATGGTCTCCACGGCGATGCGCTTGGTGACGCGCTCCTTGCGCAGCAGATCGCCCACGGTCTCGCGCGCGGCCGGCGCTGCCGGCCCGGGTTCGGGCGAAGGCGAAGCCTCGGGCGCGGGCGCGGGCCGGGGCGCGGCGGCGGCATTGACTGACGGCATTGACGTTTCGGGTTTTTCGGCCGGATTCTGGCTTGGTGTATCAGGCATTACCGCGGTCCTTTCGGTTCACATACTGGTCCAGCAGGTCGATAACGGCGCTCACCGGCAGCCCGACCACGTTATAATAGCATCCGTCAATAGACTCCACGAACACCATGGCCGCGCCCTGGATGCCGTAGGCGCCGGCCTTGTCGCGGTGTTCCCCCGCCGACAGATAGGCGTTGATGTCGTCGCGGCCGATCGTGCGGAAGCGGACGATCGTGACGGCCGTTGCGCACGCGGAAAATCCCTCCTGGCGGCAGGTCAGCGCCACGCCGGTGTACACCCGGTGCGCGCGGCCGGAAAGCCGCGCCAGCATGCCGACGGCGTCGGCGTCGTCGCGCGGCTTGCCCAGGAGAACATTGTCGCATACGACAATCGTATCGGCGGCCAGCACCAGCGCCGCATCGCGGCCCGCGGCCGCCACCGAGGCCTTGGCCATGGCCAGGCGCTCGATCGAGGCCGGCAGGTCCCCTTCCTGCAGCCATTCTTCTTCCGAGTCAATGTTCGGCGGCACCACCGTAAACGTCAGGCCCATGCGCTCTAAAAGCTCTTTGCGCCGCGCCGACTGCGATGCAAGGATAAGCGGCCGGTCGAGATTGCGCCACCAGCTCATGAAAGGTAAAATAACATCCGAAGGAGAAGGGTGTGCGAAAAAAAACGGAAGGGGCCGGCCGGCAGGCACGATCTATTTTTATCGGCGCCTCTGCAAATTCGAAAAACGCGTCTGTCATTGCGAGCAAAGCGAAGCAATCTCGCGTTTTTCTTATAGAAGCTAACTTATGCACCAAAAGCGGAGAAACTTTATATTGAAGATTGCCGAATTTCAGCATTTACTCGGGCACAAAATGGCGAAATTTGCATGGAAACGCCATTTTGGTGCATAAAATATTATGCACCAAACGAGTGATTCTGT
>Ga0315279_10010983_pt1 | contig 10555 bp, 9 predicted proteins | sample YL17G06_20_MG_FD_203694 | JGI IMG/M metagenome (GOLD analysis project Ga0315279, IMG submission 203694) | Sediment microbial communities from Yellowstone Lake, YNP, Wyoming, USA - YL17G06_20 | ecosystem: Environmental > Aquatic > Freshwater > Lake > Sediment | place: USA: Wyoming | collected...
GAAGCTCGACGGCGGTGTGTGCAACACCTGCAACATGCTTTTCGACCCTGCGGACGAGCGCTGCCCCGTGTGCACCAAGAAGGTCGAGCAGGAGCCGCACATGGTGGACCGCATGGCCCGTACGGTCCTCGAGCGCGGCGGCCACGTCGAGATCGTGGACGGGCCGGCTGCGGAGGCGCTGCGCGCGGTCGCCGAGGTCGCCGCGTTAATGCACTCCTGACCCCGTCCCGCCTTTGGCGGGGTCATCCTGAGCCCTACCCGCAGGGCCGCATGGGCGCGAGTGAATGTCATCCTGAGCGAGGCAAAGCCTCGCGAAGGATCCCATAGCACGGGAGAGACAGTCGGCCGGGGCAGGTGCTGGCTGCCCGCGTCGTGCGACCCTCAGGTTTCTCGCACCCGCAGGACTCCCGTAAACTATCCCCGGTAATCGTGCCGGAGTGGCGAAATGGCAGACGCACGGGACTTAAAATCCCGGACCCGAAAGGGTGTGAGGGTTCGAATCCCTTCTCCGGCACCACGACTTACGCGACGCGCGGGACTTTGGGGGAAGTCCGTTTCAACCGCGGCTCAACCCCCCGCGAGGGCCGCGCCGGCGGGCACGCTTGCGCGGAGAGTGGGGCTTCGAGCAGCATGGAGCTGCGCGAGGGGCGTTCAGGTGGTCCGGCGTGCCGCTGAAACGAAGCGTCAGACGCCTACTGGCCCGGAGGACTCCGCATGAATGAAGGTAAGTCAATTGTCAGTCTTGGCGACCTCTCGAAGCCAGCGACTGTGCTCATTGAGAAGATCTCAGACGCAGTTGGGGCCTTGTTTCGACCCATGCAGATCCGCCGCGTAGCGAAGGCGGAGGCAGACGCCGAGCGGATAATGGCCATCGCAGAAATCGAGATCACAGAACTCCATCAAAGGGCCCTTGCTCGCTTCATTTCGGAAGAAGCACGAAAGCAGGAGAACATGGAGAGCATCACGGCTCAGGCCCTCCCGCAGTTGGAGGCAAACGCCAAGCCTGAGATGGTCGACGATGACTGGTTGGCGAACTTCTTCGAGAAATGCCGCATCTACTCCGACCAGGACATGCAGACGCTCTGGGCCAAAATCCTCGCGGGCGAAGGCAACAAACCAGGCAGCTTTTCGAAGCGCACAGTGGATTTGGTCGCCACGCTGGACAAGTCGGATGCTTCCCTTTTCACAACACTCTGCTCGTACGCGTGGGTTATCGGCAAGGAGGTGTTTCTGGTGGTTTTCGACCCGGACGATCAGATCTACACCAGCCAGGGGATTAACTTCATTCGTCTAACCCATCTTGACGACATTGGAATGATCAGCTTCAATCCTCTTACGGGGTTCAGGCGCACCAACCTCCCGAAGAAGTTCCGTGTCTTCTACTACGGCGTCCCACTGGAAACAGAGATGCCCGAGAGCAAACCCGGAGAGCTCCAGGTGGGTCATGTTCTTCTCACCAGGGTCGGGCAGGAACTTGCTCCGATCTGTGGATCCACGCCCGTACCTGGTTTCCGCGACTATGCCATTCTCCAGTGGGAAAAGGACGGTCTTAGCTTGTCGTCGCCGAGTCCTGCGCCATGACTCGACTGGCGGATCGGCGTCTAACCAGCGCTCGCAGCGGACCCGGCTTCGGGCTTGCTTGAGGCGTGTGCCTGGGGCTACCGTGCTGGCGTGCCCAAGTCTTACCATTCACGCGGCACACTGCGGACGCTCGGCGCTAGGCAACAGCGGTGCCCGCCCAGCGGAAGGCCGCAAAGGCAGAGGAGCCAGCATGTCACTCAGTTACGCGTGGGAGCAGTTCTACGGCGCGGTGCGGGGGCTCGCCTCGTGGACCCCAATCCAAAAGCGGTTGCGCGGTGCGTACGGCTACCACCTCATCCATGTGAAGGTTGAGGACCTCCCCGAGAGCATCCGAGACGACTTCCGGCAGCTCAAGGCGAAACTCACCAGCGGGAAGCCCACGGCCGGCGAGGGCACGGTGGCCGCCTTCTGCAACGGGCTGACCAAGAAGCAAGCCAAAGGCTACGCGGACCGCATTATTGCCATGTACGACACGGTGGCTCGCCATCTGGGGCCTCGCTTGGGCGACAGCCAATGAAGGGCCTCAAGGACTTCCGCGATGCGCCAGACAGCGAGATTCTCGAAGAAGATGGTTAGGCTGTTAAACGACAGAAGCCTATCCATCCTTGAGCGTCTCCCGGCCGTCTCCTTCTACCAGTTAGAACTCACGCGCCGCGTCATCGCGCAGCTGCGAGAATCGTCTGGCCGCCTCGAGACCCTGACCAAAGTGCTCATTGCCGTGACGGTGGTTCTGCTCGTCTTTGCCGTGCCTCCCGCCCTCGACATCATCTCGCGGTTCTGGTCGAGGTAAGGCGCATGGGTACATGGGTACCGCATGGGTACCGTGTATCACTATCTCACTATCTTGCTGAGCGTTTGCTCGAATTCTGCGTGAGGGCCGCCTCCAGCCGTCGACAGCAGGCCTCGAAATCCCATGGGTACCGTGTATCACCATCTCACTATCGTGCTGAGCGCTTGCTCGAATTCTGCGTGAGGGCCCGCTCGAGGCGTCGACAGCAGGTCTCGAAATCCCGGTCCTCGTCTTGCCTCTGCGCCGCCCGCACCATCCACCGGCTCACGCTGCCCGGGTTCTTGCCCAGTCGCGCCGCCAGGTCTTTCACCTTCACCCCGAAGCGCTCCACACCGACGATCGCGATGATCTCGCGAGCGCGCACAGTCGCGGGCGCCTTGCCCCTCGAACCGAGGACATCGCCGCTCACGCCCAGATGCTCACCCGCCCGGCGGATGAAGGCATCCACGTCGCGGACGGTGATCCGTTGTGTCCCGGCGCCGGCCCCGACTGCTGGTCTGACGTCCCACGCACTGCTGTCGACAGCCTCGTCATCGACGCGGCCCCACCACGGCAGCCGCCCCGGGCGCTCACCCGCCCAAGGCTGCTCCCCCTCGCCGCGCAGCATCCGCACGTAGGCCCGCCGCGCCGCCGCGCGTTGCTTCCCGAACAGCGCCAGCGTCGCGTCCACGTCCGCCAGCGGCTTCTGGCTCTTGCCGAGCAGCTCCCAGTGACCGCTCCACCGGTAGGCGCTCGGGTCCTTAACCAGCCCTGCACTGACCGGGTTGAGGTGAATGTAGGCGATGAGCTGGAGCAGATACCGGTGCTCGTCCACCAGTCGAACTTGGTAGCGCCCCTGCCACACCGGGCCGAGCTGCCGGCGACGCCGGTTGAGCTGCCGGGCGAAGCGCCACTGCACCAGCCGAATGCTCCGCCACAGCGGCACCGACGCCGTGCGCAGCGCGAGGTGGTAGTGGTTGCCCATCAAGCACCAGGCGAGCACGGTGAGGCCGTCACGCTTCTTGACCTCGCGGATCACCTCCACGAACCGCGACGCCTCCCCACGATCCGAGAAGACCATCTCTCCGCGCGCGATCCTCCCGTACACGTGGTAGAAAGCACCATCGATGAAATACCTCGGCGCTCTCGGCACCGGACTCACCTCCCGCACAGGCCACGCACCGTCAGTCTAAACCATGATTGTGAGATGGTGATACACGGTACCGATACGACGCCGCCTGTTCGGGGGTCGCGTCGTCGGACGGCACCGGGACGAAGTACAGGGTCTTGGCCTCCGGGGAATACGGCCCGGCCGCGTAGACGCCGCCGACGCTCTGGCTGAGGAAGTACGACGGTGAGGTGGAGACGAAGAGCGTGACGGGATCCGGCAGGGTCATGATCTTGTGCTCGCGCACGAACCCCTCGAGCCGCTTGATCGTGTCCAACCAGTTGTCGAGGTACTCCTTCGTGTTGCGATCGCCGTCCGCCGCGACGCGCTCGAACAGCCGCCGCAGCAGCGCCCCGTCGTCCTGCGGCGCCGGCTCGTTCGGCAGCAGGATTGTCCACGTCCTGCGCCCGAACGCCGCCGCTTCGGTCTTCTTGGCCGCAAAGTCGGCCTGGGCACGTGCCAGCACGTCGGGCAGCGGCTGCTCGATCCCGGTCGTCCACCTGAACGCCGCGGCGTAGTGCTCGCCGAGGCGCGGCGAACCGGTGGCGCGGCGTGACAACCCGTCGAGGAATGCCGCAAGTTCCTGGAGCGCTTTCGACGCAGCCGCCCCTTCGGTTCGGAGCGCTGACTCCAGGGCCCGCTGCCCCTTGCCCGCGTCTGCGAGGCCGGTAGCGAAGAACTGCGCCGACGAGCGCGACTGGCTGGCGGCCAGGCCGGCGAGGTCCGGCGCGATCGCCGAGGCCGGGGATGCGGCGAGCGCCTCCTGCGCCTGCTTCGCCAGCCGCGGCACGAGCTTCGTCCGCGCGACGACGCTCCGGAGGCGTTCGGAGAGCGGCAGGTCGTCCCGCACGAGGAGAAAGACGTTGGCGTTCTCGATGATGGACGTCCAGTAGAGCGGATCGCGGTCTGGACGCTTCACGGCGGAGAGCGTCAGGATTTCGCGCTGCAGTTGACCGGTCAACGCCTCCGCATCGAGCGTGTCGTCGAATGTGAGGTCGCCGCTGCTCACCGCTGCGGTCAGGCGGTCGAGCGTCTCGCGATTGAAGCGCAGCCACTCCGCGCGGCGCGCCGGGGAGAGGTCTTCCAGTTGACCGTCGAAGTCGTGGCAGCCGGCCTGCGTCGCAAGGCTGGGAAACGTCTGGAAGTAGCGCTCGATGTAGGCGTTGACGAGGTCGCCCACGACAGGACGCTGGGTGTGACCGCTCGAGCCGAGCACCGCGGCGGCAATGACAAGCGAGGTCAGCAGGGTGCGCATGCGCGCCATGGTAGCGCCGGCAGCGGGCCGGCGCCAGCCAACGCCGGGCATCGTCCGCTCCAAAATCCACGCTTCCTCTTTCAATTCGCAGTACACTCTCGACAAGGAGACCCGACAAGTGCAGCCGGGCACCCGCCTCGGGCCCTACGAGCTCGTCGCCCAGATTGGATCTGGGGGCATGGGCGAGGTGAGCCGAGCCGAGGACCCGACGCAACCGGGGCGTGGCCTCAAGTGTTTTCCGCACCGACTCGCTGAAAGACGAGGCCACCCTGCTATACCTGCTGCGACAGTCGAGCATGGCCTCGAAACCGAACCATCCAGAAACGGGTCGCTATCGGCAGGCGTGAAGCACGTTTCGACGGGGAGGTGGCCGTGGGAGAAGACCGGGACGCGCCCGACCCTGCGATGAAGACGACCATCGACGAGCCGAGCGAGTCTGCAGCGGAGCGGAGGATTGGCGCGTATCGGGTCCTGCGCGAGCTGGGTCACGGCGGTATGGGCACGGTCTACCTCGCGGCACGCGCCGATGACCAGTACCAGAAGCGGGTGGCGATCAAGGTCGTCCGCGGACTGGACAGCGATCAGATCGTCCGGCACTTCCGGCGCGAGCGTCAGATCCTCGCGGCTCTGGACCACCCGAACATTGCGAGGCTGCTGGATGGCGGGACAACGGAGGATGGTCTCCCCTACTTCGTCATGGAGCGCGTCGAGGGCGAGCCCATCGATTCGTTCTGCGACGGGCGGAAGCTTTCGGTGCAGGAGCGGCTGAAGCTCTTCCAGGGGGTGTGCGCCGCCGTCCAGTACGCCCATCAGAACCTGGTCGTCCATCGTGACCTGAAGCCGAAGAACATTTTGGTCGATGCGCAAGGCGTGCCGAAGCTGCTGGACTTCGGCATCGCCAAGCTCCTCAACCCCGAGATCTCCGGGGAAGCGGCAACTGGCACGGTTCTCGCGATGACGCCCGAATACGCGAGCCCGGAACAGATGCGGGGCCAGCCGATCACGACCGCCACGGACGTCTACTCGCTCGGCGTGGTGCTCTACGAGCTCCTCACCGGCCACCGTCCGTACGGCCGACAGGCCCGTGACTCACTTGAGCTGTTGAGGGCGGTGTGCGAGGAGGAGCCGGAGCGGCCGAGTACCGCCGTGGGTCGGACGGAGCAGCGAATGCTGCCCGACGGGGCGGTCCACACGACGACGCCGGAGTCGGCGAGCCGGACCCGCGAAGGCACCCCGGAGAAGCTGCGGCGGCGGCTGCGCGGGGACCTGGACAACATCATGCTGATGGCGCTTCGCAAAGAGCCCCAACGGAGGTACCGGTCGGTCGAAGCCTTCTCGGAAGACATCCGGTGCTACCTCGAAGGACGTCCGGTCACCGCCCACAAGGCGACGGTTTGGTACCGCACCGGGAAGTTCGTGCGGCGCAACGCGCTCGGGGTCGGGGCCGCGGCGGCGGTGTTCCTGTTGGCCGTGGGCTTCGGCGTCGTCACGGCGGTGCAGTCACAGCGAATCGCGCGGGAACGGGACAGGGCGAACCAGGAAGCCGAGGCGTCGCGCCAGGTCTCGGATTTCCTGACCGGGCTGTTCAAGGTTTCCGACCCAAGCGAAGCCCGGGGCAACAGCGTCACTGCCCGGGAAATCCTCGACAAGGGAGCGGACAAGATCACCCGCGAACTCCAGGGCCAGCCGCTCGTCCAGGCAAAGCTGATGCATACGATTGGGAAGGTCTACCAGAGCCTCGGCCTCTTTGACCCGGCTCAGGCTCTCCTGGAGAAGGCGCTGGAAACCCGCATCAAGACTCTCGGCCCGGATCACCCGGACGTGGCGATCACCCTTTCCGACCTCGGCACGGTCGTATGGCGCAAGGGCGATTTCGCGAGGGCGAAAGTTCTCCAGGAGCAGGCCCTGGCAATCCGCGAGAAGCGGCTCGGCCCGGACAGCAAGGAGGTGGCCGAAAGCCTGCACAGCTTGGGTAATCTCAACTGGAGCCAGGGGAATTATGACGAGGCCCGTCACCTCCTCGAACGCGCCCTGACGATCCGGGAGAAGATCCTCGGACCCGAACATGCCGATGTCGCGGGCGTGCTCAACTCACTGGGAGCGATCGCTTACAAAGAAGGCGATTACAAGAAGGCCGAGGAGTTGTGGCAACGGACCCTGGCGATCCGGGAAAAAGCGCTGGGCCCGGACCATCCCTGGGTGGCCCAGACGCTCAACAACCTGGCCACCGTCTATACGTTCACCGGGAACCCCAAACGCGCGGTGCCGCTGCTTGAGCGGGTGATCCAAATCCAGGAAAAGGTGCTGGGTCCCAAGCACCCGGACCTCGCCTCAGGCCTCATGAACCTGGGGGATACCATTTGGGCAAGCGGCGACCCTGTCGGGGCGAAGACGTATTATGCCCGCGCTGTGGCCATCCAAGAAGCTGCGGGCCCCGATAACCCGGAGCTCGCCCGTTTTCTCGATCGACTGGCCCGTGTCACTCTAAAGGAGAATGACTTGAAAGGGGCCCGGGAACTTTATGAACGATCGCTTGCGGTGCGGCAAAAAGCCCTCGGCCCGAAGAATTATGAGGTGGCCGATAGCTTCGTCGGCCTGGCGGATTGCGCCTCTCAGGCGGGTCGTCTCCAAGAGGCGGAGACCCTCTACGAGCGGGCCCTGGCTCTCGCCCGAAAGCCGGACGGGACCTATTATCCTGAAGGCGTTGAAATTCTCGATAGGCTTGCGGCACTCCTGCGGACCACCGGAAGGGACGGCCGGGCCGCCGAGATGGAGTCGCTCGCCCGATCCCTGGAAGCGAAGCAATAGTCCCTTTGGAAAGATGCCAACCCTGCCTTGCCAGAAGTCGAGGATGCCAGGAAGAAGCGGCCGTGCGAGCGGAGCTTGATGGCTACCAACAGTGGTACGAAGACGGGAAGCGAGGGGTAGTTAACTAGGATGTCGCTAGGACACCCGGTCTGACCCCAAGGGACGAACGAACACCGGAGGCGGGCGGTGTCTTCCCCATCTAACCCATGTCGTGTTTTGGAGCAACACGCCAATACCAGCCGCAGGGATCTACACCTGGCGTCAGAACAGGAGACGAGGATTCTGCGCCCCAGGCCAACCGCCCGCATAGAAGGTATCACCATCTCACCTTCTTGACCTTGCCCCTCGAGCCAGTTCGGTCCACATGGGTACCGTGTATCACCATCTCACCTTCTTGTTTTCGATAGCCACCGATAGGTACCAGCTCTCGCTTTCGAACGTTTCTGCCGAGCCATGATGGATGCTGCGCTTTGCCCGGGTGCTCGACGTAGACGAGTGAACCATTCTGTGACCGGTGTCATAGGAGCCTTACCGGTGGTCGCATAGACTCGAGCGAGAGGTGATGGCGATGAGACGGCATGTCCAAGCGTGGCTGGTGGCGCTTACGGCTATTTGGCTCTCAGTGTCGGTCGGCGAGGCTGTCGCTGCCGGCGGGCGCCCGAAGCTGGTGGTGTCGGCGCCGGCGTTCGGCTGCCCGGCCATCGACGGAGCGTTCGTAGTTCTCCTCGACCCGGGGGGGAGGATGCTGCTGCTGTCCGGAGCCGAGTTCTTGGGCGGGCACCCGGTCGGCCAGGCGAGCGGGGGAGCTTTGCGGGTTGCTCTCCCGCGCAGCGGCGCCTGGGAGCTCTCGCGCGCCGGCTCCCCCACCGGGCCGGTCGAAATGTGGGGTGCCGCCTACCGCGCGCGCACCGACGGAGTCGGCGGGTGCGTCGCTTTCGACCGCGAACAGTTCTCCAGCGAGGGCGACCTGGTCACCTACGCCCAGTGGCTGGTCAACGACGTCTACCTCAAGCTGCCGAAGGCGGAGCGAGAGAGCTTCCCTGCCCTGCGACTCGCCAACTGCGTGGTCCGTCTGCGCCTGCAACCCGCCGGGTACCAGCCTGTGGTGCTGCAGGTCACGGAGGGCGCCACCATGGTCTTGCGGGTGCCGGGCAGTCCTCAGACCCTGTTGCTGCGTCCTTTCGTGCTCGACGAGCCGACCGGGCGAGTAGCGATCGAGCTGTCGATCACGGACGAGCCCTACTGGCAGGCTGCGGAGAAACGCCCACTCGGGTTCGTCGTCGCATCGGTCGCCCAACCGGCGACGCTTGCCGACCCCGCCGTAACGATCCAGGTCGAGACAGCTTCGGCACAACCCGCCGTCCCGGGCCCGCTGTAGTGAGATGCACGGGTTTGAGCTATCACGTTTTCACCACGTTGAGTTCTGGCCATGGCGAGGTTGGCTCGGCGGCAACGGTCTCACGTCGATTGTGCTGTTCTACTCGCTTCCTATCTGGCTGAGAATCGAGCTGCGGGTGCGGCCGCAGGTCCTCCCCTACCTGGCGGGGCGCTTCCAGGCAAACGTCCTAGCTGGCGGCTGCCTGGGGCTTGGGTTTCACCAGCGCGGCGATGATCAGCGAGAGGACGAGGCCGATCAGCACCGCGAAGAGCACCCCCAGGATCGCCTGCACGCCCGGCTGCAGCATCTTGCGGGTGATGGCTTCGGCGCCTTCCGTCTGAGCCTGGGTCAACCCCTTGGCGGCCCACTTCTCCCGGGTCAGGGCGATCGTGTAGTCGGCGAAACCGGTGTTGATGAACGTGAAGTGAACAAACGTGTAGATCGCGCCCATCAGGCCGGAGTAGAGCGAGATGAGCACGCCGGTACCGACGCGCTGGCCGTACGTCATCGGTCGGTCGAGCTTCTCGTCACATGCGGCCTTGATGCCGAGCCAGAGCACGACCGCCATGATGACGAGGCCCAGCCACTGTAGGTACTGCCCGGTCGCCAGCTTCTCCGTCTGGAACCCCGAGAAGAACAGCAGAAGCTGGAAAACCACCGTTGCAAGCGTGAGGACCAGTGCATAGAAGAACTTTGTGCTCATCGTGCGCTCCTTACCGCGTCCACCGGACCCTGAGGAACTCCCGTCTCGCTTCACGGGAAGGTACCACTGCCGGCGGCGCCATGAAGTTCGTACGAAGTGGCCCGGCTGGGGGTTTCCGCGAGCAGTCTCATGCACCACGAGGGGAGGCACGGTCAGGATGAACCTCGACAGTGCCCCTCGGGGTCCTGGTGCTTGGTTCCTCGAAAGGAGGTAGCCTCAGGCCTAGAGCCGCCTGGCGGCTACTCCTCGTCGTCCTCGAGCGGAGGCAGCGCGTAGAGCAGCAGCTCTCCTCCGAAGGGGATGAGCACGAGCCGGTCGTGGGCGAGGACTACGTCGTCGCTCGGCCAGGGCTTGCCCTTGACGTCGTAGGCGCGGAACCCCCAGGGTACGTCCACCTCGCCCGGGGCGAGCCACTCCGGGATCACGAGCTGCGGCCTTTCGTCGTCCTCCGACACCTTCTCGAAGTGGATCTCGGCGGCCGGCCTCTTCTCGAGCAGGGTGGCCTCGCCGGCCTCGGCAGCCGCCGCCTCCACGTGCTCCGAGACGATGTCCCCCAGCGCGTCGCGGGCAGCCTCCAGGTACTCCTTGGGGCCCGAGATCTCCGCATACACGCCCAGCCGGTACTTACTCGCTTCCAGGGATTCCACCGAGGCCAGCCAGACCTCGACGGCTTTGGCGGAATCCTCCTCGGGCTCCAGTGTGATTGTCTGGCCGTACAACCGGTCGCGCGTCGTCAGAGCGGCCAGGAGCTGGTCCGCGGTGGCGGCCGGAAGCTCGAGCTCCCACTCGTGTTCAAGCTTTGCGGTCATGAGTGTCCTCCTCCCCGCCTCGCGGGCTGCGGCGGCTGGAGCCTACACCAACTCACCACCGGCGGAAAGCGCGGGCTCTGACGT
>Ga0315279_10010984_pt1 | contig 10554 bp, 6 predicted proteins | sample YL17G06_20_MG_FD_203694 | JGI IMG/M metagenome (GOLD analysis project Ga0315279, IMG submission 203694) | Sediment microbial communities from Yellowstone Lake, YNP, Wyoming, USA - YL17G06_20 | ecosystem: Environmental > Aquatic > Freshwater > Lake > Sediment | place: USA: Wyoming | collected...
TCTTTCGCCCGCTTCGCGGGCTGGGTGAGCGTTTGCAACTGATTCCCACGGCTTGCGCCATGGGCTTTACTCTTCCGCCCGCTTCGCGGGCTGCGCCTTGCGCCGTTACACTTTTGGGATACGAGCCTGAAAAGACAGCGCGACTACCTGCAGCCGGCAGCCTCCAGCCTGCAGCCTCTGCCGTCGGCCTGCCTACAGCCTCCAGCCTACGGTCTACAGCCTGTTGTTCCGCCGGGCGGCAGCGTTTTGACTTTGGACCTTGGACTTTGGACTTTGGACCTCGGTTCAGCGACCGGCTGGGCACGGTGCGCGCCGTGAACAGCACTCCGCGCAACTACTACCCCTTCGGCGAGGAAATCGGCACGCCCACGGCCAACAACACATACAAGTTCGCCTCCACCTACCGCGACTCCGCCACCGGCCTCGATTACGCGGTGAACCGCTACTACGCCAGCAGCGCGGGGCGCTTCCTGTCCGCCGACCCATACCAGGCCAGCGGCGGGGCGGCCGTTCCACAGAATTGGAATCGATACGCCTACGTGCACAACGATCCCATCAACTACTTCGATCCGTCGGGCACGAACGAAGCAGACCCCAATCCCTCGGGCTGGGGGGAGTGGTATTTCCGGCTCATGCCATTCTATGTCCCGACGGAGACAGGTGTGGGGGTGGCTTTTTCCTTCCCGATGCTTGCCACGCCTCCGGGCCTCGCGGCAACACCGGCCGGGAGCACCGGCGGCGGCTTAACTGCTCTGCAAGCGGCAATTGGTGAAGCGCGGCAGGCAGGAGTCGCAGCAATCCTGAACAAGCCGAAATGCGCCGGGTTGCTTGGCAAAGGAATGAGTGCCTCCGATCTCGGCGCGCTGCTTGCGAAGACGACGATCCAAGGCCAAGACCTCGACCCGACGCTGGAGTATTTGCCGGGGCCGGACGACCCCAACACCACGGAATACTCCTACAAGGTCGCCGAAACGAAGGGCGGAATAATTTCCGTCAACACGCACGGCGGTGAATTTGTGGACCCGACAAACGTCACCACATACTGGGGGGGCGATCCGATGAGCCAAGCGGGAACCGTTAACTTGTTGACGCTCGGCCCCCAGTCGGGACTGACCGCTCCCCAGTTCCGAACAGCCTACATCCTGCACGAACTCGGCCACATTACAGGGGCATTCGCCAACGATACCGGAAACGTGCAGCAATCGATGGATTTCACTAGGAGCGTTATAGACAACTGCATCAAGTGAGCAGACCATGAGCCGAATCACACTGCTTCCGCTGATCTTATTGTCGGCGCTCGCCGCCTCCGCGGCGGACCTGTGCGCCTTGAAGCTTCTTGTCACCAATGACCAGGGCACGCCCGTGTCGGTGCCCGTCGATCTTCTCGACTCCAAGGGAGCACCAATCGCCCATACGAACACCGACCAAGAGGGGGAAGCCGAGTTCTGCGACCTGAAGTTCGGAAATCACTCGCTCGTGGTTGGCGGACACGAGTGTAATTCTGTGATCGTCCGCAACGTCAGGTACGTGCACCCCGACGCAAGGACCATGAAGGTCGTGCTGAATTTCTGCACGGAGTCGCCAAGCTACGAGGGCAGCGTTTGCAGATTCTACTTCCGCATCGAGTCGGAGCAAGGCGACCCGCTGCCCCACGTCGAAATGCGACCGAGCGACGAGGGAAGAAGTTGGACGGCAGACAGCTATGGCCGCATCCTGAAGCTGCTTCCATACACCAAGACCGCGACTATCACTTTTTCTGCGCCGGGTTATGAGACGCAAGCGGTCCCGGTGAAGTGCGACAACCGCAGCTATCACGAGCAACTGGTCAAGCTCAAGCGACAGGCGAAGTGATGGGCCTCCAATCCTCGAAGCCGCCTACAGACCGCCGGCCACTTGCGTTCTGGAAATCAGGATCAGGAACCAGGGGAGACCCTGAGCTGCGTCACTTCTCTCATCACCCGCACCCTGGACGGCTTTGGGCGCGTGGTGCTGGCGCTGGACTCGCGCACCAACGCCTACGTGAAGACCGAGTACGAGGCTTGCTCCTGCTCGCCCAACGGCCGCGAGGCGAAGGTGTCGAACCCGTATCTTTCCGGCGAGACGCCGTTGTTCACCGTCAGCGAATTCGATGCGCTGGGCCGCGTGACCCGGGTCACGGCGCCCGATGGCAGCGCCACCGCCAGCAGCTACGCCGCCAACACCACCACCGTCACTGACCCGGCCGGCAAGCGCAAGAAATTCACCTATGACGCCTTCGGCAAGCTCACTCAGGTGGCCGAGCCGGACAGCAATGGCAACCTCACTGTGCTCACCGATTACACGCACGACGCCGCCGGCCGCCTGCTCACGGTTTCCATGAATGGCGGCGCGCAAACCCGCGCCTTCGCCTACAACTCGTACGGCCAGGTCACCTCGGCCACCAATCCCGAGAACGGCACGGTCAGCTACACCTATGACGGTCGTCTCCTGATTTCCAAGACCGATGCCAAGTACCAGGTGACCAATTATGAGTACGACACCTACAAGCGGCTGACGCGCATCGCCCCGCCCAACTGCACCCCCTGCGACGAGGAGAAGCGCTTCATCTACGACTCCTACCCGGCTGATCCCGGCGAGCACACTTACGGGCGGCTGGCGGCCATCGAGTGGGGCCCGCCCTCCGCCTCCCGCTACGTCACCTGGAGTTATGTCCACACCTTCGGCTACACCAGCCAAGGGCAGCTCACGCGCTCGAAGCTGACCAGGAATGAAACCTACCTGCTCAACCCCGAGATTACGAACAGCGTCACGCTGCAGGCCGACTTCACCTGGACCATGCAGGGCGAGCCGGCTTCCATCACCTATCCGAGCGGGACAACCTGGTACTACCGCTTCGACTCGGCCGGCCGCCCCAACGGCCTGGGCGTTCCCTACGGTGGCCTCTATGTGACGAACACCGCCTTCAACAAGGCCGGGCAGATGACCACGCTGATCGACTACGCGCAAACCGAAACCCGCACCTACGATCCGAATACGCTGCAGTTGACCCGCATCCAGGTGCCCGGCGCGCTCGATCTGAGTTACGTTTACCCGTCGGCGGGGGCCAACAACGGCCGCATCGCCCGATTTCGGACTGCGGATTTCGGATTGCGGATTGAACCCAGAGCGGCGCCGGACCGGGCTTGGCAATCCGCACTCCGCATTCTACAATCCGCAGTATGCAGGACCGGACGGCGCAGACGGTGACGGCGGGCAGCGCCCCCGCCTTCAGCGCGACGTTCGACAACAACAACCGCAGAAAGAGGCTGTAGACTGTAGGCTGTAGACCGTAGGAGGCCGGGGGAAGCAATGAAAACACAGCGCGATTGCCTGCAGCCTAAAGCCCACAGCCTACAGCCTGGTTTTCACTACCACCCCTCCGGCTGGCGGGTCAGCAAGGTTACGGCGACTTCCGACACGTTGTATCTGTACGGGCCGGGCGGGCAGCTCTTGAGCGCCTGCGCCGTCGTCAACGGCGTCAGGGGCACTTGTAGCGCACCGGTCTACTTCGCCGGCCGCCTGCTGTATGACGCGCAGGGAAACCGCGTCCTCACCGACCGTTTGGGCACGGTGCGCGCCGTGAACGGCGTGGCGCGCAACTACTATCCCTTCGGAGAAATCGGCACGCCCTCGGCCAACAACACCTACAAGTTCGCCTCCACCTACCGCGACTCCACCACCGGCCTCGACTACGCCATCAACCGCTACTACGCCAGCGGCACGGCGCGCTTTATCACGCCTGACCCCCTGGGCCACGGCGCGGCGAAGCTGACCAACTCCATTTCCTGGAACATGTACCTCTACTCCCGCAACGACCCGGTAAACGGGACGGATGCTAGTGGCCTCGATGTCGATCTCGTGGACCTTTACATCGGGAACGGGAGCACGACTGGATTCAACGGTACATACTGCGTCAATGGGCAGGCCAGCCTGGAGGTTCACACTGCCTGGACGGGGAGCGGCGCTTTCACAATACACATTGAGGACGTGAATGGAGGCACGACATCGGACAGCAGATACTGGGTCACCGCTGAGGGAGGGATTAGAGTACTCGACGAGACGACGACACTCCCAGGGGCGCCCCTTGTCACGCAGACCTACACGACGCGCCAGTGGTCTCAGAGCGACGGGACGGTTGTAACGGGGGGGACCGGGGCGCTTGGCTACCAGCCTTACTTGTCTCGCTACATGAGTAGCAACTACCAGGGCACCGTTTCCTGGGGAAGTTGGTCTGCGGGCGGCGAAGGCGGCGGCGCCGCGTTGGCCGTCAGTGCTGGCATCGTGGGCAATACGACGACGATCACTCAAGACTATTGGGCTAACGACGGGAGCGGGAATACACTCGCTACCGCTCACATTGAGCAGGTTTTCACAGGAGGCACCCTCACCTCCTTCACCGAGAGGTTGTGGGACGCAACGAGGGGAGCCAGTAACACGCGATATGAACGCTGTGGCGATCTGAAGCCGCCGGGCTCATAGCCGCTAGACTGACGCCTCCGGAGGGCACATGCGAAACCTCGGTTTACTTTGCTTGGCGTCACTTGCCGTTAGCGCTCTTGTTGGCTACTCGGCGGAGTTGCCGGCGCTCATTGTACCAAGGAGCCGCCCTATTGCCCTGCTGCGGGATGACGGTAGGCTCTATGTCTTCAGCGGAGAGAGTGCGGAGGCCCTCGGGACGCTTGAGCTTTACGACCCAGTGAGAGGCTCCACTCTTTTGGCGGCTCGGCCACCGCTGGAGCCCTCCGGCACCCAGGAGGAAGACGCTGTCGTGCTGCCCGGCAACCGCATCCTGGTCTGCAAGCTGCGAACATGCCAGGTGTACCAGCCGGACAAAGACGTGTGGGAGAGCCGTCAGATCGACGGCTCGCTCACTCCGCTTGTACCGCTGGACAACGGTCAAATTCTTCGAGCCGGAGGGCGCGGCGACCTCCTTGACAACAACAGCACGTACTTGATTGACCCGTGGTCTTTGAGCGCCACACGAGCAGCTTACATGACAGGCGCGCACTCCTCGGGCGCCATTATCAAGCTGGCGGACGGACGTGTGCTGGCCGCTGGGGGATTGATCCATTTTCTTGTCGGCCTGATGCCGCTAAGCAGCGCAGAGATCTACGATCCGCGAGGTGACAGTTGGACTGCCATCTCTCCGATGAAGCACCTGACCGGGTTAGTTTGGGGGCTGGGTCTCAAAGACGGGAGGGCCTTCCTCGCCGGAGGCCTCGCGCTCGGAGCCGAAATCTACAACCCGGCAAAGGATGAGTGGAGTATAGTTGCCGGAGTGGATTGGTCGTACGGCAGCCTCGCGCTTCTGCCGGGCGGTACAGTCCTAATCGCCGGCGGCAAAGACACGGCCGGCAACGCCATCGGCCGCACTACCATATATAACCCGCACTCAGGAGCTGTTCGGCCTGGCGCGCCCATGAGAATCCCTCGGATCTACTACGAACTCGTCGTGCTCCCCAACGGGAAGGTGCTTGCAATTGGAGGGCAAACAACGGGCGGTGTGGCGACAGCCTCGGTCGAGGAGATTTCGTTGGGGCCGACAGTCACCGCGAGTCTGGATGCAGGGTTTTATGTCGCCACGAGCAAGCCGGCCGGGCCCCTAGACGGCGGGTTTGCGGGCATTGAGGTGACCACTAGGGCGGCTATGGATGGGGGGCTCAATTTTGGGGGCACCCTGCCCGGTGGCGGCAAGGATGTCGGGTTCGCTGGGTTTTATTTGCCTGAGGCGCAGACGGTGACGGGCAGCGTTGATTTTCAGCCGATTGGCAGCGGCACGTTCGAAGTCACGATGCGGCTGCTGGATGTGAACAAGCAGCGGGTGGCGCCGGCGATTACCGGCGGAACGCATATCGAATTAACGCAGGCGCTGCCAGCCGGATTCCACGTCATCGAATTGCAGACCAGCGAGCGCTCGCCGCCGGCGACGTATCAGTTCGCACTCACCGCACCGCACCTGGCCGGCGGGGCGGTGGCCGGCGGCGTGCTTGACCCGGCGCTGGGCGCACCGGGCTTTGCCGCTTTCTATCTGCCCGACCGACAGGACGTAACGATTCGCCTCTACAACGAAAACACTTACGGCAGCCCGCGCGGCGCCGGCGAGGTGATCCTCACGCTGTACGATTCCGCCGGCAAAGTGATTGCCCGCAGCGGCCCCGGAGCATCGCCGCCGTAGCCCAGTGGCACAGCCCATGTCGCCGCGGCGACTGCGCACAGGCTGAAGGCCTGTGCCACCGTGCAGGGCGCTGCCGGCGGCCACCGCAGGCCCTTCTCACAGCTTGCTCCGGCGGCGGCACCTGGCTCGGGCGCATCCCTCCAACGGAAGCGGTACTTTTGTTTCATTGACCGGGAGGCCGGGGGCCGGTATAGTGCGCCCAACGGGTTCCCATGGCTTCGCAAGTCCTTGCCGTTCTCGCGCTTTGCCTGGCGGTGGTCGCCGCCGCGGTCATGTACGCTCTGTACCGGCGAAGACGCGAAGCCTACGTGTTCTCCGGGCTCATCACCTGGGTGCTGCTGGCCAGCGATCAGGGCCTGCAGATGCTGGATCTGGAAGGGCGGCATCCGGCGATGCGGGCCACCCACGGCATGCTGATGGTCTGGGCGGCGGTGTCGCTGCTGGCCATGGCGCGTCCCGCTGCCGGCCGGGCGGTCTTGGACGTCCGCTTCCTGTTGGTTGGTCTGGGCGGCAGCGCCTGGAGCTGGCTCCACGCTTACCAACTCCATCCCTATGCGCGCCTGCTTCCTCCGGCCGCCGTCGGTTCGGCGCTCTTTTTTTGCGCCGCGATTTTGTTCTGGCGGCAAAGCCGCCGCAAGGACACCCTCGGGCCTCGCCTGCTGGCGCTGGCCTCGAGCCTGTTTGGCGGCGTTCTGGCCGTGCGTTCCATCCCCGCCGCCGGCGAGGCTTTGCTGGTTGCCGGCAACATCGGCAGCGGCTACGGCCTGCTGCTGCTGGCGGTGGCCATGGTGGTGGTGATTTTCGAGGAGACCCAGCGGGTGATCGAGGAGGACCTGCTGGGCCTGGCCAGCCTCAACCTCACCACCAGCGGTTATCAGGCCGCCGAGAATCTGCACGAAATTCTGGAGCAACTGCTGGCCGGGGTCCTGAAGGTGTGTGGCGTGAAGCAGGGGATCATCGCCCTGGGCGGGGCGGAACGCCAGCCCGAGCAGCACCTGATGCTGGGTTTCGCCGCCGAAGTAGCCCGGGAGTGGGAGCGGCGGCGAATGGACCGCATGGCCATTGCCCTGGTGGCCCGCATGGGCGGCCTGCTGGTGCTACGCGGCCTGGAGACGCCCGGCGAGGCCGGCCGCCTGGAATCCGACCCCGCCTACCGGGAGTTCACCGAGGTGATGCGGCAGACCGGCATCAAGGCCATGATGGGCATCGGCCTGCAAACCAAGCGCGGCTGCTATGGCGTGCTGATGCTCGCCCATCCCCCGCACCGGGCCTTCTCCGCCGCCGAACTCCGGCTGCTGGCCACCCTGGGCGGGCAGATCGCCATGGCCGTCGAGAATTTCCTGCTGGTTCAGGATTCCTGCCGGCGCGCCGAAGAGCTGCACCTGCTGAACCAGATCGGCCGGGCCCTGAACTCCACGCTCAACCCCGATAACCTGCTGCACTTGATTCACCAGGAAGTGCAGAAGCTGATGGACGCCAAGAACTTCTACATCGCGCTCTGCGACGAGTCGCAGCAGGAAATCCGGTTTGAGCTGGAGGTGGAGAACGGGCTGTACCTGCCCAAGCGCAAGCGCGCGGCGCGGCGGGGCATGACCGAGCACATCCTGCGAACGCACGAGCCTATCCTGGTGAAGTCGCAGATCGCGGAATTCCGGGAATCGCGCGGGATCGCGCTGAGCGGCCGCCCGGCTCTCTCCTGGCTGGGGGTGCCCTTGCTGCTGTACGACCGCGTCATCGGGGTCATGGCCCTGCAGAACTACGAGCGCGAGCAGGCCTACGACGAGGGCCACCTGGGGATCATGCAGACGCTGGCGGCGCAGGCCGCCACGGCGCTGGAGAACGCCCGCCTGTTCAGCGAGGAACAGCGGCGCCTGGGCCAGCTCACCTTCCTCAACAACATCACCCGCATCGCCATCTCCACTCTCAACGCCGACGAGATGCTGGCCGAGATCGCGCGGGAGATCCAGAAGAACTTCGCCTACGATCATTTCGGCGTCGGGCTGCTCGATTACCAGACCAAGGAGATTGAGATCAAGGCGGAAGCGGGCCTGCACGCCCAGGCCGTCGGGCGCCGCATCCCGCTGGACGTGGGGCTGATCGGGAGGGTGGCGCGCACCGGTGAGATGATCCTGGTGCAGGATCTGCTCCAGGAGAAGACGCTGCAGCCGGTGCTGACCAACGCCCGCTCGGTCCTTTGCCTGCCCATCATCTACACCAGCCAGACGCTGGGCGTGCTCAACGTGGAAAGCGTCCGGGAAGCGGCCTTCCGCGATGAAGACGTGATGATCCTGCGCACCCTGGCCGACCACCTGGCCACGGCCCTGCATAATGCCTTCGTATTCCAGACCACGCAGCAGCAGGCCATCACCGACAGCCTCACCGGGCTGAAGACCCGCCGCTTCTTCATGGAGTCGCTGCAGGCGGAATGGAAACGGGCCACCCGCTCCGGCCGCGTCTTCTCGCTGGTGTTGCTGGACCTGGACCGCTTCAAGCAGGTCAATGACACCTTGGGCCACCTGGAAGGCGACCTGGTGCTGGCGCGGCTGGGGAAGATACTGGAGCAGCGCTGCCGGCAATCCAACGTGGTGGCCCGCTATGGCGGCGATGAGTTCACGATCCTGATGCCGGAGGCCGGCACCGACAAGGCCGAAATCCTCGCCGAGCGCCTGCGGCTGTGGATCGCCACCGATCCGGTCTTTTCCGACCGGCGGCTGACCGCCAGCTTTGGACTGGCCACCTACCCCATCCACGGCGATTCACCCGAGGAGATCATCCGCGCCGGCGATGCCGGTCTGTACCTGGCCAAGCATCGGGGCGGCAACGTGGTCGCGGTCGCCGAGCACTTCCGGCGGATGGGCGCCGGCCGGCGGGGCGGCCAGGCCCTCGGCGAGTACCTGGAGAAACTGAGCCGCCGCCTGACCTCCACCGGCCCGGACGTTTTTGAGGACGTGCTCCAGCGAGTGGACAAGGTTCGCCCCTCATACGGCGAAGACCCGGGGGAACTGGAACCAGGGGCCATCGACGGCCTGGCGTTGGTGGCCGAGGGCATGGACCGCCGCGTCTATGGAAGCTCCGGCCACCAGCATGCGGTGGCCAAATATGCCGTTCGGATCGCCGCCGTCCTGGGGATCAGCGAGCGCGATCAGGAGGAGATCCGGCAGGCGGCCCGCCTGCGTGACATCGGCATCCTGGCCGTTCCCGCCGGCTTGCTGGAACGGCCCGGTAAGCTGGATCCGGCCGAATTCGCGGCCATCAAGCAGCACGCCGAGTCCGGCGCCTCCCTGCTGAAGGCCGCCGGCATCCAGCCCAACATCGTGGCCATGGTGCGCCACCATCACGAGTTCTTCAATGGCAGCGGGTATCCCAGCGGGCTGGCCGGCCAGGATATTCTCTTGGGAGCGCGCATCATCGCCGCCTCCGACGCCTTCCATGCCCTCACTTCCTCCCGCCCCTGGCGCGGCCCGAAGACCGTCGAGCAGGCCGTGGAGGAGATGGAACGCTTCGCCGGCACACAATTCGACCCGGTCGTGGTGCAGGCGCTGCTGTCGTTGGTTCGCTCGGAGGAGGGAGAAGTGAGCGTTAAGGGTTAAGAGTTAAGAATTGGAAGCCGCCTGACGCCCCCGCAAAACTCGTAATTCGTGATTCGTTCCGATTCCATTCCATACCCGAGCGGCTCTGTTGCTGCTCCCGCTACTTCAGCGTCAGTTTCCAGAGCTGCTTTTCCAGGAAGATGCGGAACAACTCGGGATCGATCAGGTTTTTCTTGACGTCGTACTCGATGATGCTCAGCGCCTTGTCGGGCGGGACGGCGCGCTTGTAGGGGCGATCGGAGGCCGATAGAGCGTCGTAGATGTCGGAAATGGTCATCATCCGCGACTGGATGGGGATGTCGGTGGACGCCAGCTTGAAGGGGTAGCCGGTGCCGTCCAGCTTCTCGTGATGGGCGCGCGCGATCGCCGGAATGTTCCGGAATTCCTTGGTCCAGGGGATCTGGTTCAGGAAGTTGAAGGTATGGACCACGTGCGACTCGATTTCCAGGCGCTCCTTGGGGTCCAGGCTGCCCTTGGAGATGGAGAGCAGTCGCACCTCCGCGGGCTGCAGCAGGGTGCGCTCTTCGCCGGCCCAATCGTCGAAGTAGCGCGTCGCGGCCAGGTCGGCCAGGCGCTCGAAATTGCCCTCCGGCAGGACGGTCGGCTCGTTGCACTGCAGCACGAACTGTAACCAGGCGTCCATCTCCTTGAGCCGCTCTTCCATCTGGGCGTCGAATTCGGTCTGGCGGGACAGGTACTCGTCACGCCCTTTTTCCAGCAGGTACTGCAGCCGCCGGCTGGAGTTTTCCTGTTTGTACTTCTCGCGGATCA
>Ga0315279_10010987_pt1 | contig 10553 bp, 1 predicted proteins | sample YL17G06_20_MG_FD_203694 | JGI IMG/M metagenome (GOLD analysis project Ga0315279, IMG submission 203694) | Sediment microbial communities from Yellowstone Lake, YNP, Wyoming, USA - YL17G06_20 | ecosystem: Environmental > Aquatic > Freshwater > Lake > Sediment | place: USA: Wyoming | collected...
AGTCTTTGCGGTTTTGGCGCGTGCCGCGGACCGGCCCAAACAGGGCCGGCCGCAGGGGGCCCGCGTGTAAAGCCGTGGAGGATACCAGGACAAAGGCGACGATTTCGCCGTGGGTTGAGTGAGAATAGCTCAGGTCACAGATGTTTTGTCGTCCCGCTCGGGACCGTTTCGCGAGGCCGGGGACTGACGGGGATTCTTTCCAGGCCCCACTGATCCTTATCTCAAGTCAAGGCGATTTTCAAACTGAGGTTCGCGGCGGCGTTTTCGCGGCCGGGCTTTCCGTGCCGTTGCCGCGCATGGCGGCCAAGAGCAAGAGTCGATGCGGGTCAACCCGCACAGCACTAAAGGTAAAGGTCGAGGATGAGGATGATGAGGGCGATAGCAAGGACGAAGGCGAGGGCTGTGTCGCCCTGGTCCCGTTCCTATTCCCTACTTCCTACTTCCTACTTCCTAACTACTAACTACTTTTCTTCAGCGAGGAGCAGGCAATGAGTCAGGTCAATTCGAGACAAACCAAGGAGATCGCAATGAACCGTACAACAAGTCGAGTCTTTGGCGTTGTGATTTTTTTCCTGGCCGCGGCGGCGTTGTTCGGCTGGACCGGTACGGCACAGGCCGAGACGTACTACTGGGACGTCAACGGAGCCACCGCCGGTTTCAGCACCGTGGTGGGGGCGTGGAACGGCACCAACGCATTCTGGAACACGGACCTGGCGGGCGGCGCAGGCACCCTGATCGCCGCCCCCACGTCGGTGGACGACCTCATCATCCCGCAGGCGACCACCAAGACCGGGAGCCTCACCGTCAGCGGCACGCAGAACGCCAGAAGCATCACGTTCGCGGCCAACGTCGGGCCCACCGTGAACATCACCGGCGGCACGATCGTGATCGGCGGCACGGGAACCAATTCCGGCATTTTTGAGGCGTCCACGGGCGCCAACACGGTGTCCTCGGCATTGACGCTGAATTCGGCGGTATCGAGCCTGTCGATTGGCAACAGTTCGAGCGGGCTGCTGACTGTTGGCGCGATCACCGGTTCGGCCACGACCGGCAACACGCAGACCCTGAACATCGGCTCGACGAGCACCGGCGGCATCACGCTCAGCGGGGTCATCGGCAACGGCGCGGCTGGCGGCAATGTCGCTTTGGCGATCAACAACACTTCGACGGGCGTCACGATCCTTTCCGGCGCCAGCACCTACACCGGCGGAGTGACCGTCAGCGCCGGCACGCTGAGGCTCCAGAACGCCACCGCGCTGGGCGGCGCGGCCGGTGCGCTGACCATCACCGGCGGCAACCTCGACAGCGGCACCTCCAACCTCGTTCTTTCCACCAACAATGCCCAGAACTGGAACAGCGACTTCCGCTTTGTCGGCACGCAGAACCTGAACCTCGGCACCGGCGCGGTCACGATGAACGCCGCTCGGACAGTTACCGTCACGGCCAACACCCTGACCGTCGGCGGCCCGATCGGCGGGACCGGCCTCAACGCCCTGGACATCACCAAGGAAGGCAACGGCACCCTTGTTCTCAGCAGCGCCGTTACGATGTCCGGTCCGCAGACCGCCACGGTCAATGCGGGCACCATGCAGATTGGCGGCATCATCACCGGCAGCAGCTTCGGCATCACCAAGGTCGGCGCCGGCACGCTCACCCTCTCCGGCGCCAACACCGGTTTCACCGGCGGCCTGACCATCAACGCCGGCACGGTCAGCGGCACGACGAATGCGAACGCCTTGGGCGCCGCCTCGAACACGATTGACCTGGGCGCGATATCCGGCGCCGACAATGCCACGCTGAATTATGGCCTTAATGCAACCTGGACCGCCACGCCGATCAACGTCCGGACGGGAAGTTCGGGCACGCTCACCATTAAGTCCTCGGCGGACACGTCGACGGTAGCCGGCGCGATCACTCTGACCAACAATTTGACCCTCGGCCTGGCCAGCAACCACATGAAACTGAGCGGCGGCATTACGGGGGCGGGCAACGTCAACATCACGGGCACCGCGGCCAAGACGCTGACTATTCAGACAAACGCGCTTGATTATACCGGCAACCTGACCAACAATTTCACCGGCACGGGCAACGGAGTGGTCACCATATCGGCGCCGGTCAACATCACCGGCTCGATTACCAACAACAGCGCCGGCACGGGGGCAATGACTATCAGCGGCATCATCGGCCCCACCGTGACCAGCGTCACGCAGAACAGCGCCACGTCGGCCCTTGTCCTCTCGGGCGCCAACACCTACACCGGCCCAACCAACGTCACCGCCGGGACGCTGACCATCAGCAACGCCGGCGCGTTCACCAATACCAGCCAGATCGCCTTGAGCGGCACCGGCCGTCTGGATGTGAACGTGGCAAACCAGAGTCTCGCCAAGCTGGTAACCAGCGGCGGCGTGCCCGCGGGCACCATCCTGCGTTACTCGCAGGCCCAGACCAGCGGCGGCACCGGGCCGGGCACGGTTTTCGGGAAGGTCGAGTTGAACGTGACCAACGTGGACCCCAACTACACGCTGGATTTCGGCACAGGCGGCACGTTGACGACCCAGGGGGCCTACACGTACAACTCGCCGATCACCGTTTCAGGCGACGCGTCCATCGACGCCACCGCGAACGTCCTTACCGGCGGCACGGGCATGGCCATAAGCGCCTCCACCGCGGATGCCAAGACTCTCACCCTGACCGGCACCAATACCGGCGCCAACACCATCGGCGGGGTCATCAGCGACGGCAGCGGCACGGTTGGCGTAAGCAAGACCGGCGCCGGCACGTGGATCCTCTCCGGCACGAATACCTACACCGGCCCGACGACCATCAGCGCCGGCACCCTGAGCGTCGGCGCGGCCGACAATCTCGGTGCGCCCGCGTCCAATCTCGTCTTCGACGGCGGCACGCTCCAGGTCACGGGCACGGCGCTTACGAGTCTCTCTGGCGGCGTGGGGCGCACGGCTGTCTTCAACGCCGGCAAGACGGTGGTCTTGCTCATCAATGACGCCGCGAACACCTTCACGGTGGACCAGGTCATGAATCAGGGCAGCGGCGGTCTGACCAAACTGGGCGAGGGCACACTGGTGCTCAACCAGGCCAACACCTACACCGGCGCGACGGCCATCAGCGCCGACACGCTGGTATTGAGGAACGCCGGAAGCGGATTGACGCAAACGCTGGGCCCCCTGACGCTGGCCGGGCCGGAAGTCGTACTCCAGTCCGACAACGCCGGCACCAACACGTTGAGCACGACCTTCGGTACGTTGACCCGCGCCGCCGGAAACACAGCGAACATCGTTTTCACGGGCGGAACGGTCGGCACGGACAACATCATCAATCTCACCGGAGCCGCGGGCTTCGTCGACAAGGGCGTCTTCTTCCACGGCGCCGATTACGCCGCCAGGAATGCCACTGACGGCTACGTGCGGGCGTTGGCCTACGGTACGGATCCCAACGCGGAAGCCGTCGATACCATCACGGCCGACAAGCATGTCAAACTCACGACGACGCCGGCGGCGAATCAGGATTCCATCAGCTTGCTCTCCTTGAACCTTTCAGGCAGCGGCGTGAACTACACCCAAAACGCATCGCAAACTCTCACGGTGCCAGGCATCATCAAGTCCGGCGGCGGCGCCGTGAGCACCATCAGCGGCGGCACGGCGGGCACGGGCGTTGAGCTTGTCATCCGCACCGACACCGCCTCCGACCTGCTGGCCATCAGTTCGCCGGTTACGGGCACCGCTGCCCTGACCAAGTCCGGCGCCGGCACGCTCAGCCTCTCCGGCATCAATACCTACAGCGGCGCGACCTATGTCAACAACGGCACGGTCGAGATCGGCGGCGCCGGCCTGTTGGGCAACGGCACCTACACCGGGGCCATTTCCATCGTCGACGGCGCCACCATCAACTACAACAGCAGTGCCGCCCAGACCCTCAGCGGCATCATCAGCGGCGGCGGCGCCCTGGCCAAGGGCGGCTCCGGCACGCTGACCCTCTCCGGCGCCAACACCTTCACCGGCACGGTGACTCTCAACAGCGGCACGCTGAAGGCGAACACAAATGCCACGGCACTCGGCACGGGTGCGGCCACGCTGGTCTTGAACGGCGGGACGCTGGACTTCAACCACAGCGCGGCGCTGAACTTTGGGCGTCCCACGACGATTGGCGGCGACGTGACGATCATTACCGAGAGGAACGCCGCGGGCGCCGGCTTGACCTACACGCTGGGCACCTTGAGCATCGGCGCAAACACGCTGAACGTCACCGGCGGCAATGTGACCAGCGGCACCGCGGGCATTACCTTCGGGGCGACAACCCTGACCGGTGCGACCACCTTCAACGTCACCAAGCCAGCCGGCGGCGGCAACACGCAACTGACGATCTCCGGCGCGCTGGACAACGGAGGCAACCTGCTGACCGTTGACGGCACCGGCACCGTAGCCGTGGGCGCCGTCACCATCAGCGGCTCCGGCAACCTTGTCAAGAATGGCACGGGTGACCTGAATATCCGTCAAGCCACCAACGTTTCCACCGGCACGACCACGATCAGTGGTGGTATCCTGATGACCTATGGCTGGAACCTGGCCAGTGGGAATCTGACCATCAATGGAGGCGTCCTCCAGGATTACTATGGCAATGCCGGTACCTTCACCCGCGCTCTAGGCTCGGGCGCGGGACAGGTCCAGATTACCGGAGGGACCAGCGGGTTCAGCGGTCAAGGTGCCGCGTCTGCGCCTTTCAACATCGGCGGAGCTTCTGCGGAACTGGTCTGGGGCAGCACCTTTTTTAATCCGAGTGTGTTGGCTCTCCAATCAACCAATGTCAACCTCAACGGCAAGATGTCGCTGACCAACGGGATTGACCTCGCCGGCACCACGCGCACCATTACTGTTCAAGGCGGCGATACGACTGGAGGCGGCACTCTTGCCGGCGTGATCCGCACCGCCAGCGGCACGGCGGGGATCACCAAGACCGGTGTTGGCAACTTGATCCTCTCTGCCGCCAACACATTTAACGGTGCAACAACGATCAGCGGAGGTTGGCTCACCCTGACGAACGCCCTCGCCCTCCAGAACAGCGCGTTGGATACGGCCAACAGCATTACCGGCACCGCCACCGCCGGGCTCAGGACCACCCAGACCACCATGACCCTTGGCGGCCTCACCGGCAACAAGGATTTCTCGACGGTCTTCTCGACCACCTCCGGCGGTTACACCGCCGTGACGGCCCTGACCCTCAACCCCGACACGGGCGTCACCAACACGTATTCCGGCGCCATTGCCAACGGCGCGGCGGGCATGACGCTGACCAAGACCGGCGATGGAACCCAGGTCTTGGCCGGGACCAACACCTACACCGGCGCCACCACCGTCAAGGCCGGCACGCTGGTCATCTCCGGCTCTCCGACCGGAAACAGCGCCATGTTCGTCAAAGGCGGCACGCTGAAGTTGGATTATGCCAACAACACCAGCAAGATCAACGACCTGGCCGTGCTGACCCTGGGAGGCGGCACACTTGATCTCAGCGGCGGAAGCCACACGGAAATCGTCGCCTCGACGACGCTTGCCCCGGGTGCTTCTAACGTGACCAGCTCCTCCGGCGCCGCCGTGCTGGCCATGAAGGCCATTACGCCTGGCGCTGGCGCGACGGTCAACTTCGGCGCCCCCGGCATCGCCTCCACCGACAACACCAACACCAACGGCATCCTCGGCACGTGGGCGACGATCGCCGGGGCCGACTGGGCGATGAACTCCACGGGCGTGGCCGGCGGCCCGATCACGGCCTACACCGCCTACACGGATGTGCCCCGCCTGGACGGCGGAACCCAGGTGATTGCCAACGGATCGGCCACCAACGTCCGCATCGTCGAAGGGAGCGGTTCCGCCGGCAACATCACGCTGGGCGCCACCAGCACCACGATCAACACGCTCAACCAGAGCGCCTCCGGCGGCACCAGCGCCGTCACGATCGACCCGGCCGGCCAGACCCTTAGCACCAACGCCATCCTCGTGGGCGCGGGGGCAGGCGCGCTGACCATCGGCACCGGGACCAACAACGGCACGTTGATCGCCGCGGGCGCGGGCGGCGACCTGATGCTCATAAACAACACCGCAAGCGCCCTAACGATCAATTCCGTCATCGCCGACAACTCGACTTCGACTCTGACCAAGGCGGACGCCGGCACGCTGAAGCTTACGGGCGCCAACACCTACGCCGGCGGGACTACTCTCGCGGCCGGCACATTGCAACTCGCCAATGCGGGCGCGCTGGGCACCGGCACGCTTACGATCTACGGCGGCAATCTGGACAGCACCGTCGCGAACCTGGTCAACACCGGCAACAATGCCCAGGCCTGGAACGCGGACTTCACGTTCGTCGGCACACAAAGCCTCGATCTCGGGACCGGCGGGGTGACGATGACCGGCAACCGCCAAGTCACCGTGACCGCCAACGCGTTGACGGTCGGCGGCGCCATCGGAGGCGGGGCCGTCGGACTGACCAAGGCCGGCGCCGGCACCCTGATCCTCCCCGGCGCGAACACCTACACCGGCGCGACCACCGTCACCGCCGGCACCCTGCAACTGGACGGCAATACGGCCGCCGGCAGCACGGTGGCGGTCGGCACGGCCGGAAAGCTGACCGGCTCCGGTATCGCCAAAGGCAACGCCACCATCACCGGCGCCGGCATTATTGACTTCTCTTCCACCGGCCGGATCGTCGGCACCCTGGGCGTCACCGGCGGCAACTGGAACGGCCGGGGCAGCGTCGGCGGCAAGATCACAGTCACCTCCGGCGCGTTCACCGTCGCCAACGGCGCCACCCTGACCGTCGGCGATACGATTGCCGACGAGGACCGCGCCTTCGACGTCATTGGCAGCGGTACGGCGACCATCGCCGGCACCCTCAACGTTGACCCGAACACCAGGGTGATCGTGCTGGATAACGGCACCCTGAGAGTTACAGGCACCGTGAATACCTCCGGAAGGTGGGTCGCCGTGGCAAGCAACAGCCCCGGGACCGCCAAGATCATTCTGGAAGGTTCGGGCCAGTGGAACCATACCAACGGCGGCGTTAACGGTCCTTTCGTCATCGGCGAATCCGGCGCCTGCAGCGCCGAATTGTACATCCGGGACCTCGCCCAGCTTAACTCGCCGTTCATGAGGGTGGCAACGTGGGGCCCCACTACCTACGGTACTGTCTTCCAGGATGGCGGTACGGTTACTCTTAACCCGACGGTTGCCGAGCATATCTCTGCATACATGTCTAGTGGAATGTTCCAACCCGCTCTTCAGCTCGGCCGTTCCGGTCAAGCCGAGTACCACCTCAACGGCGGCGTCTTGAACTGTGGCGTCATTGGTATCGCCGGTGCGCCTGCCGGCAGCAGGTTCTACTTCAATGGCGGCAAGCTCATCCCGAACACGGATGATTTCGTCCCGGGCAGCATCGTGTCCCTCTATGTAAACCAAGACCGTTACATGCAGCATCTCGGCCAGGTCATCGTTCAAGCGGGCGGTGCGATCATCGACACCGATGGCCACAAGATCACGTTTGCCCAGAACCTTGAGCAGGACCCGAACTCTCCGGGCGGCGGGCTGACCAAGCTCGGCGCCGGCACGTTGATCCTCCACGGAGCGGGAGACAGCACCTACACCGGCGCCACGGCCGTCAACAAAGGCACGCTGGTGGCTCGCAATGCCGGCGCCCTGAAAGCTACCGCCGGCGTGACGGTCGCGTCGGGAGCGGGCTTGGAATACCGCGCGGCCGCCGATGCGCAGTTGGCCATCACCGGCACGCTGACCGTCAACAGCGGCGCCGGCACCGTCATCGGCGCATCCATCGGTACCGCGGCCACCAGTGCCGCGATCAACGTCACGGGCGATGCGTCCATCACCGACGGGGCGCATGCGGTAAACATCCATGTCGTTCCCGGAGTTACGCACGCCACCGGGCTTGTCACGCTGGTCCATGCGGACGGCGCGGGCAGTTCGCTGAACCCCACAACGCCCCCCACACTGGGCGTCGTGTACAACAACACCGATTTCACCGTCGGGAGCTTTGTCCAAAGCGCCACGGACCTTAAGGTGAACATCAATGCGGAAACGCCGCTGACGGGCGCGTATTGGACCGGCGGGCTCACCGGCAATACCAACGTCTGGGGCGTGTCCAACGGCACCACGGCCAGCAACTGGCTGAAGTCGGACGGCTCGGCAACCGCAGTGGTGCCCGGTGCTGCCGCGGACGTGATCGTTTCGAGTTCGAACCTGCCCGTGCCCGTCACCCCGGCGGTCGCTCCGACGGCCACGGTCCTGGGCGCGGACATGACGATCAAGACCCTGACGATCTCCGACACGGTCAACCGTCTGGGATTGAATGCCGACGACTATGCCCTGACGATCACTCCGACGGACCCCGGCACGGGCATCACCGTGGCCTCCGGCGTTCCGGCCAGCACCATTGCGGCCAACGTGGTCCTGGGCGCGGCCCAGACCTGGACGAACAACAGCGCCAATGCGATGACCGTGTCCGGCGCCATCTCCGGGACGGTTGGCCTGACCAAGGCCGGCACGGGCACCCTTATCCTCTCCGGCGATAACCCCTACACCGGCGACACCACGATCAGCGCCGGCACGCTGAACCTGCCCTACCAATGGGCGGTCCAGAACAGCACGGTGGTCATGGGCGGCGGCTCGGCCTCGCTGGTCTTCGATTCGTCAGTGGACGCCAACGCCTTCACTTTCGGCGGCCTGGCCGCGCCGTCCTCGGGCGCGGGATACGACATCGCCCTGCAAAACAACGCGGGCACGCCCCAGGCGATCGACCTGACCGTCGGCCAAAACAATGCCAATACGGCCTATGCCGGCGTGCTCAGCGGAGGCGGCAGCCTCACCAAGGCGGGCGCCGGAACGCTCACCCTTTCCAATGCCGCCAGCACCTACGCCGGCGTGACGAACATCGCCGCCGGCACGCTGGAGGTCAGCAAACTGGCCGACGGCGGCGCCCCCAGCAGCATCGGCCAGTCCACCAACGTCAACACCAACCTCCTGCTCGGCAACAACGCGACCCTGAAATACACGGGCGCCGGGGACAGCACCGACCGCCTGTTCACGCTTAACGGCGGCGATACGAGCCCCTCGACACACACGATCGACGCCTCGGGCTCCGAGCCGATCGTCTTCACCAACACGGGCAGCCTGGCTTATGGAACGGCCGCCAAGTTGCGGACGCTGAAACTCATCGGGTCCAACACCGGCGAGAACACGCTGGCGGCCGTCATCGGCAACAACGGCACGAGCGCTGTCAGCGTCGTCAAGGATGGCGTGGGCAAGTGGGTCTTGTCCGGCGCGAGCACCTACACGGGCACGACGACCATCAACGCCGGCACGCTGCTGGTGAACAACGCCATCGGCACGGGCGCTGTGACGGTCAACTCCGGAGGCACCATTGGGGGCGTTGGCGTCATCGGCGGGCCGGTGATGGTGAACTCCGGCGGCACGGTGGCGCCCGGCGGCAGCGTCGGCGCCCTCACGGCCGGCGGCGCCCTTGCGATGATAAACGGCAGCATTTACGAGTGGCAACTTGCCGGGAAGAGCGCCGGCCAGTATGACAGCATCTCCGCCGCCACCATCAACCTTCCTACCGGGACCATCACGTTCTCGATCGACAACAGCCTCTTTGGCGGCTCGATCTCGGTGACGGACACGTTCGTCGTGGCCAGCACCACCACGGGCACGATCGCCAACTCAGCCACGTTCACCTTCATCCTGCCGGACGGGTGGACGGGCGGAACGCTGGCCCTGTCCGGCGATAGCAAGGAACTGATCCTGTCGGGCCTGTCGAGCGTCGTTCCCGGCGACACCAACGGCGACATGGTGGTGGACGCGGCCGACTTCATCACGCTGAAGAAGAACTTCGGCAAGAGCACCGGCAGCGGAGCTACCGCGGGCGACTTCAACGCCAGCGGCACGGTGGACTGGACCGACCTCAGCGCCCTGATGAACGCCATGGGCCCCGCCGGCGGCGCGCCCGCCACGACGCCAGAACCCGCCACCCTCGGCCTGCTGATGTTCGGCGCGGCGGCGCTGCTGCGGAGGAGAAGGGCCTGAACGAAAGGAAAAGAAGGCTTCAGACTTCAGACTTCAGGCGCGAGCCGCTCCGTAACCTGAAGCCGGTAGTCGGTAGCCTGAAGCCTGAAGCCTGTAGTCTGTAGCCTGTAGTCTGAAGCCTGTAGTCTGAAGCCTGTAGTCTGAAGCCTGTAGCCTGAAGCCTGTAGCCTGTAGTCTGAAGCCTTTTTTTCAGAGCAGCCCCAACGGCCCCCGAGGGGATGTTCGCGCAGGAAAAACGTGTTCAGTCAGCCTGCTCCGAGAGATGCCTCCCTCTCATGACGACACGAAGCCTGTCCTGTGCGGCTCCCCTCGGAGGCCCTTTTTCTGGCTCCTCGCTGTTTAGTGTGGGTGGCTCCATCCGGATTGCGCGAGTTCCTGTCGCATACGAGGATGCGTTTATCGCTTTGTCGGCTTCCAGCGGGAAGTTCAGGAGACCGCAGTTGCTGAACAGGG
>Ga0315279_10010988_pt1 | contig 10552 bp, 6 predicted proteins | sample YL17G06_20_MG_FD_203694 | JGI IMG/M metagenome (GOLD analysis project Ga0315279, IMG submission 203694) | Sediment microbial communities from Yellowstone Lake, YNP, Wyoming, USA - YL17G06_20 | ecosystem: Environmental > Aquatic > Freshwater > Lake > Sediment | place: USA: Wyoming | collected...
GGCAAGTTCCTGTGCGGCACCCTGATGTTCGTGACCTACGGCTGGTTCGGCCAGCCGGTAGGGGCGACGCCGGACGGGCGGCTGGCGGGCGCCCCGGTGGCGGATTCGGCGGGACCGGTACAGGGGCGCGACCACAGGGGCCCGACCGCCATGCTCCAGTCCGTCGCCTCGCTGCAGCAAGTCCACGCGCCGGGCACATTGGTGGTCAACCTGCGCCTGGCCAAGGAGCTGTTCACGACCCCCGAGGGCCGCGCCAAGCTCAGGTCGCTGATCCGAGCGTATTTCGACCTTGGCGGGATGCAGCTCCAGATCAACGTGGTTGACCAGGCGGTGCTGCGCGACGCCATCGCCCACCCCGAGCGCCACGGCGACCTCATCGTGCGCGTGGGCGGCTATTCGGAGTACTTCAACCGCCTCGACGCCGCCCTCAAGCGCAGCATCCTGGAGCGGACGGAACACTTCTGATCGCGCGCCGCTACTCGCCAGGTTGGTGAGGGCGGGGCCGGTACTCGCGGCGCTGGTCGCTGCGGGCTGCGGGCGTCCGCGAATGGCGCAGGCGCGCGAGGACGCGGGCAAGCGGTTGATGTCCGCGGGGATGCACAGCCGCAGGGCAGGAGGTCGGGGCCGGTCAACCGAATGTGGCGGTACGCGCCGACCGAAATCTCATGGTGGAGGCTGGGTATGAAGCGCAGGATGATATTCACTCGCCACGGCCATGGGCCGCTGCTGACCCCCAGTGACCTCGAGCTGGACGCCGACGCTGTCTTCAACCCGGGCGTGGCGGAAATGGACGGGGAGGTGGTGCTGCTGCTGCGGATCGAGGATCGCACCGGCATCTCCGAAATCCGCACCGCGCGCAGCGCCAACGGCGTGGACGGCTGGCGCATAGCCGACCACGCGCTGCTGGAGCCGGACCTGCCCGAGTACCCCTTCGAGGAGTGGGGCTGCGAGGACGCGCGGGTGACGCAGGTCGGTTCGCATGAGTGGGTAATCGCTTACACCGCCTACTCGCGCTACGGCCCCGCGGTCGCGCTGGCGACGACCCGCGATTTCGAGACCGCGACCCGCCTGGGCGTGGTGCTGGCGCCGACCAACAAGGACGCGGCGCTGCTGCCGTCGGCGTTTGACGGCAAGCACATCCTGCTGCACCGACCGGTGACCGGGGGCCAGGAACATATCTGGTACGCGTGCAGCAGGTCGGACCTCACTCACTGGAGCGAGCCGGGGGTGCTGCTGCCGGAGCGCGGGGGGCCGTGGTGGGACGGCCTGCGCATCGGCGTGGGCGCGCCGCCGCTGCGCACCGACGACGGCTGGCTGCTTATCTACCACGGGGTCAAGGAGATGGGCGGGCGTCCGGTTTATCGCCTCGGCCTGGCGTTGCTCGACGCGGACAATCCGCGCAAGCCGATCGCCCGCGCGTCCCGCTGGGTGTTCGCCCCGGAGGCCGACTTCGAGCAGCGCGGCCTGCTGCCCAACGTCGTCTATACCTGCGGCGCGCTGCTGCGCGGGGATGACGTGTGGATGTACTACGGCACCGCCGACACCGTCATCGGCCTGGCGACGGCCAAGCTGAAGGCCCTTCTCGCTTTCGTGCACGAGTACGACTTCCTCGACCTGGTGGGCAAGCACAAGGGGATGGCGGACTGAGCGGTGCGGGCGCGACCCGCCCGCAAGGGTACAGTCCCCATTCGGGGACAGTCCCTGCCGCCGGCGCGTCGCGGTTGACGCGCGCGGGCCGCAGGCCGCGCCCGCGCCTCAGGCGTGGCTGACCCGCCGGGGGAGCCGGCTGTCGGTTTCCACCAGGCGCTCCATCAACCGGATTAAGAGATTTCGTTTCAGCTCCCGGCTGGCGGGGTCGTGCCACAGGTTGTGCAGCTCACCGGGGTCCTCGCGCAGGTCGAACAGCTCGCCGTATTCCTGCCCCGGGTAAGCGGTCACCTTGTAGCGCTCGGTGATGAGGCTGCGCAGCCGCAAGCCCAGATAGTCCTCGTCGTTCTCGACCACCACGCTGTCCTGCAGCGACGCCGCCTCGCCCCGCAGTTGCGGCGCCAGCGAGATGCCCGGCCACGGCGCGAGCTGATTCTTCGCCTCCGGCTCGGGTGGGACATAACCCTCCGGCACCGGCACGTGGGCCAAGTCGAGAACCGTTGGCGCGAAATCGAGGTAGCTGGCGAGCCCCGCGCTGGTCGCGCCCGCGGGGAAGATGGCCGGGCAGCTCCAGATGAACGGCATGCGCACCAGGCCGTCGAAGTGGAAGGGCCCCTTGTTGACCATCCAGTGGTCGCCCATCATGTCGCCGTGGTCGGAGAGGAAACACACCACCGTGCTGTCGCGCAGGCCCAGCCGCTCCAGCGCCTCCAGGATGCGCCCGATATTGTGGTCCACGTGGGAGATCATGCCGTAGGTGAGGGCGAGAATCTCGCGCAACTGCTGGTCGCTCATCCTGGTCGGCGCGCCGCGGCCGCTGAGCTGCAACGCGCGCTCGTAGGCCTCGCGGTAGAACGGCGGCAGCGTCTCCAGCTCGCCCTCGCGCCGCGTGGGGGCGGGCACGTCGGCGGGATCGTACATGCTCGCCCAGGGCTCCGGCGGGCAGTAGGGGTGGTGGGGGTCGGGGAAGGAGCACCAGACGAAAAACGGCTCGCCGCGGGGCCGGCGCTCCAGGAACCCGATGGTTCGATCCGCAACCCAGGTGTTGTAATGCAACTCGGCGGGGAGCGCGCTGTGCCACGCCTGCTCCGCGTTGCGCGGCGTGGGCGTGCCCGCCTTGGCCGGCCACAAGGCCTCGGCTTCGGGGTCTTGGGCGCGCAGCCAGTGGCGGTAGTCGCCGGTGGCGCCGGGCCCGTGGCCGATGGTGATCTCCACCGTCGCGAAGCCGAAGTACGGCGTCGGCATCGCTCGCAGGATACCGTTGTTCCAGAAGTGGTATGACTCGGCCCAGTCGCGTGGGTCGAGCGAGGCCGGGTCTATGCCCCTCGGCGTGGAATACGGCAGCAGGTGGAGCTTGCCGACCGCGTGGGTGCGGTAGCCGGCCCCCGCCAGCGCCTCCACGATGGTGGGGACGCGCCGATCGAGAGGGATGCCGTTCGTCCTGACCCCGTGCGCGCGCGGCGTGAGGCCGGTGAACAGGGTGGCGCGCGAGGGCATGCACAGCGGGTTGTTGACGTAGGCGCGGGTGAAGCGCACGCCGCCGGCCGCGAGGCGATCGAGGTGGGGCGTCCGGATGACCGGGTTCCCGGCGCACCCCACGTGGTCGCCGCGCATCTGGTCGGTGACGATGCACAGAAAGCTCAGGCGCTCGGGCACTAACCGCCCTCCTTCGCGGCCGCACCGGGCGTGCGGTGTGTGCACCGCGCGGGATTATCGCGACCTGCGCGAGAGGTCGCGCCCGCATTCTGCGGGCTCTACTTCGCCATCGCAGCCGCGGGCAGGATCGACAGGCGAATCTCGTTGGTGTTGTTGGGGCGGGCCGCTTCGTAGTACACATAGAGCTCGTCGCCCACCGGCAGCCAATGGGAGTAGCGCCAGGTGTGATAGTCGCCGGGGGTGGTGCTCTTGAGCAGCGGCTCGTCGGGCGTCAGGTCGATGAACGTGTGCAGGTCCGGCGAATAGGCGAGCCCGGTCGCGATGTTGTACACGGGATCGCGCCAGTGAAGGGCCGATCCTTCGTAGACGAAGGCGTAGCCGATGGTCATGGGTATGACGCTGGCGGGCCGCGTGTAGAAGTCATGCCAGCCGCGGTTGTCCATCACGCGATTCCGCGCCGGCGGTTGCCAGGCGTCGCCGTCGTCGCTCGTGAAGTGGTGGATGCGCTCGACGCGGTCGCTGCCGATGACGAACATGTGCCACCGCCCGCGATCCCACAGCACCACCGGGTCCTTGTAGCCGGTGACGCGCGCGAAGCCGTCGTCCGGGTAGTCGGCGGCGAGCACGAGCTTCCACGACCCGGGATCGAACTGCGCGGGGTCGTCAGCGTCCTCGAATTTGATGATGCCCCAGCCGCGCTCCAGCCCCGCGCATCCGTAGAGGCGATACTTGCCGGTGTGCGGATCGCGCACCAGCGCCGGTCGCTCGAACCCCGGCACCCCGGCCTCCTCTCGCCGGATGTGGTTGATGGGCTCGAAGCGGCGCCCATCCGCGCTGCGCAGGAGGCGCACCTCGTAGCCGCGCTTGCCGCGCGGCGACTCCCCCTCGCGCATCCGCGCCGCCAGGTAGAATGTCCCGTCAACCAGCAGCACCGACGGCGCGCCCGCCCACCATTCCAGCGTGTCCTGGTCGGGCTCAAGCACAACTTCGTAGCGCGACATGGCCGAAGCTATGTCGTCCAACGTCATGGCGACCTCCCCGTCCGATCCCGCATGTGGCACAGCCGCCCTCGGCTGTGACTCCGCGAGCGCAGCGCCGACCCGCGGCATCCGACCGCTGCGTCGGCATGGCGCGTGGCACAGCGCGCGCGACTGTACGGGCGCACGCTTGCCCCTTCGCTGCGCTCAGGGCAGGCTCTGAGCCTGCCGAATGGGGCCGTGGGCCCCCACCTCGTCTTCCGACGCGGCGCGGTGCGATTCCTTCTGCGCGGTAGGTCCGCGTGCACCGAGCGGCGTCGGACCAGGAGGAGGTCTGCCGGTAACCGGGGAAAGGATAGCTCACGGGGGCGGTGCGCCGCCTGCGGGCGGTGACCGGGCCGCGGCTTGCCCGCCGCAGGCGGGCTGCTGCCAGCGCACCAAGGAGGACAAGAGATGCCAGACGCAGAGGGCGCCAAGGAATCCAAGGATTTCCACCTGGACCGGCCTTTTCCGAAGGACAGCTTCTTTCTCAAGGGATCGGGCAACCTCGACTGGGGAATGAAGAATCGGCTATCCCGCATCTTCAACCCCGCGTCGGGGCGCACGGTGATGCTCGCCTTCGACCACGGCTATTTCCAGGGGCCGACCACCGGCCTGGAGCGCATAGACGTCACCATTCTGCCGCTCGCGCAGTATGTGGACGCGCTGATGCTGACGCGCGGCATTCTGCGCTCCATCATCCCACCAACCACGGACAAAGCCATCGTCGTGCGCGCCAGCGGCGGCCCCAGCATCCTGGGGGAGCTGTCGAACGAGCGGATCGCCGTGGACATCGAGGACGCCCTGCGCATCAACGCCGCCGCGATGGCGGTGCAGGTGTTCATCGGGGGGGAGTTCGAGACCCAATCCGTGCACAACATGACGCGCCTGGTGGACGCGGGCAACCGCTGGGGGATCGCGGTGTTGGGCGTGACCGCGGTGGGCAAGGAGCTGGTGCGCGACGCGCGCTACCTGGGCCTGGCGTGCCGCATCATCGCCGAGCTCGGCGCCCACTACGTCAAGACCTACTACTGCGAGGAAGGCTTCGAGACCGTGACCGCCGCATGCCCGGTGCCGATCGTGATGGCGGGCGGCAAGAAGCTGCCCGAGCTGGAGGCCCTGACCATGGCTTACAACGCGGTGCAGCAGGGCGCGGCGGGCGTGGATATGGGGCGCAACATCTTCCAGAGCGACGACCCGATCGCCATGGTGCAGGCGGTGCGCGCGGTGGTGCACGACAACCGCAAGCCCGCCGAGGCCTATGATTTCTACCAGACGCTGAAGTCGAAGCGGAAAAAGGGCTGAGGGGCGTGGGCGCCCCTTCAGCCATGCAGTTGCTGCGCGAGGCCGCCCCCACCATCAGCGTGGGCGTGCTGAGCGCCGACCTGCTGTCCCTGGGCTCGGAGCTCAAGCTGCTGGAAGAGGCGGGCGTGCAAGCGGTGCACGTGGATGTGATGGACGGCCGCTTCACGCCGATGATGACGGTGGGCGCGGCGTTTGTGAAGGCTATCAAGAGCCCGCTGCTCACGGACGCCCACCTCATGATCGAGGAGCCGCTGGCCAAGGTCGGCGACTACGTGGCGGCGGGGGCGGACATCGTCACCGTCCACGTCGAAGCGGCGCGCCATATCCATCGCGTGCTGCAACAGTTGGGGCGGATGGAGAACGCCAACGACCCCGCGCGCGGGCTGGTGCGCGGTATCGGCGTGAACCCCGGAACGCCGCTTTCGGCCGTCGAGCCGCTGCTCGCCGAGGTGGAGATGATCCTGCTGCTGGCGGTCAACCCGGGCTGGGGCGGGCAGGAATTCATTCCCTCCACGGTGGGCCGCATCGCGCGGGCGAAAGAGATGATCGCCGCCTCGGGGCGCGAGATCCTGCTGTGCGTGGACGGCGCCATCACCCGCGACAATGTCGGGCAGGTGGCAAGCCTCGGCGTGGACCTCATCGTCAGCGGCAGCGCGGTGTTCGATGGCAAATCGCCGGCCGATAATGCGCGGTTCATGCTGCAAGCGGCCAGGTCGGGGAGCGACCGCCGTGGCGGCCGTCAGGCCTAGCCACCTGCCGGGCCGCGCGAGCGTCGTGATCAGGGTATCCTCTCACGGGAGAAGCGATGGACAGCAAGTGGCGCGAAGACGAGGCAGCTGAATACCTCGCTCGCCATGCCGGGCGCTGGGGCGAGGCGCTGGCCCTGCGCACCTACTCGGCGCGCCTGCTCGGCGCGGAGCCGAGCCTGGTGCTGCACGGTGGCGGCAACACCTCGGTCAAGGATACCGTTACCAACGTCCTCGGCGAGCGGGTTCCCGCCGTCTTCGTCAAGGCGTCGGGCCACGACCTGGCGACCATCGAGCCGCAGGGGCACTGCGCGCTTGACCTCGGATACCTGCGGCGGCTGCGGGCGCTGCCGGAGCTGGCGGACGAGGCGATGGTCAACGAGCTGCGCACGCATCTGTTCGATTCCCGCGCGCCCTCGCCATCGATCGAGGCACCGGCGCACGCTTTTCTGGCGCCGAGATACATTGATCACACGCACGCCGACGCGATCCTCGCGCTCACCAACCAGGCCGACGGCGAGAAACGAGTGCGGGAGGCCCTCGGCGACGACGTGATCGTGCTCGACTACGTCAAGCCAGGGTTCCAACTGGCCAAGGCCGCGGCGGATGCGCTCGATGCGCACCCCGGCAGCCGCGCCATGGTGTGGATGCGCCACGGGCTGGTGACATGGGGCGAGAGCGCCCGCGAATCGTACGAGGCCGCGATCGAGCTGGTTACCCGAGCCGAAAAGTACCTGTCGCGCGCCGCCAAGCGCCCGCTTGCCGTCTCCACGCCGACCTCGCTGGAGACGGCGCAGGAGCGCGCGACCAAGGTGGCGCCCATCCTGCGCGGGATGCTGGCCGCCGCGTCGGGTGATGCGGACCGGCCCTACCGCCGCGTCATCCTGCGGCCGCTGATAAGCCGCGAGGCGCTGGACTTCGTGGACTCCGACCGCGGGAAAGCGCTCGCGCACACCCCGCCGTTGACATCGGATCACCTCATCCGCACCAAGCCGCTGCCGTTGTGGGTGGACGCGCCGCGCTGGGACGACCCGGAGCGGCTGCGCGAGCAGTTGCGCCTGGCGATTGCCGATTACGCCGCCGCCTACGACGCTTATGTCGAGCGTCACGCAGAACGGCTGGGGGCCGGGGTGAGCCGGTTCGATTCGCTGCCCCGCGTGATCCTGATGCCGGGGCTGGGCGCGCTGTGCGCCGGTCGCGACGCGCGGGCGGCGGAGGTCGCGCGCGACATCACCGCGCAGACCCTGGCGGCCAAGGCGCGCATCGCCGCCATGGGCGAATACCGGGGCCTGTCGGAGCAAGACCTCTTCGACATGGAGTACTGGAGCCTGCAGCACGCCAAGCTCCCGAAAGATGAACCCTCGTTGGGCCGCATGGCAGCTCTGGTCACCGGCGCGGCGGGGGCCATCGGGTGGGGCATCTGCCGCGCGCTGCTGGAGCAGGGGTGCCACGTCGCCGCCACCGACATCTCGCGCGAGAACCTCGACAGCCTGGTGGAGGAGCTGCGGCCTGCCGCGCCCTCGCGCATCATCGGCGTGCCCCTCGATGTCACCGACGCCGGATCGGTGGCGCGGGGTTTCGACGAAGTCGTTCGCACTTGGGGGGGCGTGGACCTGGTGGTGCTGGGCGCCGGCATTGCGCTCGTGTCGTCCCTGGCCGAGATGGACGCGGAGGCGTTCCGCCGGCTGGAGCGGGTGAACGTCGAGGGGACGCTGCTGGTGCTTGCGGAAGCGGCGCGCCATTTCCAGGTGCAGGGCACCGGCGGCGATATCGTGCTCATCTCCACCAAGAACGTCTTCGCCCCCGGGGCGAAGTTCGGCGCCTACAGCGCCACCAAGGCCGCCGCGCATCAGCTCGCCCGCATCGCGGCGCTGGAGCTGGCGGACATGGGCGTGCGCGTCAACATGGTTGCGCCGGACGCGGTCTTTGGGGGGAGCACGCGCAAGTCGGGGCTGTGGGCCGAGGTCGGCCCCGACCGCATGCGCGCGCGCGGCCTCGACGAGCAGGGGCTGGAGGAGTACTACCGCTCCCGCAACCTGCTCAGGGCCCGCGTCACCGCCGAGCACGTCGGCCGCGCGGTGGTCTATTTCGCCACCCGCCAGACTCCCACCACCGGCGCCACCATCCCGGTGGACGGCGGCCTGCCGGACGCAACTCCGCGGTGACGGTTGCGGCCCTGTCGCTGGAGGCGCTGCGGGAGGCTGGCACGGCGCCTTGGCGTCAGCCAGGCGGCGCGCTGGGAGATGTGGCACAGCCGCCCCCGGCTGTGTGAGCGCCGCCTGAGCGGCGCTAGTGGTGTACAGGCGAGGGCGCCTGTCCCCACATTAGCCCTCGGGGTGCGCCCCGCCGAACTTCTCCGGGGCTTGCAGGCGGGGGGGAAGGGAACCTCGCGGAGTTTACCCCGACCCTTCGACACGCTCAGGGTCGCCCCGAGCGCTCACTCGATAAACCCGTGCAGACGCCCGAGCCAGTAGGCCATGACGAAATGCGCGCCGTGCAGCAGGTGGCGCCCGTCGCCGCGGCCCTCGATGTGATAGTAGTTGCCCTCCCAGTCAGCCAGGGGGCGTTCGTTCCACGGCAGGGGGCGGTGGAACAGCCTGCCCTGATGACCTCTCACGCGCTTGAGGTCTGAGCGGTGCAGGTTGTGGACCGTCTTGCTGGTCAGATCAAGGGGTATGTCGCGCAGGGCCTGGATGCACGCGGCCGGCCGGAAGCCGCGCTGGGCCGTCGCGCCGTAGATGTAGTCGAACATCACGTTGGACTCCAACCGCTGCCTCTCCCAGTCGGCGCGCACGGCCTCGAGGTACACGGCGCGCAGGTCCGGGTCGTCCTCCAGTTGCAGGAGCGGATACCACGCGAGGAACGCGAGATGGTCGTCGAACTGGGGGTCTCCGCCGAGATCCAAGCACACCCCGCCGCGCACGTTCTCCAGGTACCCGTGGTTGTCCAGCAGGTCGCGATAGCCTGCCCCAAACCGCTCCTCGCCGGTGATATAGTGCGCGACTTTGAGGTGGGATAGGATCTCGAGCGAGTTGAGCCGGCGCTGGGCCGCGCCCTCGGGCGAGTACAGGAACGGCGGCTCCCAGCGCGCCCAGCGAGTCGGCTTTCCGTCGTGGTCCGGCAGGAAGTACGGGGCGTCGAGGATGCGGTCGGAGATCCGCGTCACCAGCGCCTTCAGTTCCGCGTGGTCCTCCTGCGGGCCGTAGCGGTAGTGAGTGTAGTACGCGAAATAGTGTCCGTCTATCTCATCCGAAGACGTATCGCCCTTCCACAGCCACTCCGGGTCCGGGGACTCGTGCCACTCCCCACTGCCCCCGAGCACGACCTCTCCCTTGCGGATCAACGCCCGGGCGGGGAAGCCGGGCAAGCCGGTCTTGGACTCGAGCATGGCGATGGCCGCGAACGCCTCACGCGCGCGCCGGGCGTCATCCGGTGAGCCGGTGAGCGCGTGCCGCAAGTCCGCCCCCGCCAGGTATTCCCCGGTGTGCAGGCCGTCGTTGTCCGTGGCCGCAAGCACGCCGCCCTCCTGCGGCTTGCGCGGATCGAACAGGATGAGCGGCACCACGAAGCCGTGGCGGTCGCACCGGGTGGCGCAGACCCCCTCGAAGAAGCGCTCCTTTTCGGCCAGGGTCATGGACTTGAACCGCAGATGACACACCCCTTCGCTCGCCGCGACCCACACGCCGCCTGACGGATCGGGAACCAAGGCGCGGGGCGATCCCGCTATCCACCGACCTGCGGAGTAATAGCGCCAACGGCCTTCGAGGTGACGCGCAATGCCCCGCGCGTCAGCGATCCAGATGGCGCCGTCGGGGCCGACCGCCACGCCCGTGACGTGCTCCACCGGCAGGCCCTGCTTGCCGGTGATGACGCGCGCGGCGCCGTCGTCAATAAGCACGAGTCCCGCCGTGCTGCCGATCGCCGTCAGGCTGGCGGAGGTGGCGAGAGATGTGTATCGTGCGCCGGGCTGCAACTGCGGCAGGCCGCCAACGGGCTCGCAGCGGCCGTGCTTGTCGAGCCGAACGAGCTCGCGGTCGTTCACTGCGAGAATGCCGCCCCCGGGCGCCGGCGCGATGGCCCGCAAGTTGGGCTCAGGATGATCGCACGGAGCCCAGTCGGCGCCGTCGAACCGCCACAGGTCCCACGGCGTCAGACGCAACTCAAGGACGTCGTGCCTGGGGA
>Ga0315279_10010990_pt1 | contig 10550 bp, 17 predicted proteins | sample YL17G06_20_MG_FD_203694 | JGI IMG/M metagenome (GOLD analysis project Ga0315279, IMG submission 203694) | Sediment microbial communities from Yellowstone Lake, YNP, Wyoming, USA - YL17G06_20 | ecosystem: Environmental > Aquatic > Freshwater > Lake > Sediment | place: USA: Wyoming | collected...
CCTAGATTTGGATTACACAGCGTTAGTCATTATCAAGCAGAGGGCTCCGCGCCAGTCCGTCAGGCGTGGGGCCTCTTTTTATGCCTGAAACCGACCGGGGCAGCCACCCCCTAATTTTTGACTACAGGGGGTCAAAAATAACCCGACGGGCTCGGCTAGGACTATATTCCTGTCTAAGATGGACTTCGGTACTATTGAAGTGGAGATACACAGGGGGTAGATTGTATTTATAGCTACAAAAATAAAAAGGAAAGGGGGTGAACCATGAAAAGGGTTTTTAAGCAGTTCAGGCATGGGGAGAGGGGCTTCACGCTCATCGAGTTACTTGTTGTCGTTGCTATTCTCGGCGTCATGGCAGCAGTAATCGTGCCCAATGTAGGTAGATTCATAGGTTCAGGCACTGTTGAGGCAGCCAATACCGAGACTCATAACGTTCAGACAGCTGTCCTTGCCTATATGGCGGATAACGGCCTGTCAACACTTCCTGCTGCCAGCAGTGTAGGCCCGGCTACTGACATTGGCCCAGTTACTGGTGGCACCACCAGTGTGAAGAGCTTTATGACCGGTAACCTGCAGGCAACCTATACTATCAACGAAAACGGCGAGATTATAGAGCCCGTCACACCTGAGTCTACTGGCAAATGGAAGGACCTCGAATGGAGTGCTGCCGAAGGTTGGTATAAACCATAGCCATGGTGATTTTATGAGGTTAGCGACAACAGTCACACCTAAGCTAGTTGACAGCACAAATAGTCTGATTTTCGTTGGGCTGAATCTAGCTGATGCATGGGTCACAAAAGAACTGCTGGCTCACGGCGGTAGCGAGGCAAATCCCATAGTCAGTGCCTACGGCAGTAATGCGTTGATTAAGGGGTTCCTGGCCCTAGCCATAGTGCTCATCCTGGTCAGGCTGGATAAGGCTAAGTTGCTGAAGGTGCTCAATATAGGTATGGTGACGGTTGTGTTATGGACCGGAGGTTGGGTGGTGACCTACTTGTAGTGTGAGACGGGCTCTGCCAGGGGAAACAAGGGCTCCGGGGGTCCAGCAGCCCTCCGGAAGGGTGAACCACCCCTCCCGTGTGCTGCCCTTGGCGTAATCGGGTAAGTGGCATCCCGCCTCTATACTAAAGGTAAGCAGAATGAAAAGCGAAAAGGGGTTTTCTCTAATTGAGGTATTGGTATCTTTAGCTATCCTAGCCATGATTGGTGTTGCCTTTCTCAGTGGATTAGCTACCAGCTACAGGGCCACACTGATTGCTGATGAGCACACTACGGCCCAAAACCTGGCTGGAAACCAGATGGAATATGTCAAAAGCCAGTGTTACGCTGCCTCATATGAAGCTCAAATTCCTGATGAATATCATGGTTATTCGGCGACCATTAATGTCGAGCCTTTATATAATGAGGATGGCATCCAGAAGATAACGGTAACAATTGAGCATGACAATAAAGTGGTAACAACATTAGAGGGCCACAAGGTAAACCGTGATAAACAAGAACCAGGGGGGATTTAGCCTAATTGAGCTACTGGTAGTCCTGGCCATTACCGGTCTTATCGGCACCGGCATTACGATGAGTATCTCTCAGGTGGTTAACGCCAATCGCCAGGTCTCTAGCCATATGATTGCTATCACCCAGGTAGAGAATGCTGGCTACTGGATTACCCACGATGCCGAGATGGCTCAGAGTATTATCGCTGATACAGAGGCCCTAACCCTAGCCTGGGTGGGCTGGGAATACGAGTCCGCCGGCAATACATGCATCGATACCTATGAAGTCTGCTACACACATACCGATAGTGAGCTTTGGCGCCATCAGACAATAACTACTGATAAATATGATTCTAGCGGTCATCTCGTAGAGACTGGTCTAAGCCAGAACTCAATGCTTGTTGCTGAGCACATCACTGCCATAACTCCATCAATGGTTGTCAACAAGCTGACTGTACCCATAACCGCCTCCGTTGGGGAGATTGAGGAGGAGAGAACCTACGAAATCACGCCGAGGCCAAACTAAATGAATCTACTTAGCAAGAGGGAAAGCGGACAGGCATTTATCCTGGTCTTAATCCTGCTGCTTATGGGCGGCCTCATGCTCCCGCCTCTTCTGAGTTTTGTGAGCACCGGGCTTAAGGCCAATCAAGTTTATGAGGAGAAGACGGATGAGCTTTACGCTGCCGATGCCGGAGTAGAGTATGCAATATATAGCATACGTACGCCGGACGCCCCATTCTACGATGAATTGCAAGCCCTGGCTGAGAACGGTAGCTATATCCTGCCTGGCTCGCAGGAGGTAAATAACCTGCCGATTAATGTCACTGTCACCAAGCTTTCGCTCCTAGAAGGTTTAGTCGGTGAGGACGAGTATAAGCTAGACCGACCCCACGAGGGCTGGGTTAGTTTTGGTGAGCCGCAAGCCACACCAAATCAAGGGGAGGGCTGGGTTGAGTATGTGTGCCATGTTTCTTTCCATTATGATGGGACGGGCAATCGCGGGCTAAAAAGCGTAGGGGCCTTCTTTTCCCCCTTTCCCGGCGACGAAGATTTAATTGAGGGTCCTTACGGCTGGGAGGGGACGGGGACCGGGGTTATAACATTTACTGACCTTGAAGGTAGCCCTCAAACCAAGATAGTTCCCGGGGGCTTTGCCTTTATCTGGAGATGGGTGAAGCCCCTCCCAGAGTTCGATAAAAATAACAGAGACGGAGCTTTCGACTTTAAGTTTAAGATATATAGCCTTGACTGGGGATATACGCTTTATTTTGTTTGGAGCACCTTCAAAGAGCAGGATATATCTTATGTAACTAACGCTCCTGGCCTCTACAAATGGCTAATAGAAGCTACCGCTGGTGATACCACGGTCAGGTCGGCTGTAATTGGAGACACTGGGGCGTTAAGTATCTTAACCTGGGAAATTAACCCACTGCACTAGGTTTTTTAGTATCTATGTCTACGATAAAAATTGCTGACCACAATGTTGCTCTGCTCCAATACCACGAGGTACACCCCGAGGTGAGCAACCGACGTCTAGGTGAGTTATTTGGCATAACCGCACAAAGGGTGGGGCACATCATCAAGCGGGATAAGCGTGACCGGATGGTGGTGGAATATTTTAGGACACATCCCGAGACCACCCCTGCCGAACTAAGATCTATATTCTATATTAGCGAGTGCCGGGCGCGAACTCTCGTGCTACCCTTGGCGTAATCGGGTAAGTGGCATCCCGCCCCCCCTTTTTGCCCGTTCGAGATATAAATCATTGCCCATCCGGAGAAAACCGCCCATTTTTGATTCTGGTGCGTCCCAAAATGGCAACTGGGACAGTTCTAGCGACCTCTCAGGCATGGAACTTCTAGGTTTCACCCCCCGACCGCTTAAAAAACTCCCCGCCAGGGGGCTTGACAAAACCTGCCGAGTGTGAGAGACTATTTCGCATGAGTCCCCAGAGAATCCGACTTACGGTTGAATCAGAAGACCTGATGACTATTGCCCAGGCCGCCGAGGAGCTGGGCGTCCACCTGGCCACAGCCTACCGATGGGTAGAGAGCCGGGTATTGCACACCTTCCGTATTGGCGACCAGGTATTCGTCACGGTGGAGGAGGTAAGGTCCGTGAAGAGCCAGATAGATAACGGCGATCTTCCGACCGATAAAAGGGGGCTGAGGCGCAGTAGCCTAAGGAGGGACAATGAGCCGAGGCAGAGCATCGTGGTCCCCCCGACCGACTGACGAGGGAAAAGTGAAACTCGAGACAAGACTTAGGATTCTGTTCACTCAAATGGCTGGGGGACGAGGATTCGAACCTCGCCTCATGGATCCAGAGTCCATTGTCCTACCGCTAGACGATCCCCCAGTGACCCCTCAAAACAGGACAGGGATTGGACAGAAAATCCAGAGTCCGCTGTCCTACCGCTAGACTAATCCCCAGCACGCTCAAATTATACCACGTAGCTATGCCGAGGGCAATAACAGGGTAATTCCTTTAGCGAAGAAAGCCCTTCAAAACTCTCTTGATTACTCCCTCTTAATAGGACTATTTGACAGGACAGGCCCGAGTGTTTATGCTGAATTATGGAGCTCATTATTGGTGAAAGGAACCTGGTGTTTTGGCTGACCTAGCCGAGCTACAAAAAAGCCTGGGGGTCTCCTTTAACGACCTATCTCATCTGGAACAAGCTTTAATCCACAGCTCCTATCTTAATGAGAACCCCAGCTTCGCCCCAACCTCAAACGAAAGACTGGAATTTCTGGGCGACGCTGTGCTCGGTCTGGTAATTGCGGAAAAGCTATACCTGAGCTTCCCCCAGTTTAGTGAAGGAGAAATGACCAGAGCCCGTGCCGCTCTGGTGCGTCGAGACACCCTGGCTCGTGTGGCCAGAGTCATTAGCCTCGGTGACTTCCTCTATCTGGGAAAAGGCGAGGAAGCCAGCGGCGGACGACATAAAGCTAGTAACCTGGCGGCAGCGTTGGAAGCAGTAATAGCGGCTATTTTCCTTGACCGGGGCCTGGCCACAGCTAAGGAGATTATCTTAAGGCTATTTAATGAGGAAATGGAAAGAGCCGTTAGCCAGGGTGCTGGAGTTGATTATAAGTCACAGCTACAGGAGCTGGTACAGGCAAAGCAGCAGCCACCGCCTGTCTACGAACTGGTAGAAGCAGTAGGGCCAGCCCACGATAGGTGGTTTACGGTTGAGGTAAAGATAAGTGATACCGTGCTGGGCAAGGGGTCGGGCCGGAGTAAGAAGATGGCGGAGACTGAAGCCGCTTACTCAGCACTGCAACGACTCTCGAACGACTTTACACCATAGCCCTCCTTTGCTACACTTTAATTGAGAACGCTTATAGTTTATAAGCAGAGGTGATTATTATGGGTAGTCGAGATTATAGGCGGCACGAACCAAAGAAGCCGAAGAAGACGGCTAAAAAAACCCCGGTGCTTGAAATATTGCCACCGACGGAAACTGTAGAAGTGATTAGGAAGGGAAAGAAGGAGAGGAGAGAAGAGGAGGAAGTGGAAGAGGAGGAGTAGTACCGATAGCAGCGTATCAGCAACTCTATCGCACTGGTGAGTTGAGGGCGCGGGTAGAGAAGACGAAATCAATCCTCCAGGAATGCCGCCTGTGCCCACGCCAGTGCCAGGTTAATCGTTTGGCTGGCGAAAGTGGGAATTGCCGCATCACCAGCCAGGTTTTGGTTTCCAGCTACGGTCCCCACTTTGGCGAGGAGTCGCCCCTGGTCGGCAGGCACGGCTCCGGCACTATTTTCTTCACCTACTGTAACCTCCGATGCGTCTTCTGCCAGAACTACACCATAAGCCAGTCAGGAGAGGGTATTGCCGTTAGTAAGGAAGAACTCGCCAGAATGATGCTCCTGCTTCAGGCAAAGGGCTGTCATAACATCAACCTAGTCAGTCCGACCCATGTGGTGCCTTATATCCTCGAGGCTGTGGAACTGGCAGCGAGCCAGGGGCTGGTGCTACCCCTAGTATATAACACTGGTGGTTATGACTCTATAGAAACCCTGAAACTGCTGGACGGTATTGTTGACATATATATGCCTGATATGAAATATGCCGATGAAAAGGCCGCCGAGCAGTTGTCCGGGATAAAGGACTACCCCCAGGCAAATAGAGCGGCAGTCAAGGAAATGCACCGTCAGGTAGGCGACCTTCAGATAGATGAGTTCGGGATAGCGCATTGCGGTCTGCTGGTGCGTCACCTGGTTCTGCCGAACCGGCTGGCCGGGACAGAAGAGGTGGTACGTTTTCTGGCTGAAGAGGTTTCCACCAACACCTATCTGAACGTCATGGCTCAGTATCGTCCCTGCCATCAGGCCTTTGATATACCAGCGCTAGCCCGTCCCATACTAACAGAGGAGTTCTCTGAAGCTATTAACTTAGCTCACCTGCATGGTCTGCACCGATTGGATAAGGAAAACTCATCGCTGCGACTAAAGCTTATCACGGAGTAAGGCTCTATGACTGACTTGGCCTGCCTTCAGGCAACAGTATACGGCTTTGTTCAGGGCGTCTTCTTCCGTGCCTTCGTATCTAGGCGGGCGGTAATGCTGGGTCTAACCGGCTACGTCCGCAACCTGCCTAGCGGGGATGCCGTGGAGGTTCAGGCGGAGGGTGAGAGAAAGCAGCTAGAAAAACTGATTAGCCACCTCAAGGTCGGACCACCGGGGGCTAGAGTCGAAAAGGTGGTAACCAACTGGTCGGAGTATACCGGAAGCTACCCCGACTTCGAAATAAGGTATTAGGCGCAAATTAGTCTTTTACCTGGCGCAGGCCGTAATACTGGTCGCGGGCAAGAAGACGGGATAAGACCTCGGGCGAGGTGCGGTAGGTATCCCCTTCAAGCCGTTCACTTAATTCTCTTCCCAGTTGGTCCAGGTCGATGGGCTGATTGCCATTAGCCAGGAAAAGGCGAAAGACACTCTCCAGGACGGGCAGGCGACTGGTGATAAACTCCGGTGTTCTGGAGCAGCAACGGCTAATGATGGACAATAGCTCGCCCGGTGACATTTCTGCACTGCTTGCCTTCAGCCGCTTACGACACTTGGGACACAGGTATTGCCGTGCCAGAGTCGAAAGTGAGCGGTTGCTTTGCTGGTACCATTCCAAATCAATAAACCAACGCGGTTTAACTTCCTCCGCACCTGACTCTCCCCCGGTGTCAATAACTTCTCTCATTAGTAAACCTCAGCTTTCCAATTCAACTTTACCTGCGCTAATTAAATCAAGGTACTCGGTTTTAAGCCCCAGCATTGCTGAAGCTTCACAATCTATCTCATATGACCCACCAACAAACACCCTACCGTAGTCTTCAACCTCACCCTCGGTAGGGTCATCCGAACTGGTAAACTTCTGACGGGCTTCTATAATCCCCAGGTCAAAGGGCAAAGTAAAATAGAGGTCGGCCACTACCCTGTCTATCCCCAGGCTATATAAGGCGTCCCAGCCGTCTCCTTGCTGGCCACGATACTTGATGCTTGGCAGGAGCGACAGCAGGTTCATTATGCTCAGGCTGGCCCGGCCACCAAAAATCTTTAGTGGAGCCACGGTTATTAAGTAGTCGCTGGAGAGGATAACATTGGGCACCCAGAAGGTAGGCACAGCAAAGGGCTTAGCCAGAGGATTATCTACCTCCACCCAGATGCAATCATTTACGTCCAACATCAAAACCCGTGGGAAATCATAACCCAAAGCCTGATATATAGGGCGCACCGGCTCTCCCCCTGGCGTACCATCAAGTAGAACGATATCAGCGTCACTAACCTGTCTTATGCCCTCTATTATGACCGAGAGCATATCTCGACTGGTAGTTACGGGGTAGGGTATCGGGCAACAGACGCTGGGTTTAATTAAGATGCGTCTCGCCCTTGATACTTGCGGCAGTGGTTTAAAGACGAACCCCGAAGCATCAAATATCAAGCCTGCCTCCTCAGCGAACATGGGCAAGCCCTTTGGTCTTAAGGGCGCAGCCTAAAACTCTTCGTTCCAGTTTAGCATCATCACCTGGACTCTATCACCAGTTTCTACGCGTGCCTTGTCCTCAGGTACGATTACCAGACCATTGGCTAAACTCATAGAGGTTAAAATCCCTGAGCCCTGAGGGCCGGTTAGTCGGGCAAAATATTGACCGTCACGTCCGTCAACTATGGCTCGGGCAAAGATACGGCGTCCGTCAGTGTTTACCACACGGTTTTCTATCGTCGCTTCTATAATGGGCTTGGCTAAGTTTTTCTTGCCCATCATCTTAAGAATAGCCGGGCGAGCAAATAGTTCGAAAGTAACCATCGAACTAACCGGATTACCGGGTAAACCAAGGTGAGGTTTCCCGCTAATCGTGCCGAAGGCTAGAGGCCTACCCGGCTTCATCCGAACCTGCCAGAAGGCAATTTCACCCTCTTTAGCTAGAACATCCTTTACCATATCGTAGTCGCCCTGGGACACGCCCCCGGTTGTTATCAGCATATCGCTGTTCAATGCCATACGCAGCTTGGCTACCAGCGAATCCTCACTATCTCGAGCTATACCCAGCAGTTTGGGCACTCCGCCATAACGCATAACGAGGGCAGCCACGCCGTAAGAATTACTATTATATATCTTGCCCGGGGCCAGCGGCTGGTCAATATCAACCAGTTCGTCGCCGGTAGCCAGCATAGCTACCACTGGGCGGCGAATGACTTTCACTTTAGCCCGCCCTAGCGAGGCCAGCACACCGATAACTGAAGGTCTGATTACTGTCCCCTGCCGCAGTACTATTGACCCCCGGGCAATGTCCTCACCAGCCCGGCGTATATCAGAGCCAGCCCTCACTTCAAGTAGGACTCCTATTTCACCGGAATCCGCCTTTCGCCTAGTTTCATCAGTATCCTCAAACCTGACTATGCTATCGGCGCCCTTGGGTATCGGTGCCCCGGTCATAATGCGAACCGCCGTGCCTAGCGTTACTTCGTTCTTGGGAATGGAGCCGGCAGTCACAGTCTCAACGACCCGTAGATACCTGGGGCACTCACGGCTAGCACCGGCGGTATCTACTGACCTAACCGCATAGCCGTCCATAGCGGTATTATCCAGCGGAGGGACATCAATGTCAGAGTATATGTCTTCGGCTAGAACTTGCCCCAGACAGTCTAGAATAGGTCGCTCTTCGCTTGCCAAGACACCTACACAGCTGAGCACCTTCTCTAGAGCCTCTTCGACACTTATCATCAATCTATCTCCCTAGCTATTTCTTTCGCCATCGCCAAATCGGCTTCGGTATTAACGTTAAAAAAGCTCAAGTGCTTCGGGTCGAACCGCTCAATCTCTTCAGCCTCAACATACCTCACCCTGACCAGACTAAGAAGCTTGGTGACGCTCAGGATGCCCTGTTTGAGCGTGCTCTCCATAGCCGCCAGACAGTCCTTTGAGTAAACGGCATGAAGCGGTTCGACCAGACCATTCCACCGCGGAATGACCAGGTCAAAGTTAGCCGAAAGTTGCACCATATAGCCGAGCAGCGGTTGGCTCAAGAAGGGCATATCACAGGCGACGACTAAGTTATAACGTGTATCCGATGTTACTAAGCCGGTATATATACCACCCAACGGGCCTTTATCGGGGTAAATATCGGTAACTATTTTGACCCCTGGATAATCACCAAACCAAGACAAACGCTGCTTCTCAGTAGCAACTATGACAATGTCACTCTCAAGGAAGCTGAGACGCGACACTACCCGATGGAGCAAATCCCTACCATTAATAGTTTCTAATGCCTTGTCCCGCCCTAGCCGTAAGCCCTTCCCGCCAGCCAGGATGATGCCGCTTATCTCCAAGGTATGTTTCTCAGTCCCGTCTCCTCACCCCCTTTGTTTATTTTACCATAGCCGCCGCTGTCATTAAAGAGGTTTTTTAGACTGTGTTGGCCTTTCGAGAAATCATTTTCACGGTGAGGAGAAATAGAACGAGGCGGGTTACCAGAGAAAACCGATGATTCTCCCAGTGCTTGGTGGCCGCAAAGCGTATAAAAATCCAAGGCTGCTTGGCTATAATACCGGTTTCCGAACCACAATTTACGTTCTGGCTATGACTTATTTCTGGTTAAACTCTGTCTCAATCTTTAGAGCTAAAGCTTGGCTACTGTCTCCTGGGCGACCGCTTCTGCTTTTGTCCTGCCCGCCAGTATCTCAACCAGCTTGATGGCGAACTCCAGCGCTGTCCCCGGCCCCTGGCTCGTGATAATCTTGCCATCGACAACCACCCGCTCGCCACTCCATCGAGCCCCAGTCAAGGTATCCTCCATACCAGGGGATATAGTGGCCCTTTTGCCTTGAATTACGCCCGCCTTGGCAAGAACAGATGGGGCACCACATATTACGGTGACATATTTATTCTTATCATACATTGCCTTCACCAGCTTCAATACCTTATCGCTCTTCCCCAGATTGACAAAGCCTGGATTGCCACCGGGAAGGACAATAGCATCAAAATCGTCCGCCCTTACTTTGTCTATCGAGGTATCAGGTATTACCTTGATGCCATGAGCCCCGTTAGTAGCGCCTTCTTTTAGCCCGGCAGCGGTAACATCTATCCCGGCACGCCTCAGAATGTCAACGATGGTAGCAAACTCGATCTCTTCAAACCCATCGGCCAATGGCACTACAACCTTCATGTTCCACCTCCTTCAGCTTTCTTCAGCCAGGGAAAGGACTAAATTTACTAAGGTGCGTACTGTTACTCCGGTAGCCCCCTTAACCAGGTAGCCTCGTTCTTTTTCGGCCATGCTGGTACCGGCAATATCCAGGTGAACCCAGGGAGTGTCGCCGACAAATTCGGATAGAAATTGAGCCGCAGTAATCGCTCCGGCATATCTGCCACCAACATTCTTAATGTCGGCGACATCGCTCTTATTCTGCTCTTTGTATTCCTCATACATCGGCATTGGCCACATACGCTCTCCGGCTTCAGCGCCAGCCGCAATTACCCTGTCAATCAGTTCTTGATTATTACCAAAAGCGCCGCTACAGATATCACCCAGGGCTACCCGGCAGGATCCGGTTAGCG
>Ga0315279_10010991_pt1 | contig 10550 bp, 8 predicted proteins | sample YL17G06_20_MG_FD_203694 | JGI IMG/M metagenome (GOLD analysis project Ga0315279, IMG submission 203694) | Sediment microbial communities from Yellowstone Lake, YNP, Wyoming, USA - YL17G06_20 | ecosystem: Environmental > Aquatic > Freshwater > Lake > Sediment | place: USA: Wyoming | collected...
ACCCCGCCGCCAGCGCCAGCAGCGTGACGAAGACCACGACCACCAGCGCAATGCCCAGCACGGCCATAATCGAAGACCCTTTGCGCACGGCAATGCTGCGGAAGCTGTAGATCAGGGGCAAAGCCATCTGGTCACTGGTCCTTTGTCACTTGTCCGTTGTCAGTGGTCCGCAGTCCGCCGTTAGAGCTTTGTTTGCGGCGGATACGCCGTTCTAGCAGGAACGCAACATAGAAAATGCACAAGGCGGCTATTGCAGCATCAATGCCAAGAGACACGTAGCTTCGCGCAACATAGCATTGAACCGCACTTCCTCGAGACACAACGTAGACACGAAAATGCCGCAAAGGCCATCCTTGATCAAACCCAGTTCCCCCTTGTCTCCCATAGGTCTTCCTCTCTAGGCTGAAACATGGGTTAAGATTATTCAGGGATTCTGGGGCGGAAATGCCACGTATCATGTTGGCCCCAAGAAAGACGCCTGCGAGGAGCGTTGCCACAAGCAGCGTTGACAGATGGAACTGAAACCAAGCCCGTTTCATCTTTGCGCCAATCCCACTTCAAATGGCCTGTCACATACTACGCAAATGACCAGTGACCAATGACAAATGACAAATGACTAATCACCAATGACCTGTCAGACACTCCTCAACGCCTCCGCCGCCTTCAACCTCATCCCCGCGATCGCCGGCACGAGCCCGCTCAGAAACCCCGTCAGCGCGGCGATGCCCAGCGCCAGCAGCAGTGAGCGCAGGGGCAGATAGAAGACGGGGAAGAAATCGGGCTTGGGATTGAGGTGCAGGATATTGGCCGCGAGAAACGCTCCGCCCGCGCCCAGGAACGCGCCGAGGCCGCAGATGGCCAGCGCCTCCCCTATCAGCAGCCGGAAGACGTGGCAGTCAGTGAAGCCGAGAGCCTTCAGAATCCCCATCTCCCGCGTGCGCTCCCGGGCGCTCATCATCATCGTATTGGCTGAGACCAGCAGCATTGTGAGCACCACGGCGCTGCCGATGGAACGGAAGAGCAGCTTGAGGTTCCCGACCATGGAAACGAACTGCAGGTTGAAAGCCTTCTCACTCATGGTCCGCGTCTCGAACGGGCTGTTCTGGAAGCGCTGGTCAATGGCGGAGGCGATCTCCTGCGAGCGCGCCGGGTCGGCAACGCTCACGAGATAGATTCCCACCGTCCCTTTCACGTACATGCGGCCCTCGTCGAAGCGTTTGTAGTGGAAGATCATCAGCGTCTGATCGAAGGTGGGCGAGTCCGAGGTGTAGATAGCGCGCACGTTGAACTCCCACAGCGGACCCGAGGGCTGGCCCCAGATCGTGCTGCGCAGCACCAGGCGGTCGCCAAGGTTCTTCTTGAGCCGCGCGGCCAGCTTGGCGCCGATGACGCAGCCGTTGCGGTCCTCCATCAGGTCGCGAGCCTGCTCAGGCGTCACCTTGATCTCGGGATATTGAGGCAGATAGTTCTCCAGGTCCATCGCGAAATTGGCAAAGAACTCCTCGCGTTTGCGGCCGCCCGGGAGCTGCTCCTGCGACAGCCCGCCAAACCACACGCCGCCGGCCACGCGCTTGACGCCTTCAGTTTGCTCAATCAGTGTCTTGTATGAACTCGGCAAGTTGAAGGAGAGCGATTCCTTGTGCTGGACCACCAGGCGCGAGGCGTCCGCCATGTTCACGCCGGCGTTGAACGCCTCCAGCACCGCTTCCAGGAAGCAGAACAGAAACAGCGCCACGCCCACGCCGAAGATCGTCAAGAACGTGCGGAGGGGCTTGCGAACCAGGTTATGAATCAACAAGCGCATGTCGGCTTTCAGGTTTCAAGTTTCACGTTTCAGGTTCTCCGATTGCGGCGCCCGACCTTAAACCTATCTCCCTTCATTTGCGTTCATCTCTGTTTATCTGCGTTCATCTGCGGTTCGCGGTTCGCAATCGAGTCATCCTCCGTTCGCGAAGTCCTTCATCAGCACGCCTTTCTCCAGATGGAGTTGCCGCCGGGCCGCCTTGGCAACCTTGGGATCATGGGTCACCACGATGACCGTCTTGCCGTACTCTCTGTTCAACGAGACCAGCAGGTCCATTACTTCCTGGGCGGAATGCGCGTCCAGGTCTCCGGTCGGTTCATCGGCCAGGAGCAGTTGCGGGTCGCAGGCCAGCGCGCGGGCGATGGCCACGCGCTGCTCCTGCCCGCCGGAGAGCTCATCCGGGCGGTGGTTCATGCGGTCTTCCAGGCCCACGATCTTGAGCGCCGTCTCAACGTGCCGGCGGCGTTCGGCGCGGCTGAGCGGCATGAGCGTCAGCGGCAGTTCCACGTTCTCATACGCAGTCAGCACCGGCAGCAGGTTGTAAGCCTGGAAGACGTAGGCCACGTGGTCGGAACGCCAGCGCGCCAACTGGCGCGGGCTGAGTTGCGCCAAGTCCTGATTGCATACCAGCACCTCGCCGGACGTGGGCGTGTCCAGGCCGCCGACCATATTCAGCAAGGTGGTCTTGCCCGAACCGGACGGCCCCATCAGCGCCACGAAGTCGCCCGCCTCGATGGTGAGGGTGAGGTCGTCGAGCGGATGGATGACAGTTTCGCCCTTGTGATAGATCTTGGTGGCGTTGCGGAGTTCAATGATTGCGGGCATTCTTACACGGCCTGAGGGCGCTCTCCAAGTGGTCACACTATGCTTTGGCCCGGTCTGTTCACCACAGAGACACAGAGACGCAGAGAAAGGACTTCAGATTTGCGATTTGCGTTTGCATCGGGCTGGAAGTTCAAATCGAAAATGTTCACTCTGTGCCTCTGCTCCGAAAATGTGGCATTGCGCCTGACGGTCTCATCATTCCCATTCGTCCCATTCCTCCCATTGGTCCTTTTCATCATCTCTGGGTGAGACGAAGCCTCATCGTGACTGTGGTGAATAATCCGGGTTGGTCCCCATCCGCGGCTACGGCGCCACGCGCACCTTTTGCCTGTCCTCACGCAGGCTTTCGGCGCCGCGCACCACCACTTGCTCTCCCGCGCTCAATCCGCTCCTGATCTCCACCATCTCCCCGGCCAGGTCGCCGGCGACAACCGGGCGCTTGCTGGCGAGGTTGCCGCTGACGGTCCAGACATGCGCGCCGCCGCCACTGCCCTGCAACGCCGCGCTGGGCACCAGAATCCTGTCCTTCACGGCGCCCGTCTCCACTCCGGGCGGGGCATCGTCGGGCAGGAACTTCACGCGCACGCCCATCTCCGGCAGCACTCTGTCGTCACGCGAAACGAAATCCACGCGGACTTGCACAGTGGCCTTGCTGCGATTGGCCCTGGGGAGGATGCGGCGGACTTTGCCGGGGAAGATTTTGCCGTGCAGCGCGTCCACGGTGATGGCCGCGCGCTGGCCCGCCCTGACCCGCTCGATCTGCGTCTCCGCCACGTCCACCTCGGCCTGCAGCGAATCCCAGTCGGTGAGCGTGGCGATGGAGCCGCGCGCCATCGCGCCCCCGATGCTGATGGGCGCGATGATCTCACCGACTTCCGCGGCTTTCTCCGAGACCACGCCGTCGAAGGGTGCGCGGATGAAGTAGTCCTCGAGCTGTTCCCTCAGCACCTTGACGCGCGACTCCGCGGCCTTGGCGTGCGCCTGCGCCACTTTGACCGCTGCGCGCGCCACGCCTGTTTGCGCTTCGGCCACGGCCAGTTGCCGCTCCGCCTCCTCCTTGCGCTGCCTGGTCCAGGCGATCTTGGCCTCCATCAAGCGCACTTCGGTCACCCGATCTTCCACTTCCGAGAAGCCTATCGCATTCCCCGCCACCAGGCCGCGGTCGCGTTCCAACCGGCGGTTGGCGTCGGCGAGCAAAATCTTGTACTGCGCGACTTCGGCATCCAGCGTCTTTATGGGCGCGGCCGCGGCGGCGCAGGCCGCTTCCGCCTGAGTTGCCGCTTGAGCTGAACGCGCGGCTTCCGCGGCGGCTTCCACCTGGTCGGCTTCGGCCGCTCCAATCTGCGCGTCCAATTCGTGGTGGTCCAGTTCGCCGATGATCTCGTCTTTCTTGACGCGCTGCGCCTCCGCCACGTTCAGCCGGGCCAACCGGCCGGTGTACTTCGCCGCTAGCACCGACTGCCTGTCGGCCACCACGTAGCCCGCGGCGCTGAGTCCTGCGTCGGGCGCGTCCCCACCACCACCCACGGCCCCGGCAAGTGTCGCCGGCGCGACCGCGACTTCCGGGACCAGAACGGCCTTCGCGAGCCGCGGCCAGGCAAGCGCCAGCACGCCCGCGGCCACGATGGCGAGCGCAACCAAGGCGGCCAGCCTGGCCCGCCAGGAGCGGCGATGCCGCGCGCGGTCAATCCGCAAAGCGGCCAGATCATCCGGCTTAGTCATGCGCCAGCCCTGTACCCAATTCCACGCTTCCCCTGCCCGAGCTCCCGCAGCAGAGATTAGCACCATGCGGCAGCGTATCAAATGAAGCGCGGCCCTTGCCGGGGTCCGGCGAAACGCTCCAACCCGGCCCGGATTGTTCACCACGGAGAGCACGGAGAGCACAGAGTTAACATTTTCGATTTTGGATTTGCGATTTCCGATTTCAACTTCCAGCCCGATGCAATCGCAAACCGCAGATCAAAAATCCCTGCTCTGTGTTCTCTGTGCCCTCTGCTCCGAAAACACAGCATTGCACCTGGTGGTCTCATTATCCCCATTCCTCCCATTCCTCCCATTCCTCCCATTGGTCCTATCTCATCCTCTCTGGGTCAGGCGCGGCCTCATCGTGACTGTGGTGAATAGTGCAGGCTGGCGCCGTCATTACAGGGCTGGCGGCCGCGAGTCTTCCCGCATCTTTTTGGCGAAAAAAGTTGCTTTGCGGTGGGTCCGTATAATACGATGTATTAGAGAGTGTGGGGGGTTCGTATGCCTAGCGAGAGAAGAACGGTCATTGAGGAGCGGAAAGGCCACCAGTTCACACAGCTCAAGAGTGAGTTGAGAAGGTATCCTTTCAGCGAGTTGGTGCGTTGCCTCCTGCAGAAAGGCAGGTTGAGTTCTGACGATCTGACGACAGCGTTGGGGGCCAGCATCCGCAGGACCTGCGAAACCTTGGACGCGCAGGCCGTTATGCTTCTCATGCTCGACCCGTTGGGGGAATGCGCCCGTTTCCAGAACGTATACTTTTCGGCCAGCCTGTACGGACCCGATGAGGCCAAGCGCCGCGTTTACGTGGAGCAGGCCAAGTCCATGCTGGCCCAGCCGGTGAACTGCTGCAGCCATTGTGAAATCTGGAAAACGGTTCGCAAGCACGAATGCTTGTCCTATTCCCAGGCCGCCGGCCGCGACGGTTGCTTCCAACATCTGTGCCAGATTACAGGGGTGAAGGTGCGTTCGCTTCTGGCCGCCCCGGTGGTTGTGCGCAACGTGGTGGCAGGCGCCCTCGAGGCCATGAACAAGATCGTTGACGGCGTGTTCGTGGATTCGTTCGCGCCGGAGGACCAGGCCCTGCTGGAGCAGATGGGCGAAGGCATCTCCCTGGCGATGGGGCGGATGCTCGACCCGGAGCGCCCCATGGATGAAGCCAAGGTGGCCCAGTACGTAGCGCGCGTGGCCAAGCTGCAATACATGCCCCTGGGCCAAGGTTTCCGCCCCGACTTGGCGTTGTTCCTCCAGGTTGGCGAAGAGAAGCTGCAACGGTACAGGCTGGTGCCGTTGCAGCCGCTCGGTTCCAACAACATAAAGGCCGCAATGTCCAATCCCTTTGACCGCGATCTGGTGCAGGATTTCGAAACTGCCACCGGCTTGCGGGTGGCGGAAATCGTGGTCGCGCCCGCGAGCGACATCCAGAGCATCTTGGCCCGGCCCGCCTCCAGAAGCAGCGAAATCATGAAGGTGACGGAAACCTTCATGGATGACGTCAAAGCGGACAACAAGCTTGCCGAGGCGCTGCTCGCCGAGGAATCGGACGGCCAGGCCGGACCGATTATCAACCTGGTAAATCGCCTGATTGAGGACGCTCACGCGCACCATGCGAGCGACATCCATATCGAGCCGCAAGAGAGGAACCTGGTGATCCGCTATCGCGTGGATGGCGTCTGCCGCACCAAGCACGTCTTCCCGCGCCAGGTATATCCGCCCTTGTCCAGCCGCATCAAGATCATGAGCAATCTGGACATCGCCGAGCACCGCCTGCCCCAGGACGGCCGGATTAACTTCGCCAAGTATGTGACCGGCGTGGACATTGATCTGCGCGTTTCGGTGATCCCCTCCAACCACGGGGAGAGCATTGTCTTGCGCCTGCTGGACAAACAGCGCTCCACCCTGCCTCTCGACAAACTCGGCTTCTCCGACTTCAACCTGGACCTTTACCGGCGCCTGATCAAGGCCCCCTACGGCATGATCCTCCATTGCGGCCCCACGGGTTCCGGAAAATCCATGACCCTTTACGCCGCCCTCAACGAGATCAATTCGCCCGAGGTCAAGATCGTTACAGCCGAGGACCCGATCGAATACACGCTGCCGGGGCTTATCCAAGTGCAGACGCATCAGGATATCGGGCTGACCTTTGCCACCTGTCTGCGCAGTTTTCTGCGCCACGACCCGGACATAATTCTGGTCGGCGAAATCCGCGACCGTGAAACCGCTGCGGTGGCCATAGAAGCGGCTTTGAGCGGCCACTTGTTGTTCTCCACTCTGCACACCAACGACGCGGCCTCCACCGTTACCAGGCTCACCGAGATGCAGGTTGAACCTTTCCTGGTTTCTTCCACGTTGGTGGCCGTTTGTGCTCAACGGCTGATGAGGCGGCTGTGCCCGTGCAAGAAGCCTAGGGAGGTGAATGAGGCCGAGCGCGAGTTGCTGAGCAACCTGCCCGAAGGCAGCGTGCCCGAAAAGTTGTGGGGGGCCATCGGGTGTGATGCCTGTGAAAGAATCGGCTATGCCGGACGCACAGGCATCCATGAACTGCTGGTCATGACGGACGAGTTGCGCGGTATGGTCTCGCGCGGCGCGCCGGCCGAACAGATCAAAGCCGCGGCGCGGCGCAACGGCATGCGCACTATGTTCGAGGATTCCGTCGAGAAGATCAAAGTCGGCATTACCTCGCTGGCGGAAGCTTTGACCGTGGTGACCCCGGACGAGCGCCTGCAATAGCGGCTGCGAATTTCAGATTTTAGATTTGCGGTAACCGTTCTGTCCCTGCCGCGACCGCAAGAGAGCGGCTTCATTGGTCCCATGCGTCCTATGTGTCCTATCAGTCGTGCCTTGTTGTCGCCCGACGCAAGCACGCTGAACGGTCACGATTTGCGATTTTCGATTTGCGCTTGCCTGGGGCTGGAAGTTCAAATCGAAAATCGCAAATCTAAAATCGAAAATTTCAGAACTGCCCCTTCTTCTCACCAGCATGCTTGCCGGCGGCATGGCCGCACACTCCTGACATGCCCGCGCGTATGCAAATCTCGCGCAGCGTGCACAGGTCCTTTTCCGCCGCCTGAGCGACTTGCAGGCCAAAGATCCAGGTGGGCCGCGTGCCCGCGGACTGCGGGTTGGGCACGACGGAACGCAAGTGGCAGACCACGCTGATGGGTTGAGGCCGGTCGCAGAAGACGACGTTCATCATGACCCCGCGCGCCAGCAGTTCCTGGGGCATTCCCACGCCTGAGGGTGTGCCTTCGATCTTGAAGCCGCCCTCGCTGATTTCCAGGGCGGTGCCCTGGTGTACGGTATCCGCCAAAGGTCTTCCGTCACTGGCGCAGAAAGTGTAGGTCACCGGCAACGAACTCTTGTAGCGAACGAACTTCCTTTCTTTTTGCCGTTTGGCGTCCAGTGAGCTTAGCGCTTCCTTGATGCGGCTTTCGGGCGCCAGGAAAATGTGCAGGGACCTTTGGGTGTTCCTTTCCAGGTCCCGCAACACTTCCTGCTTAAGAGGACGAGCGGCGGCGACGCATATCGCTTCGCCCTTCTGGTCAAAGGGAACGATCTTCAGACGCAGCAACGTCAAGCGCGAGAAGACCCTCACCAAGGGGGGAGTGATAGTGGCGCCAATCAGCGAGTTGACCGGAATCCCCGTTTGCAGGGAGTATGCCTGGCAGAGCTCAACTTCCGTGGCAAGCTTCTCTTCCATAAGGTAGGCATCAAGTGCTTGCCCGCGCTTGGCCGCCTCTTCCGTGGCCACGCCCGCTTCCTCTGTGCTCAGCACGCCCGTGAGCGCCAGGACCTGCCCCAACTCCTTGCCGCGGCAAGCCGATGCCAGCTTGGCCGGGGCGCTCAGCGCCTTGGCCGTTCCCTCTGACAGCGCAGCCAAGTCCGCCTGTGATCTTGTGGCCGGCGCTTTGCCTGTCAGCAACTTGAGGACCGAGCCTAGTTCGTGCCGCTGCTCCTCGCTCAACGCACAGAACTGCAGGCCCAGAACCAGGCTGCCCAGGAAGCCGTCGCTCAGATGGCGCACCAGCGCCAACACCTTCAGCTCCCCTCCCTCCCTGGCTTGCTGGAACACTATCTCCAGAGTCCGGGAACGCGCGATCTCCGACTTCCAGGCTTCCAGATCCAAGTCCTCTTTCGGCTCGATAACCAGACGGCATCCGTTTTCGCTCAGATCCTCCAGATAGCACGGCAAGGCCGGAATGGCAGGGCGCTTCAGCTCCGCCCGCACCCATTTGAACTTGTAGCGCTTGTGTTTGCGGCGCTGGTCCTGCTCGACCGGCACGGAGACCGTGGCCGTGGTCTCTTGCGTTTCCTGCAGACCGCGCTTAAGCACTGTCACCAAGCTAAGAAAAGAAGTCTTACCCGATGGCATTTGAACCCCCATTTCTTACGTCGCGGAGAAGGCGAGCGCCAGTGCCCCAGGCCCATAGCGCCTCCTGGCCCGCGAGAAGCTACGGGAGAACAAGCCCGCATTCAAGTCCCAGTTCCGAAGAGCGGCGGAAAGGGGTCTGTGTCAGTTTGGCTGCATTTGCGGGCCGGAAATGCAGGGCGAAGGCAATCGCGCCTTGCGCTCTTGAGCTTGTGCCACGGATGTGGCCGGGCCGGCTGTTTGGCCCGGCCTCATCCGTGCAGCCACGCCACTGCCCACATACTGTCCATATCGTCCATCGTGTCCATATCGTCCACTATGTCCATATCGTTCAACGCTGCTGCAACCAAACTGACACAGACCCGGCGGAAAACAGGGGCCTATCCCGCATTATTCACCGCGCAGACACAGAGAAAAGATTTTTGGTTTTCGATTTTCGATTGCCTCGGGCTGGAAGTTCAGATCGAAAATCGAAAATCGAAAATCGAAAATGTCTGCCCCGGCTCTTCGGTGCCGGCTCCGCCGCAAACATGTCCTCTGCCGTGAAAAGTCCAGCCTAATAGTGGCCGTGCTCCTTCAGGAGTTGCAGCGCGTATTTGTAGGTTGCGAAGCTGATATCCGGCGGGACTGAATGGTCCGAATGGAAAATGTAGGGTATGCGCATCTTGCGCAACTCCTCAAGCTTGGGGACAATCTCCTGCGCCACCGCGGCGGGATCGTTGGTGCCCAGCGGCACCACGTTGATGTTGCCCATGTAGGCGAGCTTGTTGCCGTAGGTGCGCGCGAAGGCCAGTACGTCGCACCCCGCCTTGGCCTCCATTGGCTGCAGGCAGTCAAATCCGGCCTCAATGACCAGCGGCACGGCCTTGCGGATATCGCCGCAACTGTGCAGGATCACCGCCAGGCCGTAGTCCTTGAAGAAATCCACCAGCGCCTTTTCATAGGGGAAAATCAGTGCCCGCAGAGTTTGGGGCGAGCAGAACAGGCCGTTGCGGAAGCCGAAGTCCTCGTAAAGGAAGAAACCGTCGGGCGTCCCGGCCTCGCGAAAGACGATCTCGTAGTGCCGCTTGTAGAAGTCCAGGTAGACCTGGCAGAAGTCGCGGATCCAATCCGGTTCTTCCAGCAGCGCCGGCAAAAAGTTCTCGTCGCCGATCGTTGCCCGCATCAACTCGAACACAAAGAGGTTGCCCAGGATGGCGAATTTGCCCGCGGCGCGCGCGTTGGCCAGGTTCTTCTTCAGCTCTTCCAGGTCGCCCACGCGGCTGCGCTCCGTGGCCAGCAGCGGCTCGCGATACTGCTTCCAGATTGCGGGGCTGGTGACTTCAAAGCCGATGTGCTCCGGCGTGCCGGATTTCTTCTTCCAGTGCTTCAGCCGCGCGCCGCGGCCGTTGCGGGTGACTTTCCATTCGTCGGTCTCGTCAAGCACTTCCTCGGGGCGCACGAAGGGCGACGAATCGAACCAGCCGCCGCACCCCCAGATATCGTAGTCGAAAAATTTCTGCGGCTCTGCGTCCTTGGGATAGCCCTGCTCCGGCCAATAATCGCGCAGCGTCTCCGGCCAGAAATGCTCATACAGCCCCATGCGGTCGGGGATCTGTTTCTTAAGCAGCGTGGCAATGCGTTCCCTTGAGGTCATTGGTTGGCCCTTGGCTCCTGGCTGCGGCTTGCGCGCATCACAACACAAGAACTAGTGTTGCGTTGAGGAAGTCCTGGAACGCTCTCAGTCTTGATGGCATTGGCGCGTGGCCGGCAGAAGGGATGCGGATCGCCGTGTCGCCCTTCGGTGGGTGCCACGGCACGCAGTGCCGT
>Ga0315279_10010992_pt1 | contig 10550 bp, 10 predicted proteins | sample YL17G06_20_MG_FD_203694 | JGI IMG/M metagenome (GOLD analysis project Ga0315279, IMG submission 203694) | Sediment microbial communities from Yellowstone Lake, YNP, Wyoming, USA - YL17G06_20 | ecosystem: Environmental > Aquatic > Freshwater > Lake > Sediment | place: USA: Wyoming | collected...
CTTCCTGATCCCGCCAGAACCTGGCCACCTTGGCCGGCGCCTCTCCATCCGTGCGGGCCGGTGCGCCAAGCTGCACCAACCAGGTCGCCTTCTGGTCCGGCGGCTCCTGGGCCTGAAGTGCGAAGCGGCGGCTCTTCAAGGCGCGATCGCCGCCCACCAAATTCAGGACCCAGGGGACCTCGGCCGGCGCGCGCACGTGCGCCAACGCGATGCCCGCGGTCGGCGGCTTCTCGGTCCCATCGCCACGGGCTATGGGCGGCAGGTCCACCGCCTTGGGGAAATCCTTGAACGGGTCCGCCGGGGCGGGCGCCGGCTGCGGCTTGGCAGGCTGCTTGGCCGGCTCCGGCTTAGGTGGCTCGGGTTTGGGTGGCTCCGGCTTCGGCTTGGGCGGCTCTGGTTTCGGGGGTTCCGGCTTGGGCGGCTCCGGCTTCGGCTTGGCCGGCTCCGGCTTGGCCGCCTTCTGCTTTGCCTCTTCGCGGCCGGCCGGTCCCTTGGCTCGCTCCTTCAACCCCGGGAACATCGTCGATTCTTCGTCCTTCGGCGGGGGTGATTCCGGAGCTTGGGCCGCCGCCGAGTCGGCATCGGCCTCCTTGGCTCCGCTGCCGCCGAGCCGTGCAACCGCGAACACCGCAAACAACACCACGACCAGCAATCCGCAGCCGGCAAGGACCGCGATCCCCCACGGGCTGCCAAGCGCACCGCGAAGCCACTGACGGAGGCGCTCGGCCAGCGCTCCTCCGGCCGCCGCTTTCGCCGCCGGAGACTCCCCTTCGGCCGCCTTCGGGGCGGTCTCGTCATCCAGGGGGACTGCCTTCAAGACCCGTTGCGGGGGCGGTCGCCACGCGGCCAGAAGCCGGCTCACTTCCGCGGCCGACTGGAAGCGGTCGGCCGGGTTCTTGGCCATCATCTTCTCGCAAATCCTCACCAAGTCCCGCGGGGCCCCCGGCCGTTTGAGCAAGATGCTCGGAGGGTCTTGTGTCTGATGCTTCAAGATCCGCTCCGGAAGCGTGCCTTCGGGAAATGGCGGAGTGCCCGTCAGGAGGTAATAGAGCGTGCAACCCAAGGAGTAGATGTCAGCGCGATGGTCCATCTCAGGGCCTTGGACGCCCTGTTCCGGTGCCATGTAGTCAACGCTTCCGAGGACCCGCTCGTCTTGGGGGGCCGTGCCATTGGCCGCGACCTGCGGGTCTCGCTCTGCCAGTCGCGCCATGCCCATGTCGAGGATTTTCACGACCCCCTGCGGACTGACCAGGAGGTTGGAGGGCTTGATGTCGCGGTGGACCATTCCCTTGGAGTGGGCATGGGTCAGCCCGTCGGCGGCCTGGCGCACGAAGTCGGCGGCCCGCTCGTAGTCCAGCGGCCCCTCCGCCTCCACCATGCGCTGGAGATCCTGGCCCTCCACGTACTCGAGGACCAGATAGTAGCGGTCGTCCTCGCTGTCGATGGTGTAGGCGTGAACGATATTGGGGTGATCCAGGGCGGCGATGGCCCGGGCCTCCTCGACGAACCGCTCCCGTGAGGCCGGGTCCTGGGAGAGCTGCCGGGAGATCATCTTGATGGCGACCGTGCGGTTCATCATGGTGTGCTGGGCCAGGAAGACGTTTCCCATGCCGCCGCGGCCCAACAAGTCGATGAGCTTGTACTTGCCCAAGAAGAACGAGTTGCGCCCGATCAGCAATTGGCCGGCCTGCCACCGGGTCAAGAGCCCCTTCTGAACCAGCAACCGGGCCAGGGTCCGCGGGTCGTCGGACTCTCGGGCAGCCTCATGGGCGGCGGCGAGCTGGTCCGCCTCAAGGAGGTTGCTTTTCTGGAGGGCTTCGAGAAAAGAGTCGGTCGTGTTGGTCGCCATAACCCCCGCCAGCGATGGGCAGCGGATGCCATCGACGGATGGATTCGACCGCTACCCCTCAGTCTACCAGCCGGCGGGGGGCCGTGTAAACGGCCGGGACCGGCTGGGAGGGTGTAGGGTTCAGGGTTCAGGGCGTCGTTCCAGGATGTCCCTCATCTGCTCCGCGGTCATGTCGGCGGTGACTTCAATCGTTTCAATCCGCGCGTTCTGCCGGCGATAGTGATCGAGAAGGGGCGCGGTCCGCTCGCAAAAGGTCGCCAGCTTCCGTTGGAGCGCCAGAAGGTCGTCATCCGCACGCCCGGCCCGGTCGCCGCCGACGTTGCTGCGGACCCGTGCGAGGACCGTCTCCGGCGAGCAATGAAGGTAGATCACGGTTTGCACGTCCAGGATCGCATCGAGTGCGGTGGCCTGGCCGACGTGACGCGGCAGGCCGTTGAGCACCACGAAGGCGGCGGCGTCCACCTCCCGCTGCACGAGAAACCGCCGCAAGATCCGCTCCGCCAGCGGAAAACGCTCGTCCTCCAGCAGGGCGCCGGATCGAAGGACGTCTTTCAAAAACTCGATGTCCCGCCGCGCGACGTGTGCATCGGGCCGACCCGCGGCCACGATCTGCCGCAGGTTCTCGCCGAAGTCGAAGTGGACGCACCGCCGGCCCCACAGGCCGCGGGCCTCCAACTCGTTTCCCAGCGGCGTCTTGCCCGAGCCCGTCGGGCCAAGGAGCAAAACGGCCGGCTGTTTATGCGATCCGCTTGCCATGCTCTTCGGCCACTGCTGCGAGATGGTGCGCGGGAGGATGTGGTCGCCGCAAAGCAGGATGTTGGCGACGGCGATGCGATAGACCCGCACGCCGGTGCTTGAGACAAAGCGTTTGACGGCAGCAAGACGCGGCATGGAACGAGCATGTTGGGACGGCGGTTGAAGTCTATGTTTATCGGACGCTTTGCCGTTTCACAAGCCCGCCGGCCGTAAAGCCCACGGGCTGCAACCCGTGGGCTTTGGCGTTTCGCCGTCACTTGCCGGCGCATCGCTGCTCCGCTAGACTGCGGCAAACCGCGTTGCCTTTCGGAGCCCTGCCCGTGCCCAAGTGCATCCTCGCCCTGGATCAAGGAACCACGTCGAGCCGGGCCATTGTCTTTGGTCGGGACGGCCGCCCGGTCGCTTCGGCCCAGGAGGAGTTCCCGCAGGTCCTTCCCGCGCCCGGGATCGTGGAGCACGATCCCGAGGCGATTTGGTCGTCGCAGCTCCGGGTGGCGCGGGAGGCCGTGCAGAAGGCGTCGCTGGACCCCGGCGACGTCGCCGCCGTGGGGATCACCAATCAGCGGGAAACGACCATCCTTTGGGACCGTCACACCGGCCGGCCTGTGGCCAACGCCGTCGTCTGGCAAAGCCGCGTCAGTGCGGGGATATGCGACCGGCTGAAGGCCGACGGCCTGGAGCCGCTCGTGCGGGCGAAGACGGGCCTTGTGCTCGACGCCTATTTCTCCGGCACGAAGATCAAGCACCTGCTGGACACCCGCGCGGGCCTGCGCGAGCGGGCCGCCCGTGGCGAGATTCTCTTCGGCACGGTCGATACCTGGCTCATCTGGCGTCTGACCGGCGGGCAGCGCCACGTGACCGACTACAGCAACGCCAGCCGCACGCTCCTCTTCAACATCCACACCCTCGACTGGGACGACGAGCTGCTGGCCATTCTCGACGTCCCCCGGGCCATGCTCCCCGAGGTGCGGCCCTCCAGCGAGGTCTGCGGCGAAACGGCGGAAGAGCACTTCGGCCGCAGGATTCCCATTGCAGGCGACGCCGGCGACCAGCAAGCCGCGGCCTTCGGCCAGGCGTGCTTCGAGCCCGGCAGTGCGAAGAACACCTACGGCACCGGCGGCTTCATGCTTTGGAACACAGGCGATCGGCCGGTGGCCTCGCGGAACAACCTGCTGACCACCATCGGCTGGGGGCTTGGCGGCCGAGTGACGTATTGCCTGGAAGGCTCGGTCTTCATCTCCGGGGCCGTGGTGCAGTGGCTTCGCGACGGCCTGGGAATCATTAAGACTTCGGCCGAGGTGGAGCGCCTGGCGGCGGCCGTCGCGGACAACGGCGGCGTGTACTTCGTCCCCGCGTTTGTTGGCCTCGGGGCCCCGCACTGGGATTCTTACGCCCGCGGAACGATCCTTGGCATCACGCGGGGGACCACGGCGGGCCACCTCGCCCGGGCGGCGCTGGAATCCATGGCCTATCAGACGCGGGACCTGGCCGAGGCGATGCAGAAGGACGCCGGGATGCCGCTTTCGAGCCTGAAGGTGGATGGCGGCGCGTCGGTCAACGACGCCCTGATGCAATTCCAGGCGGACATTCTGGGCGTGGACGTTTGCCGGCCCGTCGTCTCGGAGACCACGGCGCTGGGTGCGGCGTACCTGGCGGGCTTGGCGGTCGGCTTCTGGCAGGACACCGCGGAGATCGCGCGGCAGTGGGCCCTCGATCGTCGTTTCCGGCCGGGTCTTGCGGCGGAAACCCGGGAGGCCCTGTGCCGCCGCTGGCAAGAGGCGGTGCGCCGGTCGCTAAATTGGGAGGAACGTTGAACGGAAAACCGCGGAGGGACCAGGGCGCGAGACCTGACGCTACAGGAGATCAAGAACGATTCTCAGCGAGCGGTCGATCCTGTGCAACGTGCCCTGACTCACGCGGCCCAGACGCTTAACCAAGCGGCGGCGGTCCACGGCTCGAATCTGGTCCGGCAGCGTCGCACTCGTCGAATCCACTCCCCCTTCCGGTGGCCGGATCAGAACCTGATCGTATTCGGCAGTCTCGTGGGAAGTCAGCGGCACCACCACGACAACCCAGTTGTGACGGTTGTAGATGTCGCTAGTCACCACCACGGCTGGGCGGGTCTTCTGAACCTCGTGGCCGACCGTGGGATCGAGAGAAACCAGCCAAACGTCCCCGCGGCTCGGAACTGGGGTGCGGCGCATAGGGGGTCAATCGCGAGCGCTAGGAGCCACCGGCCATGTTTCTCGGTCCACACTCTCCCAATCCCGATTGAGGGCACGCGAGGCGTTGCGGCGCGCGAGGATAGCGGCTTTCACCTTAGCGCGGTCGACGGAGCACTTCTTCTTGGTGCCGAACTCCTCGCGCAGCGTTTCCACCACGGCCTCCATGGCACGGACCACCGGCTCAGGAAGGTTGTCTACGTTGATGGTCTTCATTGGGTCTTCTCTCGCATTCCCTCCCACACCACCTAGCACTCGGAGACACGAGCCTCCCGCTTTCAGCAGTGTAAACCCATCCGGTGACGTAGTCAACCCGATGTGGTTGCCTAATTGGCCCCCTTTGCCGTATGATCTGTCCTGTGGTAGATCCCCCGCCGGAGGCTTGGATGGGCTATGGATCGCGTTGATCTGAATCAACCTCGTCAGGCAACCCGTACGCGGCTCTGTGAGGAACCGCTCGACCTGCTGGTCATCGGCGGCGGGATCGTGGGCGCGGGCGTTGCCCGGGACGCGGCCATGCGCGGCTTGCGCACCGGGCTGGTCGAGCAGCACGACCTGGCCTTTGGCACGAGCAGCCGTTCCAGCCGCCTGCTGCACGGCGGGATCCGCTACCTGGCCCAGGGACGCCTCGGCCTCGTACACGAGGCCAGCCGCGAGAAGGGAATCCTCTGGCGCATTGCCCCGCACTTGGCCGAGCCGCTGGCCTTCGTCTTCCCCACTTACCGCAAGACCCCGTGGCGTCTGTGGAAGCTGCGGATCGGCGTCAAGATGTACGACTTCCTCTGCGGCGGGCGCAATTTCGGGCCCTCCCGCGCGATGGATCGCGACGCAATCCGTGCCTACCTGCCCGGGCTCAACGAGGAGAATCTCACCGGGGCGGTCCGCTACTATGACGGCCTGACCAACGATTCCCGACTGGTGCTCGACACGCTCCGCTCCGCGGCCGCCCACGGGGCGATCATCAGCAACTACACGCGACTGGAAGAGGCTTCACCGCACGGCGACCTCTGGCGCTGCCGCGTGGCGGACGCGCTCTCCGGCCGCTCCTCCGAGCTTACCGCCCGAGCGATCGTCAACGCCACCGGGCCTTGGTCCCCGAGCCTGCCGCAGGCCCGCATCCGCCTGCGCCTGACCAAGGGGGTCCACCTGGTGATCGAGCGCGAGCGATTGCCCGTCCCTGATGCCGTCGTTATGGCCGACGGACGCCGCATCCTGTTTGCTATTCCCTGGGGTCAACGCGTGATCCTCGGGACCACCGACACCGACTACGACGGTCCGCCCGAAGCGGTTCAGACAGAGCCGGCCGACGTGGAGTACATCCTCAAGATCGTCAACCGCTCTTTCCCGTCGGCCGGGCTCAAGCCGGAGGACGTGCGGGCCACTTGGGCCGGGCTGCGCCCCCTGATCGCCCGACGACGCGGCAAGCCCTCCGACATCACCCGGGCCCACAAGATCCGGATGCCGCACCCCGGGTGGATCGACGTTGCCGGCGGGAAGCTCACGACATACCGGCTGATCGGCCAGCAGGTGGTCAATCGCGCGATCAAGCGCCTCGGCTGCAATTCGCCGCCGAGCCGCACGGCCGACGAGCCGCTCCTGGAGCCCGAGGCGGTCCGCGGCCAGAGCGGCATCCTCCCCCCGGAGCCCAGCCCGGAGTTGGTCGCCCACTTCTGCCGCAGCGAGTGGGCGGTTCACTTGGACGACATCATGCTCCGCCGCACGAGCTGGCACTATTACCTCGACGATCGTCAGTCGGTCGCCGCGCAAGTCGCGCAATGGATGTCGGAACTCCTCGGCTGGGACAGCGAGCGGGAGGAGGCGGAGATAGCGCGATACGGCGATGGGCCTTCTTGACGTACACATCGCCATACTGTACTATGTGTATAGATCGGAGGTGATCCAGATGAGCAGAACGAACGTGGTCCTCGACGACAAGCTCGTTGCCCATTGTCAACGGGCGACCGGCATCAAGACGCGCCGCGCACTCATCCAACACGCCCTCCAGGAGTTGCTTCGGCACGAGCGTCAGAAGAAGGTCCTTCAACTCAAGGGCACGATCCGCTGGGAAGGCGATCTCGCCCGCTGGCGTAGGAAGCGAAGCTGACCGTGGTCCTGGTCGATACCACCGTCTGGATTGACTTCTTCCGCGGCAAGGCTACGCCGGAAGTCGGCGAAGTTGAGCGGCTGCTCCGTGAGGGCGAGGACATTTGCACGTGCGGCGTCGTCTTGACCGAAGTCCTCCAGGGCGTCCGCGAGGATGACGACTACCGACGGACGCTGGCGAGATTCCACGCGTTTCTGTTCCTTTCCATGGACCGTGAGACATTCGTGAGAGCGGCCGAACTGTACCGTAGTCTCCGCCGCAAGGGCGTCACAATACGCAAACCCGTGGACTGCATGATCGCCGCGGTCTGTTTGGAGCATGACGCGGAACTGCTGCACAACGACCGGGACTTCGATCCGATGGCGATGCATTGTGGATTGAAGGTCCTGACGACCGCAAGGAAGCTGACAGGGCCGTCGGGGCGAAGGAGCGGAACAGAGTGACGACCGGGGGAAAAGAGGTGGAATTGTGAAGACAGTAGACCTTTCCTCGTCGCCCGTTTCTGCCGCCGAACTCTTGGACATGCTCGATGAGTTCAAGCAAGGGAAGGACACGATTCCCTTGGACCGAGTGGAGAGGGAGCTTCGGTAAGACACCGCTTCCGCGGCAGAGCTTGAGCCGCCCTTGGCGAGGGGATCGCGGGCCAGGCCGCGCGATGAGACTCGCCTCAGCCGCGGGCAAACCTCCGCGCGTAGGCGAAGATCGCCGCGGCGGCGCCGAGGTTCAGCGAGTCCATGCCGGGCTGCATGGGGATCGTCACGCGGCGGCCGCAGAGCGACAGCACCGCGTCATCCAGGCCGGCGAACTCGTTGCCCAAGACGATTCCGACGCGAGGCGGCCAGCAAACCTCCGATAATCGCTCGGCTTGCTCGTCCACCACGGCCGCGAAGAGCTGAAACTGCCACTCCTCCTTGAGCCGCCGCAAGTCCGGCGCGAACTCCGCCGACTTGACCAGCGGCACCTGGAGCGCCCCGCCCATCGAGACCCGCAGGCTCCGCCGCGAAAACGGATCGCACGAGCGGGACCCGAGCAGCACGCCGTCGATGCCCAGCGCCGCGGCCGCGCGAAAGACCAGGCCCATGTTCTCCGGCTTGGTGATCTCGGGGCAGACGAAAAGCGTGCGCTCCGCTGCCGGATCGGAAAAGGGGACAGGCACCTTTTGTGCGAAGCACCCGGAGGGCCGTTCCGGCAAAAGGTGCCTGTCCCCTTTTCCGAGGCGGCCGTGGAGCAAATCGTCCAGCCGCGCGGGCTGGGGCCGGCGCCCGGCCGCCAGGACGCCCTGGTGGAACGGAAAGCCGACGATCTGGCGCAAGAGGGGCACGCCGGCCACGTAGAGCGGCGTCTTGCCCGCCACCAACGCCTCAAACTCGTCGGCGAACCGCTCGGCGACCAGGACCGACTCGGCCTCGTAGCGACTGGCCAAGAGGCGGCGCGTGACCAACGGCCCCTCGGTCACAAAGATCTCCTCGCCGCGCAAGGTCCGGTCGCGGAGATTGCGGTAGGCCGCCACGCGCGGGTCGTCCAACGACTGGATGCGTTCCACAAGAGTCACTTGGTGCGGGGCTTTCGCTTCGGACGACTTTGCCTCTCGCACAATCGCTGCGCGTCGATCGTGAGAATCGCCTCCAGACGCTCGGCGTCGCGGGCCGCGCCGGGGTCCTCGGCCAAGGATCTCCGCACCCAGTCGATCGCCTGCCGGACGGCTGCCGAGGCCCGCGGCCCGGCCAGCCGGTAGTACATCCATCGCCCGTCCTTGCGGCCTTCCACCAACCGCGACTGGCGGAGGATCGACATGTGCTTGGAGACCGTCGAGGGAGCCAGACCGACCAGCTCGACGAGTTGGCACAGGCAGAGTTCCCGGCCGTGGAGGGCCAAGAGCAGGCGGACCCGCTGCTCGTCGGCCAGGGCCTTGGCGATGGCCATAAAGTCCCATAGGCCGATGCTGACGGTTTGCCTGGAAAGCGACTTCGCCATGCCCCCGTTTCTACCCGCCGGGTGGGGTCGCGTCAAGCGCGTGGGGCCGTCCGGTAGCGTCGCCGCACGTTCAGGCCACATGGAGTCTCTCCCGGCCGCTCTCTTCAGAGGTAATCGTCCCGCCGCTGAGCCGCAACGTCCTCTTCGCCCGCCCTGCCGCGCGCGGGTCGTGCGTCACCATTACGATCGTCTTCCCCTCGCGGTTGACCTCCTCGAAGAACTCGATGACTTGCCCGGTGGTTTCCGGGTCGAGGTTGCCGGTGGGCTCGTCCGCGAGTATCACCGCGGGATCATTGGCCAGCACCCGGGCCAGGGCCACGCGCTGCTGCTGCCCGACGCTCAGCTCGCCGGGCTTGTGGTCGAGCCGGTCGCCCAGCCCCACGCGCTCCAGCAGCGAGACCGCCCGGGCCCGTTGGGCGCCGGGCTCCAGGCCCGAAAGATAGAGCGGGATTTCCACGTTCTCCAGCGCGGTCAGGTAAGGGACGAGATTGAAGGTCTGGAACACGAAGCCGATCCTTCTCTTGCGCAATCGGGCCCGGCCGTCGGCATTGAGGTCGTAAAGCGACTGCCCGTCCAGCAGCACGCGGCCCGCACTGGGCGAGAGCATCCCGCCGAGCATCAACAGGAGCGTGCTCTTGCCGCTCCCGCTGGGACCGACAACGGCTACGAAATCGCCCTTGCCGATCGCCAGCGTGGCCCTCTCCAGCGCGGTCACGAGCTGGCCGCGATGCCGGTAGGTCTTGGTGACGCTCTCCATTCGCAACATCGGTCAGATCTCCTGGAGCGTGGCACAAGGATCGAGCCGGGCAGCCCGGCGCGCCGGAAAGTAGCTCGCCGCCAAGGCGAGGCCCGCCGAGATGACGACCGCCCAGAGGGCGAGAATCGGCATGGGGAGCACGGGCACTCCGGCCAGGTGAGGCCCCAGCGCGACCGCCAGGGCAGTCCCCAGCACGTAGCCGCCGACCCCGCCGGCCAGCCCCAAGAGCAGGGCCTTCAGCAGGAAGATCCGCAGCACGAGGAAGGAGTCGGCGCCCAAGGCCATGAGCGTGCCGATCTCGCGGCGCCGCTCGAAGACGTTGGCGTACATGTAGTTGGCAATGCTCGCCCCGCCCACCAGCACGATGATTACCAGAAAGATCGTGGAGAGCCGCGACATGAGCTGGTTCATCTTGAACTGCGACTCCACGATCTGCGTAATCGTGACCACCTTGGCGTCGGGCAGGAGCCGGTTGATCTTCTCCACCAGGCCGTTGGAGATCTCCTGGCAGCAGCCGACCACCTCGATCGCGTTGATCACGGGGCCCTTGCCGGAGAGGTCCTGCACCGTGTGCAAATGGGCGAAGATCCGCGAATCATCCACCGTGCCGGTCTGCGGCAAGACCGCAGTGACGCCGAAGGTCTGCCCGAGGAGTTCCAAGGAGTCGCCCTCTTTGAGCGACAAGGCCCCGGCCACGTCCGCCCCCACGAGGACCTCCTTGCTGTCCAGATTGTCGATGACCCGCTTGCGCACCAGCGTTCTCTTGTCCTCGGGCTCGCCGGCGCCCGGCACGCCCGCGGCCGCTCCGCAGCCGATGGGACGCGAGAAGATCCCCGCTCCCCGCCAGGCGGCTTTGGCCTGGAACTCGCTCTTGGGCAGGATGCCCGT
>Ga0315279_10010993_pt1 | contig 10549 bp, 8 predicted proteins | sample YL17G06_20_MG_FD_203694 | JGI IMG/M metagenome (GOLD analysis project Ga0315279, IMG submission 203694) | Sediment microbial communities from Yellowstone Lake, YNP, Wyoming, USA - YL17G06_20 | ecosystem: Environmental > Aquatic > Freshwater > Lake > Sediment | place: USA: Wyoming | collected...
GCGGAGATGTCAGGTCCCCGCGAGACATCTCCATCCGCCCCTTTGCCTGTCTGTCTGCTACTCGGCATCTCCATACACCTTCACGCTGTACAGGTGGAGGTAGTTCTTCTCCTGAAGGCCGATCTTGATGTAGCGCGCCGCGACGCCGGCCTGCTGGATGCCGGCCACAAATTCCGTCACCGGCACTTCCCACATATCCTGGGTCTTGCCGGCTTTCCAGACCTGCCGCCATTCCTGTTTGTCTTTGGATACCCAGACGGTCAGCGTGCGGGCGCGATTCTGGTGCATGTCCTGACGGTTGACGATCTCGATTCCCTTCACCACGGCTGTCCGCCCGAGGTCTATGACGATGGACGGGTTGGCCTCTTCCTTCGTGTGGAAGCAATAGCCGCCCTCGTACTCCTCGCCGGAGAGGAGTTTCTTCTCATTGCTGCTCCACTGGGGTTCAATGGAACTGGCCTCGTAGGTGGCATCCTTGGAGATCCATTTTCCATAGTCGCCGCGGTCAAAGGCGGTGGGCGCTCTCTTGGATTTCGCCATTCCCCTGACCGGCCCGGCCAATTGCAGCTCGATAATGGAATCCGCGGCGTCGCGGTTGGCTTCGGGAAGCCAAACGTGAATCGCTTCCTTGTCCTGTCTGAAAGTGACGTTTCCACCGGTCAGCGCGCGCGCCGACGCGATCTTCTGCTCCAGCGCGGGCAGAAGCAGCTCGGCGCCGCTCCACTGCATCACATGCACATATACCTTGTCGCCGCGGTAGGTGCTGCAGCCCCACTTGTCCGGGAAGAACGGCCCGCCGCGGGTGTCATAGATCGTTTCGCCGTACTTCTTGAGCCAATCCCCCATCTCGCGCAGGCGCTTGACCTGGCGCGGCTCGATACGTCCGTCCGGCATGGGGCCGACGTTGAAGAGAAGGTTGCCGTCGCCGCCCGCCGTGCGCACAAGAGTCTGGATGCACTGCGCGAAGGACTTCATGTTGTCGTTGGGCTTCCAGGCCCACTGTTGGCAGATCGTCATGCAGGTTTCCCAGGGGCGGGTATTCTGGAAAGAGCCGATCTGCTGTTCCGGGGTGTCGTAGTCGCCGGGATGGCCCTTGGCCGGCGTGCCTTTGGCCGCATCCGCCTTCTGATACTTGCTCACGCGGTTGTTGACGATGATGTTGTTCTGCAAAGACATGCAGTACTTGTACAGGTCCTCCCCCCGCTCGAAGGTCCAGGGATCTTCCCACTGGCCGTCGAACCAGAACATAAGCAGGGGGCCGTAGTTCTCGGCCAATTCGCGGAGTTGCGCTTTCAGGTGGGTGTTATAGCGGTCCATGTCCGGCTTCCGGCCCTCCGGAAGGGCGTAACCGGCGCCGCCCTGGTTCTTCGTCGTGTTGTAGTCGGGCTGATACCAGTCCAGGATCGAGTAGTATAACCCGAAGGCGATTCCTTGTTTCTTGCAGGCCGCGGCGAGTTCCTTCACCACGTCCCGCCCGAAAGGCGAGTTCATGATATTGTGGTCGGTCTGCTTGGTGTCCCACAGGCAGAACCCGTCGTGGTGCTTGCTGGTCAGGATCATGTACTTCATCCCGGCGTCCTTGGCCACGCGCACCCACTCGTCCGCGTTGAACTGGACGGGGTTGAACTGCTTATAGAGGTTGTCGTATTCCTCCTGCGGAATCTGGGCGCCGCGCGACCACCCGATCTCGGTGCCCTTGAGCGAGACGGGGCCCCAGTGGATGAACATGCCGAAGCGCATCTTTTGCCAGCGCTCCAGGGCCTGCTGGTGGGGGTCGGATGCCGCCGGGGCGGGGTTTCCCTGCGCCCAAAGAAGGCCGGGAATGACGAGGCTCAGTGCCAGCAGCGCCCCTTTGCATGTCATGGTGATGAAGCTCTTTTTCATGGTGTTCTCTCCTTTTCGGTGCGAAGACTCGCACTGTATTATGCCGGCGTCGGGTCCCTTTCTCAAGTTTCCCGCCGCTATGTGACCGCTTTTGCGTATTGCTCGGGACAATGCGCTATGGCTGCTCGGGCACACCATCAACACCGCCGAACCGGCCGATGCCGCCCTGGCTTTTGGTTCCGTTCGAGGGATCATATACCGTGTCCTCCGCGACGGAACGGCTCTCGGTTAGTCCGAAGCTGTCTGTGGCAGTGAGCGTGAGCCCGGTCCTCTTGAGAAAGGGGTAGTGTTCGAACCACGACCACCTCTTGCTCGGCCCGTGACTGAAGACACTGAAACCCGGGCCAAAAACCTCAGGTCTGCTGAACCGATCGTAACAGTCATGAGCCCAGAAGTTGTCGTAGCGGAAATAGTTGTAACTTCCCTTCCAACCGGCGGGCGGGGTAGCGTATCCAAAGCGTTGGGCTTCCGCCGAGCTGGGCTGGAAGGGATCCCGGAGAGCCACGGATGTTATGTACGCCACAGGCGTGGTGAGTTGGGTCGTATACTCCAGATACAGACCCGCGTAGCCGCCGGATACCGGCGGATAGGCGTTGTAGTCCACCCTGTAGGCTTCCAGCCCCGTGGCGGCGCTGCGCACGTCCGCCTTGACCCGCGCGACCTTGGAGCGGGTCTGGGCCTCCAGAAAGTTCGGCACCGCGATGGCCGCCAGGATTGCGATGATGGCCACGACAATCAGTAGCTCAATGAGTGTGAAGGCGCGCATTCGACTCCATCTTAACATAGTCCGTTTCCCCCTTTCTCAGGCAGAGGCGCAATGAACCTAAGGCGTATCCGGAATGCCCGGTAAGCCGCCGAACCGGGCGATCCCGCCAAAACTCTTCGTCCCGTTCGAGGGGTCGTACACCGTGTTCTCGGCGCCCGAACGGGTGATGCCGGCCGATGTATGCGATCCCCCCGTCGCTTTGAAATAGGGATAGTGTTCGATCCAGGACCATTCCTTCGAGGGGCCGTGGGACAGGACCCCGTAGCCGGGCTGGAGGTATGTGCCCCCGTAACAACCCATGGCCCAGCCTTGATTGTATCGGAAGAAGTTATAGGACCCGATCCAGCCCGCGGGGGGATTGGTCCAGAAAAACCGGCTGGGTATGCCGGACTGCGGCTGGAAGGGATCCTTCAAGGCAACGGACGTTATGTACGCCACGGGCGTGGTAAGCTGGTACACATATTCCAGGTACAGTATTCCCTCCGGAGGGTAATCCTGGTAGTCCACCCGATAGGCCTCCAGGCCGGTGGCGGCGCTACGAAGGTCCGCCTTGACCCGCGCCACCTTCGAGCGGGTCTGCGCCTCCAGAAAGTTCGGCACCGCGATCGCCGCCAGGATTGCGATGATCGCCACAACGATCAGCAGTTCAATGAGCGTGAATGCTCGCTTTTTGTTCGACGTATGCATGTTCTCTTCCCCCTTTCCTGAGTTGAGGAATCGCACACTAGATTGTCCCATTATGCACACGCGGGAGGAAAATGTCTTCCAATATCGAACATCGAAGGATTTTGAACATGCGCTGAAGGCGGCACAGGCCGGCGCGGCCTAAGTCTTTGCCTGACAGGTGTTTAGAGCTGCCTTGCTATCCCAGCGCGCCTGTAAACACCAAACTCCCGGATCGTGTCGAACATGGCCACGACGTTTTCCACAGGCGTTTCCTCGAGGATATAGTCGTGGCTGGCCCCGCCTATATACCCCCCGCCCGGCATCATTATCTCCAGAACCTCGCGCACCCTCCGGCGAACGAGGTCCGGCGTACCCTCGATCAGGACGTGCTGCGAATCTATGGCGCCGTTAAAGACGATCCTGCCGCCGAACTCGGCCTTGAGCGTCCGCAGGTCCATCCCCTGGCAACACGGCTGCACCGCGTGGAGCGCGTCGAGGCCGGCGGCGATCAGCGCCGGGATCAGCGGCGCGAAGCCCCCGCAGCAGTGCAGCTGGACTCTGAGGCCGTAGTCGTGGCCCAGGTCAATCAGACGCTTGAGATGAGGCAGAATGAACCGCTCGAAAAGTTCCACTCCCAGCAGCGGACCGGTCTGGCTGCCGAAATCGTTCCCGATGAAGAAGATATCTATCTCGCGGGACGCCGCCTCGAAGGTTCTCCGGCTGACCTCCGCGTAGAAATCCACCATGTGCCGCAGGATCGCGTCCACGACCTCCGGCTCTTCGTACATCTTCAGACATAAGTTTTCCATGCCGAGCAGATCTATCAGGTCGTGCCAGAAGGGGGACCACTCGCCGCCCAGGATGGCATACCGGCCCTGGTGCGAAGCGGCTTCGGCCCGAATCCGGGACACGTCCATCCAGTCCGGATTTGGCCAGGGATATGCCTCGACCTGGTCGAGCGTGGCGGATGCAAGAGGGTGGCTGAGCGGCTGACCGTAGCCAATGCCAGCGCGCTCGACACCGAAAATCGTGCGGCAGGTCGCGCCCTCCGCCAGCTCGTGCGCCGGCCCCGCGTAACGGGAAGCGACCCGGCGGAAGTCGTCGCCGAATCTCGCGAGGACCTCTTCATCATCCTTCAGCCCCAGTTCCCGCCTGGCCTTTGCCACGAATTCGGGGGAGGCCCCGCACCAGACCGGCACCCGGTCGGGCTCGCGGTGCGCGAACGCCGTCAAGACTCGTTCTCGGGAAGTCATTTTACTCACAGTGAAAAACCTCCTCCATATCGGCCCACCATTCGCCTTCAACTCGCGTTTCGAGCGGCTTCTGGCAGGGCATGCAGACGTCCCACCATTTCTGCGTGGTGGGGTCGGCGGCCATCCTGGCCATGTCCCCGGCGAAGTCCTGACCCACGTACTCGAAGTAGCTGAACAGGAAGTGCCCGGCGTTGTCTATCTTGCGCAGATAGATCGAGTAGTTGCGGATGTGGCACTCCCGGATCATCTTGAGCACGCCGGGCCACACCGCCGCATGCAGCTTCTTATACTCCTCGATTTTCTCCTCTCGGACACCGATTACCATTCCGTAACGCTTCATGCCTATGCTCCTTTCCGCTTTCCAGGCTCTGAGATAAGGACCACAAGGACCTCAAGGACAACAAGGACAACAAGGACAACAAGGACAACAAGGACCACAAGGACAACAAGGACAACAAGGACCACAAGGACTACTCGGTTCTCTTGAGTCTCCGGGTCCTTGCGGCTCTTTCCTGCTCTCACCACTGCGCGGGCATGTAGTTCTCCACGTCCGCCTTTGTGATCACGTGCTTGGGCAGATAGCGCACCGGCTCGATGTTTTGGCCGGAGAACCATTCCGCCGCGGTGTAAACGGCCAGCGCGCCGTCCCCCTGCGCCGATTGGTACGAGATGGCCAGGACGTTGCCGGCTTTCACGGCGTCCATGCCGATCTTGCTGTTGCCTGCCGCGATGATCACGATATCCATTCTCCCCGCGTTCTTCATGGCCTCCAGCGAGCCCGTGACGCAGAATTCATCGCCGGCGAGGACCAGCCCCTTGAGTTCGTCCCCGTATTTCTTGATCCAAGCCGAAACCAAGCTCATGGTCCGCTCGGCCTCCAGGTTCGAGGTGTCCATCGCCAGCATTTTCATGTCGGGGGCATATTCCCGGAGTTCGGTGATGGGCGCGAAGGTGCGCGCGTAAAAGGGCGAGCTGCCCGGCATGTGGCGGATGATCGCGTAGCCGCCTTTCCCGCCCAGCTTGTCCGCGAGCGCCCGCGCAAGCATGCGGAACTGCCCCCAGTCGTCCGGCCCCGTCCAGGCCAGGCAGTACTTCATCGCTTCGTCGCAGGGAATGGTGTTGGTGGTGATGCACGGAATCCCCGCCTCGTTGATCCGGCGCAGAAGGGTCGTACAGGCTGTGGCGTCCACCGGCGCGAAGATGATCATGTCGGGTCTCTCATTGATCGCCTGCTCGGTTTGCTGCGCCTGAAGGTCCATGTTCCAATTGCTGTTGAAAACCTTGGCGTCCATCTTGTAGAAGTTCGCCACCGCCTGGAATCCCTCCACATAAGCGGTCCAATAGGGGTGGTCGCCGGCTTTGAGCAGGACGACCTTCTTGCCCGCGGGCCCCGTCTTGGGCGACTCGGGCATTTTCACCTTCTGCGTGGTCCATCCCGCGTACTCGATGTCCCACCAGTGCCCCTTGTCCTCTTCGGGCAGGGCTTTCGAATCGGCGGGGCGGGGCGGGATGGGCTTCTTCTCACCCTTCAGGATCAGGGGCTGGCGGTCCCTGCCCTTCAGGGCGAACACGTCCGCCGCGGGAGTTTCCGCGGGCTGGGAGACCGCGGCCGCGCCGGGCGAAACCGCCGCCGGGGACGCGGGCGCCGCGATCTGCGCCGTCACGGCGATAGGTTGCGCACCCTTGACGTGCACAAAGTACATCGCGAAGATGGCGACAATGCCGACGATGGCCGTCAGCGTCACACACACATACGCAAACGTGGAATCTTTCCGGTTCATAGCTTCCTCCTCCTTTTCCTGGATATCGCTATCTTGTTCTTCCTCGTCCGTTTCTTCCTCACACATCGTCTCGGCTTCTCTCAACAGGTCGGGCCGCTGCCCTTTGAGCAGATTCTGCCGGTAAATCGTGTACGCTTCATAGAGCACCACCACGGCCAGAATCACCCCATTCACGAAGATCTGGACCTCAAAGCCATACCCGAAACACCCGATACCGTTGAACAGGGCGGTGAGCATCAGCACGGCGAGATAGCTCTTGAGCACGCTTCCCTTGCCGCCGCTCATCAAGGTGCCGCCGATGATGACCGCCGCCAGCACGGTCATCAGCGTCCGGGTGCCCAGGATGGCGTAGGAAGTCATGGAACTCAGGCCGATGGCGAACATCGTGCCGCCCGCCCCCGCCATCGTGCCGCAGAGGATGAAGCCCGCGATCACGTAGCGGTCCCGCCTCAGCCCGGCCAGCCAGGCCGTCTCCGGGTTGCCGCCGATCAGGAAGAACCCCCGCCCCACCCTGGTATGATTCAGGAACAGGGAAAACGCCGCGACAAGCCCGAGCGTGATCAGGACGTCCGGCGAAAGGACCCAGATCACGGGCTTGCGCAGGAAGTCGCCGAGCCGGAAATCATCCACGGACTTCGAGCCCCCTTTAGAATACAGGTACATAAGGCCCATGACGATGGTCATTGTGCCGAGCGTCACGATGAAGGAGTTGATCCTGGCCTTGACCACCAGCAGGCCGTTGGCCAGGCCCACCCCCGCGCCGGCGAGAACAGCCGCCACCGCGCCGCCCGCCCAACCCAGCCGGGGCTGCAAGCCGATCACCAACATGCCGCACAGCATCACGACGGCGCCGATGGACAGATCGAGCTGGCCCAGGATGAAAACGATGGTGAAGCCGATCGCCACGATGCCGTTGAGGCAGGAGCCTCTCAGGATGGCCGTGACGTTATCCGGGTTGCAGAACTTGGGCTCGAACGCGGAGAGGAGCGCGAACAGCGCGGCGAGCATCAGGAGCGCGCGATGCTCGTCCAGGAGCCGGATCAGGGAGACTTTGCGGCCCGATGCCCCGTTAGGCATAGTCTTTCCCCCGCTTGCGCAGAAGATACTGATGGAGCCCGACCACCAGGATGAAAACGCCGCCCGTCACGATGTTTTGCCGGAACGAAGTGACGCCCAGAAAATCCATGATGTTGGACATCAGCCCGATGACCAGCACGCCGCCCAGCACCCCGAACAGGTGCCCGCGCCCGCCGCTGAGCATCATGCCTCCGATCACCACCGCCGTCACGGCCTTGAAATCGTAACCGAGCCCCAGGTAGAAAACGCCGAGTTTGTTCATCGAGGCCAGGAATATCCCGGCGGTCGAAGCGGCCAGCGCGGCCACGAGGAAATCCAGCAGGATCACCCTTCTGACGTTGATGCCGGACGTTCTCGCCGTCTCCCTCGATGAGCCCACCAGCTTGGTCTCGATGCCGAACCGCGTGCGGGTCATCACAAAATGCCCCGCGATGAACATCCCGATCATCACGAGAACCGTGAGGGGAACCGGCCCCGCCGAGACTCGGAAGAGTTGGATGAACGCGGCGCCGGAAGTGCCGGGCGCCGTGTCGGGATACACCTGGTTGTTGCTCCAGGTGAAGCGCATGAACCCTTCCATGAAGAAGGACACCGCCAGCGTCCACAGGATCGGGTTGGCCTTGAGGGCGCCCACGACAATGCCGTTCATGGCTCCGATGGCCATGCCCGCCAGAACGCCGATGGCAAGCGCCGGGATCAGGCCCAGCGGAAGCGCCGCCACCGTGATGATCCCGGAAAATGCCATGATCGAAGGAAAGGAGAGATCCGCCATGTTTCCGGAATACGTGACGAAAGCCATTCCGGCCGCGGCCATTCCCAGAAGGACCACTCCGTTCAGAATGTTCAGGAAATTCTCGTTTGTGAGGAACTGGGGGGAAACGAAACGCCCGATCGCCACCAGCAAAAGGGCGATCAGATAGATGCCGAGGATTTCATAGAGGGCGCCCAGGCGCATTCTCTTAAGCATTCGCGCGCTCCATCTGCCCATTCGCCGCAAGCAGCACCGATTCCTCCGAGAGCTGCTCCTTGCGCATTTCGCCGATCAGATGCCCGTTGCGCATCACCACCACGCGGTCCGACAGCCCGACCAGCTCCGGCAGGTCCGAGCTGATCAGGATTACCGTGTTTCCTTGGTCCGCCACCTCCATCACCGCATCGTGGATCTTCATCTTCGCGCTCACGTCCACCCCGCGGGTCGGCTCGTCCAGGACCAGCACCCGCGGCCGCCCCGCCAGCCACTTGCCCAGGAGAACCTTCTGCTGGTTCCCGCCCGAAAGGGTGCCTGCGTCCGTCAGAGCGGACGCCGTCACGATTTCCAACTGCCGGATCATGTCCCGCGCCACCCGGGCGTCATTCCGGGACGAGTAGATCCCCAACGTGGTATTCCAGGGAATCAGGACCGACACCAGGTTCTGCTGGACCGGGAGCCGCAGGAACAGCCCGTCGCTCTTCCGGTCCTCGGACAGATAGAACAGGCCCCGCCTGACCGATTCCTGGTAGGACTCGGGCGGCACGAAATCCCCGCCCAGCTCGACGTCGCCGTCATCCAGGGGATCCAGGCCGCACATGGAGCGGGCGAGCTCGGTGCGCCCGGCGCCCGAAAGCCCCGCGATGCCCAGGATCTCGCCGCGGCTGGCGTGAAACGAAACGTTGTGGAAGAACCCCCGGCGCGTCAGGTTCCGGACCTTCAGGACCGGCTCCCCGATCACGGCTTTTCTCTTCGAGTAGAACTCATCAATGCGCTTGCCGACCATCATCTGAACCACGTCCACCGGGGTGACTTCGGAGATATCCTTGGTTGCGATCTTCCTGCCGTCGCGCAGCACCGTCACCCGGTCGGCGATCCGAAAAACCTCCGAAAGGTGGTGGGAGATGTAGATGATGGTGAGTCCGGCTCTCTTGAGCTGCTGGATGATCTCGAACAGGCGGTCCACTTCCTCGCGCGAGAGGGCGGAGGTGGGTTCGTCCATGACCAGAATGCAGGGCATGTTGCCCAGCACTTTCGCGATTTCGACCAATTGGGCTTCGTGCTGGCTTATCTCCTCGAGGGTCGTCATCGGGTCAATGTCCAGGCCCACCCTCTCGAGGCAGCGTTTTGCCTCGGCGATCATGGCGCGCTTGTCCAGCAGGAAGCCGTATCGGACGGGCAGCCGGCCCACCAGGAGGTTCTCCGCAATGCTGATGGGCCGGGCCAGGCTGAGCTCCTGGTAGATCATGCCGATACCGTTTTCCTTGGCGATGGCCGGAGAGTGCAGATTGGCCTCCCGCTGCGACCCGCCGATGAAGATCCGGCCGGTATAGTCGTCAAAGGACCCCGCCAGAATCTTCATGAGCGTGGATTTGCCCGCGCCGTTCTCCCCCATCAGCGCATGCACTTCCCCCACGCGCGCCTCAAAGTCCACGTTGTCCACGGCCAGCGTGCCGGGATAGCGCTTGCTGACGCCTTCCATCCTCAATGCGGTGGGCTCGAAACTGGAAGTATCCACCTTAACCGATTCCTTTTCTCTTACCACAGAGGCACAGAGACACAGAGAAAAAATGGTGAATGCGGAATGATGAATGATGAACTTGGGGCAGCGTAGCCGCAACCAAACAGAAATCCGAGAAAACGAAGCACGGCTTTGTGAAAAGCAAGGCTGGAGCATGGCTCCAGCACTCCAAAACCCGGAACATCAAAACGGCTAGCGGCTTTTGGAGTGCGCAAGCCATGCTTGCGCCTTGTTTCGGTAATTCATCATTCATCATTCTGACTTCCTTAGATTTCCTCGTCAAATTCGCCCAAATCGAGAGGATATTTCCCGTGTTCCCGCACCAGTTCCATCGCGTAGTCGTAAGTCGCGAAATCCACCGTGTCGGGCACCGAGTGGTCGGACTGGAAGATGTACCCGCCGCCCTTGGCCGCGTTCAGCTTCCGCAGCGCCTCGCGGCGCACCTTCCCGCGGTCGTTGGTCTCGAGCACCTGCACGTTGATGTTGCCGTTGAAACCCAGACGCCGCCCGAAACGCCGTTTCAGATCCACCACGTCCAGCCCCGCCTTCGCCTCCAGAGGGTTGTACATGTCCACCCCCGCCTCGATCATGTCCTCGAACACCGCCGAGGCGTTTCCGCAACCGTGATAGATC
>Ga0315279_10010994_pt1 | contig 10548 bp, 8 predicted proteins | sample YL17G06_20_MG_FD_203694 | JGI IMG/M metagenome (GOLD analysis project Ga0315279, IMG submission 203694) | Sediment microbial communities from Yellowstone Lake, YNP, Wyoming, USA - YL17G06_20 | ecosystem: Environmental > Aquatic > Freshwater > Lake > Sediment | place: USA: Wyoming | collected...
AGAAGGGAAGACTGATGTCAAAAAAAGAAAAAGAGATCGTTGCCTTCCACGAATCCGGCCATGCCATTGTAGCTTCCTTCTTGCCGAACGCTGATCCCGTTCGTCGAATCTCCATCATCCCGAGAGGAATTTCTGCACTGGGTTATACGCTACAATTACCTACGGAGGACCGTTATTTGATGACCAAAACAGAACTCCTGGATCGTTTGGCTGTTTTTCTAGGTGGAAGGGTCGCTGAGGAAATCGTTTTTGGAGAGATCTCCACGGGTGCCCATAATGACCTCCAACGAGCCACTGACATTGCCACCAGCATGGTGAAAGCATTTGGGATGAGCGAAAAATTGGGCTACGTCACCTTTGAAAAAGAAAAACAACCCTTGTTTCTTCCTTCCTCACTTTTCCCCACGAGGGAATACAGTGAGGACACTGCCAAACAGATTGATGAGGAAGTGAAGAAGATTGTGGATGAAACCTATCTAAGGGTCAAAGAAATATTGACGGCTAAGAAAGATAAAATGGAGGAACTCGCCCGTCTCTTACTTGAAAAAGAGGTGGTTGAGGAGGCAGATCTGAAAAGGATTCTCGAATTAATACCATCAAGCACATGACAAAAAAAATATTGAGACATCTCAGGGCAAAGATTTTTGCGGGAATTTTGGTCATCTTGCCCCTCGGAATCACCTTTCTCATCCTGAAGTTTGTCTTCAACACCCTGGATAGCATCCTTGATCCGCTAATCCCCGACATCACTATCTCTCTGTTCCAGCGCTTATACCATCTCCCAGGGGTTGGAATCATTGCCTTCTTCCTCTTGCTCTATCTGATCGGATTGATTACGACCAATGTCTTGGGCCGCAAACTGATTAGCTGGGGGGACCGTCTCTTCACCGCTATCCCAGTCGTCAAAAATATCTATACCTCCTCCAAACAACTGACCGATGCCTTCTCGGCCACCCGAAAAGGCTCCTTCCGTCAGGCTGTCTTTGTTGAATTCCCACAGGAAGGAAATTATGTGCTTGGTTTTGTGACCAATGAGTTGACCGATCTCGAGCACCAAACAAAGGTGACTGTTTTCGTCCCGACAGCCTTCATCCCACCTCAAGGTTTCCTTCTCTTTCTCCCTAAAGAGAAGACGCTCCCTTCACAGTTGACCGTTGAAGAGGCGATTAAGGCCATCATGTCTGTGGGGATCGTCACTCCCCACACTCTTTCGGTTCCATTATCCAACTCGAAATCTGAAAAGGAATAGGTTGAAAATTTTAAAGGGATGGAGTATCCTAATCCAAAAATTGAAGGAGGTCCTTAATTATGGAGGGTATCACGCTTCTGATAGCAGTGGTCGCACTCATCATTGCTATCCTCGCCTATCAGCGCACCGGGGGAACCTCGGAATTGAAACGACAGATTGAAGTTGGCACTTCTTCCCCTGAACTGAAGAAACAGATGGATGCCTTAGCGGCGATGACCGATTCCTTGAGAGAGAAGACAGCGGATGCGCTGGATCGTTTAGAAAAGGTCATCCGGAAAACAGAAAAAGTCGAATAGGTTTAAATTTAGCCTTTCGAGTAGATCCTTCCCTCTCTGCGTAGCCATCTGAAGAAAAGGGGCACATGTCCGGAATGCTCAATAGTGTTACCACTCCCAATGGTGAAATTAAGATTGTGAGCAATCTTTTTAAAGAGTGGGCAAGATCGGTTTTGGATGGTGGCATCTCATACCGCGGAGATGTGGACGAGGTCATTGAACTCCTTGAACAGATCGGGAAGGAATTGGCGGCAGAAGAACCGTGGAAGAGTGCCATCCTCGAATCCTTACAAATCTTTGGAGAAGAGTTATGAATGATGAATTTCACTTATTCGATTCTTAATTCATAACTCATAACTCAAAATTCATAATTGATGATTATGGATAAACCCTTACAAATCCTCTTTACAACGCCCGAGGCTGTCCCTTTTGCCAAGACAGGAGGTCTGGCAGATGTGGCAGGAGCCCTTCCTAAATCTCTCCAAGCATTGGGATGTGAGGTAAAGTTAGTCATGCCTTATTACCGAATGGTGAAGGAGTCTGGCCTTCCCCTTCAATATATAGGTAAAGAGATCGAGGTTCCGATCGGAGATGAGAAACTCAAGGCGGATATCTACTTGGGCCATCTCAACCAGGATATCCCAGTTTATTTCTTCGGCCGGGAGGAGTTCTTTGATAGGGAATATCTCTACAGCACACCCAAAGGCGATTATTTCGACAATGCAGAGCGCTTCATCTTTTTCTCCAAAGCCGTCCTCATCTTCTGCCAGCACATGGAGTTCTCCCCTGATATCATCCACCATCATGAATGGCAAACCGGGTTGGTCCCCGCCTATCTTAAGTCAATCTACCAGAACGATCCTCTTTTTTCCCATACCGCAGTGGTGTTCACCATTCATAACATTGCTTACCAAGGAATGTTCAGGAAGGAGAAGTTCTGGCTTACCGGCCTCCCTACAGAGATGTACAATCCAGAGGGAATTGAATTTTGGGAGAGGATCAACTTCATGAAGGCAGGAATTGTTTATGCCGATGCGATCAATACCGTGAGCCAAAAATATAGCGAGGAAATCCAGACCCCAGAATACGGTTATGGGTTGGAAGGGATCCTGAGAAAGAGAAAGGAAAGCCTTTACGGCATCCTCAACGGAGTGGACTATCAGGACTGGGACCCTTCTCATGACTCTCATCTGGTCGCTCAATATGATTTGAAAGATATTTCCAGGAAAAAAGAATGCAAAAAAGACCTTCTGAAGGAATTTCATCTCCCTTCTTCCCTGGAGAACGCTCCTCTCTTAGGAATGATTTCTCGGTTAGCTGACCAGAAGGGATTCGACCTTCTGATGGAAATTTTGGAGGGACTTTTTACACTTGACATTGGATTTGTTCTCCTCGGAACAGGGGAACAGAAATATCATGATCTCTTTACCCAGGTCGCTCAAAAATATCCTCAGAAAGCTGGGATTCGGATTGCTTATGATGATCGATTGGCTCATAAAATTGAAGCAGGAGCAGATCTTTTCCTTATGCCATCCAAATATGAGCCGTGCGGTCTCAATCAAATTTATAGTCTGAAATATGGGACGATCCCTGTGGTGCGTGCCACTGGAGGACTGGACGACACCATCACCCACTATGACCCTGCTACGAAAAAAGGAAACGGCTTTAAATTTACCCGCTACGATGCCAATGAATTCTTAAATACCATCAAGATGGCCATCAGTTTTTATTCTCAGCCGGAGCATTGGAGACAACTCCTCCGGAATGCCATGGCAGCGGACTTCTCTTGGAAAAGATCAGCGGAGGCTTACCTTCAACTCTATCGAAAAGCGTTGGAGAAGAAGAGAGGGAATATCTCAAGTTAAAAGGTTGGGGGAGGTCAGCATGGGGAAACGAAGATCACACATCCTGATAGGAGGAATTCTGATCTCAATGGTTTTATTTCTCCCGGACTTCCTCTCTGCCAAAGATGCTCCCTTTAATAATTTTAACCATCCCAGGCTTATTGAAACCCGAGAATTGCTAAACCTGACCAGTCATCCTTCAGTCCGTATCGTTGATATGAGAACTTCGCTCCTTGATTATCTCAAAGGCCATATTCCAAATGCCGTTTATCTCCATTTTGAAAGTCTCCAGATTCCAGATAAGGGTATCCCCGATCAGGCACCCGATCGAATCGGTTTAGAAAATTTATTAAAAGATAATTTAAGCCTTTCTAATCCCATGTGGATCATCCTTTACTCCGAAAAATCAAATCCCAATGCAACGCTCCTCGCTTGGTCCTTGGACTTCTTAGGCCATAAAAAAGTGGGGGTCCTAAATGGAGGCTGGGAGAAATGGGTTTCGGAAAAACTTCCAACGACTCAGGCTTATCCTTCACTTCTTCCTAAGCATTTCGCTGGGAAAGTGATACAGGAAAGGCTGGCTGAAAAGAAATGGATTCGGGACCGACTTTCGGCAAAGAATGTGGTGATGATAGACGCAAGGCCACCCAAACAATACAGCGGCGAAGAAGGAGAAGAGATCCAGAGAGGTCATATCCCCGGAGCCAAGAATATATTTTGGGAAATGAGTTTAGAAGGGGAGGAGGTAAGAATTTGGAAGAAAAAAGAGGACCTGGAGAAACTCTTTGCAGAATCCGGGGCGACGAAGGACAAAGAGATCATTGTCTATTGCCGCGCAGGAAGGGAAGCGAGCCATCTCTACTTCACCTTGAAATATGTTCTTGGGTTTCCCCATGTTCGTCTCTACCGAGGATCCTGGGTCGAGTGGTCTGCGGATAAGAGCATGCCGATCAAGATCGGAATGGACCCTTAAACGTGGGGAGCTTTGAAAAACTACTTCACGCTCTCCTGATTACACAGATTTCAAAAAATGATTACATGGATTTTTCTCTGTTTTCAATTCTTTTATAATCTGTGTAATCCTCTCATAATCAGAGTAATCAGAGATTTCTGGACTTTTTCAGAAATCTCAAGTTTTTAGCTTGACAAACTCGAGCAATCTATGTCACTCATTTCAAAATTTTTTTTAAATTCCCCCTATCTTCTCGCGTTTCCAGGAGGAATTTTATGATGCGCAAGATCTTAGTGGTGGGGATGATCTTGTTGCTATCTTCCGCATGCCTGCCCCAACGGGGCTCTATTTCTGAAAAAAACTATTCTCAGTCTTCCTCTACAATAGAAGAGCGATCTCTCTTTAATCAAACAGAATTGGAAAAGCCCTCTTCTCAGGAAATTCCCCCGTCTTCAAAAAAATCTTCGCCCTCTGATTCCCCCTCCTCAACGGAAAACCAGTTGGTATGGAGTTTAGAGTTTCCAATAAGTGACGAATCAAATGACGATTTCAGCCTTGAGGTCCTCCCAAAGGATCGGCCTAAACAGGCACAGGAATTTGATATCCCGATTGTGATCAATGCGAAAGTAGAGCAATTCATCCAATATTTTCAAACAACAGCCAGGAAAGCCTTCTCTAATTGGCTAGCACGATCAGAAAAATATATCCCCTTCATGAGAAATCACCTCAAAGAGAATGGCCTTCCAGAAGACCTTGTCTATATGGCTCTTATCGAGAGCGGCTTCAATCCTTATGCCTATTCCAGGAGTAAGGCATCCGGTCCGTGGCAATTTATTTACCTCACGGGGAAAAGATATGGGTTGAGGTCAAATTGGTGGATCGATGAGAGGAGAGACCCTGAGAAATCGACCATTGCTGCCGCCAAATATCTCAAAGACCTTTATGATATGTTTGAATGTTGGTATCTCGCTGCCGCCGGTTACAATGCCGGTGAAGGAAAGATTGCCACAGCGATGAAACGCTACCGGACAGAGGATTTCTGGGAATTAACAAAATATCGATACCTGAAACGGGAGACGAAAAACTACGTCCCCCAGATGATTGCCGCTGCCCTCATTGCGAAAGACCCGGAGAGATATGGATTCGTTGGCATCGAATACCAAGAACCCCTCCGCTATGATAAGGTGAGAGTACCTGAAGTGACAGACCTCCGTCTGATTGCCCGGGCCTGCGAAGTATCTGTTGATGAAATAAGGGAATTTAACCCCGAACTGTCGAGATGGTGCACCCCTCCTAATTTTCCAGATTATGAGATCAAAATTCCGTTTGGAAAGAAAGAACTTTTTTTAAAAAATTTTGAAACCCTCTATCCCGGCGAAAGATTCCAATTCAAAACCCATCTTGTGAAAAAAGGGGATACCTTCCCCAAAATTGCCAAACTTTATCGAGTCGATCCGGAACCGATCTTCGAGATCAACCGATTAAATAAGAAGAGCCGCCTCTCCACGGGGATGAACCTCCTCATCCCCCTACCGAAAGACCAGGATGATCCGAAACTGGAAAGCTTGGTCAAAAAAAAATCGAATGGAATGGAGCAACATTCAAAATCTGTTGAAACGACGACCTATAAGATTAAAAAGGGGGATTCCTTATGGAGCATCGCCAATGAGATGGGAGTTAATATTGGTGCTCTCAGCCGCTGGAATAATCTCCACCCGGAAAAGAAATTGATGCCAGGAGATAAACTGAAAATCAGGATGACTAAAACTTCTGATCCTTTGGATGAACCTCATGGAAAACGGGTGGGGAAAGAAATCGTTTATGTGGTGAAAGAAGGAGACACCCTTTGGAGTATTGCCAAAAAGTTTAACCTCACCATTTCAGAAATCAAAACCTGGAATCATCTCAACGAATCAGATCGAATTTACCCTGAGGATCGATTGAAATTGAAGGTGGGAGGGATTAAACCTTCAACTCTAAATTGATCATATCCCCTCTTGTGAAACCCATGGCATGAAAAAATTGGAGAAGATCCCAATCATTCCAACTGACAAGGGTGTAAATGGTCTTCACCCTTAGGGCTTTCAAGTTTTGGATCAGTTCACGAGATAAAGCAGTTGCCAAGCCTTTTTTCTGATAGGCAGGATCAATACCGATCGTATCGATCCAGCCAACCGTTTCTGGTACTCCAAATTCCCAACCGCTGACATCGCCGAGAATGAATCCCTGGACTTCTCCCTCCACCTCCGCCACCAACGAGATTTGGGAAGATCTATCATTCATCAACTCCAGCTTCCTCTCCCAATAATTTCTCCGGTTCTCTCCCAAAACCCTTTCGTCAATTCCGACAATGGCATTCAGATCATCCTTTTTTAGGGCACGGATCATCACATTTTTCAAGGAATTCATCTCTCTTCAACTCCCATTTTAATCCATTAAACAAGAGTTAAAAATTTGTCAAGGAAAAACTTGGTGGCCCTCGAAATTTTGACTTGACAAAAGGCTATAATTTGTATACAGTATACACTCTAAACTATCTGTTTCAAATTTTAAATTTTAAGATAATTTATTTAAATCATTATAAAAAATAGACCGGAAATTTTAATATATTGGAATCGTTTAGCTGTAATTTGTGAAATATTTCCAGAGAATGTTATCTTGACAAAGAAGGTTTATTCCTCTTATATAAAAATATATACTGATCGTCGCTATAGAGTAGGAAAGACCCAGGCAAATGTCTTGGGGGAGAAGTAGAACGGGAGGGATGAAATGGAACTGCCTGAGTTCGAGTTTGTCCAACCGCGCTCGCTGCAAGAGGCTTTCTCCATCCTTGGAGAGCATGATAGGAAGGCAGTCCTCTTGGCCGGAGGTACTGCCCTCATGGTTTCCCTTCGTTACAGACTCAGCAAACCCGCCGTTGTGATTGGACTGAAGGGATTGACCGCGCTGGATTACGTGTCTCGAAACGGGAGCGGCGGACTTGCTATCGGTTCGATGGCCACCTTGCAAACCCTTGAGAAATCCCCATCGGTCTTAAACGAGTACGCCCCCCTGGCTCAGGCCGTCCAACTTGTGGCCATTCCCTCTATCCGCGATAAAGCCACCATCGGAGGAAACCTCTGTCTTGACACCCGATGCATCTACTACAATCAGTCCGAGTTCTGGAGAAGCGGCCAAAAGGCTTGCTTCAAACTGGGAGGAGACATCTGCCACGCAGTCGAGAAGGGCCAGCGTTGCCAGGCGGTTTACCAGGGTGATCTTGGTCCAGTCCTGATCGCGTTGGGAGCTGAGGTGAAAATCGCTTCGGCGAAAGGTGAAAAGACAATTCCCTTAGCCGAGTTCTTCACCGGGAGAGGAGAGAAGCCCAACGTTCTGAAGCCCGACGAAATACTGGTAGAAGTCCGGATCCCAACTCCTGGGCACGGGGCTGCCTGGGCCTACGAGAAACTCCGTGTGCGCGAAGGCATGGATTTTCCTATGGCCGGAGTAGCCGTTATGGTGAAGAGGAACCGGAGTGGCACCATCGAGCAGGCCAAAATGGTACTGGGAGCAGTGGGGCCTTCTCCGACAGAGGTGCCCAAGGCCGCGGGACTTCTGGAGGGCCACAAGCCTACAGACGATCTACTTCAGCGTGTGTCCCGAGAAGTGGTGGATAGGGCGCAGCCCGTAGGGAACCTGGCTATGAACGCAGGCTATCGCAGGAAGATGGTGGGAGTGCTTGTAAAGCGGGCACTGCGCCGAGCACTGGCGATGGCCCCGGAAAATAGGTCTCAATAAATCTTCGAACATTGGAGTCAACATCATATCCAGCTTAAAGGAGAATCATGGGAAGGATTCCAGTTTCACTAAATATAAATGGGCGAGTTGAAATGCTTGAAATCGCTCCTCACAGGACCCTTTTGGAGGTCATCCGGGAGGATCTCCAACTGACCGGGACGAAGTGCGGGTGCGAGGATGGAACTTGCGGTGCATGCACGATTTTGCTGAATGGGGCGCCCGTGCACTCCTGTTTGCTTCTCGCGGCGGAAGTTCAGGGGCAAGAGATCGTCACCATAGAAGGATTGGCCGACGGAGAGAAGCTCCACCCGGTACAGGAGGCATTCGTCAAATATGGCGGCACTCAATGTGGGTTCTGCACCCCGGGCATGATCCTTTCGGCCAAGGCGCTATTGGACAAGAATCCTTCTCCCACGGAGCGGGAGATTCGGCAGGCGATCTCTGGCAATCTGTGCCGGTGCACTGGCTATACCAAGATCGTCGAATCTGTGATGGCCGCCTCCGGTCAGGGAGCCCCACCCTTGGAAAAAGAAGTTGCCATTTCAGACTATTCCGTAGTAGGAAAGCGAGTATCTCGAACCGACTCTGTCCCCAAGGTTACTGGTGAAACCAAGTACTCCGCCGATCTGTATTTGCCAGGCATGCTTTATGCTAAAGTGCTCCGGAGCCCTTACGCCCACGCCAGAATACTGAACATCGAAACAAGTAGAGCTAAGAAGCTTCCTGGAGTGAGGGCAATCATCACCGGCAAGGACGCCATACCCTACCGATGGGGCGTTTTTGCCTACACCCGGGATATGCAGTTCCTTCCTACGGACAAGGCCCGATTCTTCAGCCAAGAGGTTGCTGCGGTTGCCGCCATCAACGAAGAAACTGCGCAAGAGGCCGTGGATCTGATCAAGGTGGAGTGGGAGCCTCTACCGCATGTTCTCGATCCTGAACAGGCCTTGCTTGAGGGCGCTCCTCAGCTTCATGATGACAAACCCGGCAACGTCAGCGTGCGCATTTTCGTGAACGAAGGGAATGTTGACCGGGCTCTTTCGGAGTCTTATCTCGTGCAGGAGGGCCGCTTCTCATCTCCAGAAGAAAGCTATTGCCAGTTAGAGAATTACACGGTCGTGGCCAGCTTTGACAGCACCGGGCTGGACATATGGTGTCCCAACGCGGGTCCCCATATGAAGGCAAGACCACTCAGCAACGCCCTGGACATACCGACCTCAGACGTACGTGTACGCAAGATCGCCGTCGGTGGGCATTTCGGTGGCAGGTCCGAGGTTTCACCAGCGGATTTTATGGCCGCCCTCCTTTCGAGGAAAGCCCGTCGTCCTGTCAAATTGGCCTACACCCGCGAAGAGAACTTCAACTGCGTACGGCAGGTCCACAGCAGTATGACGGACTGCAAAGTGGGGGTTGACGCCGAGGGAAGAATTACCGCCGTTGATATGAAAGTCATCATGGACGGCGGAGCTTATGCCAGCACTGGCCCGATCGCTGCCTCTGTCGCTTACGTTATGATTGAAGAGGCCTACAAGTTCGCCAATCTGCGCTATGAGGCCATCCGGGCCTATACCAACAAACCCCCTCGCGGAATGTACCCGCATCACCCCCGCACGGCCTATGCTGGATTGGAGCTGCAGTTCGATGCACTTGCCGAGAAACTTGGAATGGACCCCCTCGAATTCAGGATTAAGAACGCCGTCCATGAGGGCTACATTACTCCTACCAGGACTGTGATCACCTCCTGTGCCGAAGTCGAAACCATGCGTTTGGCCACGGAGAAGGCTGGCTGGAAAAAGAAACGAGGGCATTTACCACCTTATCGTGGCATAGGCATGGGCTGCGGCGCGATGATCAGTGGATTTCCAATGGGCATCCGCGGTGGGTCCGCAGCCTTTGTGCGGTTCAATGAGGACGGCGACGTCACGGTGATTTCTGGAGTGATGGATAACGGACAAGGCAACGACAGTATGATTTCTCAGATCGCTGCCGAGGAACTGGGAATCCCGCTGGACCGAATCAAAGTCGTTACTGGGGATACCAGTGTGACTCCCTCTGACCAAGGAGCTTACTCCCAGGCTTCTACACTCATTTCCGGCGGCGCAGTCAAGGCCGCGGCCGCCGACGCCAAGGAACAGCTCCTGGAGGTCGCCGCCCAAATGCTGGAAGCTAACAAAGATGACCTGGTAGCGCGTGATGGCCGCATTTTCGCCAAGGGAGCACCGGAGAGATCTGTCGATATCGCTAAAGTGGCTCGAACCGCTTTGGCGCAGAACCGTGCGATCTTAGGGCGCGGCGACCGTTGGCCCGACGCCGATCCCAAGCGAGAGTGGATCAAAAACCCGCGTGGGCAAGTAGCCTCCGCATTCTCCTTTGGCACGGCAGTGGCCGAGGTGGAGGTGGATCCCGAAACAGGCAAAGTGAAGCTACTCAACATGGTTGCGGCCCATGACT
>Ga0315279_10010995_pt1 | contig 10548 bp, 19 predicted proteins | sample YL17G06_20_MG_FD_203694 | JGI IMG/M metagenome (GOLD analysis project Ga0315279, IMG submission 203694) | Sediment microbial communities from Yellowstone Lake, YNP, Wyoming, USA - YL17G06_20 | ecosystem: Environmental > Aquatic > Freshwater > Lake > Sediment | place: USA: Wyoming | collected...
TTTTTCAGCGTGTTATGAATGGTTTCCGCTACCCGTTTGGTGTTCCCCGTGCCCGACCAGTAAATAATAAGTGCATTCATAGCCCCCTCCTTAGAAATGGATATGAAATTGCTTTAGGAATTCTGAGCCTCTTTAAATAGCTCAGCTTTGATTCTTTCATCCCGTTCCATAAACTTTTCCCTGCCGTCGGTATATGACGGAAGGACCCATTCCATTTCTTTGAGGTTCCGGGCGATAATCGGCAGCCAGTTATAAGGAATAACTATCAGCATCCACCCCTCCGGAAATACCTGCCTTGATTTCATGCCAAAACCCATCCCGGTGACCACGTAATTCACCTTTCCGCTGATATAGGGATACACAAAAAGCCAGGAGCACGCCCCAACCCCCGACATATTACTGGACCATATTTCTCCGGTGGAATAGCTCATTGCCCTCATCACGATTTCCGCCTGGCTAACGGTAGCCATAAGGAAAAGGAGGTCTGGTTCGAAGGTTACTTTATCTAATGGCGAAAAGATAACATATTTAATACCGCTCGCCATTTTTGGCTGCTGTTGATATATTTTACGGTTAGCCCGTGCGTCCTCAAAAATACCAAGCTTGACGCCTATTTCGCCGCTACCCGCGGAGGATGGTGGCGGCTCATCCAACATGCCCAGTGCCGATTTGCCGGCACAATTCTCATTCTCTTTAGTAATATAAAAGGGAGTTCCTCTTTGCTGTGCTTCCTTAATCATTTCACATATGGGCATACTTTTATCTAGCTTTTCTATACCTTCCGGTCTGTAATACAGAAACTTGACGCCCACAGGTGGGTTCTTAAAATTGAATTTCTTGAAGATGGATAAATCGGTCTTAAGCGGTTTCACGTTAACCTCCTTTTAATCTATTCAACACCTGATTCTCTCAGAGCAGAAACCAGCGTCTCTTTGCTGGGGCAGAATCCCATTATTTTAATCATTTCTTCAATGACGACCGCCGGAGTTGCCGTCAGGCCATACTCTTTAAATAGCTCGTTTCGCCCTTCAAAGGTGGCTATCTCAACCTTATCACCAAATTCCTCATTGATTTCTTCAAGCAATTTGGACACACTGGAATCATTGGAGTCATTAAAAGTTGAGAGAAAAACCTCTATCTTAACCTTGCTCACAGACCGCCCTCCTTGAGGGCATTATCCAGGGTGGCGCGACTGGGGCATATCCCTTCAACCCTTATTTTCTCGTTGATAACGATGGCCGGCGTACAGCCCAGCTTATATTCCTCGAACTTTGCCATGGCCTGCTTGCCGATTAGCTTGACCACCTCCAGCTTGCCTTTGTGCTTCCCGGCATACTCGTCGGCCAGCGCCAGGACATCCTTGCAAGCCGCGCAGGGAGGGTCGCCGCTGAAGACTTCCATCCTGACGGTCATGGTTATTGTCCGATTTCCCTCACAATCATTTTTTCTATATCATCCTCGCTGGGCACCTTGCCGATGGAAACCACCTTATCGTTAATGACGATGGTGGGTGTCAGCAGGATACCGTACTTATCACCCTCGGCTGACAAAGCATCAAAATGGGTCACGCCAATCTTGCCCGGATACCTCTCCGCAACCTTGTTCGCCCGCTTGGTCACCTCCTTGCACTTGGCACAGGGTGGGGTGGTGCCGAAGACTTTTACCTCAATCATGTTTGCCTCCCTGAATGTAATTAATATTTCATTTTTTTAATTCAATTTCAATCCAAGCTCGAATCTCTTCTTTAGAAGGCACGTAATCCATGGATTTAACTTCACCGTTGATTACCAGGACGGGAGTCATCAGGTATCCCAGTTCTTTGGCTTTTTCTTTCACGGGGGCAAGCACTTTTTCCAGGTCTTTTAACCTGGCGTCGATAAGGCTTTCGTTTTTTGCTTCATCGGCTTTCAACTCGTCAAGCTCCCGGAGCAATTTAATCATCTTCTCAAAGTCTGGCCTTACCTTACTGACCTCACTTATTTCATGGCCGCCTTCGACCTTCCCGTATTTTTCCGCTTCTTTGGTATGTATGGCGAGTTTCTTTACTTCAATTTTCTTAGAGAATTGCCCGGCTACTTCTTCCGCTCGCCTGAAAGTGGTGTTGCACCGTATGCACGGCGGTTCCGTTCCGATTACGACGATTTCCATGTCCTTCCTCCCTTTATTTATTAGTGCAATACGTTAACAAGATAAGACCAGGTAACAAACCCCTGTTGTTATTTATAAATTATATCAGGTTTATAATCGGCACCCCGTCCCGGGAGCTCAAACCACGGCTTTCAATGGCCTTCCCCGGAGATTACCGTTTTTACCTGTTTACCCAGATGGGTCTTCAGAAACTGAAGTGCCGCTTTCCTGTCTTCATCCAGCAAGATGCGCTGAAGCTCCATTAGCTCTTCGTCACTTAGTGTCAGTGTAATTGATTTCTTCATCAACCCTCCATAAAGCCTATACTGCAGTCGCAGACTTTCCTGTAAAATATTTTCGCTGGAAATAAAGCGCCACATTTACCAGGCTTATCAGCACAGGTACCTCCACCAGTGGGCCGATAACCGCGGCAAATGCCTGCCCGGAGCCGATACCGAACACTGCCACCGCTACGGCGATAGCCAGCTCGAAGTTATTACTGGCAGCGGTGAAAGCGATACTTGTAGTCTTAGAGTAGTCCGCCCCGATCTTCTTGCCCATGTAGAAAGACACCAGGAACATGACCACGAAGTAGATAAGCAGTGGAACCGCTATCTTCAGCACATCGAGAGGTATTTGCACGATGAGCTCGCCCTTGAGTGAGAACATCACCACAATGGTGAACAGCAGCGCCGCCAGCGTGATAGGACTTATCTTGGGGATGAACTTGCTTTCATACCACTCACGACCTTTTGTCTTCAGAAATATAAAACGTGTCAGCATGCCGCCGAAGAACGGGATGCCCAGGTAAATGAACACGCTCTTTGCGATTTCGCCCATGGTAACCTCGACGGTGGAGCCTTTCAGCCCGAACCACCCGGGCAATATGGTTATAAATATATAGGCATAGACGGTATAGAAGACAATCTGGAAAACGGAGTTGAAAGCCACCAGCCCCGCCGCGTATTCCCTGTCCCCTTTAGCCAGCTCGTTCCAGACGATGACCATGGCGATGCAGCGTGCTAGTCCTATCATAATCAGACCGACCATGTAGTCGGGATAGGGCCAGATTTTACCGAGGAACAGGATTGCCAGCAGGAACATCAGGATGGGTCCGATTACCCAGTTCTGCACGAGTGATAATAGCAGCACGCGCCAGTTGCGGAAGACCTGTCCCATCTCTTCATATCTCACCTTGGCCAGCGGCGGGTACATCATTAGGATAAGCCCGACGGCTATCGGGATAGATGTGGTGCCCACCTGGAAAAATCCGATGAAGTCAGCAACCTTGGGGACAAAATAGCCCAGTCCTACCCCGAGACCCATCGCCAGGAAAATCCACAGCGTGAGGAATCGGTCGAGGAATGAAAGCCTGCCGGTCACTGTTTCTGGTTGTTTGCTCATATACTTAACTCCTCAAGAATATGATGTTATTTGGTATGCTGGATAAACCCTTCTACGGGGTTGGCGGCATCCAGGTGCGATTTCAACTTGCTTTGCTGGGAATGTAAAATACGGTCATAAATAGACCTCTTGATAAATTTAAGGGCTTCTTTTTCGTCACTATCCGTAATAATTCTTTCTAAAACTATTATATCTTGCTCGTCGAGAGAAAGAGCGGTTTTTCTAATTTCAAGCATCTCATACCTCCCCGCACATCAAGCTGAATATTTCGGCTTCAGTAGGCAACTGGCCGGGATGGTTCTTATTTGTATAGATGATCCTGTTATTCATGGTAACTTCAAAAATACCGTGGGGTCTATCCTTTAAAGTCGCCTTTATCCCTAATCCCCGTTCTATTGCAGCCGCCAGACTGGTGGCATGATCGAGGAAACCTCATTCGGCGCAATAAGTAATTTGGATCGCTTGAATATCGCTCATTATTAGACACCTCCTAGATTGTTCGACTGGTCAAAGCCTTGTAAACTCTCTTTCCTCTCACTTTTGGAATTACTCTCTCGCTCGGCTTTTGCAGCGATTTGACGATATTCTCAGGCCTTTAATGGGAAAACCAATCATATTTATAGTCCTTACTTACAAAGCTAAAAGGTAGGTAAGCAGATAAATGCCTACCCCAATCAAAATAACTCCCGCTGCCTTCTTGGAGTACGTGGAGAAGTTGCTGATTCCCCTGGATGCTAATACTTTTTGGGCAAATCCCGCGGAAATACCGGCACCGAGCACCAGCACCCAGTGACCCAGGGCATAGGCAAGTAGTAATCCCCCGCTATAAGCGATATTCTGCTTGGTGGCGGCAAATGTAAGTATCACTGCCAGCACAGGCGTGGCGCAGGGAGAAGCCACTATGCCAAAGAACAGACCTATGATAAAAGCCCCCAACAGTGCCTTTTTCTTGGGTAAAAAACGCTGGGGAAGGCCGATATTGAAACTCAATCTATCAGCAAATAAGAGATAAAGCCCCAGCAGGATAGCCACCGGCGGCAGGATATAATACCAGAATCTGCCCACATCTCCAAAGAGCCTGCCCAAAGCGCCAGCAATTATTCCAAGGACGGTAAAGGTGATGGTCAGTCCCAGCGTAAACATCAGCGAGTACTGGACGGCTTTTTTCTGCGAGCCTTCCGCATAACCGCCGACATAGCCGATGACCAGCGGTATCATCGCCAGGACGCAGGGGCTGGCGCTGGAGATAATGCCTCCCAGGAAGCAGGCGGGGAAAGCCAGCCAGCCCTGCGTCTGAAAAAGCTCGCCGATATAGTTGGATAATCCTTCCACGCTATTCTATCCCCATTTTTTTAAGCTGGGCGATAATTTCTTCCCTGGGCCACAAGCCCATATGTCTTTTAATCTCTTTACCGCTGCTGTCAAAGACTATCTGCGTAGGTATCGCCATGATGCCATACTGCCGGGTTAGTTCCATTTGCTCATATACTTCGACGATTACCACGTTCAGTTTGTCCTTATATTCTACAGTCAGCTTCTCTAAAATGGGCTTCATCTGCTTGCAGGGAATGCAGGTGCTTGAGCCAAATTCAGCCAGCGTCGGCTTGCCGCCGGATAGAGCTTGCCCGAGTGGGATTGAAGCGAGACTTGGTGCTGACGTAGGTTGCTTTGTCGGTTGCGGAGAAGACGTTTTTGTCGGTGCTAGAACGGCATATCTGGTGAAGCGCTCAATTTGCGTGGTCACCCGGTGTTTATCAGTCTCTACCCGTTTGTAGTTGTAGCTACCCCATCCAGTACTTTCATCATAAGGGACAATGTAAACGTCATCTTCCCGCACACCTTCCGGTATCTCCTGGGGGTCATAGCTGAGTGTGAGCTTAAGAGGCGCGTTAAAAGCAGCATCCTGCGGTTCCAAACTATAGACTGCCCCAATAATGTAAGCACCTGCTGCGAGAGGAAGCAGTTCTGGCTCGGTTTTTATCCAAATATATGGCAGCGGCTTGCCGTCCTTGTCCAGAAGTTTGGTCCCCTTGTCTATGGATAGAATAACAGTTCCATCGAGTGATGCCAGTGCGGCACTCACTGTAAGTCTGCCTTCACCACCAAGCGAGACAATGTGTGTTCTTCCGAGTATATCCACCTTTAGCTCAAATGTGGGCTCACCGGTCGTGGTTTGTGGAGACACATCAGATTTACAGCCTGCCAATACCCAAAACAATGACAGCGCCAGTAACGACAGTATAATATTTCTGGCTATTTTCAATATCGCTTCCTATTTATGTTCGTTAAGTAGTCTGATAACCCTTCCACTCTACTCTATTCCCATCTTCTTTAGCTGGGCGATAATTTCTTCCCTGGGCCACAAACCCATATGCCTTGTTATTTCTTTACCACTGCTGTCGAATACTATCTGGGTGGGGATTGCCATAATTCCATACTGCTGCGTAAGCTCCCTCTGCTCGTACACTTCCACGATAACCACGTTCAGCTTGCCTTCGTACGCTGCTGCCAGCTTCTCCAGAATAGGCTTCATCTGCTTGCATGGTATGCAGGTGCTTGAGCCAAATTCAGCTATAGTCGGCTTGCCGCTGGATAAAGCTTGCCCGAGGGGCGCTGAGGTAAGGCCTACTCCTTGTGATTGAGAATCCCCGATTTCAACAAGCTCGATGTCGAAGGTCAGGTCCTGCCCGGCCAGGGGATGGTTGGCGTCTATCTTTACCGTCGTTTCGGAAACTTCGGTAATCGTAACTATCGCGATTCCGCCATCCCCCTGGTTCATTTGTAACTGCATGCCGACTTCTGGGTCTATGTCTGGGGGAAGTTCGTCCCTCCCGACCTCAAATATCATATCATCACGGCGCTGACCGTATGCCTGGTCGGCCGGGATAGTGACTGTTTTAGATTCTCTGACCTTCATGCTGATGATAGCTTGCTCAAAACCGGCAATAACCTTGCTCTGTCCCAGGGTGAATTCCAGTGGTTCACTACCGACGGACGTATCGAATACTGTGCCGTCTGCCAGCTTTCCCGTGTAATGTACCTTGACGGTATCGCCGGTCTTAGCCAGCGCCGGACTGTTGCATCCGGTCATCAAGATTAAGACCAGCAGGATTATAGTTGCCAGGACCGAATAACGCTTCTCCGCCATTAAAAAATATCCCCTGCGTCATATTTTTTCGGGGGCAATAATTTTATAAATAGTATTTCAAGAAGAAAGGATTTCCTTTACCAGCTTATTTACCCTCTCTTTTATCTCGTCCCGTATCTTTCTGACCTGCTTGAGCGATTTGCCTTTCGGGTCTTCGAGCGCCCAGTCTTCAGTCTCGATAAAGCTGGCCGGGCAGACAGCTTCCGCTTCAGCGCCACAGCCCATCGTAATCATTCTATCGGCTTTCTCGACCATGTCCATGGTAAGAGCTTTGGGTTTGTTGCCGCCGATGTTTATGCCGGCTTCCCGCATCGCTTCGACCACCACCAGGTTGACCTCACTGGCAGGCTGTGTCCCTGCCGATAGCGCCTGCGCCTTGCCCCCTGCTAGCTTATTAAAGAAAGCCTCGGCCATCTGACTGCGGCCCGAGTTATGCACACATACAAAAAGAAAAGTCTTGATTTTATCGCTCATCTGGTAGCTCCCAGCGGCCTGGATATTAACTCTTTAGTCTTCTGGGTAATAAACTCTATCTCTTGTTGTTCTAAGAGAAGATTATGGTTCTCGCTGATGCCTTCATCGGTTAAGCATATCCAGTCGGTCACTTTAAGTCCGGCGTGTTCGATGGTCTTTTTAGCACAGGCTACCTGGCAGCCGTCTATGGCTACCAGCCTTTTAGCGCTCTTGGCCGACTCCACCATGCCGCCGATATGCGCGGCAATTCCGGCCAGACAGTAAATCTTCCCCACACCCAGCGTATCTAGGCTTACCGCTGCCTGGTTGGCAATCTGCCCGCAGTTGGAGCCCCCGGAGCAGGGGAGTATCGTAATCTCCTCGGCTTTACACTCGCAGGTTACGGTATTACTTTCTTGAGGCTTATTGCTATCTGCCATTGTTACTTCTCCTTATTTAGATTTCTCAAATTGTCGTCTATATTCTTTAAACAACGCCTGTGAGTACTCATCGTCTGCACCAGAAGGCACATAGTTGTAATTCTTTACCCTTTTGAGTAATTCCTTCTTGATAGCTTCAGCATCAATCAGCTTCAGGTCGGCTACTTCCTTTAGGATACTTTCCAGGTACAAGATGCCTACTTGGACGCCATCAGAGAAAGTCAGTTTCTTTGTCGTCCTTGCCGCTTCTGCTTCACAACATGGTTTTTGCTCTGACATATTCTTTTCCTTTACCCTTACTTTCGGCTTCTTATTCTTTGGTTAAAGCCGTCGTAATGAAAGTAGTCACTTCCGCTTTTGAGGGGACCCTTCCAGAGTAGCCAACCCACAGACTATTCCGGTGTTGGACGTCCCGCCGAAGCACGAGAAAATTACATTCTCGTGGGTATTTACTCCTGCCTTGAATTGCTGTTCTTCTGCCATATTAATAAGTCCTCACTTTCTCCGTTATAATATCAGCATTGTTGACGATATCTTTAAGGAAGTTCATCACCTCCACCGCCGAAACTTCATCCCCGGCATGATTGATGACTATGTCACGGCTATGGACGATGACGCCGAAATTTTTATAGCGAAAGGCGGCGATTGGTACTACCGAATTGTAAGCGCAACCATCAATCACTCTTCCAATGATCGGCATGGCATAGGTTATGTTGCTTGCAAGCTTAATGACAGCACGTGTCACTCCTTTTCCCCCTGCTCATTCTCAGCCGCCATCACCGATAATAATGGTGATTTTATAGTCTTCAAATGGTGATTTACCCGAACGTTTTTTAGCCATCTCGTCTCCTTTCTTTCAGGACTTAGAACTTGTCTTTTTACTTCTTGGCCAGAGCTGTGGTGATGAAGGTAATCACCTCTGCCTTGGTGGGCACCCGCCCGGAGCAGACCAGCTTCTCGTCAATCACCAATCCCGGTGTGGTCAAAATTGGGTACTCCATTATCTTCTTGATGTCCTTGATGTCTTCGATTTCGGCATCAAAGCCGAGTTCCTTGACCACTTCTCTGGTTGTTTTTTCAAGCTGATGGCATTTAGCGCAGCCCGGTCCTAGAACTTTGATTTTCATTTCTACCTCCTATTAATTATTTATTGAGTTATTAACCCGAAGATGTAGCCGGTAAAAGTAGCCATGACCACTACCAGGGCAACATAGGTAAGCATTTTCTTTATTCCCATGATTCTACCCAGCACTATCATCGATGGCAAAGATAGGGCCGGACCTGCCAGGAGCAGCGCCAGCGCCGGGCCCTTGCCCATGCCCAATTCCATAAACGCCTTTACTACCGGCACCTCGGTCAGGGTAGCGAAGTACATCAGCGCCCCCAGGAAAGAGGCGATGAAGTTGGCGAAAATGCTGTTCCCGCCGACATAATTAGTAACCACAGATTGCGGGATGACTACCGTAAGAATGCCGGCCACAAATACGCCTACCAGCAGCCAGGGGATGATAAGGCGGGTAAAGTGCAGCGTCTCTTTCAGCCATTGCACTATCTCGCCCCGGGTAAACCAGCGCCACAGTATCACGGCTAGAACAACCAGGAATATACCGGTAGCAATCCAGTTCTTGGATGCGGCAAATACCAAGATAGCCACCAGAGCGCCGATGAAAACAATCTGCTGCCAGATGCTCTTGCCGGCCGGGTCGGCGGCGAGCATGGCGAAAGCCTGTGCATCGGCTTTAGATTTATCTTTACGGTAGATAAGAGCCATAATCAGCCCGATGACTACCGAGAATACGATAGCGCCGATGGCGCGGGCTATCCCGATGTCATAACCTAACAGCTTGGCCGAATAAACAATGGCGAGGACGTTGATGGCCGGGCCGGAATAGAGAAAAGCGATTGCCGGGCCAATCCCGGCCCCTCTCTTGTAGATACCGGCGAATAACGGCAGCACGGTACAGGAGCAAACGGCAAGCACAGCACCCGAGACGGAAGCCACGCTGTATGATAAAACCTTCTTCGCTTGAGGGCCAAAATATTTTAAAATAGCCGCCTGTGAAACGAATGCGGCAATAGCCCCGGCGATAAATAACGCCGGCACCAGGCAGGTTATAACATGAGCCGATAAATAGGAAAGCATCCCATTCCAACCTCCCTGGAGCAAATCTAAGAAATAAGACATACGATGTTATCCTTTCGTGCCCGTGAACGAAGTTAAAGTGATGCGGTGGCTTTCTCTCCGCATGTTTTCTTGACGCAGCCGGGACCCACCCGCTCTGCCTTACGCAGACGCTCGCGGTCGGCAGCCATTATCTTGTTCCCTTCAAAAGACCGGGTGGTTGCCTGAATAATGTCTTTTAAAGTAACATCCATGCCTTCCCAGTCAATGGAATACAGCGACCATAGGCCGTCTTTGCGCAACTTGAGAATGCCGGCGTCATATAAAGCGCTCAAGCCGCGCGAAGCCTTTGACTGTGAAATATCTAACACCTGCATGACCTCGCAAACACAACATGATCTTTCCAGAAGAAGGTTAAGCACTCTTAGCCTCGATTCATCGGATAGTACCTTATAGACTTTAACCAAGTCCCTCATATCTACCTCCCCAACTATATGCATTATATTGCATCTATGAATAGAATATCATGGGGATTTCCATATGTCAAGTGTTAACGCTTCTCTCCAAGGCCTGCCTCCTCGAAATTAGAGGTAATAAAAAGTTATTGTTCAGCGCTTGCTTCCTATTCCTTGTCAGAAGGTAATTAGCGACACGTTAAACTATCATCAAGTCTGGCTCGCGTCATGCTAAGTTGGCGAAACTTTCTCCGGTTCCCTATCAGTAACAATTTTAACTGGCATAATAAAAATATCTTTATCGGTTATTAAATCAATACGGTACTATCTATCCCCCAGCACCGCCACCCCGATAACCCTCGGCCCCACGTTGGTGCCGATGACCGGACTAACCTTGGA
>Ga0315279_10010996_pt1 | contig 10546 bp, 11 predicted proteins | sample YL17G06_20_MG_FD_203694 | JGI IMG/M metagenome (GOLD analysis project Ga0315279, IMG submission 203694) | Sediment microbial communities from Yellowstone Lake, YNP, Wyoming, USA - YL17G06_20 | ecosystem: Environmental > Aquatic > Freshwater > Lake > Sediment | place: USA: Wyoming | collected...
GTGGACTGTTCTTGCGTCGTCGCAAATAAGACGTAGTTTATGTCTAATGCAGTATTAGTGGTTTAGTAGTTGAAGCGAGGCAGCTTAAAAAACTGCCTCGCTTTTTATTTCAAATTATACTTATCCGGCTGCGATAATGTTTCTTTGGGATACCTCAAAAGGGGTAGAAACCACCTTTGTCTCTTGTTCTCTGCCAAAGTTCCACCTTTCTGTTAGTTTATATACGAACAAACAGACCCTCACATTGGCTATAAAAACTAAGGACCTAAAAAAAAATTTGCTAAATTTCCTATCTTTCCAAATTTTTCTCTTGACATATGACCCATATACCTGGTAAATTGGGAGAAATAGGTAATGCCAATAAGGATGAGGGCATATACTCGCAGTGTGTTCTGCGCGTAAGTTACTACTTTAGATACGCGACTGTGAAGCATCCTGCCATCATGGAGGAGTATTTGAGGAGTGATTTCGGACAAAAAAAGTAGGAAATTATCAGGCATATTGCTGTCGCTTATCCCGGTGACACCTCTTAATGCTGCGCCGGCAGTGGGCGGCTGCGATAGTGCTTGCTTTTCACCGGCACTTATCTTAGCTCGGTGGAGTCGTGGGCCGCCTAAACCGACCTGTGGCAACTTTGTTTATTATAAAGGACCTTTGCCCGCAGGCCCTTTAGCGTAAGTTACAACGAATTCAATGGATTGGAACTTTTGATGTAAAAATAAGTTTGTAAATATAAAGTTAAGGAGAATGGAAATGAAAAAGTTAATATTAGGATTTGTAGTTTGTGCTCTGATTTCTGCACCAGCGCTGGCGAATATTTCTATTCTGGATGAATACCCGGGTGCCCCATACACCTACACTCTTTATGATTTCAACACAAACCAAACTAAATTGGGTACTTCATTCAGCATCCCTTATGATTATTGGGATACCAATTTTGCCGCCGGCACACCAACAAATGCCGACGTTACCCTTACAGGTTTTATGGCTGGCTGGTATGATGGTGGTCAGATTCTGCCGGACTACATCTATGGAACAACAGCGGCGATTGAATTCACTATCCCGAATATGTATTACCCCCCTTATTACAAATTAGTTCAGGTTGAGATAGTTTATCAGGTACGCCCAACCAGTACGGGAGGAGGCCTTGATGACTATTTAATCACACCCACACCAATGGGTAGCATAAGTCTCGTGGAGGCACCAGAGGTAAGAGATTTAGGGAACGACTGGCTGGATGTAACATTTACCTGGAAGATATGGCCGCAACCTGAATATGAGACAATCTGGCTTTATCTGACAGGCGGCCATTATGCCATTGGTACCGCGGCTCCCATCAGCGTGGACTCTATTGAGGTTGCTACAGTTTGTATTCCAGCTCCAGCAGCGGTAATTCTTGGCGGTATCGGCACAGCACTTGTTGGCTGGCTCCGCAGACGCAGGTGCTTATAATCATTGCCAACAACCGTTACTATTTGGATATTTGGAGAAAGGATGAAAAGTATGAAAAAGTTAGGATTAGGACTGTTAATGTGTGCTCTGTTGTCGGCACCTGCTTTGGCTGATATAACCATCGCTCCGGATGATGGTTGGTACTATACATATCAAGCCTGGTCGTTCACAACCCCACCTCCACCTGCTTCTTCGCTGGGCGCGACGGGGATTCCGGCTGATGCTGGCTGGATAAATCCTGGCGCCCCACCACCGCCAACTGCAGATGTTGCACTCACTATTGGAGTTGCTATGCCCCCGCCTGGTTGGTATGATATCATTGATACCAGCAACCGTCAGGGTATCATCTTCGGCAATACCATTACGGCAGATGTGCACATCCCCAACATTATTGACCCGCGCCTTGAGAAAATCATCCAGGTTGAGGCCTTTTATTGGGTAAGCGTTTACGAAGAGGGTGTGCATGGTTACTTAGATGCAGAAAGCTACGTCAAAGCAGGAAACGACCCTCCATACGGCTCTGTTAGTGTTGATGACGAAGCACTATCAGACGGATGGCGTGAAGCAACAATAGAGTGGCGTCTCCCACAGATATACCCTGCTGAGGTAGTTCATCTTCGCTTTGTCAATAGCGGCTCTGCCATTGACAGGATTGAGGTTGCAACAATCTGCACTCCTGAGCCGGCCACTATATTGCTATTCGGAGGAGCAGGACTTGTCGGCTTCCTGCGAAGACGCAGAGCTTTATAAAGAAGCGTAAAAGTGTAATTAGCGTAGATTACCCAGGGCAGGGCATGTGCACTGCTCTGAGTAGTGAAGAAGATTTCTTTCTTAGAAGGAGGTATGATGAAAAAACTACTTACAATCACTGTGATATCCGCAGTGATGCTGGCAATAGGCATCCCGGCAAAAGCAAACATTACGTATAGTTTTGTGTGCATCACCGATAACAACCCCATTAACGCGGCTATCGGCGAGGCACAGATGTTTGTCAACGTCAGCGACCCCGGCGGCAGCCAGGCGCTGTTCACCTTCACAAATATAGGCCCCAATGCTTCGTCGATTACCGACGTGTATTTTGACGATGAGCCATTATTGGGCATCGCTTCGATTGATGATTCCTGCCCGGGTGTTTCGTTCTCTCAGCTCGCAACACCGCCTAACTTACCTGGCGGAAATAACGCGTCACCACCATTTGTAACGACCACAGGTTTTTCTGCTGACTCCGACCCACCTGCCCAGCCCAATGGTGTCAATCCCAACGAATGGCTTGGAATTACGTTCGACCTCAAAAGCGGCAAGGCATTCGGCGACGTAATTGCCGGTCTTGCCTCCGGCGAGATTCGTATCGGCATCCACGTCCAGGGGTTTGCTCTCGGCAGCAGCGAGTCATTTATCAATAATGGAACTGTCGTCATTCCGGCGCCGGGCGCTATCCTGCTTGCCGGCATTGGTGTCGGCCTTGTCGGCTGGCTGCGAAGACGCAGAGCTTTGTAGTAAATCTAAAATCAGCCACAGCGAATTTGCTGACCGAAAGTAACACAAAAACATGGGCCGAGGCAAAAAACCTCGGCCCTTTTATTTATAGCCAAACACACTACTGCTTCATCAGTGTGACTTGAAAGGTTGTCATACTGACTTCGACATTCGTTATTCGATATTCACCCCGTTAGAAAGTGACTTTCTTTTCTAACGGGGTTCATTATTCGAAATTCGTTATTCCCTTTGTGCCTTCTAACCCCTGACTCCTAAATTCGTAATTCTCAAACCGAATCGCGTACTACACCACTTTTGGGTTAGCCCCAAAATGGCACCTCAACTCACATATCCGTCAGGCTACAGAGAGCCAAAATCGTGGCAAATGTTGTAAGTTCTTTAATAAAAAACATTTAACTCTCTGTGTTCTCTGTGCCTGCCCTGAGCTTGTCGAAGGGCACTCTGTGGCTTTGAAAAATCGGAATTGGGTCGAAGTCCTAAAATAATAAAAATCTTCTAACAAAAATTTTTAAATTTTTATATATTTTCTCTTGACAGCCATTTTATGTTTTGTTATATGCAACACCATGTAACTCCGAAAGGAGGAGGCCATCTCCGATTTTATTTAGGAGGGGGTGGCCGCCGGTTATGTTTAACAAGAGGACGGCTCCGTAAGGAGACGGGGAAATGCTTTTAGGAAAAAGCACAAAAGGTTTGCTATTACTTTCGTCACTTCTGGTGACATCGGCTGCTTTCGCTGCGCCAACTGTTAGTAACTATAGCAACAATCTTCTTGCACCATCGCTGTCTGCAAACGCAGATGCCAGGGTATTGGGCTTCGAAACAAAACAAACCAGCGAACTTTATAATTCTCATCTGGCAATTATCGCCGGTGAACTCCTGAAACCTCCCGCTGCAGCCGACCTGCCGGCTCTATCTACCTCTGCAAAATCTTTGCCGCCGCTGCCAGCAGCGTTTTTCTTAAGTTTATCTGGATTTCTCTGCGTCTCATTCGTCAAAGACCGCAAGGTCTGGATGGCAGCATTGGCAGGCTTACTGTGGCTTTCTCACACAGGATTAACAACCCTACCTAAGTTTGCTTCACACATCATCAGCAAAAAACAAGTCCAGCAGTCCACTGCAAACTTAACATACGTATCGCAGCTCGATGGCTCCTTCCGTCCCCGCAGCGAACTTCAAGGCTCCGAGTATATTGGCCTTCTTCGCCACTTAGCCGGTATCCCTGATACTACAATGCCACCACTATCTTCTCTGTCATTGCGAGTCCGCCATTACGTCTGGCGGACGTGGCAATCCCAATTGCCAAAAGAACCGAGATTGCCTTTTGTCATTCCCGCGCAGGCGGGAATCCAGTTACCGTCTGACCGTTCAACCTTATCACAATGTGAGGACAGGTTCCGACTGCCTCAACTCGCAATAAATCTTTTCATACCGCATTCAATACGGCCATATAACTGTTTGGCTTCCGGAGCCAAACAGATTCTTCCCAATTTTCCTGCTTTTCTTTCTTTGCGCCTGGCTCGCGGCCCGCCGCAAAAAATAAGAGAAAGCAGTTTACTATATATGTAACGTAACTCGAAAAAATAAAGATTAACTTTTTAGTGGCAGCGTTTGCCACAAAACAATTATGAGGAGAAAAAAAATGAAACGGATTTTACTTGGATTTGTAATCTGTGCCCTGATGGCAACGCCGACAATGGCCAATCCAGCAACGTTTGGCGACGGTGGAGCGCAATTACAGGGCGTGTTGAATGCCCATACGGCCCCGTATCCAGGCACAAGCAGTGTAAATGTGTTAACAGATGACCTCTCCGATCCGCTTGATTCATACTGGAGCATTTCAGCGTCAGGCGGGTCCGTTACAACTCTTGTGTTTAATCTGACGGCGGCTTTTGCACCTGTTAATACATTTGGAGTATATGATATGGGGAATAATGCGAACTTTGTTCAAGTGTTCGCAGGCGGAGCTGGTGTAGGTGCTCAGGGTACGTTGGGCATACAAGTGGATGGAAGTGTCTATCTGAACGGCGTTGATAGTGGTGTAAATTTTGCTGGGAATGCGTTTGGATATTACCTGGATGCGACTATTGGCAACAACAATGCCAACGCTGTGTTTTACAGTGACACATCCCTGAATGCTGATGGTGTGGACCATATGTACGCCTACCAAGGTAAGGGTGATACTTTTCAAGTCCTTCCTTGGAGTGCTGGAACGTGGTCGGCTGGTGAGTATGTTTTGGCCTATGAGGATCTTTGGATGGGCGGTGATAGAAATTACACAGACTTGGTAGTTATGGTCGAATCCGTCAACCCAATCATCCCTGCTCCTGGTGCCATTGCTCTTGGCGGCATCGGCGTGGCTTTTGTCGGCTGGCTACGAAGAAGAAGGACACTGTAAAACTATGGAGTGGAATTTTAGCGACCGGAGCGAGGTAAATGCCTTGCTCTAGCCGCACACTTAAACTGTGAAAAAAGGAGATCAAAAGATGAATAAGTTAATAACAATATTGGCGGCTGTAATGTTTTTATCAGCATCACCGGCATTCGCCCTGTTTCTAAACGGCGATTTTGAGACCGGTGATCTTAGCGGATGGACAATAACCTATGGATATAACCCAGGGTACGGTGATCCTATCGTATGGGGTGTAGGAGCAAATCCCTACGGAAATGTTACGCCCGGTGTTTGGACGGCCTCAGACACTTTCCCGGGTCAGGATGCTGGTTTTGACCTCAATCCGTATAATGGAACCTATTCCGCTCGACTTAACAACCTAGAAGGGTTGTACCACGTTACAAAGATTTCACAGACAGATGCTATTACGCAAGCGGATATAGATGCTGGTGCAATAGCATACGTCAACTGGGGCGCTCTGCTGGTTGAACCGTCTAATGTTCATGATGTCGGAAGCCAGCCGTTTTTTGGAATCGACGTGATCGTTGGTGGAAGCACTGTTGGTAGTTTTTTTGCTGATGCACTTACGAAACAGGGTGGTGGTTGGACCGACGCGGGTAATGACGTCCTGGGGGGACCATCTGGTGGAGATATTTGGTATAAAAGCGGCACTTACTCTGTTAATTTAGCCAGTTATAGCGAAGGAACGAATGTTACTGTTGAGATGTATGTTGCTGACTGCGGCTGGGGTGGTCACGGTAGTATGGCACTCCTTGATGGCATTGGAACAACTTACCAGCCGTCATCCGTTATTCCCGCTCCCGGCGCCATCGTGCTTGGCAGCATCGGCGTAGCTCTTGTCGGCTGGCTACGAAGAAAAAGAACACTATAGTACCGAATTAGAGCATCTAACAAAAAAAAAGTATTCCATCTGTCATTCCCACGAAAGCGGGAATCCAGAAGTGTTGATTCAGGTGGAAATGTATTTTGTTAGAAGTTCTTAACTTAGAGCTTGATAGGGTAAGTAGGAGGAGTATTGCAAGGAGGTAATCTCCTTCCTACTTCCCTGAGAGCTTCTTAAGAAGAGGCTTGTTGAAGCAATAAAGAATTAGCAATGTAAGCTGACACAAATGTAAAACATAATACGGATATTCAAGAAATATAACTAAAGAATAGAGCAGGATATTTACCTGCCTATGGAAAGGACTCCCAATGAAAAAAATATTGTTTATAGGAATGATTTGCGTCTTGACGTCTTCAGCAGCACTTGCGAACCCTACGAATGGTGCTGGTTACTATGGTGGTCGTGTCTATTACAGCCGATTCTCTGGCTACTATTCAGGAGCCGGTGGTGAGTTCACGATTAGATCTGACGGCGCACCGGGTCTTCAACTCTCCAACGCGGCATACAGCCCTACTACCAGCGGTGTAAGCGGATACAGCGAGTCGTTTCAAACCTTCTGTGTTGAGGAAAGAGAATACGTCGCTCAGCCAATGGATGTGTGGGTAAGTACGGCGTTCATTAATGGCTCGCCCGGTTCACATGCGTGGGAGGGTGGTGTGATTGGCGTTGGTGACGATTTAAATCCGCAGACCGCGTATCTTTACTACAAGTTCGCTACGAGCACTTTGTCAGGTTATAATTACACCCCCGGTGCGGGTCGCAGTAACTCTGCCGGGTACTTGCAGAATGCAATATGGTTCTTTGAAGGCGAACCTTCCACTCTCCAGCCACAGGCCGTCACTTGGGTGAAGGATGCTGTTAACGCCACCGGTCTGGCCTTCGGCACATATACACCATCTGGCAGCCCAACCTGGGGCAACACGATAGGACCTGTGCGTATCCTACAAATGTATTGGGGAAACGGCTTTAAGCAGGACCAGCTATATCTGACAATTCCTGCCCCAGGCGCAGTCTTACTCGGCGGCATCGGCGTAGTTCTCGTCGGCTGGCTGCGAAGAAATAGAAAACTGTAGGTGTTGAACAACAAATAGAAAATAAGCGGTAGAACCGTCTGCTGCTAATTCTATCAAGACCAAGCATAGTGGATTGTGGACAATAACAGGAAAAGAAAGGAGAACCTTGATGAAGAAGTTAATAACAATTTGTTTACTTTTGGTTATTTCAGGCAGTGCCTCCGCAGGACCAACCGACCTCGAGCTCGTGTTGCTCTGTGATGTTTCAGGCAGTGTCGACGGCGCCGATTTCGCCCTGATTAAAAACGGCTATGTAACAGCGTTTCGGGATGCCGGGATTATCAATCGGATTCAGACCGCTGGCACCTATGGTTCAATTGCTGCAACGCTCGTATACTGGTCCGATTCGGCAGTCCAGACAGTACCCTGGATGTATATTAATAATACAGCCAGCGCAAACGCATTTGCCGACGCGGTTGCCGCTGCTGTGCGGCCTTCCTCCGGTAATACGGAAATGGCAGTAGCCATGAACTTTGCCGTTCCACTGTTTAACAACAATTTCGAGGGCACGCGGCAGGTCATTGACGTCACCGGTGATGGTGCAGACTCTACCGCCGGCTATCAGAACCCAATTGCATTAAATGTGCAGACAGCCAGGAACAACGCATTGGCTTCGGGTGTTGATACCATCAACGCCCTGTTTATCGATGACAGGGATTTTTTCGGCGATGACCCGGAGGATATAATACAAGCGATTCCCTATGGCAACACCAATGTTATTGGTGGAACCGGCGCGTTTGTCGAGCTTGTGCAGAGTTTCAACGACTTCCCTCCGGCCGTTCTGGAAAAGATTGGCAGAGAGATCCAACCAACGGTTATCCCTGCTCCCGGTGCCATCGCTCTTGGCGGCATCGGTGTGGTTCTTGTCGGCTGGCTGCGAAGAAAAAGAACATTGTAAAAGATTAAGTATATTTCGGGACGGGACAAAGTCCCGTCCCGGATACCTTACGTTATGGCTTAAAACAAACACCTTCATTAGAGAAAGGGTGGTAAAAAATGAACAAGTTAATAATAGTTAGTATCGGTTTCGCTGTGCTGACCGCATTGGGCAGCACTGCATTCGGTTACATCCCAGGGGCAAGTTATATATGGGATGCCACACAGCCTGGATACAATGCCTCAGCTACGCTTCATAGTGGCACGATTAACACCAGTTTACTGACGCCCGGTGACTTCCTCGGCATAAACGCTGGCCAACCTAACGCCGGTTTCTGGGGTGATAGCGGCGCCTCTGTCAACTGGGACGACACCTGGTGGGGCGGGGTTGGTAATGCCAATCTCAACGGCGATTACCTCGATGGACTGTGGGTGCAGATCTATAGCGATGGCGGCTGGTGGGACATGGGAAGCCCCGTCAGCAAGATATCCGTTTCTACATCCCAAGACCATGGCCCCTACCTGGGCGAAGGATTGGAAACCAGGGTGTATGCCACCAACACGCTTTGGGACACAACTACTGGCCAGATCTTAGTGAATGACGTCTATCTGGACGGCTGGAGACCACACAACGCCAGCGAAGATTGGAACCAAAATGGCTGGCTAAGCGATGACATCACCGGCATATACAATCTTGGCGGTTCATACCGCTACATCAAATTGGTTGCCTGGGATGTTTACGGGTCCTACAATGAGCCTGAAGTGGATGCCGTTTGCTCAGTCTCCGTCATTCCTGCTCCTGGAGCCATTTTGCTCGGCAGCATCGGCGTAGGCCTTGTCGGCTGGCTGCGAAGAAAAAGAACACTATAGGTTTGATACTTTAATAAGCTTGATAGGGTAAGTAGGAGGAGTTTTGCAAGGAGGTAATCTCCTTCCTACTTCCCTAGTGCTTTGTTACACCTGATTTGATGAATTGTCATCCTGAGCGAAGCGAAGGATATGGCTTGCGTAAGCGAGATTCTTCGGCTGCGCCACAGAATGACACCCATCATTTGACGAGTAACAGAGCACTAGAAGCTTTATGAGATGAGGGTCACAGAGCCGTTAAAACGAGCGATGTGAGCTGCCTAAGTTGTAGAACATTATAGCGATATATCGAAAACGACTAAGGATAGAAGCAGGTTTTTTACCTGCCGTTGGAAAGGAGTTCTAATGAAAATGAAAAGGTTATTATTAGCATCTTTGCTGGCTTTGTCCTTGTGCATAACAGCAGAGGCCAATTACACAGTGCACTTCGTAGGAAACCCAACATGGGGAATAAATGATGCCGGCGATATGGCCATAGCTGAGGCCCAGATATTCGCTGATGTAAGTGCGCTTGACAGCACCCAGGTTCTATTTGAGTTTCACAACAATGGACCGGGTACGTCCGTAGTGGCGAACATATATTTCAGAGATGGTGGGCTGATTAACTTCAACTCGCTTATTGACCGCGACGTCGTCGGTGGTGACCCGGATGTTGACTTCGAGCCAGGTGCGTCCCCACCTAATCCTCCGCAGGGTGGCGGCGGATGGACCTCATTCTTCACAACGGACGCAGATAGTCCTAAGCCTACATGGGGTATCAATAATGGCAACCCGACGGGTGACAATTTGGGCATCGTTTTCAACCTTGTAGGCAGCCAAACCCTTGCTGACGTGGAAGCCGCTCTTGAAAATCACGATCTGGAGATCGCCATCCATGTTATTGCGTTTGAGCCCGGCAGCGAGTGGCTGGTAAACAATGGCGTCATCCCTGCACCAGGAGCTATTTTGCTGGGCGGGATTGGCATATGCCTTGTCGGCTGGCTGCGAAGACGAAGAACATTGTAAATTGAGAGGACAACTATGAAAAAGTTAATAACCATTTGCATATTAGTTCTGGTTATTGCCGCATCCCCGGCGACAGCATTCTTAGCCGAATTGGTTGACCTCGGCACATCTGCCGATGAAACAGGCTATACCATTATTGACTGGGGACCAGTTCAACCAACAACCAGTGGTGGAAATTGGGGCAGCCTTGTTACCGATATTCAATCGTACGATAACCTTTGCAGAACGGTCTGGAGCACCGGGAACGCGAATTGGGCGTCTATTACATTCGACGATAAAATACTCGCTATAAAAATCAGACATCTGGATGGAACTGCCGATGATAGCTTTAAAGTCGAGGTGGATGGTTCGCTCTAGGAGTCTGTCGGGGAACCCGTTGAGGCGCAGTCATTTTCGGATTGTCGTTCCTCCGAGGATTCATGTATCACCACTTATTTGCGCTAGCCAGGTAAAACCACGTAAATATCGGCTTGATTTTTT
>Ga0315279_10010998_pt1 | contig 10546 bp, 7 predicted proteins | sample YL17G06_20_MG_FD_203694 | JGI IMG/M metagenome (GOLD analysis project Ga0315279, IMG submission 203694) | Sediment microbial communities from Yellowstone Lake, YNP, Wyoming, USA - YL17G06_20 | ecosystem: Environmental > Aquatic > Freshwater > Lake > Sediment | place: USA: Wyoming | collected...
TCGATGATGTATTCGACCGGATACTTGTACACGCGGTGCATCAGGTCGAACAGCATGACCGACACCTCGGTGTCCGTGAGAAAACGCGGGAACAGGTTGCGTTGCGCAAGGTACTCGCACACCGAAACGTAGTTGGCGAAGTCGCCGTTGTGCACGAGCGCCTCGTTCATGCCGATGAACGGATGCGCGCCGCCGGGATGCCACACGCGACCGCGCGTCGGATACCGCTGATGCGCGATCCAGACGTGCGCGCGGACATCTTCCAACTTGTAGTACTGGACGGCCGCCTCGGCATAGCCGACGATCTTGATGATGATCAGGTTGCGCGCGTGCGACATGACAAACGCGCGCTTTTCGCCGAGCGAGGCGTAAAACTCGTCGTTCAATTTCACGGAATTCTGGAAGACGAATTCATCTTCGATCTCGCGTTCATGCAATCCGGAGAAGCCCTTCTCCGTCCTGAACTGATCCAGCGCGTTCTTCTTCACGCGCACGAAGTAGCGGGCAACGTCCGGAGGGCGTATCTCGAGGAGCGGCACGTCGCGATAGTCGTCCACCGTGGGGATCAAACCGCCGTGGCTCACGTCAAAATAAGGCTCGATGTACTTCTTCTCGACCTGTCCGCGCGCCGTGGGATCTAGCAGTGACACTTGCAGGATGTAACTCTCTTCGAGCACGTCGCGAGGTACGCCCAAATCTTCCGGAGCGAGGCCGCAGGCGGCAATCCCGCCCCCTTTACCGTTGCCTCGATTGCGCATTTGGATCGACGGCTCATAGATGTGCTTGCCGCGCACGGGGACCGTGCATGCAAAACCGGTGACGCCGCACCCGCCCTCGGCCTCGGGCGACTTCTGATACCAATCGCCTTCAGGCCGAAGCTCGGCCCGCGCGCGCCGGAACGTGTCCACGCGGTCCACAATGTCCATCCTGTCTATAGAAGAATGGGCCGTCATTGTCCAGCCTCATTGTCATAATCGAGGTGCATCAGTAGGTCCGTTCGGCCTCGCAACGCGGCCACGGAATCCAAACCCAGGCGGAAGAGAATGTCTACGAGCATTTCTCGCCAGGCGTTGTACATGTTGACGAGGCGTTGTGTGCACCACTCGATATTGACCATCTCGAGGAGTCCGTGGTCCGTGGTGCAGATGCCTCGGGGACAGCCGCGCCCGCTCTCGCAACAGCCGCACCGGATGCATTCGAGAGCGACCAATTCGGCGGTGCCGATGACGCATCCGTCGGCTCCTAACGCGATGGCCTTCGCAACATCAGCGGGCGTGCGAATGCCGCCGCTTGCAATAAGTGTGATCTCATCGCGGACGCCTTCGTCCGAGAGGAACCGGTGGCAGCTATTGATGGCGTACTCGATGGGCATTGCGATGTTCTTTTTCGCGATGTTTGGCGCGGCGCCCGTGCCGCCATAGCTGCCGTCGATGTGCACAATGTGCGCGCCCGCGCAATACACGCCCACGGCGACCATATCGACGTCGGCGGGCGTCGAGACTTTGGCGGAAAGCAGGGCGCGCGGGTTGACGTGGGCGATCCAATCGAGATGTTTCTTGTGATCCTCGATCGAGTAGACGCTATGGAACGGGAACGGTGAAAAGAGCGAGGTCCCAACGACCGCTTCGCGCATGGCGGCCACGTCCGGCGTATTCTTGTCGCCAAGCAGGTGTCCTCCGAGTCCGGGCTTCGCGCCTTGGGCGTACTTGAACTCGACGATCCGCGCGCGTTTGATAGTCTCTTCGCGGACGCCGAATAGGCCCGTCGCCACTTGCGTAATCACGTAGTCGGCATAGGGGACAAACCGCTCCGGGTAGCCGCCTTCGCCGGTGCAAGTGAACGAGTTCCATGCCTTGGCCACGCGCGCTTTGCCGAGCAGCGCGCGAATATTGGTCGAGCCGAAGGACATGCCGCCGCCGTACCACGGCACATCAATCTTGATTTTCGGGCGGCCGTCGTTGCGGCGGTTCAGGAGAAGATCGGTTGAAATGTCTTCGCGCCGGAGTTGGGACGAATGGGACGAATGGGACAAATGGGACGGTTCGGGGAAACGGAAGCGGAGTTTGTCAAAGCCTCCGCCTGATGCGCCGGTTTCGCATTCGAGATGAGCCGGCGGGCGATGGCCTGTTTCCGATTCGAACCATGTGCTTACGAGAAGGTCCGGCGTCCAACGATAGTCGCCGAGAGTGTTGAACACGGGATTTTCCGAGAGCGAGAGGGCGCCTACGGGGCATGCGCTGATGCAGTAGTGATCGGTCTTCTCGCAGTCGAAACCGATGCACCGGTAGTCGAAGGGGCGGATTGGGAAGCGGTAGCCCGCGGGGCGTTTGTGGACGCTATACGGGCAGAGGCTGACGCACTTGCCGCACGCGATGCACCGGGAATCGCGATGCACGCGGAACTTGCCGATCTCGTTTCGATACCGCGGCGACGCAACGCGCACTTCGCGGGGTGACGCGGCGAATCGCGGACTCGATGCGAATTCCTCCGCCGATTCCGCCGCGGTTGGGGGAACGGCTGATATCGTCGTGCTCATATTATGCTGCACCATTTCGCTTGCCGAACATGCGGCCAAAGGTTGCGGCCTCGAGATCCTCGAAGAACATGCAGCGCCCGGTTTCGCCGCGCAGGCGGCGCACTTCGCGTATGCCCATCGCGCCCAGCAGCTCGAGCAACTGGTTCTGCCACGCGCCCATCAGATTCACGATCCGCTGGACGGCATAGCCCTCTTCGACTTCCTCGAGTCGGACGGGACATGCCTCGCCGCGTTTGCATTCGCCGCACAGCCGGCACTCGAGTGCTATCAGCAGTGGAAGGTCAATCGCTACGAGGTCGGCCCCGCAGATGATGGCCTTCGCGACGTGTTCGGCCAGCGCGATTCCGCCCGACGCGATGATCGTGACGAGGTCGCGGATGCCCTCCTTTACAAGGGCCTTGTGCACCTCGCGAAGGACGTCCCGCATGTGCCGGGAGCTCGAGCCGGCGTGTTCCCGGCCATGGGCGTCAAACACCAGATGAACAACATCCGCGCCGCCCCGAGTCAGGTGACAGATCTTCGCTGCGGCATCCGGCGTGGCTTCGAGTCGAATCGCGACAAGGCGATTCGGCCGTTCCGCCTTGAGCCGCGCTTGAAAAACGAGGGCGTTCTCGCCGTCGGGCGCCATAACCATGGGCGCTGCGCTATGGGCTTGGCCGATGTCTTCCGATTCATACAACGGGATGCCGGAACCTTGATCAAACGAAATGCCCGGCGGCACGGCGTGACCGTCTGCGATGAATAGAGTGCCTATCGCGGCGGCGGCCTTGGCTATCGACTGGACGACCACGCCGCGATGGAACTGTGGCGGCACGGCCTCGAAGATAAATGGAACGGGAATCTCGATGAGCGGCGGCGTGGCGGAGGTCAGTTGTCCTTGCGCGAAGGACAGGTGGGGCAGCTTGCGCCCGATGTCCACGCTCGTGCTGATGTACTCGCGCCCGTGAATGCCGTCGCGCGTCGGGCGCACGATCTCCGACATGTCGGTCCACATCGAGTCAAAACCGGCGCCGGAAAACGGGCCGCCGTAGCCCGAACCGGATACCGGGATGTTGCCCGTCTCGGCCTGATACCAGTTGGAGAGAATGATCTCGGGCGTGTAGTACTCGTCGCCGAGCCGCTCGTACTCGGGATTGACCACGCGCGTTAGGATGCCTTTCGTGCAGTTTTGAATGCAGATCAGACAGCCTTTGCACTGATAGATGTAATCGAGATAACCGATTTCATCGCGGAGGGTATCGGCCTCATCGCGGTAAAACCCGTACACGCAATCGCGCTTGACGCAGTTGTGGCAATTCGAGCAATCTTCGCGCCACTCGACCACGCCGAGCTTGCCCACGGGCCGTTGACGCGGAGCAGCGGGCTGCGTGTGGATGTGGTACTTCGCAGGCACGGCTATTGGGCCTCCGGCCTTTGGGACTTTTGGGACCTTTGGGACGGGTCGGACGGGTCGGAATACCCTAGACCTGCTCTTTCAATAATCTCGAGGACAGCATCGTCATCGCTGTCTGCGCAGATCTGGAAACCGCGCAGGCCCTTCAAGGCGGATACCTGCTTGATAGTCTCGAGCGCTATTTCGATGCCGGCGGCGCGTTGCGCCTTGCGGTCGCCCGCGGATGATAGTTTGTCGAGCACGGCCTGCGGGACCATCGGGAAGGGGCGGCTCGCGGCAAACGATTTTGCGTCCTCGGCGTCGAGCAGGGGTTGAATGCCGGCCAAAATCGCGGCCTTCTCGTGAATGCCGCGTTGAGTGACTTGATCCCACCACGTGGATAACCGGTCGAGGTCGAAAACGGGCTGTGTAATTAGGAACCTCGCTCCCGCGGCTATCTTTTTCGAGAGCCGCATCAGTTGCATCTCGAGCGGATCAGCAAACGGGGCTGCTACGGCGCCGAGACAGAACGGACCCGCGCCGTCAAACCCGTCGGCGCAGACCGCGGAACCGTCGGCCAGGCGCATAATCGCATCGAGCAGTTGAACCGCATCGATGTCGAATACGCTCTTTGCAGGGCGGCAAATGCCCAGCGTTTGATGCGTGCCGCTCGTGCAAAGGATGTTTCGGACGCCCAACGCCTGCGCGCCAAGACAATCGGCAATGAGCGCAATCCTGTTCCGATCCCGTGTGACGAAGTGCATGATAGGCTCGACGCCCTCCGCCGCGATGATCCCCGCGGCGGCCAGAGCAGATATGGACACGCCGTGTCGACTATCGCTCACGCCGATTGCATGGACCCTTCCCGCAAATCGCTTCGCGGCGGCGCGCAACGGGGCCGGGTCGCCGCCCCTGGGCGGCGCGACTTCAACGACAAGGATCGGTTCTCCTGAACGTATCGTCGTCTGCAACCGAGATTCGCTTCCTGCCATAGTTTCCTGGCTTTTCTGGAGCCCAGAGTCGCTAAGAGCTTGGACTCTCTGCACCCGAGGTCCGGAACCCGAGCACTGGGCTCTCGCCCAGTGCACAAAACCTTTGTACGGCGTCGCGCACCAAACCTTCTACATCATCATCCGGACCGCAACGGATCAGTTCGACCCTCTCCGGCTCGATCCCAATCTCCGCCAACAACCGCTTCACGGTGCGGACGCGGATTTCCGCACGGTAGTTGCCTTGGGCCAGACGGCATTCACCGTGAGGACAAGCCACCACGAGAAGTCCGCGCGCGCCGCCCTCGAGGGCGTGAAAAAGGTACTGCGCGTCCGTCTTGCCGCTGCAAGGAAGCTCGTTCACTTGAACGTGCACGCCGTCCTGCGTCCACTGACGCGGCAAGTGCACGCCCTCAAAGACACGCTGGCGGCAGACAAAAACGGTGACGCCTGCCTTTGGAGATTCGTTCATCTCGACTACTCGATCATTCGCTGAAACGCAGCCATCTGCGCTACCTCGGCTCGCTCGCAATAGACGCCCTGCCCACTAGCGCGGTTGCCGGGGTATTCCTTGCCATCCTGCGGAAGGACTCAGGTGGACTCTACTCCACCTCAATTGGGATCATAGCCATAGCAAGACCACTTTGTCAAAACCGCGGCAATCCTCGAGTCTGCGAACTCATACATTTGCGTCGTTTTTGTGCGCCAAACATACCGGGATGTGGTTTTTAGCGGGTCAAGACACAAATCCAACGAAAATGAGCAAGAGACATGCCTGAAGAAACGCGCGGACTTGGAAGTCCGCGCCACGAGTTCAGGGACATGTTGTGGACAAGGTGGACAGAGTGGACGTCGGCGCCACGAACTCTGGGACACATTCTCCCAAGTCCTTGGAAACGAGCGGTGCTGCCGCGGCTTCCTTCTTTACTTGTGGTAGCCGGCGTCTTCTCCCCAGCCGGTCTTCGTGGGTTCGATGTAGATTTCCTCGGGGATCTCCATGCGCGGGTCACTGGGATCGTCGAGATGCACGTCGAGAGGGTGCGCCAATCGGCCCTGCCACGACTCGAGCTTCTCGAAACGAACCTTGTCGGTCGCGCCCAGTTCAAAGGGCACGTATCCCCATTCCTCGAGGAACACGCTTCCGGCCGGGATGTTGATGAGCTGTTGGGGGTTCCGCGTACCGTACGGATAGGCTAAGGACCGAGTCCAGTAGATCCAAGGTCCGGTCGTGACGTATATGTACGGGTTTTGCGTCCGCAGCTTGCCCGCCAGGCCGCCGTTCATGTGGCCCATCTGGATGCCGCCGTAACCGCATCCCTTCTCGCGGTCGAAGAACGCAATCCAGGGCGTCGTGTCGGCCATGGTCCACTCTGAGAGGTCCGGGGCGGAGACGATGTGGCGCGTCTCGATGCGATTCCGCTCGGGATCGAGCCAGGCCACCTCGCTGAACGCCTCGCGCGCGAAGACCACTTCAGCGTTGCGTAGCGCCTGCACTGCCACCTCATACCGGACCTGCATCGTGGAACGCATCACGAAATAGGGCATGCCGGCGTAGAATTCGAATTCCATCGAGGTCGTGACCTCCGGCATCAGCGGCATCTGTCCCCAGCGGCGAGTGCGGAACACTATCGGCCCTTTTGTCTCTTCATAGTCGTAATTGTACTTGCCGGGTTCCCAGTCCGAGACGTGCACCCAAGCGCGCGGCGGCGAGTAGACGTCGGGGTTCCACTGTATGGCGCCGTTCGTTTCCTTCTTGTGGACAAAGTTGTATTGCGGCTTCGACTTCAGCGTGACCTCGTCGACCATCCCGCTCAGATCGTGCAGTTTGATCCGGTACGCATTGTTCTCGACGGTTTCGCCCGGCGCCTTTCCGGCCACCTGCAAATCGGTCGCATAGTTCGGCGCAGGGGCGCCCGGATTTCCGTAAAAGAGCAGATAAATCGAGCTTGTGTTGGCCTCGACATCCGCTGGAAACGCCACGGTTACGGAATCGGTCGGCAGAAACGTTGCGGGTTTCTGTTTGCCGTGTTGGTCGTACATCGGGGCTTCCTTCGAGATGACGTGGTCGTAATCGACGACTTGGCAGGGGACCTCTCGATGCTGTTTCCCGCGCCAATCGTACTGGAGCACGCGTATCTCGCGGTTCGGGTCCGCCAAGGTGTCCGGATAGACCAGCATCGTGACTTGAACCGGCTCGCCGGTTCGTTTGAGGCCGGCGGTCTCACTGATTACCGCGCTCTGGTAGTATTTCCAGGCCGGGTCCCAGTAGCCGCCGGCTTGCGGGGCTGTACCCTTTGCGGCGCCGGTGTAGACCTCGCCTGTCTTTCCGCCAAGGCTGATCGTGAGCCCGACGGTGCACGTCTCTCCGTTGCGCCAATCCGCGCGTCCGATCAGAGTCGGCTCCTCGAAGCTTTGCTCCGGACGCGTGCTCTTCAGGGCCTGGGCAATTGTGAGCCGCCGCTTGTTGCGGGGTTTGTCCGGCTCGAGCGCTTCGTTCTTGTCAAAGAGCAGGCAGTTCCGTTCGAGCCGGCCATTCACCGCGAGATTGTGAACATACACCGGGCTTTTCGCCGGCAAATTGATCTTCAGGGCGAAATGATAGAAGGGTAGGGCCACCGTTGGCGTCCGAAATTCCAGGCTGCCCACGTTCAAGGGTTTCGCGCCCTCTGCCGGCCCTAACATTACCGTGTCGCCCGTCTCCTTGGATTTCTGCGCGGCGTCCCACACGGCGAGGTAATCTTCCATGACGTTGGCGGGCACGCCGTGGTTCTTGCCCCGAACGTAATCGAAGAAGTAGCTCAACTGATTGATCGCGGACGGACGGGAATCCGCGTTCTGGTAATCGACCTTGTATGTTTTCCCTTCGCATTCGACCTGGAGCGTGAACGGCGCGTCGGGTGTGCCGGGAACCAGCTCGCCCAGGAGTCCGTCGTCAAACGATACAATCGTTTTCGGTTTGTTGGCGGCTTCATAGTAAACGCTCACCGGCCTACGGTTTTCGGCCATGGAGATCAGATGCGCGATAGGATGGATGTCCCCCGCGATGTTTTCCCCGCTCCAACCCATGCTCACGACCTTTGACGGTTTGCGGTCAGCAATCTGCGCCTTGAGGTCCTTGACGGGTTTGCCCAACCAAAGCAGGGACGAGGATTCCAAAGGAACGCCTTGGTCCTGCGCCATCTTGATGAAGTTCCGGGCCTGGTCCGCGTTGGAAGCAAGATACTTATCAACGAAGGTAGGCTTCCCGGCCGCGATGCACTGTGGCACCAGTTCATCTTTCTCCGCCCCGTTCGCGCCGGTGCTGACCAGGAACACGCAGTTGCAGTTGGCGAACAGCTCGGCCGGAGTTTTACACAACACGACGGCCTGCGGGTTCTCCATGCTCGCGATGCACTTGCTCGCGGTCTCGGGACCCGCATGACAGTAAACCGCCGTGATGCGCACCCCTTCCCATTTCGGCCATGGCGGCGAATACTGATCCGAGAAAGCGAGATCGTAGCCAAGCCCGGTCAAGAATCCCGTTTCCTTGGTCTTCTCGCTCGAAAGTCCCAAGCCGCCGAACATGAAGCAGTGGCTCTCGTCGTTCGTGGCGAGAATGAGACCGAGGTTGATGTCCTGCAGCGGCGCGGCGCCGGAACAGACGTTTGAGGCCGATACAGCCCCAACCAGGAACAACACTGCCAGCGTAAAGTGTCTGCGTTTCATGGTCTTTTCCTCCCGTTGCCCAAGTGCGCCCAATAAGCCCTTGCACCAGCTTCGAGGCATTATGGACAATGCGTGAGACGACTGCAACAAGGGACGCTCTTCAACCTGAGTCCACATTGCGGGGACATTTCACAGCGTGTATTGTGGAATCTTCAGCAACTCGCCGTCCTTCGAGGCTGACTGGTGGGCGACAATCCCTGCAACCGTCATGTTCAACGCCCAAGCGATGTTGACCAGCGGCGTACGCCCTTTGAGGATGGACGTCACGAACTCGTCGCACAGATAACCGTGCGACCCGCCGTGACCGCCTGGCGAAACCTTCGGCGGCAGCGGCGGCTTAGCCAGGTTTAGTTTCGACACGTCGCCGGCGCCGTCATAGGCCATGTTCAGCATGGAACCCTTCTGGCCGCGAACACGCCCCATCTCGCCGCCATGCCCGGGCGTGTCCCAACTGACCGCCATGCGCGCCGTGCCGCCCTCGCTTGTGCGGAACAGGGCGATCTCCGTGCCGAAGGGATTCGCGTAGGGATTGTTTGCCGGTTGCAGATGGGACAGGACGCTCGGCACGCCCTGGCAGGAGACCTCCGTGAAACTGCCGCCGGTGACGCCCACGTAATAGGCGTTCGAGTGCGTCGGGTACCATTGCGGCGGCAGGCCGACGCGCCACCCTTTGTACGAGTCAATCGGCGTTTCCATGTAGTGAAAGTACTCGCCCTCCGTGTAGACCATCTTGCCGAAGCCGCCGGCATTGAAGATCTGCCGCATCGCGTAGCAGTCGTTATGGAACGTGCTCGTCTCAAACATCATGTAGTTCAACCCGGAGGACTTCACCGTCTCGTACAGCTTTTGGGCGTCATCGATGGAACCGAACGCCGCAGGTACGGCGGAGGCTACATGCTTGCCGTGTTTGAGCACGTCGATGCAATGCCTGACGTGACTTGGGGCGTCCGTCGCAACAAACACCGCCTCAATCGCCTCGTCCTTAACGAGTTCCTCCAGGGAAAGATGCGTCTTGCCGCATCGGCATTCCTTGGCCAACGCCTGACAGCGATCGGGGAACAAATCGCTGACCGCGACCACTTCCACATTGGGATGGTTCTGAAAATCAAAGGCCGCGCCGAACTTGCACACCCCGTAGCCGACGATGCCGAACCGGATCTTTCGATCCGATACCGGCTCCCAAGCTTTGCCCTGTTCCGTGTTGCTCTTCGTATCCTCAAAGCCCTGTATCGGCTTCTCAGCGGCGGTCGCACTCCCGTTCAAGGCAGCAAGACCGACGCCAACAGCGGCACCCTTGAAAAACGTGCGTCGCGAGATTGATTGTGTCATCTGAGGATCTCCCACTTGGCCGACCACCTACGCAATAATCTCAGCATACACTCCCGCGCCGAGTATTCTCCACCGCCAGCCGGCCTCAAGGTCCACAGTCTCCCGGATGCGATATGCTATAATACCGGGAGGCGAGTATTCGGTTCCGCCGGACAGGAGTGAATGAAATGGCGATCGGTTGGGTTGATCCGGTGGTGGAAGAGGTCCGGGCGCGCGGGCGCGCATATACCGAGCGTTTTCGACATGATACCCACGCCATTATGGAGGATCTGCGCAGGGATCAGCGCGAGAACCCGGAACGATACGTTTCCCAAATCACGGTCGTCCGCCGTTCCACGCCTGACTCCAACACGCCGGCACCCTAATCAAACCCAAGAGACACAAGAAGCCGGAGTCAAGCCCTGGCTTCACGAAGGAGTTGTAGGGTGGGTGAAGCGAAGCGGAACCCACCTTACAACTACAATTATATACGGCGTCATAAATTCTTGCGCATGTTTGACTCGAATTCGCCCAGAATTCCGGCGTTTTCTGGGCGAGCATGAGCAAAGACTTTCACCGCCGTGTATAGAATGCGTTGTGTCATGTGTCGCCAATCTCTTGTGGCTAGCGGGCACC
>Ga0315279_10010999_pt1 | contig 10545 bp, 10 predicted proteins | sample YL17G06_20_MG_FD_203694 | JGI IMG/M metagenome (GOLD analysis project Ga0315279, IMG submission 203694) | Sediment microbial communities from Yellowstone Lake, YNP, Wyoming, USA - YL17G06_20 | ecosystem: Environmental > Aquatic > Freshwater > Lake > Sediment | place: USA: Wyoming | collected...
TTCCCTCACCCCCCAAGACGCGCTCGCGCTCCTCCGGCGGGTCGTCGAGCGGCTGCGTCAATAGCTGTTCGATTCGTCCTCGACCTCGAGCCCGCCCTCCTCGTCGTCCTCGTCTTCCTCGTCTTTTTCTTCGAATTCGTGGTCCTCTTCGTAGCGGGCTTCGCCGTCCTCCTCCTTGCGTTGCTCGATCGCCGCTTCGAGTTCGTTTTTGTCCTCGTAGCGGCGGAGGTAGTTCGCCGTCGAATCGCTGTACATGAGCTCGAGGTAATCGTCCTCGATCTTGCAGAACACCGACATGCTGTGCCCCGTTTGGAGATTGCCGACGGTTTCGAGGATCTCGGATTTCTTCTTGATCGCATCCAACGTGATCCAGCTCGTGATTTCGATTTCTTCCATGGCGTCACTCCCTAGTCAAAAAATAGCCATTTTTTTTGAATTGTCAAGCGAAATAACGCTTGAGCGTCGAACACTATATAGAAGTGGGTCACGGGTTACGGGAAGAACGGGCCCTGCCCCAGGAATCCCGCCAGCGCCCAATGCGCCTTCGCGCAAGACCCTCCCGCACGGTTTCTAAAAGACATGCCCAGATCCTTTTTTGCCCATCGAATTTTAGCGGAGGACGAGCCTGGAGGGAACGAAGCGACCATCAACCCATTCGACTCCCCGGGCTGAAGCCCGGGGTATGCTCAGGGTTGATACTGAGCGGCGCTTTTTACCCCGATTTGAAAATCGGGGTTTGGCGCCGCGAACGTATCAAAAGTTTAGCCTGCGGCGGCTCCCTTTTCGAGGGTACCTTTGCGGCGATGATGTTTGAGCGTTGCTCAATTGAATGATAACCCGAAATGTCGACGCAATCGTTGTTAAAGGCTCGAATCGCGGTCGCGAGTTCATCGCCGCCGAGAAAAGGGAGGGTCCGCAAGCGTATAGAACTTTTGAAGGAGCGAGTCCCTCCAGGCGAGTCCTCCGCTCCGAGCACTTCCTCGCCGGGGAAACCGGCGTGCCGATGGCCCTCCACTTCGAGCGTCCCGCTCCGGGCGACGTCGGGCCGGCGCCCCGCTTCGTCTTGACAAACTCCCCCCGGCAACCTATTTATTTATAATTCATGATGAGAGTTTTTTGACCCGAAGGAGGTTTCCGATGCGATGGGACCGTTTCACGGTGATGTCCCAGGAGGCGATCCAGAACGCGCAGGCCAAAGCCGAAAGTCTCGGCCACCAGGAAGTTCGGCCCGAGCACGTCGCCTGGAGCTTCTTACAGCAGGACGAGAACGTCGTCAACGCCGTTTTAACGAAGGTCGGTGCGTCGCGGGCCAAGGTCGGAGATGCACTCGAGCGGGCTCTCGCCGCGCTCCCGAAGGTCCAGGGCGGCGAGGTCTATCTCTCGTCTTCGCTGCGCCGGATCCTGAGCGACGCCCAGAAGGAAGCCGACGCGCTCAAGGACGAGTATATCTCGACCGAGCATATTTTTTTGGCGATGCTCCATGACGGGTCGAACGAGGTGGCGCGGCTCTTCCGCGATCACGGCGTCACCGCCGACGCCGTGCTTCAGGCGCTGGCGGCGCTGCGCGGAACCCAGCGGGTGACCGACCCCCAGCCCGAAGCCAAATACCGGGCGCTCGAACGCTACACGCGCGATGTCACGGCTCTCGCCCGGCAGGGAAAGCTCGACCCGGTCATCGGCCGGGAGGACGAGATCCGGCGCATCATCCAGGTCCTGGCCCGCCGGACCAAGAACAACCCGGTGCTGATCGGCGAGGCGGGGGTGGGGAAGACGGCCATCGTCGAGGGCTTGGCGCAGCGCATCGCGAGCGGGGACGTTCCCCAGCCGCTGAAAAACAAGCGACTCCTGGCCCTCGACATCGGCGCGCTCATCGCCGGGACGAAATATCGGGGCGAATTCGAGGACCGGCTCAAGGCGATCCTGAAGGAGATCAAAGAGGCCCAAGGCGAGGTCATCCTCTTCATCGACGAGCTACATACGATCATCGGAGCGGGCGCCGCCGAGGGCGCGATGGACGCGTCCAATATGCTCAAACCCGCCCTCGCCCGGGGCGAGGTCCGCTGCGTCGGGGCGACGACGCTCAACGAATATCAGAAGCACATCGAAAAGGACGCCGCTCTTGAGCGGCGCTTCCAGCCGGTCTATGTCGGCGAGCCGTCGGTCGAGGACACGATCTCCATCCTGCGCGGCCTGAAAGAGAAATACGAGATCCACCACGGCGTCCGGATCAAAGATGCGGCCCTGGTCGCGGCCGTAACGCTGTCCAACCGTTACATCACCGGACGGTTTCTTCCCGATAAGGCGATCGACCTCGTCGACGAGGCCGCGTCCCGGATCCGGATCGAAATCGATACCCTGCCCGAGGAGATCGACGAGCTCGAGCGGCGCGTCCTCCAGATCGAGATTGAACGCCAGGCCTTGAAAAAAGAGAAGGACGCCGCCTCGCGCGAAAAGCTCGAGAAGCTCGGCCAGGAATTAGCCGGGCTTAAGGAGAAAAGCGCCGGCCTCAAGGCTCATTGGCAAAGAGAGAAAGACCTCATCGACGCGACGAAGAAGCTCAAGGAGCGGCAGGACACCCTCAAGGTCGAACAGATGAACGCAGAACGGCGCGGCGACCTGGAAAAGGCGGCCGAGATCCGCTATGGGAAACTCATCGAGACGGGGCGGGAGATGGCTCGACTCGAGAAAGACCTGGCCGAGGTCCAAAAGCAGAAAAAGATGCTCAAGGAGGAAGTCGACGAAGAAGACGTCGCCGAGGTCGTCTCGAAATGGACCGGAATCCCGGTGTCGAAAATGCTGGAAGGCGACCTCGAACGGCTGATCACCATGGAGTCCGTGCTCTCTAAACGCGTCGTCGGCCAGGACGAAGCGCTGCGGGCGGTTTCGGATACCATCCGGCGGGCGCGGGCCGGAATTCAGGACGCCTCACGGCCGCTGGGGTCGTTCATTTTCCTCGGCCCGACCGGCGTCGGGAAAACGGAACTGGCCCGGGCGCTGGCCGAGTTCCTGTTCGATTCCGAAAAGGCGATGGTCCGGCTCGACATGTCCGAGTTTATGGAGAAACACGAGGTGTCCAGGCTCATCGGCGCTCCGCCGGGGTATGTCGGATACGAAGAGGGCGGCCAGCTAACCGAGGCGGTCAAACGCCGGCCGTATTCGATCGTGCTCCTGGACGAAATTGAAAAGGCCCATCCCGACGTCTTCAACATCCTTCTCCAGATTTTGGATGACGGTCGGTTGACGGACGGAAAAGGACGGACGGTCGACTTCAAGAACACCATCATCATCATGACCTCGAACCTGGGAAGCCAAGCCATTAAGGATCTCAGCCGGGATTATGGGGCGATGGAGCGCGAGATTAAGAAGACCCTGGAAAGCCATTTTCGGCCGGAATTCCTCAACCGGATCGACGAGGTCATCATCTTTCGGCCCTTGTCCCGGGAGACGATCGCCCGGATCGTCGATCTTCAGGTCGACCTCCTCCGAAAACGGCTCGAAGGTCGAAAGATCGGCGTCGCGCTGACCGCCAAGGCCAGGATGGTTCTCGCGGAAAAAGGGTTCGACTCCGTCTATGGCGCCCGGCTGCTGAAACGGACGATCCAGCAGGAGATCCAGAATCCCTTGGCTATGAAAATATTGAGCGGGGACTTCAAAGACGGCGACACGGCCAAAGTCGATGTGAACGACAAGGGAGAATTCATTTTTAAAATTTCACCTCTCGCCACAACGGAGAAACACGAATGACCATCGATAAAGCGGTCATTCCCGCGGCGGGCTTCGGGACGCGGTTTCTTCCCGCGGCGAAAGCGGTTCCCAAGGAAATGCTCGCGGTGGTCGATAAGCCGATGATCCAATACGCCGTCGAAGAGGCCGTTGCGTCCGGGATCAGGCAGGTCGGGATCGTCATCAGCCGGTGGAAGTCGTCCATCGAGCGTCATTTCGGCCCGGGCCCGGAGCTCGAGGAGTTTCTGCGAGACAAAGGAAAAGAAGAGCTTGCGGCCGAGGTCGCCCGGGTCGGCCGCCCCGCCCAATTCACGTTCATCGACCAGCCGCAGCAGCGCGGCCTGGGACACGCCATTCTCATGGCCGAGCCGTTTGCGGCCGGCCGACCGTTCGCCGTCCTCAACCCGGACACGATCTATGACGGCGATGTCCCGTGCCTCCGGCAGCTTTTATCCGTATTCGATGATAAGCGTTCGACCGTGGTCGTCCTCGGCAGGATCGACCGGGACGGGATGAGTAAATACGGCGTCGTCCGGGCGAAACATATCGCCGGCCGGGTTTACGAAGTCGAAGACCTCGCGGAGAAACCCGGCCCCGACCGGGCGATGTCCGACCTCGCCGTTTTAGGGCGTTATGTGTTTATGCCGGGGATTTTCGAAGCCCTCCGCAAAACGCCTCCCGGCGCGGGCGGAGAGGTCCAAGTCACGGATGCGATCCGGCTCCTTTTAGAAAAAGAGCCCGTGTTTGGCGTCCTGTTCGAAGGCCGGCGGTTCGACGCTGGCGATAAATTCGGGTTTCTCGAAGCCACGATCCATTTAGCTCTCCAACGGCCCGAATTCCGGGACCGATTGCGCGAATTGCTGCGGGCTTTAAACGAGGACGAACTCCGGAACCGGTGAGTTGAGGGGAATGGCGAGGGACGGAATCGAACCGCCGACGCAGGGATTTTCAGTCCCTCGCTCCCACGTCCCGCTTTGCAAGAGCTATGCCTCCTAATTTCTGGAAAACGAACGACTTGAGGGCATCAAGGGGAATCTGACCCCGGACCTCGCTGCTATCTCACGCCCTTGAGGGCCGCGTACTCGCTCAGTTTAAGGAGCGCCGCTTCTCGGTCTTCTTTAGATAAATCATTGAAGCGAAAATTTTCATTCCGAGCGCTACCAGCCCATGCTCCTATGAGTACGCCAAGGCCTAGTCCGAGAACTCCGTATATAACGGCCTTAGTTCCGCTTGAAAAATCAAACCATTGGTGTGCAGGCTCAGCGAATCCGTAACCCGCTCCTAGGCTGGCACCGATTATGCCTCCCCACAGCATTCCTTTTCCGACCTTTGATTTCATGATGACCTCGACGTTTTCTATATCTTCGATGGCAACGGAGACGCTTTCCCCCGTCGAAGTCTCACTGAACGAAACCACCAACGCGTTACGTTTGACGGCTAGGAGTTCTCCCCGTGCTAGAAAGCCGCCTTTTCTTGTGACGACGACATTCGCCCCATGGTCATCCATCCCCGACAATGGAGCTAACAATAGCACTGTGATAAGACAAAAAGCCAACGCGATTTTAGATTTTTTCATGTCCGTCCCATTTCGATATCTAGGCTGCGGTCTGACCCCGCCGCCCTTATATCACCCCCTTGAGGGCCGCGTACTCGCTCAGTTTTAGGAGCGCCGAATCTCGCTCTTCTTTAGATAAATTTTCGAATTTCAATATTTGGGGTGCAGTCCCAATTTTTTTGTGGTCAATACCAAAATACCCCATGCCAATAATACTACTGGTATCGCATTAACCAGAATTGTCCATACGATTTCTATCCTCCGACCCTCGAACGACTCAATATCGGAAATAGGAACGGCAATCGTATCGGGAAAATATTCGACCGTAAGAACGCCACTCGCATCTTCGGTCATCGAGATAATCCAATAGACCGACCCATCCGCCATAATCGCCGCCTTTTTCCTTCCAATGGAATCCGTGATGAATTCCTTCACGTCCGAGCGCTGAATTTTATTTAGTCTTATTTCTTCCCCTGTTCTGACGCCGACGACGTAGTCTTTTACTATAAGCCATTCCTTCGAAAACACAATCTTTTCCCCTGATTTCATGACTAGGCTCGCGATTCCTACGCCTTGGGTTTCTTTAGGCGTCAATTCGGGGGCAGTTACCTTATATGTCGAATAAATCGCGCATGACCAGTCAAACACAAGAAACGCAAAGAGAACGAAAAGAACGAGAATTTTTCTTGCCATGAAACCCTCCAATTTGCTTATCGCATTCATTCTCCGCCTTGCATTCCGAAAAATCAACCCATTCGACTCCCCGGGCTAAAGCCCGGGGTATGCTCAGGGTTGATACTGAGCGGCGCTTTTTACCCCGATTTGAAAATCGGGGTTTGGCGCCACGAACGTATCAAACGCCTTTTCCTCTGCTATCTCACACCCTTGATGGCCGCGTATTCGCTCAGTTGGAGGAGAGCCGCTTCTCGGTCTTCTTTAGAAAAGTCGAATCGAAAAGTTTCGTTCCCGCCGCTTGAAATTGCTGCGCCAATGCTTACCCCGAGAACGCCGCCGATAATTAACCCGTAAATTGCGCCATCACTTGCTGAAACAAAGCGACCCCAGTCGCGGCTGTAGCTGGCGGCAGAGACAAATAATCCGCCAAGCGTTCCTATACCGCCACCGACCAGCGCACCCCACAATGTTCCTTTCAGGGCATTTGATTTCTTGCTGACATCGACCTCTCGGATATCTTCGATGGCAATGGATATACTTTGCCCCGTTGACGTCTCGCCTGCTGAGACCACCAATGCGTTCCGTTTGACGGCCAGGAGTTCTCCCTGCGCTAGAGTGCCGTCTTCTCTCGTGACGACGACATTCCTGCCATGGTCATCCATCGCGGCCAAAGGGGAAATCAATAACGCCGTGATAAGGCAAAAAGCCAACGCGATTTTAGTTTTTCTCATGGCCGTCCTCCCCGTTCGTCATATCTCATTACGTTATCAATGTAGGTGATAGCGGGGTAAAAGTTGTCAAGAATTTGTTAAGAATTTGTCATTTTTTTGTTATAGACGACTCTATTCCTGGGCCTGACGTCGGCTGAATATTGGAGAATTTTTAATGGCAGGCGATTTCGAGAAGGGCGGAAGGTCTATCGTCCGTTACGTATTTCTTCGGTGTCCGGAATGATGAAATGGCCGGACGGCCTGCTTCGCCAAATCCAACCCAGCCAAAAATTATTCCGCGGGCGCGTTCGACCTTAGAAGCTCGGTTCGTTAATTGCCTCGCATCTTTCAGTCGAACACAAAGTTCGTGACCATCGGCGCATGGTCGCTCAATTCCGGCGTGAGCCAGTCCGCACGCACGTAGCAGTCTTTCAGCCTCTCGCCCGTCTTCCTGTCACAGAACAAGTGGTCGAGCTGATGCGGTCGTTTTCCGCCGAAGAAGCTCTGTTCCTCGTTTTTGGCCCCATGGCACTCAAACCAGCCTCTATCCTCCGCACGAGTGAAAAACATCGTTGCAATTGGCCCCTGACCCCGTCGCCGTTGGTCGGATTGACAGTCGAACAACCGCGAGTTGTTCCAATCTCCTCCGATGATGAACCGCTTGCCTGCCGCATAACGGTCGAGCGCCCAAACTACGAAGTCGGCCATCCAAGGCTCTTCGGGTCCCCCAGATATCTTCCTCATTTCATCTTGGGTAGGTGGATTAGGAATTCGTAGCCAAGTGAAGTAGTCCTCCACTTTTTTTGCTACGGCATGAACGCTGGCAACGAGCGCCGTATCTCCATCGGGCAGGTCTATTTCGCCTATGACAACATATTCGTAAACAGCCGCAAGCCACGGGTCGCTAAATAAATCGTCACGCGTTCGAAGTTTGAGTGAAGGCGCGGCCGCAATCACGGAACCCCACGAAAGATTTTTGAGGCCGGCTACGCCGGGCATAGCATGGACCACCGTCCACTGCTGGCGCTGGTGAACCCAATCTGGGATGGCGTTTTCATCGACCTCTTGTAGAAGCGCGAGGTCGGCACCGAACGCAGCAACCTGATGCCACGACCGCTCTTGAATTTCGCAGCCCTTTCGCCCCGGCACCCGCGCGCCGTGGATGTTGAAATTGACTACGCGCATATTAACCTCCTGTCGCGTATCACGTCAGATATTACTGCCGACGAGCAAGGAAGTCGCTAAGAATAAGACCTTTGTCGGATTTCTGGACAGCCTCTAAGTGGAAATCTCGAACGATGGAGTCCGATATCACGGCAGTTCCTCCTGGTTACGTTCTCTATTCAATTTCCTCCATAAAATGTCATCATAATCTACGGCAGAACGATTGGCTTTCTTCGCTTCGGAATTAAGGCAATTCTGAAATTCGTCATAATGGCGCTTCTTGACCTGGCTCAAGGTGAACAGGCCTTTTCCGAAATGATAATCCCTCTTGAGTTCTAACATTATTTTAGTATCGACGGCACAGTGAAGATGCGGCTTTATCCTCGAAGCCACAGAAAATTCTGGTAAATGGCAATAACTGACGATGACTTTCATGGCAATATCAAAAATTTTGGCCGCTTGCCCGTAACTTGGGGGCGAACCTGAGGCGGTAGTGATATTATTGATTAGCCAATCGCAAAATTCTGAATGAAGCTTTTCGTAGTCCTCCTTATCAAGGAGGCCAAGAGTCTCCATCAGTTTTTGACGAATTTTTTCCGATGATTTTGGTTTGAATACTCTCGTCATACCCGTAAAGCTAATTGCCATGTCAATAATGTTCTTCGTTTTGGCGTCAAGCATCGTTCTCCCTCCTCTTGGCTGGGCCTAGATATCGAGGCTGCTCCCATCCTATTCGGACAGAAAAGGGAAGTCAATTTTATCGAAAATAGCCATCTACAAAGAGATTCAATCTTCCGCCATGACTTTCCCTCCCCCTCCGGAAAACGGGCCTATACAGCGATTGTAACGAGAAATTTAGGATAATCCTAGCTTCCGATTACCCGAGAAGTGGCCTCTGTCATTCCAGATAGGAAAAACGGAGAAATCGACTAAAAAATGCGTGCTATCTTTCGAAAACGCGATTCCGCAATAGCAAAATCTCCCCTGATAATGGCATTCATCTAGCCTATTTCTGCGTTGTTCTATCCAAAAGCACGCGCTTTATTGACTTTTTAAGGCTTTTCCCCCATAATAAAGGTGAACAATTGGGTGTACATAACCCATATGGAGGACTTTTATGGAACTCGATAAGAAGAAATATTTTGACGAGGACGAGCTTCGGCGCTTCTTTGTCGCCATCGAGAGCTGGAAGCCCAAGACCCCGCAAAAGAAACGGGATAGGAAAATCGACCTACTGTTATTCCGTCTCGTCCTGAATTACGGCCTCCGGACCACCGAGGCCGTGAAGCTCAAGCTCGAGGACATCAACGAACGAGAAAAACAGATTTTTGTCCGGCGTTTGAAAAGAAAAGGCAACCCAGGCCGCTGGTATGATTTGCCCGATGATGTGATGAAGACGTACCAAGATTGGAAGAAAACGCGAGACAAAATTCCTGGAGCCAGCAAGAACCCCTACCTATTCGTAAGCCAGATGAGTTTAAACGGACGGCGACGGAGGCAGCCCGAGCATCTTTCGCACGACCAGCTTTATCGCAGGTTCAAGAAGTATCTGGAGCTTGCGGGATTACCGCTGACGTTCCACCCCCATGCCCTGCGTCATTCGTGCGGGGTAATTCTTGCATCGAAGGGCTACAGCGCCTTCGACATCCAGCGCCGCCTCGGCCACGCTTCACTATCGTCGACTTTATGTTATGTTGATCTAAAGGGGAAAGAGGAACTCGAGCGGAACAAGGCCATGAGCGAGGCGCTGAGAATCTGAAATTGACAGAAAGCGGCGATATCCCAAACTGCGCTAGCTTCCTTGACTTAAAGCTTGGCCAGGTCCGCTTCCGAGAATTTCATCTTAGGGCGAGTGGAGGGGTCTTTTGAGACATTTCCTGGGAAGAAGTTTGGCAGCCAAAGACGTGCTCTATGCAAGAACTCGCGCCGCATAATTCCGGATAGGCTTCTCTACTTGGTTTTGCGCAAGATAGCTACTCCGTTAGCCAGAGAAGCGCCGCAGACTACGCCACTGAAAAAAAAGATTAGGAATTTCGCCACGGATAATTCACTTTGTGTGAAAAACACGATAGCAACACACAGAAAGACAAGACTTAGAACAAAAAAGCTGATGGAACGTTTTTTCATTTTTTAAATCCTTCGGCTCCTAAATTTCGAATAAATAATGTTCGTTTCATAGGGGAGGCTGGCGATGACCCGACCTTCCCCGCCTTATTTCAACGCCCCATGCTCCTTGAGCAGTTTGACAATATCCTCATGATTCTTAACAGTGGCAAGCATCAAAGGCGTCCAGCCAGCGGTGTCCTTAGCATTCACGTCCGCACCTTTGGCAATTAGCAACTCGGCCACGTCTTTCCAGCCATATAAAGCCGCCCATTGCAGCGGCGTAGAGCCATTATTAGCCTCGGCGTTCACGGGTGCGCCCTTAGCGATTAGTAGCTCAACTATGTCCTTCTGGCCGATTATTGCCGCCTCGTGCAGCGGAATATTTCCACTTTCGTCCTTGGCGTTCACGTCCGCGCCTTTGGAGATTAGCAGCTCAACTACGTCCTTCTGGCCATACGAAGCAGCCCAGTGCAAAGGTGTACTGCCATCTTCGTCCCTAGTGGTCACACCCGCGCCCTTGGCGATTAGAAGTTCGACTATGTCCTTCTGGCCCAGCGTAACGGCCAAGCGTAGCGGCGTATTTCTAACGTTCAAGTCCGCCGCGCCCTTGGC
>Ga0315279_10011001_pt1 | contig 10545 bp, 4 predicted proteins | sample YL17G06_20_MG_FD_203694 | JGI IMG/M metagenome (GOLD analysis project Ga0315279, IMG submission 203694) | Sediment microbial communities from Yellowstone Lake, YNP, Wyoming, USA - YL17G06_20 | ecosystem: Environmental > Aquatic > Freshwater > Lake > Sediment | place: USA: Wyoming | collected...
GAGACTCGTCCCTCCTGGTCAGAACATCAAGTATCTTCCTATCAAAAAAATCCAGATACATACCAAGAAAAAAGCTGAACCTATTAAAATCTATTTTCGTCTGAATTTTGCAACAGCCTAGCGCGCGAAGAAATCCTATAGCGCGCGGAGATTCTACAAATCGAAGACTCTACTCACTTTGTCCCTTTTCCTGCTGAACTCCTCGTCTCGTTTACACGAATCCAGAATCTCGCTCTCCGATGGAGTTCCAACTAGTAGTTCGGTTTTTTTCTCGAATTCGTGCAGAACTAAAGATAGTTTTTCTCGGGAGTTGATGTGATCTTCAAAAATCGCTTTCTTGAAGCAGTGTACAACTGATTTCCTGACTCTAGTCATGAATGCATCTTTGTTGTGTTCATCAATCTTGCCCAAAGCCTCCTTGACCACGTCGGCAAAGACGGTGAAGCCTGATTCTTCATCCGCTCCTCTGCGCATGCTCAAACGGAATGTTGAGTGAATCTTGTCGCACCAGGTGACCAAGTCTTCTGGTTTAATTTCCAAAGCTTTTGTAAAGTATATGATGGCCTTTTCTTCGTTATTTGTCCCGCCTAGGCCTTGGAGAGCCTTTCCTTTGATTCGGAGTGCAAGTGCGTTTTTGTCGTCTATTTCCAATGCCTTATCTACGCATTCCAAAGCTTCACCATATCTCTCTAATATGCACAAATGTTGGGCTTTGTTTATGTAGGGAACAATGTTTGTCGGTTGCGCCCTTAGAATCTTATTATCGAAGACTCTGCTCACCTTGTCGCTCTTTTCGCTGAACTCCCTGTCTCGTAAACACGAATCCAGAATTTCGCTTGGAGCTGGGGTTTCAACTGGTCGTCCGGGACTTTTCTCGAATTCGTGCAGAACTAAAGATAGTTTTTCTCGGGAGTTGATGTGATCTTCAAAAATCGCTTTCTTGAAGCAGTGAATCACTGTTTTTCTAGCTCTTGTCATGAATATGCCTTTGTCGTGCTCATCAATTGTGCCAACCGCCTTCTTGACTAACTCGTTAAAAGCTATGAAATCTGATTCCTCAACCGTTCTTTTCTGCATTATCAAGCGTAATGTTGCGTGGATCAAGTCGTACCACGTGACCCAGTTTTTTGGTTCAAGTTCCAAGGCCTTCACATAGCACCTGGTGGCCTCTTCTTCATTCGCCTTTCCGCCAAGCGTGTGAAGAGCCTCTGCCTTGTTGTACCAAGCAGGAGCATCATTTGGATCAGATCTCAAACAAAGATCAAACCATACTATTGATGCCATAATCTCATCATGCTTAGCAGTTTTATCGTTTTCTCGTTTGCCAGACTTAAGCAAGATAAGACCCTTGTGGCGCACTGCACGCGCGTTTTTGTCGTCTATTTCCAATGCTTTATCTACGCATTCCAAAGCTTCACCATATCTTTCTAATATACGCAGATTTTGGGCTTTGTTTATGTAGGCAACAATGTTTGCCGGCTGCATCCTCAGAATCTTATTATTGTATTCAACCGACTTTTCATAGTTTTTCAATTTGTGGAAAGCAAATTCCCTCTGATACAAGGTCTCAATCTGTTCCAAGTCTATTGTAAGATGAAGAAGGGTAACTAAAGAGGTTTTCAGCAGAGAGTCCACCGATAACAACGTCAGCATCTTTTTCTGCTGTAACCACTGAGTCCAATTTCTTGACCAATTAACGTTTTCGTCCAAGGTTTCTCGTAGAACCACTAGTTGAGCTTCTTTAGAGATTGCCAGTGCTCGATTGTATGTTTCCATAACATCTGTCATGATATCTATTTTCGCATTCACGTCCGTTGTAAAAGACGTCAGGTCTTTGAGACCCTGAGCTATGTTTATGAGTAAACTGACGGCTTCCTCTGGCTCGTGTTTGCTATATTCTGTGAGCATACAAGATGCTTTCATATAACTTCCGCGGGCCAAAACGAGTTCCTTCTTGCTTTCGTGTACTTTTCCGATGCCGATCTCCGATAGGCAGCTGTATCTTTTTTGTGCTCTCCCTGCCTCAAGACTTATGCTCTTCGTAAAAGCTTTGAGGGCGAGATCAGCTTTTCCTCCATGCAAGTATTCACATGCTAGATTGTACAAAGAACTAGCATTGTCTTCGCAAAACCATATGGAAAGTTCAAGAGATCTTATAGCCAGTTCTCTGGGAATTGTTGAGAGAAAATCAGTCGTGATTATCCAGCCTATTTCACTCCATCTCGAGGACAAGCTATGCCTTTGGATTTCTTCATTCCTTATATCTCGCTTTTTCATTAAATGGTTGCAGAAATCGCTTGTCCATATAATAGCAGAGAAGCATTTTTGTATCAAAATCCACAATATTCGTTTCTGATCAACAGATTCGGCGCACTCCTGGTGGTATTTAGATGTGAATTGCGTCTTATCGATTCCATAGAAAGCAATGTCCTTCAGTTCTCTTATGGCTTGCTGGGCAAGCTCATTGTGTGGATCGTCCGAAAGGGCGTGGCATAATGCGCTTAGTTTGAGATCTTCGAGGTCTCCTCCAACCGCCTGCGGTTCAACATCATCCAACATTAACGCGATGTTATACCACTGATTTGAAAGCTGCTTTTTTTCCGATCCTTTGATAGCGAGTTCGCCCAGATCTAGAATGGATTCCAATAATGGTGCAATGAAACCTTGAAGCACTAGTTGCTTGGTATACCTCGCAAGCCAGAGCCTGTCGTTATTCGTAACTTCTTTTGTCTCAGATATTTTTTCCAGGTCTATCTGCATCTTTTTGTCTCTTATCGCTTCGTCTAGTCTACCAATGTGAAATTCTGCACGGGCTCTTTTTCCCATTATCCAAGCTATTTCAGTTTGATATTGTCTTTTGTTGTCATCCACGTAAGACGGAAACGAAAACCTTTCGTTCATTTCGATTGCCTTCTTATAGGCTAATCCAGCGCGATCAAAACTCTCTATTGCCTTTCCGAATTCTGCTTTTCTCATCAACATGTCCCCTTTCTGCATCAAGACTCTGGCCAAGTCGCTCCAGTTGCGATGCTCTCCTGCGTAGCATTCAATGGCTTTGATTGCGGCCATTTCGCTCAGCTCAAGAAATTCAATCTGAACATCTTCACGTGCTTTTTCCTTCATGGAATCAAGTTTCTTGATGAGGCTTCCATAGCCCCTTGAAGTGTTTTCGGCGTTTTTTGATTCTACATAGCATTTTATAGCCTCACTATCTTGGTTTTTCTTTTCATAGAACTGACCCAAAGCCCAGCGACTCCAGGAATCCTCAGGATCCACGCTCGCCAGTTCATAAAATCTGATTGCCAGATCACAGTCTTCGATTGGTATTGCATCAACCGCCCTTCTCAGCACTAGTGAGACAGTTTTTTCGAGATAATTCCAATCCTTGGTTCTCTGAACATCCTTTCGAATATTGTTGACGAAGAAGTCAATGGCAGATTTCAATGCATGAATTCTCGACTCGATTTTTAGGCTTCCGACACCCCACAGTTTTGCGATATCTGCAAAGATGTACCAAGTTTCATAGTTATCAGAAGGCAGTTTGCGTTTCGCCAAGTCTTCCTGAAGTCTACGGAAATATGTCACAGTGATTAAGGATTCAAAGTGATCGCCGACATCAGAAAATGCCTTGATCACTTCATCAAGATTCGGGATATCATGTGAGCTCAATAGACCATCTTCTATTGCTTCTCTCACTTGGTTCTTCAATGAATACTGAGCGACAGCACCTAGTTCCACTTCAAAAAAAGATTGCTCAGCGTGGAAGGTTAGCAGATTTCCCATTTTAAGCAGAATTTCTTCTTTGTCTATTGACGTATCTCCATCGAGATCATCCACACCCCATTCCGTGAGCGATTCTACAAATTGCTTTGTCACAGGGTATTGCTGCTTGGTTAGGAACGTAAGCAACAAGGGGAGGGCTTTGTCGCCTTGGACAAAGTAATCTCTGCTAATTGTATTCCAGACAAGTCCAGTCATGCCTCTTGGATATCGCTCAACTGTCTTTCTCGAAAATTCATGAGTGCTAACTGAGATGTCATCAACAAGGAAGACTATGTAGCCAACCAATCCGTCACTTTTTTCTCTAACCAGTTTGACGCACTCATTGAACTCCGGATGATCAAATGCTATTGGAACCCTGATTTCATCTTTGTAGAGATCGCACATAAGATACTTAATCAGCAGCTTCTTTACGTTCTCAAATCGCCCGTCGGGCCTGAGTCCTTCTTCATCTAAGTCGAGAGGACTCCATCTGTCCAATCCATCCCTTTCTTTGTCACTAAGAATCTTTCTTAGGGTGCGTTTCTGATCGTCTCTGACACTCGCAATTAGCTTATATTTGTGGCCGGATATCCACTCAAATAGCCTGTGGCATTTGCTTGCATAGTTTTCGTCAGTCTCTCCAGTTCTTTTTAGCCCATCTGCTACAAATAGAATCTGTCTGGAATCATAGTCTCTGAAACTTGTGAGCTTAGTCTCAACGTCATACAGCACAGTCTCCAATTCTTTTGGAGTTAAATATGGATTGATGAAAACGAATATTCTCCAAGGGCCTATCGTTCCTTGGAGACATTCATCAACGAAATGGAGCAGGAGAGTGCTTTTACCCACGCGTTGAGGACCTGTAATCAGTAACAGACTGTGCTCAGTCAATTTGCCCAGAGGACTCTTCAATGATTCTGCATCGAGACTTATGACACCACTTCTTGTTTTCAACTCCCATTCTTTCTCTGCCAAGGGACTTTCTAGGAATCCGTCGATGTTTGTTAGTTCACAGAGCTTGGGACGAGAAGCCACTATGAAGAAGTTATTAGCGGCATATCCCCCATCCTTTCCCGGACCAATATCCCGACCTTCCCCCCACGATTTCACCCTCATCCCTTCACACTCCTGCGGCTAATAGGTCTCAGCCAGAGCAGAATGAGGAAGCACATATACATGAAAAGATAGAAAAGTACTAGGACTGTGGGCAAGAGGAAAAACGTGAAAAAAGTGTAAACTACTACAAGTAGGACGGCTAGAATGAAACCTAAGAGCAGACTTACACCCAGTTTGAGTCCAAGGAGTCCCCGCTGATAGAATTTCTCTACATCTCTCACATCTTCTTGCATTATTTGTCCACTTCTTAGGGTTGCTTTAGCGTGCATCTCGAGTGCGTCGTGTGAGTACAAGAAAGAGAAAGTGAAAGCAAAAATGGAGAAAACGATAAGTAAAATCGTGAGCGAAATCATGATATCATGCAAAATCGTGATAATTCGTACGGAAATCCATAGCGTGGGACCGCCTTCGAAAAGAGGAAAAGGGATCATACTTTCCCCGTTCTTCAAGATCTCTCTGGGATAGAAAGTGAAAACAAAGACTAGTAATCCTGCTTCTATACTTATCATCGTGAGAGCCATGGTTAGGTTTGTTGATGCCAGCTTCGCGATTCTGGAGATTCGCCTTTCCTGATGATCCATTGCTTATACTCTGCCTTCTGCATTCCCTTTGTTCTTGTTCGGGGATACTTCTGTTCACTATTTGGGATCGGTTCTTCTGGGTCTTCTTCACTTTTTTTCTCCATCCGACCAATCAAATAGGTGATATTGATTGGTCAAATGAGACTTAGCTACAAAGCAAATATCAACACCCATAGAATAAAACTTTCCCTCTTCTCTTGCGTGCTTCATTCACCCCATGTGAAGGGCATGCAGTTGATGGTAAGGCTTGCCAAAAACCCGCTACGGCAAAATCAACGTACTTGAAGAAAATAATTCGTGCTTGGGACTAATCCCAGAAGAAATACTCGCCAGAGACGCACTATCGAGCCCCAATCGCACAACAATCTGCGGCAGCCAACTCAAACGACCAGCTAACGCAGCTAACCACTGCCCTGCGACAGCAGATGCTTAAGGAAATCCGCGAAGATCAACCTGAAAAAAGTATAAAGCCTTGCTTAAGCAGTGGTATCCCGGGAGTTACCGTTCCCAGACTGTAATTTATACCGAAATCCCTTTTTTTGTTTTGATTGTAGGGTCGCTGGGATTTGAACCCAGCCCCAAGTGGAGATGTCTCTCACACAATCCCCTCTTTTTTCTGGCACCCGTTCGAAGATGGGATATAGAAGATCTTTCCACAAATCCTATTTGTTGATTCAACCCATCTAGGATAGGGATGTGATTTGTTGAAAAGACAAGTTACTGAAGCGGTATTGTTACTTCTGCTAGCTAGTACTCTGGCATTATCATTCAATATTCAACCAGTTGGGGCAATTGGAACCATTTATATCAGAGCAGATGGAAGCATTGATCCAACAGACGCGCCGATTTCAACGATTGACAACATCACATACACTTTGACTGACAACATATGCAATTTAGGGTTCAGCGGCGCAATGGTCGAGATTCAGAGAGATAGTGTGGTGATTGATGGAGCAAATTACGCTCTTCAAGGACATGAGGATTGGTACTGTCAGGGGATCTTTCTCTCGGGAAGGACCAACGTGACTATCAGGGACCTTGAGATCCGTTTTTTCAACGAAGGTGTTTGGCTCTCCTCATGTTCCAATATCACTATTTGCAACAACAAAATGAAGAACATTAGCAATTTTGCCATCGATTTTGATTCCTTGTGCTCGCACAACAGCGTCAAAGAGAATGACATAGCAAATGCCTATGGCATACGATTCGGTTCGGCCTGCAGTTATAACAGTGTTCTTGGAAACAGTATTGACAGCAGTGGGGGCTATGGTATCGAAATCGACTACTCCTCGAACAACAACATATGTGAAAACAACGTAACGAACTGTAATGACGGTATATGGCTTTACGCATCTTCGAACAATAGCATTCATAATAACAACATAATATCGAACAATTTTATCGGGGTTCGGTTCTATTCATCGTGTAGCCACAACAGCGTCTTTGAGAATACCATAGCAAACAACATCGGTGATGGCATTAGACTCTATTTGTCTTCAAACTACAACGATATCTTTGGAAACAGAATAGAAAGCAACGGGTGGGATGGCATTTTTCTCGAAGAGTCTTGTGACTATAACACACTTGCTAGCAATAAAATAGCAGGCAACAGCATAAGTGGCATCTTTCTCTACTCATCTTCAAGAAGTGTCATAAGTTGGAACAATGTAACGAACAATGATTATGGCATCATACTAGGCTCATCTTCAGACGATAACACGATCGTAGGAAACAACATAACAGACAACAGCAAAGGTGCCCGTCTCGGTTCATCTTCGAACAACACGTTCTGTCACAATCTCTTCACGAACAATACGCAACAGGTAGATATTGATCCTTCCTGGTATTCGAATTCTTGGGACAATGGCTATCCTTCTGGGGGAAATTGTTGGAGTGATTATGCTGGACCTGATGAGTTCAAAGGATTATATCAAAATGAAACTGGTAGCGATGGCATAGGAGACACGCCTTATCCCATCAACGTAAACAATACCGATCACTATCCGATTCTTCATCCTTGGAGTGATTTTCGTGTTCACAACTTGAACACAGGTTTAGGTTATTCAACGATTCAAGCAGCAATAAGCGCTCCCGAAACTTTAGCAGATCACATTATATTCGCCGAGAAAGGAATATACCCTGAGTTCGTCACTGTAGACAAGAACAATCTGACATTGGTCGGAGAAAGCGAAAGAGATACGATTATTGAAAACAATGGAATAAGGATAACTTCGAGCAATGTTGCCGTAACAAGCTTTACGATTCGGAACACGCTTGATACTGCTCTCTTCTTGGATGGATCCAATAACAGCATAATCAGCGGAAACATCATAGCAAACAATGATGGAGGTGGTATCTGCTTTGCGCATGCATCAAGTAACAACACCATTATTGGAAACAATGTAATACACAATCGATGGGACGGTGGGGTTGGCATTTCGCTTCTAGGTTCTTCTGGTTCCGGAAATGTCATAATCGAAAACAACATTACAGACAATGATTGTGGTATTAGTGTGTCGTGTTCCGGAAACGTGATCAGTAGAAACAACGTATCAGCAAACAGCGCTTATGGCGTTGGCTTATGGGCAGGCTCAAACAATACTGTAACTCAAAATAGGATAGAAAGCAGCGAAGTCAGTTATGGCATTGGCTTGTCAACTTCATCGAACACCATAAGCAAGAACAATATAAGCATGAATGTATTCTGTTTTGGCATATGGTGTTTTTCTGGTTCGTGCAACAACATAATCACCGGGAATGCTGTTGGCAACTGTCAGAGCGGCATCAAACTGGACAGTTCCAGCAACAACAGCGTCTACGAAAACACCTTGAGTAACAATGATAAGGGGATTGAACTTCGCGAGTATGAAACAGTTCCGACAACCAATAACACTATCTATCACAATAATCTTATAGATAATAATCTGCAGGCATTCTGCCAATACTCTGAAGATCATCCCAACTTCTGGGACAATGGCTATCCATCAGGTGGAAACTATTGGAGTGATTATGCTGGAGCAGATTACTACAGTGGCAATTGTCAGAACGAACCCTACAGTGATGGAATCGGAGACACTCCATATGTGATTGAGACAAACAGTACAGACAATTATCCTTTGGTTGCGCCTTGGCCTTCCTATGATATTGCGGTTCTGAACCTGACAACTTCTAAAACAGGCTGCAAACCAATGCCAACGATAGGAGAAAACTGCACCGCCTCTGTAGATGCTACAATTGGGAATCTAGGCAGCTATGATGAGAACTTCACTGTAGTGTTCTATGTTGGAGCCGCCGAGATTGCAAGAGAAAATGTGAGTCTAGCAAGTCGAGAGCATATTGTTATCAGTTTTGATTTGAACACCACTGGCTGGACTAAAGGAAACTATACTGTTAGGCTCTACATAGAACCAGTCTCAGGCGAAGCAAACACCACAAACAATCTGCTTGAAGACTCTTTCTTAGTCACAATGCTCGGGGACGTCAATGGAGACGGCAAAGTAGATGTGAAAGATGTCTATGCAACAGCTCTAGCTTATGGCACGTCTGTTGACGGACCAAATCCTGAAGGACGGAAGTACAATCCGAATTGCGACATAAACAATGATCTAAGAGTCGACGTGAAAGACTATTACATTGTATGCAAGAACTATGGGAGAGTCGATCCCTAACCTTCTCGTGGCGCACATTTCAATGATAGTTTGGATGCAAGGTCAAGGTTTAAACTCTTATATCTTTCAGCTTTTCCTACTGTGTAAGGAGTGACCCGACTACCATGCCTAGAAGTGTTGCCCCTTGGGAAATTGAGCACAAGCTACTCGTTAAGGCTGAGGATAAGACGAACCCAAAGTATGGACATAAGCCAGAGGAAAGACCGGCTGAAGAGTACATGCGGTACGGTGTTATCAACTTGGACAAGCCGGCTGGTCCTACGAGTCATGAAGTAGCTGCATGGGTTAAGCGTATCCTCAAGCTTCCTTCAGTTGGACATGGCGGAACACTGGATCCCAACGTCACCGGCGTCTTACCCGTAACCTTAGAAGAGGGAACCAAAGTTGTTCAGGCTCTGCTTCACAGCGGCAAGGAATACGTCTGTGTTATGAAACTCCACGGAGACATGCATGAGGAGCAGGTCAAGAAAGTCCTGAAAGAGTTTGAAGATATCATATATCAACGTCCGCCACTGAGAGCTTCAGTCAAGCGACAACTGCGAACCAGACGAGTCTACTACTTGGATTTCTTAGAAATGGACAGACGCAACGTGCTTTTCAAAGTAGGCTGTGAAGGCGGAACCTACATTCGCAAGCTGTGCTTCGACGTTGGCGAGGTTCTGGGCTGCGGTGCACACATGCAAGAGCTACGCAGGACGAGGGCCGGTCCCTTCGTTGAAGGCGCTGGGAGCTATGTGACTTTGCATGATGTGGCTTACGGATTCATGCAGTGGCAAGAGAGGAAGGACGAGACGATTCTGAGAGGCTTTGTTCAGCCGATGGAGCGTGCTTTGGCTTTGATTCCGAAAGTCTGCGTTAGGGATTCAGCGGTTGACGCGGTTTGTCATGGGGCCAGCCTCACGGCGCCAGGCGTCTTGTCTGTAGAAACGGGTATAAGTAAAGGTTCATTGGTTGCTGTTTTGACGTTGAAAGGTGAAGCCGTGGCTTTATGCAGTGCTTCAGCCTCGACAGACGAGATCATGCGGATGGAGCACGGAGTCGTTGCTGAGGTTGAGCGGGTGCTCATGCCCAGGGGCACGTATCCGAAGTGCTGGAAGAGCGGCGGAAAAAGCAATGACTAAGAAAGACCTGAGCACAGACCACTATTTTTCGGAACACCCAAAATCGAAGCCTAGGCTTGGTCTGATTTGCACGCATTTACGAGGGCAACCCTTTGAATTTTTGACTGCTTCGGGCGTGTTTTCCATGAAACGCGTTGATCTGGGCACAGAACTGCTGATCGAAAGTATGGTTCTGCCGAAAGAAGGAAACGTGCTGGACATCGGCTGCGGCTACGGAATCATCGGAATCGCCGCCGCAACTTTCAACCCGCGTTTAGAAGTGACGATGACTGACGTGAACGCACGCGCGGTATGGCT
>Ga0315279_10011002_pt1 | contig 10545 bp, 6 predicted proteins | sample YL17G06_20_MG_FD_203694 | JGI IMG/M metagenome (GOLD analysis project Ga0315279, IMG submission 203694) | Sediment microbial communities from Yellowstone Lake, YNP, Wyoming, USA - YL17G06_20 | ecosystem: Environmental > Aquatic > Freshwater > Lake > Sediment | place: USA: Wyoming | collected...
CCGGGTGGCCAGGTCGACCACAAACAGAACCAGGTATCGTGTCAGGCCACGTGCCGTCCAGACTTCCACCGTCAGGAAGTCCGCCGCGGCCATGGCGCCCCAGTGTGCCTGCAGGAAGGTCTTCCAGGGGATGTGTTTACGCCGTCGATTGGCCGGTTCAATGCCGTGGTCTTTAAGCATCCGCCGCACCGTCGACCGGCTGACCACGTGGCCCAGATTCCGCAACGCCCCTTCGATTCGCGTGTAATCCCACCCGACGTTCTCCCGTGCCATCCGAACCGCCAGACGGGCGATCCTGCGTTTCGTCTTCGGACGCCCGGGGCCACGCTTCTGACCACCGTCATACTTCCTGGCCACCAGTCGCCGATGCCAGGCCAGGATCGTCTCCGGACTGAAGATGGCGCCCACCTCCGCCAGGGCCTTGCGGCCCAATATCTTACCCTTGACCGCCAACCGTCGTCGCTGGTCGTCATTGAGCAGAATGCGCTTGGAGCCCAGCTTCTCCCGGAGAACCCGATTTTCCTCCTGCAGATACTCGATCACCGCCAACTGCTGCCGGTTCACCCAGCCCGCCAGCATCGCCAGGAAGAAGTGCCAAGGTGTTATCATGCACAGATTCTAGCCGGCGACCGTGCCAGAAACACCTATAAAACGCCTAGAAATGGGGGCTTCGGGGGCCCGGGAACCCTCATTTTGCAGGTGTTTTGACGCGGATGAGCTTTGACACAATACGGCTGAATCTCAAACTGTTTCTGAGTCTGGAGGAGGCGAAGTACGTTGCGGAACGGTGGAGACTGGATTACAATCATCACCGACCGCCCAGCTCACTGAACGGGATGACGCCGGCGGCGTTCGCGGCGTCGTGCCCGTCGGCGGCCGATGGGCACGGGCGTGTTCCTCGGGGCTCGGCTGCGCCTCGCCCCTCGGCACACACCCGGAACGCAACGGAAGCTCTCACTCGCCCTGGTACATAAAACGGGGGAGGGTCAGTTCGAACACGAGATGGGTGGTCTCTGCCGGCCCGCCCTCAAAGGAGCATCCGGTGGAAAAGATGAAGGCCCTGGTCAAGAGCAAGGCCGAACCCGGCCTTTGGCTTGCGGACGTACCGGTCCCCGCGGTGGGTATCAACGATGTGCTCATCCGGATCCACAAGACCGCCATCTGCGGGACCGACGTCCACATCTACAACTGGGACGAGTGGGCCCGCAAGACGATTCCGGTCCCCATGACCATCGGCCACGAGTTCGTCGGCGCGGTCGAACGCGTGGGCGAGAACGTCACCGACTTCAAGCCCGGCGACCTCGTCAGCGGCGAGGGACACCTCGTGTGCGGCCGCTGCCGCAACTGCCTCGCCGGTCGGAGGCATCTCTGCCCCAAGACGAGCGGCGTCGGCGTCAACCGCAACGGCGCGTTCGCCGAGTATCTCTGCATCCCGGTCACCAACGTCTGGTACTGCGACCCGACGATCCCCACGGACGTGCTTGCCTGCTTTGACCCGCTGGGCAACGCCACACACACGGCCCTTTCGTTCGACGTGCTGGGAGAAGACGTGCTCATCACCGGCGCGGGGCCGATCGGCATCATGGCCGCCGCCATCGCGCGGCACGCGGGCGCCCGGTACGTCGTCGTGACCGACAGGAACCCCTACCGGCTGGAACTGGCGAAAAAGATGGGAGCGACGGTCGTGGTGAACATGGCCGAGAACGGCAACCTTCAGCAGGTCCAGAAGACGCTCGGCATGAAGGAGGGGTTTGACGTGGGGATGGAGATGTCCGGCAGCGCGGCGGCGCTGCGCGACATACTCGCCAACCTGTGCCACGGCGGCAAGGTCGCCCTGCTCGGCGTGCCGGAGCCGCACACCGAGATCGACTGGAACCTCGTCGTCTTCAACAGCCTGACGATCAAGGGCATCTACGGCCGCGAGATGTACGAGACCTGGTACAAAATGACCGTCATGCTTCAGAGCGGCCTTGACATCACACCGATCATTACGCACCGCTTCCACTACACCGAATTCCAGAAGGGCTTCGAGATCATGAAGTCCGGCCGGTCGGGCAAGGTTATCCTGAACTGGAGTTGAACCTGGCTGTGAGGCGCCCGCCTATCGACGTCATGAGAACGTTCGCGAAGATCGTCGCCTGCCTGGTCGCGGCCGGCGCGCTGGTGGCGCCCGCGCTGCCTGCGGCGGACGCCCCGAGCGCCGAACTGCGCGTGCCGGCCTTCACGGCCTACCTCGAACCCAACCCCGACGGCGCGCGGGTGTCCGCGAACCTGGGCATCACCGGCTGGAGCGATCCCGCCCTGAACGTGCTATGGTTCGGCGACATTCGGACTGCCGGCACGCTCGAGGCCTCGGTGGCCCTGCGGCTGCCAGAGAAGGCCGTTTCGCGGCTGCGCCTGACGGTGGCCGGGCAGTCGCGCGAGGCCGAGGCCACCGGCGCGGGCGCGACGCCGGTGATCGTGAAGTTCGGCTGCTTCAACATCGCCGCACCGGGCTATCAGCGGTTCACGCTGACCTCGCTCAAACAGGCCGGCCAGCCCTTCGGCGACCTAGACGTTCTGGTTCTCAGCGGCCCGGCGACAAAAGAGGCCCACTTCAATCTCAAGTCGCGCCGCAATGCCGCCTCGGTCCATCTTTTCTATCCCGTGCCGAAAGGCGCCGACGTGGCGGCGTTCTACGGCGAGGTCACCGCCCTCGAGGATCCGGTGCATACCTTCTACATGGCGTGCGGATGGCATCGCGGCTACTTCGGCATGCAGGTCAACGGCCCCACGGAGCGGCGCCTCATCTTCAGCGTGTGGGATAGCGGCAACGAGGGGATCGACCGGGCCAAGGTGGCGCCGGAAGACCGCGTGACGCTCGTGGCAAAGGGCGAAGACGTTTACTCGGGCGACTTCGGCCACGAGGGCACCGGCGGCCACAGTCACCTGAAGTACCTGTGGAAGACGGGCGAGGTGCAGCGGCTCATCGTCACCTCCCAGCCCACCGACGCCACGCACACGGTCTACTCCGGCTTCTACTTCCATCCCGAGAAGAAGCAGTGGATGCTGATTTCGAGCTGGAAGACGCCGAAGGAGGGCGGCTGGCTCCGCGGCCTCCACAGATTCAGCGAGAACTTCGGCGGTGCCAACGGCCACCTCCGCCGCAAGGCGCTTTACGGCAACCAGTATATACGTACCCCCAAGGGCGAGTGGATCGAGCTGACCACGGCCGGCTTCAGCCACGACGGCACCGGCAAAGCCGACCGCCTTGACCGCTTCATGGGCGTCGAGAACGGCCAGTTCTTCCTGTCGCACGGCGGCTTCGTGCCCGGCTTCACGAAATACGGCGAGCAGTTCACCCGCCCATCGACGGGCAAGCCGCCTTCGGATATCATGCTGCCCGAGATTCCAGCGAGGTGAACCATGTTTGGCTCCGTCAGAGAGCACCTTCAGACGCAACTGGCTGAGACCCGCGCCGCGGGCCTCTACAAGGAGGAGCGGGCGATCACCAGCCCGCAGGGCGCCCACATCGCCGTCGGCGGGCGCAAGGTCCTCAACCTGTGCGCGAACAACTACCTCGGTTTGGCGTCCCACCCTGAGGTGGCGCAGGCGGCCAGGGACGCCCTGGACCGCTGGGGCTACGGCCTGTCTTCGGTCCGGTTCATCTGCGGCACGCAAACGATCCATAAGGACCTCGAGAAGGCAATCAGCGACTTCTTAGGCACCGAAGACACCCTTCTCTACAGTTCCTGCTTCGACGCCAACGGCGGCCTGTTCGAGACTCTGCTGGGCGCTGAAGACGCGGTCCTCAGCGACGAACTCAATCACGCCAGCATCATTGACGGCATTCGCCTCTCGAAGGCCCAGCGGTTTCGGTTCAAGCACGGCGACCTGGCCGACCTGGAGACCCAACTGAAGGCGGCCGCCGGAGCGCGGTTCCGCCTGATCACCACCGACGGCGTCTTCTCGATGGACGGCGACATCGCCGACCTCGAAGGCCTCTGCCGCCTGGCAGAGGCATACGACGCCCTCGTGATGGTCGACGACTCGCACGCCGTCGGTTTCCTCGGCCGCACCGGCCGCGGCACGCATGAGCACCGGGGCGTCATGGGCCGCGTGGACCTCATCACGGGCACGCTGGGCAAAGCCCTCGGCGGCGCCAGCGGCGGCTACACCAGCGGCCGCAAGGAAATCATCGAATGGCTCCGGCAACGGTCGCGCCCCTACCTTTTCTCCAACACGCTTGCACCGATGATCGCAGCGGCGTCCGTCAAGGCGCTCGAGATTCTGTCTCGGTCCACCGACCTGCGCGACCGGCTGATCGAGAACACGCGGTATTTCCGAGCGGCGATGACGGCGCGGGGCTTCAGTATCCGCCCCGGCGAACATCCGATTGTGCCCATCATGCTCGGCGACGCGGTCCTGGCCCAGAAGGCGGCCGCGCGGCTGCTGGAGAAGGGCGTCTACGCGGTCGGGTTTTTCTACCCCGTTGTGCCGCAGGGGGCGGCGCGCATTCGGGTCCAGATCTCCGCGGCTCACACAATGGAAGACCTCGACTTCGGCATAGAGGCTTTCAGCGAGGTGAAACAGGAACTCGGGTTTTAGCCTTCGCCGCCTTGCCGCAGCAGGCAGGGATTCAGGAAACGCGGGCCAGACAATGAGCGAACTCCGGAAGACGGTTCTCCACGGCAGGCACGTGGCCCTCGGCGCCAAGATGGTCGAGTTCGCCGGCTGGGAGATGCCGATTCAGTACCCCACCGGCATCGTGACGGAGCACCTGAAGACCCGCCGCTTCGCCGGCCTGTTCGACGTCTCGCACATGGGCCGTTTCGTATTTCGCGGTTCGGGGGCGCTCGCGTTCCTCCAGCACGCGCTTACGAACAATGCCGCGGCGCTTGAAGTGGAGCAAGCCCAGTACACGATCATTCCCAATGACAAGGGCGGCGCGATCGACGACGCGTACCTGTACCGCTTCGTCGATGGCGAGTACCTGCTCGTGGTCAACGCAGGCAACCGGAAGAAGGACTGGGACCACTTCCAAGCCATGCGGGCCGCCTTGGGGCAGGTCGAGATCCGGGATGAGTCCGAGATAATGGCCATGATCTCGCTCCAGGGCCCGCTCTCGAAGTCGATCCTGTCGAACGTTCTGGAATCGGGCACGCTGCCCGAACCGAAGCGAAACGCCCTGGGCATCGTAGAGATCGCCGGCTCCCGCGTCCTGCTCGCCCGCACGGGCTACACGGGCGAACCGCTCTGCTTTGAACTGTTCGTCGATTGCGAGGCCGCGGGGCCGCTGTGGGACCTTTTGGTCGCCCAGGGCGCCGCGCCCGTGGGACTCGGGGCGCGCGACACGCTACGCCTGGAGGCGGGCCTGCCGCTGTACGGCCACGAGTTGGGCGTTGACCCGGAGGGCCGGGAGATTCCGATCTTCGCCTGCCCGCTGGCCAAGACGGCCGTGAGTTTCTCGCCCCTCAAGGAAGATTTCGTCGGCCGGGCGGCGCTCCTGCGTCAGAACGAAGAGTTCAAGGAGTTCCTGTTGCAGGACGACGCCCCGCGCTCCGTCCTGCCGCGCGTGATCCGGCCCTTTGCGATGGTCGAGAGGAGCATCGCGCGGGCGGGGGCGAAGGTCCTCTCCGCCGACGGTCGCCGCGGCGACTACGTGACCAGCGGCACGATGGTTCCGTACTGGAAGACGGCGGGTGAGAAACTGGCGACGCGCTTCACCGACGAGGTGGGCATGCGGGCGATCGGCCTGGCCCTGGTCGACAGCCGCCTCCGCGTGGGGCAGCCGATTCGCGTCGAGGTTCGCGGCTGCACGGCAGAGGCCGTTCTCGTCCCGTTCCACCTGCGGAGCGAGGCCCCGCCCTACGCCCGGCCGGTCCTTCATGATTCGCTCGAGGCCAAGAGGCCGGCGGCGCCCGCGGCGCCCACGCTCGACAAGGTCCAGAGGCTGCTGGACATGGCCGCCGAGAACACCGTCTGGCGGCAGCGGGAATGCCTCAACCTGATTCCGTCCGAGATGACCACGTCGCCGCTCGTGCGCCTGCTGTCGGTCATGGACCCGGCCTTCCGTTACGCCGAACACAAGCAGGTCCGCGCCTTCTACAACGCCGAGATCTTCTACTACCAGGGCACGGATTTCATCGAAGAAGTCGAGCGGATGCTGGAGGACGAGTTGCGAACGTACCTGGGCTGCACCCAGGTCGAGACCCGCGTAATCAGCGGCCAGATGGCCAACACAGCCGTCTTCAGCGCCTTGGTGGACTGCGCCAGCCAGATAGACCGCACCGCGGAACCCCGGCGCCTGCGGCAGGTGCTCAACCACCCGATCCTCCACGGCGGGCACTTGTCGGCCCAGCCCATGGGGGCGCTGCGCGATTACATCGCCCGCGACCCCAAAACCGAACGCCCGGCCGTGGTGCACTTCCCCACGATGTCAAGCAACCCCTATCGCACCGACGTGGCCGCGTGCGGCGAACTGCTCGAACGGACCAGGCCGGCGTTGATCATCTTCGGCAAGAGCATGGTGCTGCATCCGGAACCGGTGCGGGAGATTCGCGCCCTGGTGGACCGCCTGGGCCTGCGCGCCGTCCTCATGTACGACATGGCCCATGTGCTGGGCCTCGTGGGGCCGCATTTCCAGGAACCGTTCAGGGACGGCGCCGACGTGGTGACCGGCTCGACGCACAAGACGTTCTTCGGCACGCAGCGCGGCGTCGTCGCCATGAACAGCCGGCCGGAAGATGCCCGCTGGCCCCTGTGGGAAGCGGTTCGCCGCCGGACCTTCCCTGGCTCGGTCAGCAACCATCATCTGGGGACGCTGCTGGGCCTGCTGATGGCCGCCCACGAGATGAACCACTTCCGCGACGCGTATCAGACGCAGGTCCTTGGAAACGCGAAGGCCCTTGCCGCCGCCCTCCGGCGCGCGGGGATGAACGTGGCGGGCGACCCGGCGCTCGGCTATACCCAGACGCACCAGGTGCTGGTCGAGGTCGACTACGCCAAGGGGCCCGAGGTGGCGCGCCGGCTGGAGGAGAGTAACATCATCGTCAACTACCAGGCCACCGCGAACGAAGAGGGGTTCACGGCCGCCGGCGCCCTCAGGCTGGGCGTGGCCGAGATGACCCGCTTCGGGATGCGGGAGGCCGACTTCGAGCCCGTGGCCGAGATGATGGCCGACGTCGTCCTGCGAGGCCGATCCGTCCAAGACCTGGTCAAGGCCTTCCGGCAGAAGTTCCTGGGCATGACCTTCTGCTTCACGGGCAAGGAAATCGAAACGCGGATCGAGCAACTCCACCGCCTCATCTGAACCTCGAACGTTGTGGCCAGGAGAACACGCATGCTGCCCGAGGACCTGAAGTACACCAAGACGCACGAATGGGCCCGGCTGGACGCCGGCGCCAACGTAGTGACAATGGGCATCACCGACTTTGCCGCCGAACAGTTGGGCGACATCGTCTTCCTGGAACTCCCCAAGCCGGGAGCCCAGGTTATGAAGGAAACGCCCCTAGGGGTTATCGAATCGGTCAAGGTGGCCGTTGACCTGTATGCCCCCGTTACAGGCGAGGTCGCGGAGTTCAACGCGCCCCTGGCCGACAACCTCGAGACCCTCGGCCGCGATCCGTACGGCCAGGGATGGATGGTGAAGATCAAGGTGGCCGACGCCGGCGCCCTGTCGGGCCTGCTGAGCCCGGAGGAATATCGCAAGTACATCGAGTCAGAGGCCAGCCGCTAGCGCGGCGCCGGTTCCTGCGTAGTCGCCCGCCCAACATCAGGCGGGTCCGCACAAGCGGAGGAAAGTCATGCCCTATATCGCCAATACGCCCGAGCAGCAGGAAGAGATGCTCCGCCAGATCGGCCGGTCCATGGAGGAGTTGTTCAGCGACATCCCGCCCGACCTGCGGTCGCCCGGTCTGCATATTCCCGCGGGATTGACCGAGCAGGAAGTCCGCAACCGCCTGACAGGCATGGCGGCCCGGAACAAGGTCGATCTCATCAGTTTCCTGGGCGGCGGATTCTACGACCATTTCATTCCGGCGGCCGTGTCCGCCCTCGTCTCGCGCAGCGAGTTCTACACGGCTTACACACCGTATCAGCCGGAGATCTCGCAAGGCGTGTTGCAGGCGATCTACGAGTATCAGTCCGCGCTCTGCCGGCTGACGGAGATGGAGGTGGCCAACGCCAGCCTGTACGACGGCGGCACGGCGCTGTACGAGGCGATCATGATGGCGCTGCGGATCACGGGGCGGCCACGCATTGTCGTCGACGACACCGTCAGCCCTATCTACCGGACGATGGTCCGCACGTACACCGGCAACCTGGGCATCGAACTGGTGGAGACGCATTCTTGCCGCGGCCTTCCCGATCGCGACGAACTTAAGAAGCATATCGACGACCGGACGGCGGCCGTGACCGTCCAGAACCCCAACTTCTTCGGCTGCCTGGATGATTTCTCCGACTTGGCCGACTTGGCCCACAAGCACGGCTCGCTTGTCATCGCGTCGTGCTATCCCATTGCCCTGGGCCTGGTCAAGACGCCCGGAGCCATGGGGGCCGACATCGTCGTCGGCGAGGGCCAGAGTCTGGGCATCCCGCTTGGCTTCGGCGGGCCGTACCTCGGTTTCATGGCCACGAGGCGGCAGTTCGTCCGCAAGATGCCCGGCCGGATCGTCGGACGGACCGCCGACGGCCAGGGGCGGCCGGGATTCGTCCTGACCCTCCAGGCCCGGGAACAGCATATCCGCCGCGAGAAAGCCACATCGAACATCTGCACGAACGAGGGCCTCTGTGCCCTGACGTCCCTGGTCTACCTGAGCCTACTGGGCAAGCAGGGGCTGGTCGAGTTGGCAACGACTTGCGCGGAGAAGACCTCCTACGCCGGCAAACGGTTGCTCGAGATCCGCGACGTTCGGATGCGATTTCCCAAGCGGTACTACTTCAACGAGTTCGTGCTGGAACTGCCGGTGGCCGCCGACCGCGTCATCCGCCAGTTGCTGGAGAAGGGTTTTGCCGCCGGCTTCCCGCTGGTGCGGTACTACCCGGGCATGGAGAAGAGCCTCCTGGTGGCCGTGACCGAGAAACGGACCAAGGAAGAAATCGACCTCTTTGCGCACGTACTGGAGGTATCTCTATGAAAGTGATCTTCGAGAAATCCGTTCCCGGCCGCCGCGGCGCGCGTCCCGCGCGGCAGGAAGGTTGCCCGCCCCCCGAGATCGAGCCGCGCCTGAAGCGCGAGCGTCCGGCCGAGTTGCCGGAACTCTCGGAACTGGACGTGGTCCGCCACTTCACCGAATTGTCGCGGCGGAACTTCGGCGTCGACAACGGCTTCTACCCCCTCGGTTCGTGCACCATGAAGTACAACCCCAAGATGGCCGAGCAGGTGGCCGGCTACGCCGGCTTCGCCTCCCTCCATCCGCTGCTGCCGCAACTGCCCAGGGGCGAAATGCTTGTCCAAGGCGCCCTGAAGGTGCTCTACGAGATGGACCTGCTGCTGCGAGAGATCTGCGGCATGACGGCCTTTACGCTCCAGCCGCTCGCCGGCGCCCACGGCGAACTGACCGGCGTCATGATCATCGCCGCCTATCACAAAGACCGCGGCAACCGCAAGACCACGATCCTGATCCCCGATAGCGCGCACGGCACGAACCCCGCCTCTTCCGCCATCGCCGGATACCGGGTCCAGGTCATCCCGTCGGACTCCAACGGCCACATGGACGTCGCGGCCCTCCGGGCGGCCCTGAACGACGGCGTGGCCGGGCTCATGTTGACCAATCCGAACACGCTGGGGCTGTTCGAACCGCACATACAGGAAATCAGCCGGCTGGTGCACAGCGTCGACGGACTGATGTACTACGACGGCGCCAACCTGAATCCCCTCCTGGGCCGGTGCCGGCCGGGCGACATGGGTTTCGACATCGTTCACGTGAACCTGCACAAGACCTTCGCCGCGCCCCATGGGGGCGGCGGGCCCGGCGCGGGACCCGTGGGCGTCTGCGGGAAACTCGTGAAGTACCTGCCCATCTCGCTCGTCCGCGAGCGGCCGGACGGCTCGTACTTCCTGGACTACGACCGGCCGAACTCCATCGGCTACATTGCCCCCTTCTACGGGAATTTCGGCATCATCTTGCGGGCGTACGCGTACATCCTGGCGCTGGGCCGCGAAGGCCTGCTGCGCGTGGCGGAGAACGCCACCCTCAACGCCAACTACGTCATGGAGAAACTGCGGCGCCACTACGACCTGCCGTACGGGGGAGTCTGCAAGCACGAGTGCGTGTTCTCGGCCCGCCGCCAGGCCGAGCGCGGCGTGCGCGCGCTGGACATCGCCAAGGCGCTGATCGACCGCGGCTTCCACCCCCCCACCATCTACTTCCCCCAGATCATACCCGAGGCTATGATGGTCGAGCCGACGGAGACGGAATCCAAGGAAACGCTCGACGCGTTCATCAAAACGATGATCGAACTGGCCCAACTGGCCCAGACGAGGCCCGAAGAGATCACACGCTGCCCGGTGACCACCGTTGTCGGCCGATTGGACGAGACCCGAGCCGCAAGACACCCGGACCT
>Ga0315279_10011003_pt1 | contig 10545 bp, 8 predicted proteins | sample YL17G06_20_MG_FD_203694 | JGI IMG/M metagenome (GOLD analysis project Ga0315279, IMG submission 203694) | Sediment microbial communities from Yellowstone Lake, YNP, Wyoming, USA - YL17G06_20 | ecosystem: Environmental > Aquatic > Freshwater > Lake > Sediment | place: USA: Wyoming | collected...
AGGTCGCCGAGATCTGCCGCCGGTACCAAGTGAAGGAACTGGCGGTTTTCGGCTCGGCCGCCCGTGGTGAGATGCGTCCGGACAGCGACATCGATCTGCTCGTTGACTTCCTTCCGGAAGCGCGTCCGGGGCTACTTGGCCTGTCGGCAATGATGCGCGAGTTTTCGGCGTTGCTCGACCGCCACGTCGACCTGGCGGTGAAGCCCGCCCTAAAGCCTCTAATCCGCCCGGAAGTCCTATCGGAGGCCCAAGTGATCTATGCGGCGTGACCGCCAGAGGCTTTACGACATTCTGGAGGCTTTGGACTCCGTTGGCAAAATGATCGCCGCACGCACGGAAACCGAGTTCCTAGCCGACGAGACGCTGTGCTACGCAGTCGCACAGCGGTTGACCGTAGTGGGCGAGGCTGTCGCCCGGCTCAGCACCGAGATTAAGGAGCGGCATAGATCGGTGCCTTGGCCGGATATCGTCGGACTGCGGAACATTCTGGTGCACGAATACTTTGGAATCCACTGGCCGCTCGTCTGGCAGACCGCAGCCGACCAGGCGCCCGCGCTTCGCCAGCAGATCGCCACGATCATGGCAGCGGAGTTTCCTGACCGGTCGGCGGGTGGCCCACCCTCGCGCTGATCGGGATAATGGCGATTGGGTGCCCCGCCCCCACCCAACGCCATGTGCCGTTTTGGCCGAGTCGTCAGTGCCCAGAAGCTGGGTCATGTTATCCTCAAACCATGCCAGAAACCCCGGCCTACGAAGCATATGTGCGCCAGAGCCCCGAGCGCATTCTTGAAGAAGCGAGTGAGTTTTTTATGCAACGTGGCAACATGAATCAGGCCCTTCGCGATCTGGCGCGTCGGCTCGACGAATCCGGCATCCCCTATGCCGTGCTGGGGGCAATCGCCCTGGGCCAGCACGGGATGCCCCGGATGACCCTGGACATCGATGTTCTGCTGACACCGCAAGGCCTTGCACAATTCAAGGCTCAATACCTGGGCCGCGGCTATGTGCCGGCTTTCCCAGGCGCGGAGAAGACTTTTCGAGCCAGCGATACCGGAGTGCGCATCGAAGTCATAACCAGCGGCGAGTACCCCGGGGACGGATTGCCCAAGCCGGTTAGCTTTCCGGACCCGCAGGAGGCCTGGGTGGAGATCGGCGGCATCCGGGTGATTACCTTGGAGCGCTTGATCGAGCTTAAGCTGGCGTCGGGGATGACCGCCGCCCATCGCCTGCGCGATTTGGCGGATGTGCAGGATCTGATTCGGGCTTTGAGCTTGGCGGAGCAGTTCGCGGAGCGCTTGGACGGCAGCGTGCGGCCTCTGTACCAGAAGCTGTGGTCTCAGAGCCAGGCCCCGGACAGGCTTCAGGAAGGCTAGCCAGCACCGTCACACCAGTTTTCTCATCGACCTGAAGCGCAAACTCGCGGCCCCGGTTCCCCTGGCCTCCGCCACGCACGCTCCGGAGCACGGGTATTTCGTGGTTACCGCCCTTGGGTGAATTCCGGAAGTCAACCCGAGTTCATCCGCCGTGAGTTTTCCCGGTTGGGTTAGAATGGCGTCACCTATGTACCGCCGATTTGTTCCCCGCCTCTTTGCTTTCTGTGTGGTCGTCGTGACGCTCGCGGTGGCTCCGCATTGCGGGCGCTCGGCGGAGCGGACCAAGGTCCGGCGGCCGGCGGTGGCCGGCGCGTTTTACCCCGGCGATGCCAAGCAACTGACCCAGATGATGGACGAGATGCTCTCCCGCGCCAAGGTGCCGGAGATCAAGCAACCGATCCTTGGCATTGTCTCGCCGCACGCCGGCTACGTATACTCCGGAGGCGTGGCGGCCCACAGCTACGCTCTGCTGACAGGGCTGAAGTTCGCGCGGGTGGTGGTCATCGCGCCTTCCCACTTCGACGCCTTCCCGTTTTCCGCGGTTTACGACGGAGACGCCTACGCCACGCCGCTCGGCCAGGCGCCCGTGGACAAGGAGTTTGCCGCCCGGCTCGGCAAGATGCATCCGCAGTTAAAGCTGTCGGACCGGGGGCACGCGCCGGCGGGCGAGCAGGGTGAGCACGCGCTGGAAGTGCAATTGCCGTTCCTGCAGCGCGTGCTGGGACCGTTCAAGCTGGTGCCCATTGTCATGGGCGAGCAGAATTACGAGCTCAGCCGCGCCCTGGGCGTCTCGCTGGCCAAATTGATCGGCAGCGCCGGCGACACGCTGATCGTCGCCAGCTCCGACCTGTCGCACTTTCACCCCTATGAGGAGGCAGTCCGGCTGGACCGCAAGACGCTGCAGGCCATCCAGGAATGGGATTACCTGGGGATGTCGCGCAACTTCGAGGCCCGCGTCTGGGAGGCCTGCGGGGGCGGGCCGATCGTGGCGGCCATGATCGCCGTCGAGCGCCTGGGAGCCGACCAGGCGCGCCTGATCCGCTACGCGAATTCCGGCGACGTCACCGGCGACCGCGACCGCGTGGTCGGCTACGGCTCGGTGGCCTTCATCAAATCCGGCCAGGCAGCCTCGGCCGCCCCCTTCACCCTGACGCCGCAGGAGAAGCAGGAACTGCTGCGCATCGCCCGCAGTTCGGTGGAAACAGCGGTGCGCCAGGGGAAGCCCTATCAATACTCGCCCACGGGCTCCGATGCCCTGGCCCAGGAACGCGGCGCCTTCGTGACCCTCAAGGAAAAAGGAGAACTGCGCGGCTGCATCGGCTATTCCTCGCCGTTCAAGCCGCTGGGGCTGACCGTCCGCGACGTGGCGGCGCTCGCCGCAGTGAAGGACACGCGGTTTCCGCCGGTGGGGCCCTCGGAGCTGGGTGAACTGGAGTACGAGATTTCAGTCCTCTCGCCGCTGCGGCGCGTGGCCGATGTACAGCAGATCCGCGTGGGGCGCGACGGCTTGGTGGTGAAGAGAGGCGACTATGAAGGGCTGCTGCTGCCCCAGGTGCCCGTCGAACAGCATTGGGACCGCATGACCTTCCTCGGACAGACCTGCCGCAAGGCAGGTTTGCCGCTGCTCGCCTGGCAGGACGAGCAGACCGACGTCTTTTCCTTCTCCGCCCTGGTGTTCGGCGAACACGAGGCCGCCCGGCCGGCTACGGAGCGGCCCGCGCCCCCGCCGCCTGGCGCGCGCAAAACGCCGCCAGCGCCGCCGGCCCAAGGTTCAAAACGCCCATGAGCAGCCCGGTTCGGAGCAATCCGAACACGGGAACCAGCCACGCGCTCAGCAGGATGCCGCCCAGGCATGCGCCCGCCAGGTCTACTGCATACAGCGCGCCGATATTGGGGCTGGAGGCTGGAGACTGGAGGCTGGAGGCCGGAGGTTGGAGGCCGGAGGCTGGAGGCGTTTCTTCTGGGGTGAAATAAATCCGGCTGGCCACCGGGAACTGGTACCCGCCGAGCATTCCGCAGAACAGCCCCAGGGCCGGAAACACCACGTAGCTGGCCAGCGCCAAGCTCAGCGCTCCGGCTGCCCGAGCCAGCAGCAGGAACACCAGGTAAAGCAGCGAGGGCGCCAGCGCGACCGCCAGTTGCAGTCCGGCCAGGCGGCACAGGCATTGCCGCCTGAGCTCCGATTCCTGGCACCCGGCCGGCGCACAGGCAGGAACACCTGTGCCGCCTTTCCGGGCGCGCATGGCCCGCCAGCTTCCCAGGGCCATTCCCGCCATGAAGCAGCCAATCACCACCGCCAGTTGCTGGTAGACGTAGCCGTACACCGCCTGGAAGGCCAGCAGCAGCATCAACTCCAGTCCAATCAGCGTGAAGCCCATGGCGGCAACGCAGAACGCGGCGGCCCTCGGAGCGGTCGCCGCCGCCCGGCTGTTGCGCCCACTGAACGGACGGGCCAGCAGAACAGCAGCCACCGCAACCGCCAGCGCCAAGCCCGCCGCCAGCCAACCGAACCGTACGTGCGTGATGGCCTGGAATATTCGCCGGTAGGAAGCATCGAATTGCGCGCTCCATAACACCACATCGAAGTAGTACGCGATGGGCGCAAAATCCTGGTTGATCGGCGTTCCGGCGCGCGGTGCGATTTGCGATTCCAGATCGAGGACGCGGTCCGGCATCATCCGGAAGGGAATGTAGTACTCGCGCACGTAGAGGGTCTCGAGGCGCCTGGCGCGCAGGCGGCCCAGCAACTCGTCCGAATCCCGGGCCAGCAGGCCGGGCCGGGTGGCGGCGAAAAAGTGAACGTTGTCGCCCGGAAGAACCGCCACTTCGGAGAATACGGAACGGACCGTGGCATTCACGCAGCGCAGGAATTCGGCCAGTTCCGAACCGATGTAGTTCTCCGAGGCGCTCAGGTGGAACGACAGCACGCCGGCCGGTGAGAGTTTCCGCGCCGCTTCCCGAAAAAACTCGACCGTGTAGAAGCGGTTCAACTGCGCGGTCTGCGGATCGGGAACATTCACGACAATGACGTCGAAACGGGAATCAGTGGTCTTGAGAAACAGGCGGCCGTCGGTGCTGTGCAGGCGCACCCGTGGCCCGCTGTCCGGCGTGAGGGAGGGCCGCAACAGGTCCCGGGCCAAATCGAGAATCGCCGGATCCAGCTCCACATAATCGACGCGGGTGACACCCGGATGGCGAACGGCCTCGGCGAGACTTCCGTTGGCACCTCCGCCGATCAACAACAGGCTGGCCGGCGCGGGATGCTCCAGCAGCGCATAGTGAACGGACTCCTCGGCCTCGGTCGGATCGGGCAGGTTGACCAGCGCCAGGCCGTTCTCATACACCGTCCGGGTGCCCTCCCGTTCGGCGAGGTCCAGCCGGCCATAGGGCGTGTCGCGGGTACGAAGCAGACGATACCCCGGCCAAGTGCGCTGGAACGCCCATTGATCGAGGCGCTGTTGGAGGCGGGCGGAGAGGGTGGGCCGTTGGCCCCCAGGCCCGGGCTGTGCGATGGGCGCGACAAACACGGCGGCGCCGGCCGCCATCGCACCCAGCATGATGGCCCGCGGCAGGCGCCTTCGGATGGCCAGCCCAGCGGCGGCCGCCAGATTCAGCAGCGCCACCAGCAGCGCGATTTCCAGCCCGCAGTGCGACCGAATCAGCAGCAAGCTCACCAGCAGCCCGCCGATTCCCGAGCCCAGGGCTTCCAGCACGTAGACGGCGCTGGTGGCCGTCTCCAACGATGCGCGCCGCTCTTGCGAGTAGAGCCGGCTGCCGGCTGCGAACAACCATCCAGACAGCAGGCAGACCAAGCTGAGGGAAACTGCCGAAGCCACGAAGATTGTGCCGGGGCCGGGCAGTTCGCCGGGAACGGCATGCAGCAGACTGCGGCCGCCCCGCACGGCCGCCACCGTGAAGGGCAGCACCAGCGCGACCGCCGTCTGCAAGCCGGCCACTAGACTGCGCGGCGAGGCCAGCCGCCGGGTCAGCCGATCAACCACCGCGCTGCCCATTGCCGTCCACAGCAGCCAGCAGGCCAGCATCACGCCGAGCGTGATTTCGTTGCCCTGGAAGGCAACGATCAGCTCGCGCATCAGCAGCACCTGCGCGATTACCGCCGTGAAGCCAATCAGCGCCAGCACCGCGTTGAGCGGCCATCGGGGGCTTGGCCGTAGCGGCCTGTCCCGATTTGGAACTGAGCTCTCCATTTCTTGCTTGCGTGCGGGTGTGAAATGCGATTAAATCATAGCTTGGACATAAGGGCGCACTTCTGGACGTGCTCTCGCATGGCCGCCAGAAGGCAAGGCTGATTGCGGCGCGAACGGCCTTGGCTCCCACCGAGAACGCAGTTGGCGGTGTGCCCCTGGCTCCAGGGCCCTTGGGCAACGGTGCGCGACTGTTTCGATTCGGAACGTCCCCCCCCTACTTGAACCGTCCCCGGACAGGCCGCATCTGAGAACCCGAATCATAAGGAGAGGGCAGTTGCGCATGATCATAGGCCCGAAGAACCGGCAGTGCCCGGGGTGCGGAAGCAAGCGGGTGCGCTTCTCGCATCGCCAGCCGCTGGACCGGTTGCTCATGCTTTTCCTGGTGCGGCCTTTCCGCTGCCGCGATTGCTACCTTCGGTTCCGCGGCTTCTATTTTTGGCTGGCTCCCTGACCAGGTTGGTGAAAAATCGTCCCATTTCCTACATCGTGCGCCGGCCGGCGAGGTCGAACCGGTCGCCGGGCGCGAGAATCAGAAACTTCCTGTCTTCGTGCTCCCGGCCATCGTAGATGCGCACCTTCCCTTCGCCGAGCACTTCGAAGCGGCGGCCGCTGACCACGATCGCCGTCGATTCGTCCAGCCCGATGCCCAACAGGCCCGGGTGGGCCTCGACGACGGGGAGGAGGTCGTTTTCGCGCCTGCGGGTATTGACGTGCTGATCGATGGCCGCGTTTTTGAGCAGGCCGAAGCCTGCTTCGTACCCCTTGGCCATCATGATGGTGTTCCCTTCCGGAGCGCCGCGCACCAGGTAGGAAGCCTGGATGGTGGCGCCCGCCGAGCTTCCTCCAACCACCCCGCCGCGGTTCAGTAGCGCCTCGATTTCACGTTGCGTGCGAGTGTGCAGGTAGGAATCGACCAGGCGCCATTGCCGGCCGCCGCTGAACCACACTGCCGACGCGCTGCGCAGCGGGGCGACAAAACCCTTTGAGTCCGCCACCTGGCGGTCGCGGGTGTGCAGGACCGTGACATTGGTGACGCCGAATTGTTTGGCGAAGCGCTGGCGCGCGCTTTCCGGATCAACGGGGTCCTCCGCAGCCGTGGGGATAACGGCGAAGCGGGCATCGGCGCCGCCGGCCAGGGCCACGAACCGCTTCACGATGTCCGGGCCGATCCGGCCGCCGCCGACGGCCACCAGCGAGCCTTTCGCCGGGCCTTCGGAAAGCTGCGCAGGCAGGCGGCAGGGCAGGCACAGCAACAGCAGCAGCCATACCAAGCGGCTGCAACGTCGCGGCCTCATTCCCGTTCTCACCACACCCCCATCCTAGCGTAGTGTTTCCGAAATGGCGCTACAGAGGCGGAAGGCAGAAGGCGGCAAACGCCCGTTTTTGCTGCCTTCCGCTTCCTGCCTTCTGCCTTCGCCCTTGGCAATTTATTTCTGAGACATAACACTGGCAGCCCGGTGGCTGAGCTGCAGGCCCGCGGTGGTGGTGCAGTACTTGGCCAGCATGTTGGCGTTTTCCCAAACCGGCAGCGATTTCGGTTCCTTCATGTAGTGCAGAAACCGCTCCGTCACCTGTGCGAAATGGGCCTCGTGGCCGACCCGGTACTTGTCCGGGATTGTGACCCGGATGGCCTGGCCGGCGTTCTCCATGGCCACGCCCGCGTACTCCCGCTGCCAGGCCTGCACCTTGCTCTTCAGCGCGGCCGACACCTCAGCCTGGACGGCGGGCGTGTTCGGCACCACGTACAGTTCCGGCCGGTTCGTTTTCTCGCCTTTCTGGCGGACTTCAACCCGGGCCTTGCTGCCGCGATACACGGCGAGGTGCGCATCGCCGCCGCCGGCCGGCGCTTCGTAGTTCCACAGCACGTCCAGCTTGACGTACGTTCCGCGCACCGTGTAGGCGACCTGCGTGTTGCAGAAATACTGCAGCCGGTCGTCCTTCACGTCGTCCCGCAGGAACGCGGGGAAGTCCTTCTCGCCGGTGACCTGTTGGAACTGGGCGCGGGTCATGACCGTGGGCCAGCGCTTGGCGGCCAGGATCCGGATGTCCTTGCGGTAATCCAGCAGCGTCTGCGGGTACAGCGTCCAGGTAACCAGATCTACCAGGTGGGTGCCGACATCGGTCAGGCCCTCGCCCTGCTGCAGCACGTCGAAGAACCAGGCGGGACGCAGGTTCGGCGCCCCGGCCACCATCTTCATCAGGTGGTGGACGCTCTCCATGTACACGCCCGCTTCCTGCGCGCTTCCCGGCAGTTGATTCCCGTACACGGCGGGATCGTTCACCAGGTCTTTTTGCAGCATCGAGGTGATCTCATAGCGCTCGGTCATGATGTCGTAGGCGACCAGCCCCTTGGTGGCGGCCGTGGCCAGCGCCGACTCCAGCTTCGGCAGGTCTTCGGCGCCAATCACCCACGGTTTGTCGGAAAGCACATTGAGGCCGGCCTCCACCGAGGCCTTGATGCGGTCCATCTTGCCGCGGTTTCGCCCGGAGAGAACCACGACGTTGCCCGGACGCTCCTTCAGCATGCGTTCCAGGAAATCCGGCCCCGTGTGTACGTTCAATTGCCAGGGGGTGGGATTGTCTGGGCGCGCATTGAAGCGCATGATGCGGTTCAGATGCTCGACCAGGTCGGGACCGAGCGGCGCGTATACCGTCACGGTCTTCGAGACGCCCGGATACATCTCCTTTTGGACCAGGGAGGCGTGGAAGTGGCCGGGGTCCAGCGTCATCAGCCGGACCGTGGCCCGGCCGTCGCCGGGCGACTTCTGGGCCAGCGCCAGGATCACAGGAAACAGCGCCAGGATGGCAGCGATCAGAGCGGTTCGAAGCATGCGATTCTCCGGTACTACGGCAAATCAGAATTCGGTGTGCGGTTGCGGGAACGGGCCTGCCCGCGCGAAACTAGATTTCTATGCCAGGCGGGGAAGAACGTCAAGAGCGGGAACAGCGGCACAAGACTGCTGCCTGGGCCGAGCTCCGGAGGTTCAAAGGTGACGAGGCATCCGCAGGCTTCAGCGCCAGATGATACGGCCGATGCCGATCTGGATGGTCGCTTCCACGGCGCGCAGGGCTGATTCTTTGCCGACGCTGCCGGGAACGAACAGGACATCGTTGGGACCGAGCTTGGTATCCGGATCCTGCCCACCCATGATCCGCTTCAGGTCGATTCTTCGCTCGATCCGGGTGCCGTCGTCGTTCAGGTGGATGACGGCGGCGTTCTTCCGGCTGGCAGCTTTGCTGGTCCCTCCCGCCAGGGCCAGCACCTGAACGGCGGACAGGTAATCGAAGTCGGTCAACGGGTACGCCCCCGGCCGGTTAACGTTCCCGGCAACGTAGACGTTGCCGGCCAAGGTCACTTTCACGCTATCGCCCGGGTAAATCCAGATATTCCACTTCGACTCGCTGCTCTGCAGCAGGGCCTTGATGGGCACTTCGATCACCTGCTGCTGGTCCGGCGTGCCGGCCGCTCCGCCGGGGGCTGGCGATGCCGTTTGGGCGTCTTCGTCACGCGCGGTTTTTCTTGCCACCTGGATGGTCCGCCCGGGCGTGCGGATAGTCTCGGAGAAACCGCCCGCCATGGCCAGCACTTCCAGCAGCGTCTTCCGGGTCTGGATATAGTAAATATTGGGTGTGCGGACCGCGCCCAGCACCGACACCGGATCGGACTTGTACTCTCTGACGAAAACCGTGACCTGCGGGGCCTTCATGTATTTCTGCCGCAGCAGCTCCGCCAGGAGTCGCTCGGTCTCCAGCGCGCTCAGCCCGCTGACCCGCACCACCCCAAGCAGCGGCAGCGAGATCTCGCCGCCGAGGGAAACCCGCGTCGCCCGGCTCAGTTCCGGGACGTCGAAGACACTGATTTCCAGCAAATCCTCGGGTCCAATCCTGTAATCCTGGGAAGACCGGGATAGGTTGTCGCGTTGGGCCAGGCCCGCTTCCTTGATGCGCTCGTTGAATTCGCGGACAGCCGGGGGCACCTGGGGTGTCGAGAGTTGCTGTGGCGGCTGCTGTTGCGCCCAGGCGAACGGCAGCCACGCGCCTGCAATCAGGAAAATAAGTGTGCGAGAGGGCAGCATGGGCATTCCACAAAGTGGGGAATACTTAATTCTATGCTGCCTCCGTGCTCTGGCGCAAGCTGAAAAGCTGAAAGCGGTCGAGCGGCCTGACCGTGGCCTTAGTACCTTCGTACCTGGCTTTACGGCGCGGGCATCGCGGATTGCGGATCGCGGACTGCAAACGCAGGTGCTCGAAATCGGTAATCCGCGACCCGAGATCGTCCCCGCTGTTAGGCCACCTGCGGGACGGAACGCTGGTTCCGCCGCACTCAGCACTGAGCACGCAGCACGTGCGACTCAGCACTCATCTCTTGGTGATGGGCTTGAACCCTTCCCGCTCCAAGCGGGCCTTCATGTCCTCTCTTTCCGCGGTCGAGGAGAATGGCCCGATCTGCACGTGGAACAGCCGGTCGGCGGGGGAAGTGGCTAGGGTGGCCGGGAATCCTTTCTTCTTCAGCGCTTCCAGGAGTTTCTCGGCATTTTCTTTGGTGCTCAGCGCGTCCACCTGCAGGCTGAGGGGTTCCCCACGCGCCATGCCGGGAGCCGGGGCCGGCACCGGCGGGGCCGACTTGGTCTGGGGTTCCGCAGCTTGCTCGCGTTTGGGGGCGGCGCTTTCGGAGGCGTCCGGCGCCTTCTCTTCGGCAGCCCGAATTTTCTCCGGGGCTTTCTGCGCCGAATCGGAAGGCGCGGCTGGCACCGGCTGCTCGGCCAGGCCGGAGGCCGGCGCGATGGCGCTCTTCTTGCCGCCCGCCGAACCCCCAGTTTCCGCCGGCGGGATGTACCCCATGGTGTTCTTGCCCACGATGTAACCCAGCCCGAAAAACACCCCGCAGAGCACCACCACCACGAAGAAGATGGTCAAGACCTGGCGGTTTTCCAAGACCAGTTCGTATTGGCCGTCCGGAGCTT
>Ga0315279_10011004_pt1 | contig 10543 bp, 4 predicted proteins | sample YL17G06_20_MG_FD_203694 | JGI IMG/M metagenome (GOLD analysis project Ga0315279, IMG submission 203694) | Sediment microbial communities from Yellowstone Lake, YNP, Wyoming, USA - YL17G06_20 | ecosystem: Environmental > Aquatic > Freshwater > Lake > Sediment | place: USA: Wyoming | collected...
AATTAAACTGCCCGTCTCCGCTGCCACTACTTCCCCATTTAGCAATGAACTGGCCACTGGAGGTAAACTTCTGAATGTGGTGATTAAATGTGTCAGCAACGTAGACATTACCGCTGCCGTCTATGGCCATGGCAGTAAGGGAATTAAACTGCCCGTCTCCGCTGCCACTACTTCCCCATTTAGCAATGAACTGGCCACTGGAGGTAAACTTCTGAATGTGGTGATTAAATGTGTCAGCAACGTAGACATTACCGCTGCCGTCTATGGCTATGGCAAGAGGAGCATTGAAATACCACGGCTGTTCTAATACAGGCCACATCAGTTCACATTCATACATTTCCTCTGAAAAAGAAATGAATGGGAAAGACAGGATGAGTATCAAAATAAAGGAAGTGTTAAGGAGCCTCTTTGACATCACAACAATCCCAAAATTTATTTATTCAAAACCCGCACCCCAAACCCCCCTCCTGTGCCTGCCTGCGGTAGGCACGGATGGGGATGGAAGGTGCTTCTCCCAAAGGAATAAAAGAACTTTTGAGATGCTGAACCAAGTTCAGCATGACATTTTCTTTGTTTTTTGAGTTTTTACGAGACCATCACTTATATCACCCACCAGTTTCTTGATTGAAGATCACTAAACTGAGATAAGTAACTTAAAAACAATTTTTCATATTTGGTCATTCTTGATGATCTCGTAAAAAGCCGTCTCACCGGTGAAAACCGGTGTCCAGTATTCTGATAACTACCTAAGATCACTGGATTCCGGCTGGAGTTTACCCCGCATTTGATACGGGGCCGGAATGACGATCATTAGCCCTTTTCGACTTCTTACGAATTCATCATTCTTTCCTTTGTGGCACTACTGACCGGTTCCGCTCAATGAGATATTGAGTTCCGGCGTATCGGGATCATTCGAGCCTATCTCCAAGGTGGCTGCCTCTAGTCCTGTAGATTTCGGCGTAAATAGAACCTTCAGAGTGTAACTCTTTTTAGCTTTTATGGTGACACTACTACTCCCCTGGATGCTAAAATCTGTCCCCTCTAACCCTGAAAGCGTTATCATCAGATCTCCTGTACCATTGTTCCCAATCTTTAATGTCTTCGTTCCTTTCTTCCCTACCTTTATACTACCAAATTCAATGAAAGTTTGAGCAACCGATATATCAGGAGTCTTCAACGCAAAATCTGCCGTAACACTCACTGCAGCATCCACCGTGACCATGCATGTCTTTATCCCCGAACAACCCCCGCCCGACCAGCCTGCAAAGGTTGAACTCGCATCGGCCTTGGCTGTCAGCTTCACCTTCTGAACCTTCGAATAGGTCTCACTACAATCATCCCCACAATCGATACCTGCCGGGGAGCTTTTGACCGTTCCGGTTCCTGTTCCTGTCTTAGAAACGGTAAGGGTTTTTCCTGCGACTTGGGGATTAAAGGTGGCTGTACAAGTCCTATTGGCATTCATGGTTACCACCCCATCTGAGCAGTCTGCATCTCCACTCCAACCCCCGAAGGTTGAACCTGCATCTGGCGTGGCAGTCAATGTTACGCTCGTTCCCTGATTGAATGATTCACTGCAATCAGAACCACAATCGATGCCAGAAGGACTGCTCGTCACCGTCCCACTCCCTGTTCCTGACTTAGATACGGTAAGAGTATACTGAGCATTAAGAGTTTGTTCTACCTCTGTCGCTCTTGGCAATGAGATGATCATCGCCTCATTCATCGCATACACCGTAATCGTGTATGTCCCTCCAACCGTAAAGTCATTATACGTCCCCTCATATTTTTTCTTTTCTTGATCAATACATGTAAGATCAAAAGACGGAAGGTCTGTGATCGGGTTACCCGGTGTGCTAATTAAGTTAGGACTATAGACGACCCCCCATACCTTTGTTATTCTTCCTGTTGAAACTATTTCTACCGTAATTGTTGCTGAGGTCTGACCACTCAGTACCTGATCCGGACTGATGGTACTGATGAGAGGAATATCTCCAGCTGTGACGAACCCTTTGCCTATGTACTTGTTCCTTGCTAAATCTCCATCGTCCTTCTCATTGCCAATGCCGTTGCCATTGTCGTCTATCTCGGGAGTCTGGGACTTCGCTGCGCCAATTGCCACCCCTACAACATCCTTCGCCATAACATAGGCATCATAGATCTTTGCACCACTAAAAATCTGGCTCCAGAATGGATAGGAAAAAGAAAGTGCCCCTTGACTCAAAAAATAGGCAGGCTCTCCAGGAGATGTGCTGGTGATGATGATCCTCTGCCTCCCTGACGGCGGCGCAAGCTTTGAGACAAAGCTTCCTGATTCACAGGCATCATAGATCATGGTCACAAGTCCCCCCATCGTCCCCTGTAATTCATCCAGCCACGAAGCAAGATCTTGGGCATTAAGGGTCTCTGTCTCTGACATCCTGAATGTTCCATCCCCTCCGTGGCCTGTCAAATAGACCACAAGGCTTTCAGCATCGTTTGCCCACTGGGTAATCGCACTTTGAAGATTGCTATTCGTTGCATCTGCATCAACATCAGGGATGCGGTCACCATTGAGGTCAAGATTCCTGTCCGAAGAGAGATAATAAATCGTGTCGTTGGTGTATCCCTGATAGGTCAATACACGATAGGCAAAGTTCGCATTCATCTCGGTTGCGTCCCAGAGATTGTTCCCTCTATATGGACCGCTCCCTGCTACCACGATGGCTTTTATAACTTTATTACTCGGAACATAGGACTCCGGCTTAAAGACCTGGATGCGGTTGTTAGCGGTATCAGAAACATAAACCTGACCATCTGAACTCACTGCAATTCCCCCGGGGGCAGAAAATTCACCCGCATTACTGCCAAGGCTTCCCCATTTGGTCACGAACTGGCCGTCTGGCGTTAACTTCTGGATTCGGTGATTCAATGTGTCAGCGACATAGATATTACCGCTGCTGTCAACGGCTAAGTCCCAAGGTTCCATAAACTGCCCGTCTTCGCTGCCCGCACCTCCCCATTTGGTTATGAACTCTCCATTGGATGTAAACTTCTGGATGCGGGCATTATATGAGTCAGCGACATAGACATTACCACTGCTGTCTACTGCTATCCCTTGTGGCACAGAAAACTGGCCATCGTCACTGCCCTCGCTTCCCCATTTAGTAACAAACTGGTCATTGGAGTCAAACTTCTGAATGCGATTATTATCTGCTTCAATGATATAGACATTGCCGCTACCATCTATGGCTATGTCCCAAGGTCTTCTAAACTGACCATCTCCGGTGCCCTCACTTCCCCATTTGGTCACAAACTGACCGGTGGATGTAAACTTCTGGATGCGGTAATTGTATGTGTCAACGACAAAGACATAGCCACTGCCATCCACTGCTATTCCTTGTGGTGAATTAAATTGACCATTTTCCTCGCCCACGCTTCCCCATTTGGTAACAAACTGACCATTGGATGTAAACTTCTGGATGCGGGAATTACCTGAGTCAGCCACATAGACATTTCCACCGCTGTCTATTGCCATGCCTCCTGGCAAAAAAAACTGCCCGTTTCCACTGCCCAAACTGCCCCATTTGGTGATAAACTGCCCATTTGACGTAAACTTCTGGATACGGTTATCGCATATATCAGTGACATAGACATTGTCACTGCTATCTACCGTTATCCCCAAAGCGCAGTTAAACTGACCGTCCCCGCTGCCCGAACTTCCCCAATTGGTGACAAACTGACCAGTGGATGTAAACTTCTGGATGCGGCCATTCCCCGAGTCAGCGACATAAACATAGCCGCCACTGCCTACCGCTATCCCACAAGGGGAGCCAAACTCACCATCTCCGTTGCCCGAACTTCCCCATTTGGTGAGAAACTGGCCATTGGATGTAAACTTCTGGATGCGATTGTTGTTTGTGTCAGCGACATAAACATTACCGCTGCTGTCCACGGCTACGCCATTAGGCCAACTAAACTGCCCGTCCCCGCTCCCATTACTTCCCCATGTCGTAACAAACTGGCCGTCTGAAGTAAACTTCTGGATGCGGTGATTGTATGTGTCAGCGACATAGACGCTACCACTACTATCTATGGCTATGGCAGTTGGGGAATCAAACTCCCCGTCTCCAATACCATAACTTCCCCATTTGGCCACAAACTCTCCATTGGATTTAAACTTCTGGATGCGGCCATTCCCTCTCTCTACAACATAAACGTTTCCGCTGCCGTCTATGGCTATGCCCGAAGGGTCATCAAACTGCCCGTCTCCACTGCCATAAGTTCCCCATTTGGTAACAAACTGGCCGTCTGAAGTAAGCTTCTGGATGCGGTGATTGTATGAGTCAGCGACATAGACGTAACCTCCACTGCCTACGGCTAAGCCATTGGGACGATTAAAATACCACGGCTGTCCTAATACAGGCCACATCCGCTCGTATTCATAAATCTCCTCTGAAAAAGAAATAGATGGGAAAGAGAGGACAAGAATCAAAATTAGGAAAGTATTAATGAGGGATTTGGCCATATGTGCATACTCGAACGATGGAGAAGATAAATATCCGTAATCACCCTCACCCCCACTCTCTCCCATCAAGGGAGAGGGGATATATTTTAAAGGGTGAGAGGGATTACTTTGTAATCACCATGTCTTTTATCTTAACATCTTGCTCTTTGAGTTTGTCTGATAATCTTACCTTTGAAAATCCCTCTTGTATTTCTTCAATAAAACCTTCGCCAAGCTTTATGATATCCTGACCCAGTGACTTACCTGTCACCGGATGTTTTATTTCATCGCCCTTCCTACAAATGATGACTCCTGTGTACCTTCGTGTTTTTGTCGATGCGCCGATGTCGGTATAAACCTCCTTTGAGCCTTTCTTAATAACCATTCCCTCAGTCAGGGGAAAACTATTGGCTATCTTTGATGCCAGCCCGGTCATAAGCTCTTTGATAGCAGCAGTGCTTTTATCCTCCGAATAGACGTCTTTGACATCTACCACCTCTGACGTCATGGTATTGATGACCCGCGAAATGACCTCAAGGGATTTTGCATCTTCTTTGAGTGATGTAGCAAGCATGGTGTCTGCAGACATGATTCTGCCTACCTTGATGGAATATTTCAGGTCCGTAAGCTTTTCTTTTGCGAGTTTCTGTTCCAGAAGAACCTGCTCGAGCTTTGCCCTTTCAATGACATTGAAGCGCTTCTGCTCGACAAACGATTCTGTTAACAGGTCATAGGCCCGATGGCCCAGAGAGACATCACCCTGCGTGATGTCAAAGGGCAGAAGGGTAAAACTCATCCGTGAACCAATCTGAAGTGGGGCTGGAATCTCTCTTTTTACCGTAAACTCTGTGGCTGCCTTGTTACCAGAGGAATCATAGGCTTCGATGACAATCTTGTTTACCCCCGCACGGAGAGCGGTCATTTTACCGAAAAATACTTTTTTCCCCTTCTTGGTTGAAATTTCTTTATTATTAATAACGACCCTTTCAACTGCTTTGTTGTCACTCGCTTCTCCCTCAACATAGTATTTATCGACAAAGACAGGAGGGGTATCCCCCGCTTCCTTCAGGGTAATGACCGGAGGGTCTTTATCGGAGGAGAATAGCCCGCTTCCGTTGAATGCGAGCAGTACCGGTTTCTGTCGCTGGTTTAAGGCAGTAATCTCCCGCTCAATGTCAATCTCTGCGGTTGTCGAATTACCTGGTATATCGAAGGCGGTAATGATCAATTTTGTCTTTTTTGTCTCCTCCGGTAAGGTCAGGTCAAAATGATAGGTCTTGACATCACCCGCCTCTATCTGTTTATCCCGTATCACCACGGTGCGGATTCCCGTGTCATCCGTAACTTCTCCTTTCACCCGCACAATTTTTTGCCCCTCTCTCTCCTCTGTGGAAATATCGGTTATGTTTATGGCTGGCCCCTCACGGTCACTTATCAGAGCGATTTCTTTTTCAGAACTATGGCCAACCAGGTCTTGGGCAGTAATGACTATTTTGTTAACCCCTTCTTCGAGAGGAATCTCCTGGGTAAAGTCGATCGACTCTTCTGCCCGGTCAAATCTATAAGGAGTCCCATTGACGATCACTTTCGAGATAAGTCCATTTCCTCTGACATTTCCTTTTACTATGACGGATGCATCTCTCAAGGCAGCTCCCGGTGAAGGTGAGTGCAAGGTGATTGAAGGGGGAAGTATGGATATATCTTTCTGGTTCATTAGCCTGATGCCTCGGGCCCTGTTCAGGTAGTAAACTGCTTTTGCCGATTCTTCCGCCCGGAGGGATTCCTCAAGCTCACGTATGGCCTCGTCAATCTCTCCCCTGTTCAAGTGGATGATGCCGAGTTCCCGGTGGGGAAAATAATCGATAAAGTGCATCCCGTAGGTTCGTGCCATCCTCTGGTCTTTGAGTCGGAGGGATATGGCCTTTTTCAGGTCGTTGAGGGCATTCTCCCAGTCTGCCTTCTCAGCCCGTGCAAGGCCTCTTTCATAATAGCTCCACCACCGTGCCCTGAAGGTGCCGCTATCATCGGAAATGCTCTTTTCAGAAATGAATGAGATAAATGTGAGGATTGTAATCAGGGGAATTAATAGTTTCTTGATTCTGCTCATCCTTCGCTTATGCTTTCTTCTCCCTCACCCTGTTTCCTTTGAGTATCTTGCCTTCTTTTTTCACAATAGTTGCGCTTGAGCTATCCTTGCCGACTTGGTCGATCTTGAGCTCAGCGCTCACACGTCTATCTGCAACACCTTTTCCCTGATCTGGAAGGACCTCAAATCTGTCTCCTTCCTTCAGTCCGTGGATCTCTCCAAGATTAACGGTGCAAATATCGCCTGACAGCGATGAAATTCTACCCTGCAAGGGAAAATCGATTTTTGCCCATTCAGAGATCTGAGTACAAATATTATTGATGCTATTAGGATCGATACTCTTCCCTTTATTGATGACGTTGATCACTTTCCTGACCTGGGTTGTCTCGGTATCAATACATTTGAGGACGATGGTTTGCTCCGAATCATCAGGAATGATACTCCCGAAAATGATGATCTGGGCAGACAGAAGCCTTCCCAATTTCAGGGACGAAGCAGGATCGGCCAGGACGGATGCGCCCAATTTCAGCTCTTCAAGGAGCTTCATGAGAAACTGACGTTCCACCACCCTGATTCGTGTGTCTTTTGGAAGTGATTGTGTGAGAAGACCGGAGAGAGTGTCTTCCCTTTTCTGATTTCCCGAATGGTCTTTGATGTCCATAAAGACCATGGTGAGGGGGCGTGAACTCCAGGCATCTGTTCTGGCTTCAGGTTTTTCAATCTTTCCTTCCCTATATTTCTTGGCAAGGTCCGTGATGAGTTCGTCGATCTTCGGTGTTTCTGTCTCCTTCACTTCCACTGCTATTTTAGTGGTAGTCAAGTCAATGGGTTTTCCTCTGTCACCCGTAAATTTCTCCCTCATGAAAAATAAGACCAAAGCGATGAGGATGACTCCTGCAATGCCAATGAGAACCGAGGTTGTATATTTACTCTTTTGAGGAGGTGCTTTCAGGGCTTCTGCATCCATCCTCAACCTTGGATAAGATGGGCCCCTTTCATCAACCTTTACTGTGGACTCTCCTGGTAATACCTTTTCTTCCGTTTCCACGTATCGGGTTGAAGGATTGCCATAGAGCATATAGCTCGCCCAGACGATATTGCCCTCGCCATATTTTTCAATCAGCGCCTCTCTCCCCCTCCTGAGAGCTTCCCCGATATGAATGCCGTTGACGATTTCCTTATAAAAGCTAATTGCAAAATGGCATCCTGCCTCATCAGGAATTTTCCAGAATGTGCCGATATAGTGCTGCACTCCTGTAAGGAGGAATGCATTGGCCAGCCCAAATACCTTGTTGGCGTAATCCTCATCTATCTTAAATTCCTCTGACTGACCTGTCTGACATGCGTTGGAGAAGATAAGAGAGGGCATCGGCGCAGGTCCTTGTGCATTCATTATCTCTGCCGCTGTAAGTCTGCCGTTCTTCATAACCAGACCGCTCTGCCCTGGATCTGAGGCGTCGTGCTCGGCATGCCCAGCGTAATGAACGACATCGAAGTTCTGTATTTTTTCTATGACATAATCTTTCGGAATATCCGAGGTTTTTAATGATACATCTATCTTGTCGTCGAGTTCACCGATTGCGTTTTTAATAGCCACACCCTCTTTATAGGAGGCTGCCAAGTCACCGCAGGGGTCCGCAAGGATCAGCATCTTCAAAGGCCGCCCTACCGCTCGAGCGGCAACCGCTATAGGCTGCCTGGTGCTCACCCTCCTGCCCGTACTGAATCTCCTGCACAGAAATTCATTTCCGTCATGCAATAACTCCCAAGGGATGTGAACGAGCGTATCATCAACACTCACCAAAAGATTCCTCTGCTGCGTCAAGGCAAGGTTTTCCTTGATCTGTGAGGGAAGTAATTCATCATAAAGTTTTCTGCCATATTCCTTCAGCCCCTTTGAAAGATCATCACCTATCACTTGTTCCCTGTTCGCCCTGTTGAGGAGTTCTATGATCCCCCTTATATATTCCCTCACGGATTTGTCATTGTATTTTTTTTCCTTAAAGTGGATGAGGGTTACCTCTTCTGCACTTTCTTTTTCATAACCACTCACCTTTAATATCTGACCGGACTGGCTTGCCTCAAGAACAAAGAAACCTTCCTTGTAATACGGTATTTCTGTGCCACCTCTTAATTTTCCAATGGAAAGTTCTTCCTTGTTCCATAAGAGCCTGTAAGTCCTGAAGGGTTCCTGCTTCCCTTTTACGGTCACCGTACCAACATATCTGAAAATAAATTCGTCATTGCCTCTCATCTTCCGATAAAAATCTTCTGGGATAATGATTTCACCAGCCCCGGCGATGGATACGACTCTACTTGCAACATTGACCACATCGCCGTAAATGTCATCTTGCTGGACGATACCGGTCCCGTAGTTAAGCCCAATTTTCACCTGAATCTGGTCGGTTTCAGTTTTATCAAAGTTGTAGTTATAAAGGGCCTGCTGTATAGCAATGGCAGAGTGAAGGGCATTGAAAGGATCTTCAAAGAACGACAGGGTGGCGTCGCCTATGGTTTTGATGAGGGTACCATTGTGGTTAGTGATTTCTGGAATCACTATCTCGTTGTGCTGGTGAACCATCGCTCTGCCTTCCAAATCGCCCCTCAGTTCGTAAAATGAGGTGGAACCCTTTATGTCGGTGAACATCACCGCCACAGTCTTACTGAATTGCGATTTGAGTATCCGCTCAATCTCGGCTTTTTCCGCAAGGAGTTTGTCTATATCAAACTTTTTTTCTTCCATCTTTTCTTTTCCCTATTGAGAACTCTCTTTTCAACACGATAAAGATACCAGAAAGGTCTTCTATTTTAGATTTTTACTCCATAAAAAAACAAAGCCTGGCTTCACCATTTCGAGTGCCAGCCTAATTGTAGTTCCCTCCCATTTCTTACCCCTGAAAATCAGTTAAACTCAAATCAGAGAAGAAGGAAAAATCCTATAATATTTTTATATCCTCCAATCCACATATAATCCGAAAGATTGGTTTCTCTAACTATTAAAAATAAATACCCTTTTTTACATTTTGTCAAGAGAAAAATTCGAGAGATCTGAAAAACTACTACACGCTCTCTTGATTACATAGATTTCAAAAACGATTACAGAGATTCCTGGACTTTTTCCCTTATCGATCAAATCTTTTCCATAATCTTCAGTCTGACAACCCACAACCCTTCCGCCGAACAAGTTCTTGGGCGATCGGAGGTTTCGGTGGGCCACCCGCCAGTTTACCCCGTTAGAAATTCCAGCGGGGCATTATTTCTAACGGGGTAAACGAAATCCGCCAAAGGTTAGTAGATCCGTCAACGCTTTGCGAAAACTTCAGAAAGGTCAGAGAAGCGTCTGTCTGAAAGGATTCCCTCAAGGGTCAGGGGTGTTTTCTGTATCCAGTTTGGATAGGAGTCGACGGTGGCCGGCATATTCTGCTGATTCAGGGTAGCCATGATATCGTCAAGGCTGACGAGTATCAGTTTACACGGGGTTTTGGCGAGATAACGGTATATAGCAAGACATAGTTCCGGGGTCATTCGGGGGATTCTCTTCGCTTTCGACGGGTAACCATCGGGAAGAATGCCATGGGATTTAAGAGCAGAAAGGATAAGTTCTTTGTCCCTTTCCCTCTCATTAACCTGTTGCTGCCAGATGTTGTGATCAGGATACATGCCGAGTTTCTTTTTCGTCTTCAAATCCTGGCCAATCCAGTAGCCATAAAGGGTCGGCAGGTCATGAGTCGTGACAGCACATAATGCCATACTCGGGTATCTCTCGGGTGGCAAAAAGGAAGGATCAGGATAATCCCTCTCGAAGTAGAAAAGTCTATAAGAGAGCATATGAAATTTCTTCAGTGCTTCTCTTACATTCTCTCCAATGGTCCCGAGGTCTTCAGCAATGACGACCGTTCTATTCCGAACGCTCTCCAGGGCAATAATGCGGAGAAGGTCTTCTGAAGGATAACGGACATAAGCTCCATCTT
>Ga0315279_10011006_pt1 | contig 10542 bp, 7 predicted proteins | sample YL17G06_20_MG_FD_203694 | JGI IMG/M metagenome (GOLD analysis project Ga0315279, IMG submission 203694) | Sediment microbial communities from Yellowstone Lake, YNP, Wyoming, USA - YL17G06_20 | ecosystem: Environmental > Aquatic > Freshwater > Lake > Sediment | place: USA: Wyoming | collected...
CTCCACGATGGTCTGGAGGATCGTGTTGCTGGCGGCCATGCCCATCATCATGGCGAAGCCGGTGATCGCCAAGAGCACCAGCGAGAGCCACAGCTCGCCGGACAGTGCGAACCCGAACAACCCCAGGCCGACCACGCTGCTGGCCCACGCGATCAGGCGTCCCAGACCGAGCACGCTCTTGCGCGCGGCCAGGACCAGGGCGCCGCCGAGGGCCCCCAGGCCCATGGCCGCGGTCAACATGCCCAGGGTGCCGGGCCCGCCGTGGAGCACTTCCTTGGCGAAGACCGGCATGAGCACCGACAAAGGCATCGCTGCCAGGCTCACCACGGCCAGAAGCAGCAACAGCGCGCGGATGGCAGGAGAGCCAAAGGCATAGACGAGCCCTTCCCTCAGCTCGTGCAGCACGCGCTGCGGCGGCCGGGCCCGCGCGGGCGGCGTGACCCGCATCGCCAAAAGCGCAACCAGGACCGCCACGTAGCTCACCGCATTGACGAGGAAGCAGAGCCATTCGCCCGCCGCGTCGATCAGCAGGCCCGCAATCGCGGGGCCCACGAGCCGCGCCCCGTTGAACATCGACGAGTTCAGGCCGATCGCGCTGGGGAGGCTCTGGCGGCCTTCGACCATCTGGACGAGGAAGGCTTGGCGCGCAGGGACGTCGAAGGCGTTGACCAGCCCGAGGAGGACGCTCAGGAGCAGGATGTGCCAGACGGCGATGACTCCGCCCAGGGTCAGCGCCACCAGCGCGGCGGCCTGGAGCATCGCGAGAGTCTGGGTGGCGATGATCGTGCGGTGCAGGTTCCAGCGGTCGCTGAAGACGCCCGCCACCGGGGCCAGCAGGAAGCTGGGCCCGAGGCTGCAAAAGCCCACCAGGCCCAGGAGGAACTCGGAGTCGCTCAGCCGGTAGACGAGCCAGATCATGGCCACCTGCTGCATCCAGGTGCCGATCAAGGAGATGCCCTGGCCGAAGAAGAACAGGCGGAAGTTGCGATGCTTCAGGGCGCTGAGCACGGTTCGTTCCTTCGCCGGGGCGATCCCGCTTTGACTTTATGGAATTGTCGCGTGGGGAGCCGCGAGGGTCAAATGCCCCGGTCCGGTCCGGCCGCGGGCTCCACGACGCTTGCCGACGACGCCTCCCGCCTGCTATCCTGGGTTGCCGGGGGAAACTTGCTCCAGAGAGGCCTTGCGATGTCAAACCGATCATCCTTGGGAAAGCTGGCAGTCCGTGCGGCCGCGTCTCTGGACCAGACTGCCGCGGTGCCCGAGCCGGACACGCCGTTCCGCATCGCCCTTCTGGGCGATTTTAGCGCCCGCGCCCTACGCGGTGTCTTCGAGCCGGGTTCGCTCGGCCAACGGCGGCCGCTTCGGGTGGACCGGGACAACTTCAACGACGTCATGGCTGCGCTGGGCGTCGAGGTCGATCTGCCCATCGCGGGTAGCGGCGGCCCCCGGGTCGCCATCCGGGTCCGCGAGCTGGAGGATTTTCATCCCGACCGGATCTTTGCGCAGACCGCGGTCTTTCAGACGCTGAGGGACCTCCGCCGCAGGCTCAAGCGCCCGCGGACATTCCCCTCGGCTGCGGCCGAAGTCCGCGCCTGGAAGGAGACGCCGGCGCCGGAGGAAGCTCGCAATCCGCCGGCAGAAGGAAAGCCGCCGTCGCCCGAGGGACCCCCGGACGTGCCGGACCGCTTGCTGGAGCGCACGCTCGACGAGACGGAGCATCAGGCGCCGCGGCCCGCGCCGCTTTTCGACCCGTCCCAGTGGAAATCGCTGCTGGCGAAGATCGTGGGGCCCTATTCGGTGGCGAAGGCCGATCCCCAGCAGCCCGAGCTGGTGGCGTCCGTGGACGCGGCCGCTGCCGGGCTGATGCGCACGATTCTGCACCAGCCGGGTTTTCAAGCGTTGGAGGCGGCCTGGCGGGGCGTCTGGTTTCTCGCGTCCAGGCTGGAAGCCGACGCGCAACTCAAGCTCTACCTCTTCGACGTGTCAAAGGACGAGTTGGGCGCCGACTTGGCAGCGGCCGAAGACCTGCGAACCACGGGGACCTACAGGCTGCTGGTCGAGGAATCGGTGCATACGCCGGGTGGGGAGCCGTGGGCGGTCTTGGCCGGCAATTACGCCTTCGACCTTACCGTCCAAAGTGCTGAGCTTCTGGGACGCATGTCCAAGATCGCCGGAGAGGCCGGCGCGCCTTTCGTCGCGGAGGCCGGCGCCGCGCTTTTGGGCTGCGAGTCCTTGGCGGCGACGCCGGACCCCGACGACTGGCAATCGGTGCCCGACCCCAACGGCCGTCGAGCATGGGAATCGCTCCGAAAGCTCCCGGAGTCGTCCTACCTGGGCCTCGTTCTGCCCCGGTTCCTGCTCCGCCTCCCCTATGGCCCCGACACCTCCGGCACGGAGCAGTTCTCCTTTGAAGAAATGCCCGGCATCCCAAGCCATGAGGCGTATTTGTGGGGCAATCCGTGCTTCGCCTGCGTTTGCCTGCTCGGCCAGGCACTGGCCAGGTACGGTTGGCAGTTTCGGCCCGGCGTGGGCCAGGATCTTGAGGACCTGCCGATCCACGTCTATCGGGCAGGCGGCCAACCGCTCGCCAAGCCTTGCGCCGAGGTGTTGCTCACCGATCGGGCGGCTGAGGCCATCGCGAACCGGGGCCTCATGCCTCTGCGGTCCTTCCAAAACCGAGGTGCCGTGCGCCTGGCCGCGCTGCAATCGTTGGCCGACCCTCCGACTCGCTTGATGGGCCGATGGCGCTGAAGCGGTACGGCAAGCGGCCGTCCAACAACAATTTCGCCTTTTGACGGCTACGTCCCCTCACCCCCGGTCCCTCTCCCGAAACGGGAGAGTGCCGGAGTCTGGGGTCAAAGCGCACCCGGTCATTGGCGAAGGAGCGTCTGCTGCGCCCAATGTCTGCGGGACCGTTGACAAACTCAGTCGCGGGCCTCAAAATCGGCATCTCGGCTGGGGAGGGCGCCCGAGGGAAGGCTGCCGCGAAGTGTGGCCGCTTGTACACTGGAGCATCTGACGGCGGAACGGCTCGTCATGGGGGCGAGAGCGATTTGCCGTCCGGACCTTAGTTTTGGAGGTAGTGCGATGAAGCGACTGTTGGTTACGGCTCTCGTTGTGGCGCTGGTCGGGATGGCCGGCATGGCCCAGTCGGCCGAGAAGGAAAAGGCCAAGAAGAAGGCCCGGGAAAGGGCCAACCCCACCGGCACCTGGACCTGGGCCGTCAAGATCGGCGAGCAGACCCGCGAGATGACCCTCAAGCTCAAGCTGGACGGCGAAAAGCTGACGGGGGCCATGGTCGGCCGCGACGGTCAGGAGACCAAGATCGACGACGCCAAGTACCAGAAGGGCACCGTGTCGTTCACCGTCGTGCGCGAGCGGGGCGGGGTCAAGACGACCTCGAAGTACGCGGGCAGGGTGAGCGCGGACGCCATCAAGGGCAAGATCAGCGTCGAGCGCGACGGCAAGACCCAAAGCCGCGACTGGGACGCCAAACGGGCGAAGGTTGTCAAGGAGAAAGCCTAGCCCAAGTTACGCAGTTGCGCGGGTCGGTTCGTTGGTAGCAAAGGACTTAAGGTAGATGGGCACGGTGCCTGGAACAATACTGCGTGAGGAGCTCGTCATGCGATATGTATGGGCCGCGATGGTCCCGGCAGTCTGGCTGCTGGCGTCGCCGGGCGCGATGGGCGGCGAACAACCGGCGGCGAAGTCCGCTCCAGATCGGCCGGGCCAGATCGTCTTCTCCAGCAACCGGTCCGGACCGTGGCGGCTCTGGTGCATCCGGCCCGACGGCTCCGGCCTGCGCCAGCTTTCGCCCGAGGGCGGCCAGGAACACGACGTCGATCCGGTCTTCAGCCCGGACGGGAAGACGATCCTCTTCACCTCGACCCGCGGCGGCGCCCCCGGGATCTGGCGCATGCCGCGCGAAGGCGGCAAGTTGGAGCGGGTCTGCGACGGCGATCAGGCGGAATGGTCGCCCGACGGCAAGCAAATCGTCATGCGCCGGCAGGAGCGGATCTTCGTCCGGGAACTGGCCACCGGGACCGAGCGGGCCATCAGCCCGAAATCCTGGCCGCACCCCTCCGGGCCGGCTTGGAGCCCGGATGGAAAACAGATCGCGGTGGCCTGCCGCGCGGATGCGGGGAACGCCCTGTTTCTCTTGCCCGCCGCGGGCGGCGAGCCGATCCCGGTCTACGATCGCAAGCCGGCCTGCGAGCCGCACTGGTCGCCCGATGGCGCCCGGCTGGTCTATGAGACCGAAACCAACATCTGCACCATCGGCCCCGACGGCAAGAAGAACCGCACGGTGACGTACTTCGGCGGCGTGCAGCGTTACGGCCGCTTCAGCCCGGACGGGAAGTCGATCGTCTATTGCCAGGGGGCGTCGGAGCGGGGTCCGTGGGAGCTGTTCATCATTCCGGCCGACGGCGGCACCCCGCGGCAGCTCACCGAGGGCGCCAGCGACATGAACCCGGATTGGAAATAGGTGATATGGGAGCGTTGGGCGTGTTCCTTGTGGTGGCTGGTGCCCTGGCGGTCTTTGTCGTCAGCGGACTTGTGGCGCATTTGTATTTCTACCGAAAGCTCGGGTATCCCCCGATGCCGCACTTTATGAGGACTATCCGACTCCGTGACGATCTCGACGCAATTCACGAGAAGATCGAGGCAGCGATTCTAGATGGATTTGTGGTCAAGCACCGTGACGAGGATACGCTGATTATCGAGAAAGTGTACCGAGAGCCAGCCTGTGTGATGACTATCGAGTTTCTTCGTCGGCGGTGGGAGTCTCACAACCGAGTATCAGTGAAATGTCAGGAGCGACGCTGGCTGAATTGGAGCAAGTCGAGCGGCAGAACATCCGGTCCGAGGAAAGGACGGAGAACGGGACAGAACAAGCTCTCGTGACAAAAAGGGGAGTTCGCTGAGTATTGCGTCTCTTGCGTCGAGCCGTCCACGCCATGAAGAAATGCTGTCGTTGTTCCCCGAATCCGAGAGTATCCGTGATGTCCCCTTCTTGTCATTTGTTTCTCGGTCTCTTGATCGCAGCCGCGTGGATTGTGCCGGCCGATTGCCAAGCGGACGCGGCGGACGGACCCGAGCCCGGCTCTCCGTACACGTATTTGTTCGACACCGGTGCGACTGCGGCCGAGCCGCTGCCGGCTGCCGTGGTTGCCGCGAAGAAGGGCTGGAAGGTTTTGGCCGAGGACGATACCTCGCACAAGTTCGCCGGCGACACCGTCCTCTTGAACGATCGCCTGGTCCTCGTCCTCCGGGCCAAGGCGGCCGGGGCGGAGTTGTATGCCCAAGGGCCGTCGGGCCCGGTGCGGCGGGCAGCCATCGTGCCGGTCTGCGCCGGCGGCGGTTCGGCAAAGCTGTCGGCCGTGCGGATCCTCGAAAACAACCCCGGGGCCGTGATGGTCGAGGCGACATTTCAGACGGCCGCCAGCGCCGCCCGGCTGACCTTCCGTTTGACCACCGGGCAGGTGATCTTGGAGCTTCGTCCGGGCGAGGGAGCGGAGAAGGTCCGCATCGAGGCCCCCAGCCGCTACGTGGCCGTCCCCGATTGTTTCGGCGACGACATGATCTTTGCCGCCGATCGAGTGGCCGGCCCGCGATTGCGGCTCCCCGCGGAGAACTTCCTGCTGCACTTCGTCGATTCCGGCGGTGGTAGGACGACTTTGAAAGTCGTCCCACAAGGTTGTCTGCTAATGTGCGTTTGGCCGTCGAGCCGCCAACAGGCCACCGCCCTGGTGAGCGGCGAAGGGGCCCAACGGGTGTTCCAGGGGTCGGAGATCGACTGCGCGGCGGGCAAGAGCCTCTGGGTCGCCGCGCTGGAGGGTCCGGCTATCTGGCACCAACAGGCCGTCGCGCCCGTCCAGGCCCCGCAAGACTTGGTTCTCGACTGGAAGCCGCCCTTCCCGGCAAAGTGGCGCGCGACCCTGGCAGGGGCTCCAAGGATCGGTCCGTCGTGGTATTTCCGCAGCGCGGACGATGGGCAGGAGGCGGCCTTGGCAACCGGCGAGCGCTCGCCCTGCTGCCTGGAGGCACAGCGGGCTGTGTTCCAGGTCCAGCCCGCAGCCCCCGGCATCGCGCCGCGGGAGCCGCAGTCGCTCGTGGTCTATCCGATCGACCGGAGCCGGACCACGCCGCTGGCGACGTTTTGCCCGATCGACGTGCTGCGGGCCACCTTGGGCGTCGGGCCGTGCCAGTACATCCTGCAGACCGAGGGCCTGGCCTCCGACGCCAACCCCACGCCCGATAGCGTGATGACCTGGGTCGAGAAACAGTTCGACAAGAAAAGGGACAAACAGTCGCGCGACGAAATGCGGGAGATGCTCGACCAGATGGTCGCCCACGTGGATCATGCCCAGCAGCGCATCGGGCAGTACGCGGCCCTGGCCCGCGACGTGCGGGTGATCTGCCAAGGCCCGTTCGGCGCGGGTCTCCAGACCCCGCCAGGACGCGATGGCTCGGTCAGGAGACCGGCCACAACGTTGGACGGAGTCGCGGCCCGGGCCGCGGAATCGCTCCGTCCGACGCTGGACGACTTGGACCGCAAACTTTCGGAAGCGGCTGTAACGGTCCCGCCGGCCCAACGGGCCCGCAAGCTGGCCGACGAAGTCCTCGGCCTGATCGGCAAGAAAGACCCTGCGGCCGAGTGCCGACGGTTGGGGCTCGAGCTCCGCCGCCTCGGCGCGGTCCAGGACCGCGGCCTGGCCAGCGGGCGTATGGCGGCCCGCTGGCTGCGGCAGCAGGCGTTGATGATGGCGGAGCAGGATCGCCAGAACGCCGATCTGGCCGGCAAGATCGAGGGCCGGATCGAACAGGCATTGCCGAGGAAGTAACGGCGAGGGTGCAGATTGAAGAATGCAAAATGCAAAATGTAAAATGCAAAATGTAAAGTGCAGTTTTCAACTTGCATTTTGCATTTTACATTTTGCACTTTTCACTCCCCTGTAAGACATCGATTTGAAGCCAGGAGTTCTGCAATGCAGTTGCGACGGGTGTGGGTAGGCGGCGGAGCGATCGTGGTCCTCATCGTGCTTGCGGCCGCCGGGCCGCGGGCGGTGCAAGCGGGCGACCGGCCGAGGCCGCCGGATAACCTCTTTGCCAACCCCGGGTTCGAGGACGGCCGCGATCCCTGGCGCCTGGACCAGGCCGGCAAGACCGCCGCGAAGCTCGCCTTAGACGAAACCGCGACGCTCGGCGCGAAGGAGGCCCCGTTGGGCCGCTATTGCGCCCGAATTGCCATCGACACGGTCGACCAATGGGGCGTGCAATTCGGGCAAAGCATCGGCCAGCTCCAGCAGGGCAAGACCTACACCTTTGCAGTCCTGGGCAGGAGCCTCAAGGGGCCCGTAACCGTGCGCCTGGAAGCCGAGCGGGCGGCGAAACCCTGGGACCGCGCCGGGGCCAGCCAGCCGCTCACGCTCACCAGCGACCGCTGGAGGGAGTCTCACGTGACGTTCCGGGTGGACAAACCGTTTCCCGAGGGTTGCTTTGCCTACCTCAGTTGCGTTCAGCCCCAGGCCGAGTTCCGCGTGGACGCCTTCCGCTTGTATCAGGGCGATTACGTCCCTTATGAAAAGGCGGTCCAAGAGGAGACGCGGGCCGCCGCGGTGAGCCTCTACGACACCGGGACCGCCGCATCCGCGCCGCTCTCGGAAGAGTCCATTGCGCGGCGCACAGGCTGGCTCAAACTCCCCGAGGACGAAACCAATTGGAGTTTTGCGGGCGACGCCGTGCTGGTGAATGACCGGCTGGCCCTGGTGCTTCGCCGCGGGGCCGCCGTCGCGGAACTCTATGCCCGGGGTGAAAAGGAGTTTCAGCTCCGGGCCGGCCTGGCGCCGGTAGGACGGATTCCAAATCCGTCCTACAACGGTGCCCCGGACGCCAAACTGGCCGCGCTGGCGATCGTCGAGAACGGCCCCGGCGAGGCGATCGTCGATGCGGGGTTCGCGGCGGGAGGTGGGCGGTCCACCGTGAGGTTCTCGCTGGCGGTGGGGCAGACGTTTGTCCGGACCGAGGCCCGGCAGGCGACCGAGGCCCTGGCTGTCGATGCGCCGTGCCGGTATCTCCTCCTGCCCGACTTTTTTGCCGACGACATCGTGATCGACGCGGCCGAGATCCCCGTGGCCAGCGCAGAGCTGCCCAGCGAGAACTTCCTTCTCCAATTGCTGCCGGGCCAACAGTCGCTCTTGATGACCGTCTCCAACGCGCGCGAGCAAGACGCGAAGGTCCATCTCACCGGTCAGGATCGCGGGCGCCAGGTGCGGCGCACGGAGATCCCGTACGGCAAGGACGGCAAGATTTGGGTGGCGCTCTTGGAGGGCGAGAACATCTGGCACGAGCACGAGGTCAATCCCGCCGACCGCGGCAAGGTCGTGCCCCTGGACTGGCGCATGCCCTTTGCGGCCCAGTGGCGCGTCGATTGGCGCCAGGCCGACCGGCTGACCGGCAGTTGGGAGATGGTCATCGAGCGTAGAGGCGGCGATTACGAGAAGTACGGCTGGTTCGGCTCGCCCCAAACCCTCCCTGGCAATCGGCAGCGTTGGACCACCGTGCTCGGCAGCTTCCAGTATCCGTGCTGGATCGACCAGCAAGGGCGGGGCTTTTTGCAGCCGCTCGCGCGGGCGGTGCGATTCGAGGGGCCGGCGATCGTCTATCCCATCAACCGCGTCAAGGCCACGCCGCTGGACCGGTTCACCGTGGTCGATCTCGTGCGCGCGACCCTGGGGGTCGGCCCGTGCGAGTACATCCTCGACCTGGAGGGCCAGGGGACCGCGATGCGGGGCCGGGCCACCTGCGCCACGCGCGATTCGCTCAAGCCGATCTACGCCGCCCGTGAGCAGAAGGCCCGCCGCGCGGAGATCGAGAAGATCCTCGGCGAGGTCGTGGTTTTTGTGAAGCACATCCGCGCCCGGATCGAGGACTACGCGGCGTTCGGCCGCGAGACGTCGAAGTACGTCCAGTCGCAGAAGGGCCTGCACCCCGAGCTGGCGGATTTCCTCGACGAGATGGACCGGCTCGCCAAGGTGATCCAGACCAACTACGACAAGCGCAAGCAGAGCATCAAGACGCCGCAGTACGTGGTCGATCTGACCGAGCGGTTCCGCCGCGAGCTCCTGGACTACGAGGGCGACGACGCCCTGGCCAGGTGTACCCAGATCACTGAGGCCATCGTGGTGGTCGGCGGCAACCAGGACGAGCTGGTCGGCGAGAGCCGCATGGCCGTCAAGGTCTTGCGGCAGCGGGCCGGGCTGGCCATGGCCGTCGATCCCCGCACGGCCGAGATCGCCAAGGAACTCCGCCGGCGCACGCAGCAGATGCTCCGCAACGCCCTATCCTACGAGTCGCCGAGACACTGAGCGTGAAATCCGAAATCCGAAGCACGGAATCCGAAACAAGTCGGAAGCTCCAAATCGGAATGTACGAAACTGTCGGCTGGATGTTTTGTGCTTCAACTTTCGGTCATTCGGATTCGTTTCGGATTTCGGTTTTCGGATTCACCGCCAGAGAGGACCTATGTTCCCTACACGCACCCTCCCCCGATCCATCTTCGTGCCACTCTGCGGCCTGCTCTTAACGGCCCTGACCGGCTGCAACCGCGTCCCAGTGCAGGAGGGCAGCCCCGAGCGACCCGCCGGCCCGTCCGCCACCGGCGTCGCCCCGGAGAAGATCGTCACCAAGACCGGGATCGAGATGGTGCTGATTCCCGCGGGGAAGTTCCTCATGGGAGAGGAGGAGGGCGAAGACGACGAGAAGCCGGTGCGCGAGGTCCAGCTCAGCGCCTTCTACATCGACGCCTGCGAAGTGACCCAGGCGTCGTACCAAACCCTGATGGGCCGCAATCCCTCGAAGTTCTCGAAGGGCGGCGAGGACCGGCCCGTCGAGCGCCTCAGTTGGCACGCCGCGGTCCAGTACTGCAACATGCGGTCGCTCCGCGAGGGGCTCAAGCCCTGCTACGACCCTAAGACCCAGCAGTGCGACTTCTCCGCCAACGGATACCGCCTGCCCACCGAGGCCGAGTGGGAATACGCCTGCCGCGCTGGCAGCACGTCGCCTTGGTCGTTCGGCGAGAACAGTGCCGACCTGGACCGGCACGCCTGGCTGAAAGCCAACGCCGCCAAGGCGACCCATCCGGTCAAGCAGAAGCTGCCCAATCCTTGGGGACTCTACGACATGCACGGCAACGTCGCCGAGTGGTGCAACGATTTCTACGCGGAGAACTACCCAAGCGGCGGGCCGGTGAACGACCCGCGCGGGCCGGACCGGGGCGACCAGCGCGTGCTCCGCGGCGGAAGCTGGAACAGCGGCCCGGACGCCTGCCGGTCCGCCGCGCGCAAGGGCGAGACCCCGGGCCTGGCCGACGTTTGCTTCGGCTACGAGGCCTACGGCTTCCGCTGCGTGCGGCGTGCGCCCGCCGCAGAGAGCGGCGCAGGGGCCGCCGCGGCCAAGTAGGTCAGACACCCGCAGGTAATGCTTCAGCATAACCTACGCGGATTAGGGGCGTTTGGAGGGCCTTGTCGGCCGCGTCCTGAA
>Ga0315279_10011007_pt1 | contig 10541 bp, 9 predicted proteins | sample YL17G06_20_MG_FD_203694 | JGI IMG/M metagenome (GOLD analysis project Ga0315279, IMG submission 203694) | Sediment microbial communities from Yellowstone Lake, YNP, Wyoming, USA - YL17G06_20 | ecosystem: Environmental > Aquatic > Freshwater > Lake > Sediment | place: USA: Wyoming | collected...
GGGCCTCGGCAATCGTTATTTCGCTGGACTTCCCTTGCAACCAGGGAACCTGGAGCGGACGCGCCAGACGCTCCGGGTCCATCTCCTGCAAGAGCGTCCGCAGGGCACTGCCGCTGGCCTGGATTTTGTCCTTGAGTTCGGCAAGGGTTGGTATCGGCATTTCCGGCGGCCGTGAAACAGGCTCCTCCAGGATTAGCCTTCGAAAGCCCTCTTGAGCCATCGCAATGTGAGCTGTTCGCTTGCGAAGATCCTCATCCTCGAGGGTTTGCGGCGACGATCCCCAGCAGTGGAAGAAAATCGCGTCGGCCCAGCTTTGGTGGGCCATCAGGTCTCGCAGGTGCTCCAGCATAGTTCCTCCATGGATACTGATTAGGGTAGGAGTACACGGCAGAGCCGCGGAGATCACAAAGAAGGCCGCGGCGAGATCGGCAGAATAATAGTATTTTACTTGCACAGAGCAGCCTATGGCAATCTGGAAATCGGAGCGCTCAGACTACATCCTCGAGAAAGCTCTGGCTGGCGAGCGTATCGCTCCGCCCGAAGCTTTGGCGCTCTATGAAAGCGCCGACTTCCTCAGGGTCATGGCCGCCGCGCGAGAAATTCGCAATCGAAAAAACAATCCGTCGGTGGTTACCTACACGATGTTTCGGGTGGTGAACTACACGACCTTCTGCAACGTCGACTGCTCTTTCTGCAGCTTCGCCGCGCCGATGGATTCTCCACGCGGTACTACCCTTTCCGCGGAGCAGATCGTGCAAAAGATGCGGGAAGCAGTGGCTATCGGCGCGGATCAGATGTTCCTTCAAGGTGGAGTGAATCCCAACCTTCCGTTGGATTACTACCTAGATGTCATCCGCAAGGTGAAGGATGCCTTGGGACTTCACATCCACGTGCACGCTTTCTCGCCGGTCGAGCTTTTAGGCATGGAGCAGCAGACCGGCATGTCTTTGCGCCGGATCCTGCGGGAACTGAAAGCGGCGGGAATGGACTCCGTTCCGGGCGCTGGCGCCGAAATCCTGACCGAACGGGTACGCGCCCTGCTCTCGCCGAAGAAGGCCCCTGTTTCCGAGTGGGTCCGCGTGATGGAAACGTGTCATGAAGAAGGGTTACCCGGCAGCGCCAACATCGTGTTCGGCTCGGAAGAAACCCGCGAGGAAATCATCGAGCACTTAAGTGTCGTGCGCGACCTGCAGGATCGAACAAGCGGCTTTCTGGCATTCATTCCCTGGACCTTCCAGCCGCAGACGAAGAGATTTCGGACGCGCCACGTGCCTTCGCACGAATTCCTGAAGATCCTAGGAATCTGCAGGATCTTCCTCGACAACATCCCGCACATCGAAACTTCTGTGATGGTGCTTGGGCAGGGCGTCGGCTCGCTCGCCCTCCACGCGGGAGCGGACGACATCTCCTCGGTTGTGATCGAGGAAAATGTGCTGAAGAGCTACGGCCTGAAGACTGAAGAGAAAGCCCGCCAGTTCATCCGCGAAAGTGGGTTCACACCTGTGAAGCGGGACCTGCTCTACCGCCCGCTGAAACCAGGAAAATGGGATAATCACCTTTCAGGGAATGACGAATGAAAAAAGCAGGCAGCAGGCAGTCTGCAGATGGCAGTATTTTATCGCCTTTTTTGCTGCCCGCTGCCTGCTGCCTGCTACTTCTATTCGTCATTTGTCAAGGCGCAAGCAAACTTGCACGCTCCAGAGCATGGGGATATCTTTTTACTCGGAGCAACAAAATGCCTGTTCGAGTCACGGCTGAGAAAGACTACTACAAGACTCTGGGTGTCCAATCGGATGCGGAGGCAGAAGAGATCCGCAAGACATACCGGCGTCTTGCCTTCCAGTGCCATCCTGATCGCAATCCGGGAAATCCGGCAGCTGCGGAGCAATTCAAGGAGATCAGCGAGGCATACGCCGTCCTTATAGATCCCACCAAGAGGCGGGACTACGATCTATCGCGGCAAGCGGGTTCGTCATACCAATTCCGTTACAGCCAGGAGGATATCTTCCGCGACCTCTTCACAAACCCGTTCGCAAGCTCTGTTTTCGAAGAGCTGGCGCGTGAGTTTGAGCGCATGGGCATGCGCGTTGACCGCCATTACTTCCAGCAGACTCTCTTCGGCGGACGCGCCGTTATCAGCGGCGGCGTTTTTATAATCTCGCCATTCACGCCAATGCTTGCTGCATTTCGGATGGCTCGCGCCATGATACGTGGGGTGCAATCAGCCGTGACGGGAACCGGCTCACAGAAGCAAGTCCCATCTGAATCCGGGGGCATTTTGTCGAGCATTGGCCGGCTGGGCCGATGGCTGTTGGGAAGCTCTAGCGCAACGACAACCGAAAAGTCCCTTCCAAGAGATGTAAACCTGACCCTCCGCCTGACGAGGGCCGAAGCCCAGCAAGGTACACGAAAGAAAATTGCCGTGACCCGCGATGCCAAGGCTGAAGAAGTGTTGGTCACGGTTCCAGCAGGAGTGCAGACGGGCACCAGGCTCCGTCTGCGGGGCAAAGGAGCCACTGGGCCGGGAGGCTCTCGCGGCGACCTCTACCTCTCCGTCGAACTCACCGACTAAATCCATATTTTCCTCTGTGATCTCCGTGTCTCTGTGGTGGATGCATTCGCTTGAGCGAAAGTGTCCGAAGTAGTAGGGTAGGCGCAGATAGGAGGAGAGCCCTCATGCATCCGAAAAACGTCCTACCCACCGCAATCTTGCTTGTATTAGTCGTGTTCAGTTCCGGCGCCGCCGTTCCGCCAGGCAGCCTGGACAGCTCATCGCAAATTAAATCTCGCTTCGCCGATCCTCCGCGCGAATACAGCTCGGTTCCGCTCTGGGTCTGGAATGACCTCTTAACCGAGGAGCAGGTGGTCGACACGATGCGGAACCTCGCCACGCAAAAGGTCAAGCAGGCGTTCGTGCACCCGCGTCCCGGCCTGATGACGCCCTATCTCTCGGCCGATTGGTTCCGGCTGTGGAATGCAGCCCTAAAGGAAGCCGAACTGCTGGACATGAATCTCTGGATCTACGATGAGAACTCCTATCCCTCCGGATTCGCGGGCGGCTTCGTCCCCGAAGCAATGCTTGAATCGCAGGGCCGCGGCTTGGGTATGCGTGAGATCAAAGAAGCTCCGAGGTGGCAGGAGGACACGCTCGCGGTGTTCCGCCTTACCGATAAGAGCTATGAGGATGTCACTTCCAAGGTGCGCGACGCACAGGCGTTGCCGGAGGATCGCTATCTTGAGGTCTCCGTGATGCGCGCCAAGCCAGGACCGTGGTACGGCGGAAAATGGTATGTCGATCTCCTCTACCCGGGAGTGACACAGAAGTTCCTCTCCATCACGTTGGACGCCTACAAGCGCGAGATCGGAAACCAGTTCGGCAAACGCGTGCTTGGAAGTTTCACGGATGAGCCTCAGTTGCGGCCCGCCGGCGGAATTCCCTGGACGGCCGATCTGCCTCAGCTCTTCGAGAAGCGCTGGGGCTATCGCCTCACCGATCACCTGCCGGCGCTGCGCGAGCCGGTGGGCGACTGGAAGCGTGTCCGCCACAACTACCTCCAGCTTCTTTCGGAGCTGTTCGTCGAGCGCTGGGGCAGACCTTATTACGAATACTGCGCAAAGAACGGCATCGAGTTCACAGGCCATTACTGGGAGCACGAATGGCCGAATTGTATGGGCGTCCCAGACAACATGGCGATGAACGCCTGGCAGCAGCGGCCCGGCATTGACATCCTGATGAATCAATACCGCGAAGACACGCATGCTCAGTTCGGCAACGTCCGCTCGGTGAAAGAGCTGGCCAGCGTGGCCAACCAGCTCGGCCGCGCGAGAACGTTGTGCGAGGCCTACGGGGCAGGCGGCTGGGACCTGCGCTTCGAGGATATGAAGAGGATCGGCGACTGGCTCTATGTGCTGGGGGTGAATACCCTTGACCAGCACCTCTCCTACGTCTCGCTGCGCGGCGCGCGCAAGCGCGACCACCCTCAGTCATTCTCCTATCATGAACCCTGGTGGGACGCCTACCACGTGTCCGCCGAATACTTCGCCCGGCTCACACTCGCTCTGACGAAGGGACAGCAGATCAATCCTATCCTTCTCATCGAGCCGACCACAACCGCGTGGATGTACAACGCAGCAGGCAAGAATCCTCCGGAGCTGGAGAAGCTCGGTGAGACGTTTCAGAAATTGGTCGTGTCATTCGCCAAGGAGCAGGTCGAGTACGACATCGGCAACGAGGACATCATGGCGCGAAACGCCTCCGTAAATGGCCACTCCTTGCGTGTCGGGGAACGAAGTTACGTTACAGTAGTCCTGCCGCCGTTTACGGAAAACCTCAATGCCAAAACGCTTCAGCTGCTGGAGAGCTTCCTCAAAGGCGGAGGCACCATGCTGAGCTGCTCCGCTCCTCCGGATAGGGTCGAAGGACAGAAGTCCGACCGTGGATCGGCAGTTTCCAGGCTGAGCGGATGGAAGCAGGTAGAAGTCGAAACCTTGCCCGCAATGCTGTTGGCTCAAGGGAAGGATGGGTTCACGATCCGGCGCAGCCCCAATGACAAGGGAATCTTGTTCCACCAACGGCGCAAGCTTACCGACGGCGAAGTGCTCTTCCTGGTAAACACGAGCATTGACTTCCCGTCGGAAGGGGTTATCGAATCCGGAGCGCTCGGAATCGAGCGCTTTGACCTCGAATCAGGAAAAGTCGAAAGCTATGCGTTCAAGACGACTTCCCGCGGTGTGTGGGCAGCCTACCGTCTTCCCCCTTCCGGATCACTTCTGCTCTTTCTCTCCAAGGAAAAGCGCAGCCCCGCTCCCGCTCAGCCCGTGCAAGCTGCGCAGATCCCTGCAACCGGATCACCGGCAATCCGCCGGACGGCTCCAAACGTTCTTGTTCTCGACTACCTGGATATCACAGCCGGAGGCGAAACCACAAAGGACGTCTACTTCTACCAGGCTTCGCAGTTCGCCTTTAAACAGAACGGCATGGCCCGCAACCCGTGGGACAGTGCGGTTCAGTTTCGCGATGAGTTGATCACGAAAAAGTTCCCGGCGGGGAGCGGCTTCCAGGCAACGTATCGCTTTACAGTGGCTGAGCGCGTGCCGCCAAACCTGATTGCAGTTGTGGAGCGTCCGGATCTCTATACGATCGAATGCAACGGAAAGCCCGTCCAGGCTATCCAAGGCGCCTGGTGGCTCGACAAGTCCTTCGGTAAGATCGACATCTTCAAGGTGGCGATTGTTGGGGAGAATACGCTGGTGTTGAAGGCCTCCCCCTTCACGATTTGCCACGAGATCGAGTCGGTTTACATTTTAGGCGATTTCGGTTTGCGCCCGACGGAGCACGGCTTCGCCATCGTGCCGGAATCCACGCTTCGCCTCGGCCCCTGGAACTCGCAGGGTTGTCCGTTCTACGCACAAGGGGTTGCCTACACGCAAAGGTTTCGGTTGGACAAGCCCTCAGGTCAGTACCAGGTGTTGCTCCCGAAATGGTACGGCAGCGTTGCCAAGGTAATCGTCAATGGAAAGCCGGCGGGATTCATCGCTTCCCCGCCCTGGCAGTGCGAAGTCACGAAACTGCTTCAGGCCGGCGAAAACGCCATCGAGATTGTTGCCGTGGGAACGCTGAAGAACACGCTGGGCCCGCACCACGGCAATCCGGCATTGGGGACCGCGTGGCCGGCGATGTTTCAGAAGGGTCCCTATCCCGGCCCGCCGCCGGGCGAGCAATACTCCACCGTGGGTTATGGGCTGTTCGAACCGTTCCAATTGCTGCAGGTGCATTGAGAAGTGCGGCTCAAGGTCCTGACTGCTGAGGTTGTATTAAAACCTCCTGAACGAGCATCCTGTGGGGGCGGGCTTTAGCCCGCGCCCTTTTAGCCATAAGAAAGAACCGAGCTAATCATTGCTCATATCATTCTGTAATGAAGGTGCTTGCGTCAAAAGACGGTTATATCTGATGGAGTCAGGCGGACGGGCTGAAGCCCGTCCTCACTGAGTTGCCCCCCTCGACAGCCGGGAATTATTGGTAGGTGAAACAACATGAACCACCGGGAGACGATGACCTCACGCGAGCGTGTGCTGGCGGCGCTCAACCATCGAGAACCAGATCGCATTCCGATAGACCTCGGCGGCTTCCAGACCGGAATCCATCGGAAGGCCTATCAGGCTTTGATTGATTACCTCGGTTACGACGAGCCTCTCGTGATGCTCGACCCGGTTCAGCAACTGGCGGTCCCGTCAGAGCGTGTGCTCGAGCGCTTCCACGTCGACATCCGGTACATCTGCGCGAAGGCTCCGGAGAGCTTCAGTGGTGGAATCCGGCAAAATCCGCGCAGCGGTCGGCTGTGGCACGACCTCAGGGACGAATTTGGCGTGGTGTGGTCCATGCCCGACGACCAGCAGCTCTACATGGACATTTCCCATCACCCGCTGGCCGGAGCCACGCTCCGCGACCTCGAGCATTACCCTTTCCCGAAGGGAAACGATCCGACACGATTCACCGGACTGCGCGAGAAGGCTCTCGAGATCCGGCGTAACACGCCCTATGCCCTTTCCAGCGGTATCTGCGGAGTCACCTACGAAATCTGCTGGTACATGCGCGGCTTGGAGCAGTGGTTCATCGACATGAAAGAGAATCCTGACTTCTGCGCAGCCCTCCTCGACAAAACCAGCCAGTACTGGGTGGACTGGATGACCGGGTTTCTAACAGAGGTCGGAGATCTTCTGGATGTGATCATGATTGGCGATGATCTCGCGGGACAGGATGGTCCGCTGTTCTCGCCCGCCTTTTACAGGTCCGTCGTGAAGCCGCGTCAGAAGCACGTCACGGATAGGATCCGGCGGATGACGTCAGCCAAGATCTGGTATCACACGTGCGGCAGTTGCGCGGAGTACATCCCGGACTTGCTGGACAACGGCGTCAATATCCTCAACCCAGTGCAAGTCAGCGCCCGGAACATGGACCCCGCGATATTGAAGGAGCGGTTTGGCGACAGACTCGTTTTCTGGGGCGGCGGCATCGACGCTCAGCACATTCTTCCATTCGCTTCCGCCGAGAAGGTGGTGCGGGAAGCAGCGAGAAACATTGAAATCTTCAAGCCGGGCGGAGGCTACGTTTTCTGCAACTGCCACAACATCCAGGCGGGAGTCCCGCCGGAGAACATCGTTGCTCTTTACGATACTGCCTACGCCCACGGCTTCTATTCGTGAGTTTTCTCCCGTGTTCTCTTTGCAGCAAATGGGGAAGGAATCCAACACTTACTGTTCGCACATGCCCTGATAGTGATCATCCAATGAATCGGCCGCGGCCCAGAGGAGTTCAAGAATCGGCTCAAGGCGATCCGCAAGGAGTCGTACATCGAATGCGAAATGATTCGCCTTATTACTCTCGCCATTCGTGTTTGCCGGATACCGGAATGCATCGGAACGGGGATCGATGCGATGGAACTCATCAATAATCTCCTTAAATGCGGCGTAGCCGCCGACCTCCTCGAACTTGTCTTTCCAAGACATTTCATCCACGATGATACGACCACCAAACTTCAAGAGTTCCACAAGCTTATGCTCCTGAAAAATATCCTTGCCCCCCAGATAATCCTTCCCCTGCAGGCGAGAAATCGCATTCCATCCAAGAATAACGGCTTTTAGCTGTAGCTCAAGAGCCTGACGGTAAAGAAAGACGATAGGACAGACATCGTAGCTATTAGTTGAGCCCCGGGATGCAGTCCGTTCTATCAAAACCTTTGCGGCTCGGTGATAGGCGTCGCCGTACAAACCGAACTCACTTTCTGGGTCACCTCCTCTGTTCAGAACAGCGTTATTGTAGCCACCCGTCGATCGGAAGAGCTTTCCGGCATTCCGGTCCTTTTTGGCATCGTCTTTCAAAGCGACCTCCTAACGAGGGAGCATTATACAACCCAGGGCGGTTTTCACCGAAGAATGAGATCTAGCCACCGCCTCGATTTGCAGTTGAGAGAACAGGGGACGCCACCCTGTTCTCATCAGATAACAGGGTGACATTTCCAGTTTCAGCATCTTCCGATTAGCTGATGGATCGGGTATTTAATCGTGGAATAATCCTCCGTCACAGAATCTGATCCCGCTGGAATTTAAGCCGCGGGCTTGGGCAGATTAAGCACCTCCACGGTTAAGCCATGGCTCCCCTGGGCGAGGCTGACGTTGAGTTTTTCAAAACCGATAATCCTGCCTGATGCGTCCTTCATGAAGATCGTGTCGTCGTCCGCTTCTTCACAGACTTCCTCGTGCTCAGGATCATCCAGCCAGACCGTCAGCGTCTTGGCGAACGCGTCGTAGTAAACTCTCACTTTTTCCATATCAGATCTCCTTGCTTGACCTTGTCCGCTGGATATGTCGTGATCAGGTATCCCTTGTCTTCTGTGCGTTTGACAACGGCACATACCCAGCGAGGTCCAAATCGTCGATGAAACAGCAACACGCTCGAATCGCCGACGCTACGACGGATTTCGTCGGGATCCGACAGGGTGCATTCAACATCCATCTTGCGGCTCCTCATGGGCGGACGCTTTATGGTAATTATCCTCTGCCAATACTCGTCCGAGTAAACTACTCGAAACCCAAGGGGAGTTGCGACATCGAGACCCAACGCTGCGTCATCCATCTTGTGCTACCCTCTGTTCATAACAATCCCAGCTTACACCCTCCTTGAGCGCGCCGTCATTGTAACACGCTGTTGGGGACTCGTGAGTCCGGCGATGAGGTTCATGACGATGTTCTGGTGGCCTGATAGGTTCTTGGTGCTACACTGCGCGTGATTACGATAATGTTGGGATTGCCCATTAATGTTAGCTATACCGAAGGAACTCACATGAATCGAACCCGGCTTTCTGTGTTGTTTCTCATCTCAGGCGTGAAACCGCCCGCATTCTGCCAAGACCTCATCGAAGTCCGCGTCGACCATTGTTTCGAGCTGATTTTGAAATAGGGAGCGCCACCCTGTCGTCTGGAGATAACAGGGTGGCGTCCCCTGTATTCCCCTCAAGATTCAGCGCATCAAGTACACGGCCCGTGGATTTCGGAACGGGGCGGACTTCACGACATCGATCTATTTTCACTGCGGCGATCTCTATCTGGTTCCCCGATCCACTTAAAATCCGGATGAGCGAAAAACCTCGCGAGAGAAGGCGGACGACTTGCCGGTCGCCCCTACTTGGAACGGAGAGGCGCGCGTATTACTTCCGACTCTTGGGACTAACCAAGGCGGCAGCAAGCTGCCGCACTCCAAAACTCGTCAAGGATGGTGAAGCAGGAGTCGCGCGGGATTGCCCTTGATGTCGTAGAACAGGATTTTTCCGCTCGAGGTCAGGTTGCCGGGATTGGCGATGATGAACTGAGTGCGATAGCCACCGCCATACACGACCTGGGGCAGGACACGGTCCACTCCACTCGTGAGCTGACCAAGCAGAAGACTGCTGAAGAGAACTCCGCCGGGCGTGGTCCGCATCCGCAATGACAGGAAACCGCAGGGCAAATCCGATGCAACGCGCAGATACCCGCGGCTCCCGGCGGGCAGGCCGGGGAAAAGCTCGCTGACGAATTTTGGCTTATGCCACCCTGCAGGCAAGGATACCTGGGTCGTGCGCACCTGCTCACTTCCATCCCGCAGAAAGAGCTCCATGCGGATCTGCTGGTCGCGATCAGCAGTGTTCACAAGAGCAATGCCGGTGTCCAGGTCAGTTCCGACCTCCCAATAAGATCCTGAGAGAGTGGACGGAGCAAGGAATGGCAGACCGGTTTCGCTAAGAAGACCGCCACCCGGCAGATAGCGGATGACCGCCCCGCCGGCGGGCGGCGCCCGGTCCGGGTCTGGCTTCAGAAGGCAGTAGCCGACATTCGCATCCGGGGCCGATCCTGACGTTGTCCAGCGGACCAAGCCATGACGCGGAATGCTGTACGGAAGTTCGGAAGCCGCCGTTCCCTGAATAGTCAGAAGCCATGGCGAACCATCCGACTTTCGGAAAGTGACTTTTCCGGTCAGAGGCGAGTCCGAGGAATTCAGCATTAGCCATTCCGTTTGATATCCGCCGCCGTCGGCCACTTGGGGCAGCGCTTCGATCTGCCCAGCCTGCGGAGCCTCATCATCTCGCGCGGGAATGCTGGTCATAATGAACTGGCCCTGATCGTTGTACGTGCCACGCAAAGCCAGAGCACCTATCGGTTGATCGCTGCGGACTTCTAGCGTGCCTCGAAATGGCGCCTGCGCCTGCCCGAACCACTCCGACTCCACTAGAAACTTCGCCACATGCTCTCCCGGCGTCAATGTCAGCGTGCGGGTTGCGGCTTGGCTTCCCCTGTCATCGTAAATCGTCAAGAGGACGGTGGCGGTGGCCGGACCCGGATTGACCAAAGCAAGACCCGTGTGCGATGGCGCGCTGATTTCGGCAGTAACAGTTCAGCCCCCTATGCTTGGTGAGGCAGCAGTGATGGAGCGGGGCGACCGGCGCGATGTGCTCGGACGGTTTCAGTGAGGAATTCGAGAACGTTGCGGTTCTGCATCCGGCACGTCGCAG
>Ga0315279_10011008_pt1 | contig 10540 bp, 4 predicted proteins | sample YL17G06_20_MG_FD_203694 | JGI IMG/M metagenome (GOLD analysis project Ga0315279, IMG submission 203694) | Sediment microbial communities from Yellowstone Lake, YNP, Wyoming, USA - YL17G06_20 | ecosystem: Environmental > Aquatic > Freshwater > Lake > Sediment | place: USA: Wyoming | collected...
GGCACATTGCGGACCCCTCTTGACCCCGGCGCGCCGGGATCGGGATCCGGATGGCCGTTGCCGTAATCTGGAGCCTGCCTGCCGGCTCGGGATGGTGCGGCGAGCCGTTGCCGTAATTTGGAGTGCGGCGAGCTCTCGCCGCTTTGACACGTCGCCCAGCGACGGGATGCCGTTGCCGGGAACGCCAATCTCCCCGAAGGGGCCGTTGGCCCGATTGACGCTTTGAAGGGAGCCGATCAGGCCAACGGCCCTCAAGGGGTCGCCGTTCCCAGGGGCAAACCGGCCTGGCCAAATCGACAGCGCCCGGCCGCTTTTCGTTGCAGACCAATTTCCTGATTGGACAGTAGTTTGACAAGGAATCCCTGCCTCGCTTATCATCGTCTCGCCGGAAGCACGGGCGATAGGGGCACCATTCTTACGCCGCCGCGAGTGGCGACGAGCGCCCGAGTGTTTCCCGGCCGCGACGACCAGCCGGAATTGCAAGGGATACCAGAATGCCGACCAGGACCACCCCGCCTTTTCAAGCCGTTGCGTTTCCATTTGCTGGGCGTTATGCTTTTGTCCAGCGCGACGTGTGGTGCAGGGGCGGTGGTCGCGCCCCCCGTCGAGCTTGTTTTTCAGAATGGATGCAACTGCCGGTCGGGGAATCTGTTCCGCCAGCCGGCACAAAACGGCAGGAGCACGTACCGATGAGTGATGGACCGCAATACGGCCCGAGCAACCCGCACCCGCTCAGCCAGGTCAAGACGGAACTGATCTGGGAAGGCAAGTACGACGAGTACGGCAACCGCCGCGAGGTGGACATCGCCGGCTGCGACATGCCCCTCCAGCGCGTCGAGGCTATCGACGAGCCGCGCAGCAGTGCCGAGGGCAGCGGGCAAATGGCCCTCTTTGCCAAGCAATCCAAGCGGCTGGATGACTTCCGCAACAGGCTCATCTGGGGCGACAACAAGCTCGTCATGGCCGGCCTGCTCCGCGACTTCAAGGGAAAGATCGACCTCATCTACATCGATCCGCCGTTCGACGTGGGGGCGGATTTTACAATGAATGTATCCATTGGCGACGAAGGCGAAGTAATAGGGAAAGATCAATCTGTCTTGGAGGCCGTTGCATACCGGGACACCTGGGGCAAAGGAATTGACTCATATATTCACATACTCTATGAACGATTAGCCTTGATGCGAGACTTGCTTAGTGACACCGGGTCCATCTACGTTCACTGTGATTGGCGCGTAAGCAGCAATTTGCGAATGATCCTGGACGAGCTTTTCACGCCAGAGAAGTTCGGCAACGAGATAATTTGGAAAAGGCAAAGTGCGCACAGTCGAACCAAGCAATGTGGGATGGTCCACGACACAATATGGTTCTACCACAAAAGCCCAAGATATGTATGGAATACGGTGTATGCCGAAGCAAGCCCCGACTACATCGAACAGTTCTTTGACCAGATTGAGCCAGTTACCGGAAGGCGTTATGCGCGCGGTGACTTGACCGGGGCCGGTCGAACCCAAGAAGGAGAATCTGGAAAACCTTGGAGGGGTATTGATCCTGGGGCCAAAGGACGCCATTGGGCCTACACCCACGCCGAGCTTAACCGGCTGGACAAAGAAGGGCGTATCCATTGGCCCAAGGCTGGGGTTCCGCGGCTCAAGAGATACACTGACGAACTTCAGGGAGTAGAATTGCAGGATGTCTGGACGGACATCAAGCTAATCCATAATCAATCCACTGAACGAGAAGGATATGCCACCCAAAAACCAGAAGCCCTCCTTGAGCGGATCGTCAGGGCCTCGTCCAACGAAGGCGACCTTATCGCCGATTTCTTCTGTGGCAGCGGCACGACCGGTGCGGTTGCGGAGAAGTTGGGGCGGCGGTGGATCATGGCCGACCTTGGGCGTTTCGCCATTCACACCAGCCGCAAACGGATGATCGAGATTCAGCGGCAGCTTTACGCAGAGGAGAAGCCCTACCGGGCGTTTGACGTGTACAACCTTGGCCGGTATGAGCGGCAGTGGTGGCAGAAGGAGCGTTTGGCCGGTGCGGATGAGGAGCATCGCCGTATCGTGCTGGCGTTCTATCGAGCCGAGCCGTTGACGGGTGCGAGCAGTCCGTTGCTACATGGGCGCAAGGGCGCTGCCTTTGTCCACGTGGATGGCATCGACTCGCTGCTGACGCTGGGCGAGCTAAAGCCCATTGTTGAGGCGGCGCAAGCGGCCGGGGGCAAGGAGGTCCACTGCCTGGCGTGGGAATTCGAGATGGAACTGAAGCGCAACATCGAGGCGCTGGAGCAGGAATACGGCGTCAAGGCCCGGCTGATCCGCATCCCGCGCGAGGTGATGGAGAAGAACCGCAGGCCGGGCGTGGACCAGGTGCCGTTTTTCGAGATGGCGTCGCTCTCGGCCAAGACGGTCGTCGCCGTCGAGGGCGGCGAGCGGATCGTGGACGTGGAACTGACGAACTTCCTCCCGAGCCTGTCGGAAGTGCCCGGCAAGGAGCTTGAGGCGCTCAAGGAGCGAGCGGTAAGGAGCGGCTTTGACTTCATCGACTTCTGGGCGGTTGATTTCGACCATGACGTGAAGGGGCCGTTCAAGCACCACTGGCAGGACTACCGGCTGCGAAAAGACCGGTCGCTGAAGACCACCAGCGACTGCAAGCATCGTTATACGGATGCCAAGGCGCACACGATCTGCGTGAAGGTGATCGACGTGTTCGGCTGCGACACGTCGATCCTGCTGGAAGTGCCGGGGGCAGGCGGCTTGAGGTCACAATCTGTGACCTCAAGACAAAGGAGCGGGAAATGACGGCTTCCTTTGTGGCCTATATCGACGAGGCGGGCGATGAGGGGTTCAAGTTCCGCACCACGCCCGCCGTTCAAAGCAGCAGCGACTGGTTCGTGCTGGCGGCCTTCATCACGCGCAAGAGGACCGACCTGGAAACGGTGAAGATGATCGACCAGGTTCGCGCCGAATTCGGCCTGCCCGCGAAGAAACACGTCCATTGGAAGAAACTGAAGCATCCGCAGAAGGTTCGCTACGCTCAGATGATGCTAAGGGTTCAGGCGAGGATTGCCGCTGTTTGCGTTCATAAACCTTCGCTGCTGGAGCCGGAGAAGTTCCAGGAGCGGTACCGCCTGTATTTTTACGCGGTCAGGCATCTGCTGGAGCGCGTGTCGTGGCTGGCCAGGGACCGGCACGATTCCGCCAAATGGGGCGGGGATGGGACCGTGGACGTGCTATTCTCCAACCGGCAGGGGATGTCCTATGACGAAATGCGTGACTACCTAAAGCATCTGCAAACACAAAAGGCATCCGGGCAGGACGTTCGGATCGATTTCGGCTTTGTTCCCCCGGACAAGATCGGAACACAGACGCCAGGACGGTCAATGGGACTGCAACTGGCCGACGCCGCGGCCGGGGCGTTCTTCAACGGTCTGGAACGGGACGCCTACGGGAACACCGAACCCAGGTACATCGCCACGATCTCGCCGCTTCTGTACCGGCATGAGGGGACGGCACGCGGGTACGGCGTTAAAGTCCTGCCAAGGGAAGTCGCCGTAAATCTCAAAGACGAATCGAGCGTCAAGTGGCTTTGGGAGTTCAAATAAAAAAGCAGGTTTCAGGCCGTAGGATCCCACCCATACGGGCTGCCGTCCTGAGGACGACCTACGGTTGCTCCTGCACAAACCTGCCTATTACATACTACGGCAGTTGCGACCGGTCGCAATAGAAAAACAAAGAAAATCAAAGAAAAACATGGACAGCAAAATATCACCCGCCGTGGAGTACCAGTTCAACAAGGCGGCCTTGGAGCCGCTGTTCATGCCTTGGGAATTCCCCAAGTCCCACCGCCAGCGGGCGGACAAGGAGGGCCAGCCGCCCAAGGTGGTCCAGCGGCGCCGGCCCAGCCCGATTGCGATAGCCAACAACCTGCGGGCGGCCGTGCGGGACTTCAGGGATTCGCAATACGCCGGCGTCTCCGACACCAGCCGGGAACTGTTGAACCACTGGTTCCAGACCGACCATGCCGTGACGGACAAGAGCGGCGCCAGCGTGCCATTCCGCTATTACTTCTGCCAGCGCGAGGCCATTGAGACGCTTGTTTACCTGTACGAGTCGCGGAGAATTCGCTCTCTGTCGGGGCTGACTGCGGAGTTCCTGGGCCGGGACGCCGAACGCGCCGCCCTTGGCATCGACCCCGCCGAAGACCAGTGGGCGAAGTACGCCTTCAAGGTGGCCACGGGCGCCGGCAAGACGAAGATCATGTCGCTGGCCATCGTTTGGAGCTACTTCCACAGCCTGCGCGAGCCGGATAGCGACATGGCGCGGCACTTCGTAATTGTCGCCCCGAATCTGACGGTGTTCGAGCGCCTGAAAGAGGACTTTCTCCCACCAGCCGGCGGGCCGGACATTTTCCACACCGATCCCCTGATCCCCAGTCAGTGGATGGGCGACTGGCACATGAGCGTGGTCTTGCAGGACGAGGCCAGCGGCGCGGCCACGGGCGGCGTGGTGTACCTGACCAACATTCACCGGCTATATGACCAGTCGAAGCGAAGGGGGACGCGCGAGGCCGAAACCCACGATTGGGCGGGGCCGGCGGTTTCGCGGGCGTCGGCACTGGACACGGGGGACGCGCTGCGCGAGCGGATCACCAGCCACAAACGGCTGATGGTGCTCAATGACGAGGCCCACCACGTTTGGGACCCCGACAGCGCGTGGAACGAGGCCATCGCCTTCCTGAACGGACAGACGCGCAAGCGCAACGAGGTCGGCCTGGTGGCGCAACTGGATTTCAGCGCGACGCCCAAGGATGACAAGGGGATTCTGTTCAAGCACATCATCGTCGATACTCCGCTGGGCGAGGCGGTGGACGGCGCGATCGTCAAGACGCCGGTCATCGGGCGGGGCGAAAAGCTGGTGGAGCAGGCATCCGACAACGCCGGGATTCACTTCCAGCATCACCTGTTGCTGGGCTACAACCGCTGGCTGGCTTCCAAGAGGGAATGGGAAAAGAGCGGAAAGAAGCCGCTGATGTTTGTGATGTGCGACAGCACCGAGGCGGCCGATCAGATCACGGAAGAACTCAACAAGAACCCGCTTTATGCTGAGTTGAACCATTGCACGATCAACTTGCACACGAACCTCAAGGGCAAGATCAAGTCCGAGGGCCGGGGGGAGAACAAGAGGCAGGTTTTCGTCGAAAGCGAGAAGGAAATCAGCGACGACGACCTGAAGGCTTTGCGGGAACTGTCCCGCCAGTTGGACAACAGCACCAGCCCATACCAGTGCATCGTGAGCGTGTTGATGCTGCGGGAAGGCTGGGATGTGCGGAACGTGACGACCATCGTTCCCTTGCGGCCATACAGCAGCAAGGCGAACATTCTGCCGGAGCAGACGCTGGGTCGCGGCTTGCGGCGGATGACTCCGGCCGGTATTGGCATGGCCAACGAAATGGTCACGGTCGTCGAACACCCATCCTTCGTGAACCTGTACAAGGAGCAACTGGCCCAAGAAGGCTTGTTTGTCGAGGAAACAGACACAGACCGGATCGAGCCGACGACCATCACGATCTTCCCCGACGAGGCGCACAAGGACCTAAAGGCCCTGGACCTCCTGATTCCCAGGCTCACGCCCGCTTATCGAATCACGCCAGTGCTGGACGGGATGACGCTGGAGGAAGTGCAAAAGTCGTTCGACAAATACAAGAAGCTACCGCTGGGCGAGGCCCGCGAGGAGGAAATCAACTACGAGGGCAGACAGCTAATCACCAATGAGTTAGTCGAACAGATGACGGTGAAGCTGCCGCTGCTGCAAAACGGCTTTACCGCCGTGACTTTCTACCGGGAAGAAATGGAAACAGCCTGCGGCATTCAAGGCAACCACGCCGTGCTGGCCCCGCTGATCCAGAAGTTCCTGGAAGAGATTCTTTTCGTCGAGAAAGTGACACTGTTCGATCCTCGCCTGTGCAGCCGGCTTGCGGCCGGCGACGTGCGAGAACACATCCGGGCCGTCTTCATCCCGCTGATTCGAGCCAAGATCACCACGACGGAAGAACGCCTCAAGGGCGCCGAACCGGTGTCTGTCTGCTCGTGGCGGCCGTTCCAAGTGACGCACTCGGCCCGACACCCGGTTGAGAAAGCGGACAAGACGCCCTTCAATCTCGTGCCATGCAACCGCGACCTGGAGTTCGCCCTGACGCACTTCACAGACCGTGCCCCCGACGTTGCCGCGCTATGCAAAAACGCCGGCCCGCAATGCCTGCGGATAGACTACCTGGCCGCGGGCGGACGGCTGGCTTTCTACACGCCCGACTTCATCGTCCGCAAGAAGGGCGGCCACTATCTGCTGGTGGAGACCAAGGGGCGCGAGGATCGGGACGTGCCAGCCAAAGCGAGAGCGGCAATGGCTTGGTGCAAGTCCGCATCCACCAAGGCGGTGAAATGGGAATACCTGTACGTCCCCCAAGGCGTGTTCGACCGGTTCAACGGCAACACCGTGGACGAGTTGGCGCGGACCTGCGCCCCCACGCTGACCGCGATCATCAAGGAGGAAGACGCCGCGCCGCTCCTGCCGTTCGCACAAGTTGAAGTGACTGCGCCGCCCGCAGGGATGCAGGAGTTCATCTCGGCAGATGCCCTGGCGAAGCTGCCCAAGAGCACGGCGTCCTTGGTCAGCCAGGCGATCCAGTTGTTCCGATTCTACGAGAACAAGACCGACCTGGTTTTCTCGCCGGTGTTCACGCCGCTGCTGGGACCGATTGACCGGTGCGCTCAAGACCTGGTTTTCGCCCGTTTGGTTGCCGACATCCCCAAGAAGGAACTGGAACAACGGGACTACTTCGTGCCGTATATGGCAGTAGCCACAGGCAGGGCCAATTACCTCCTGGACAATGGTAAACGCATTCAGAAACTGCTGGTGTACAACGCCGCCATCATGCCTATCGGCGTGCTCCGCTTCTGTTTGGAGTATGCCGAGTCGCGAGCCGATCATGTCGGCGGCGTCTTTGAGTCCATCCGAAAGAACTTTCGCGATCTTTGCGGGTCGGGACTTCTGACGATGCTTTCGACCGTATACGACTTCCGCAACAAGTATATCGCCCATCAGGACGAGGAACTCACGGACGTTGGGCTCGCTCGGTTGGCACTGAAGCAATGGGTCGAGCTTCTGGTCAGGCTTGAATGCTTGTTCGTCCAGACTGCTTGAAGGGCAGGCACTTAAATGTAGGGCCGTGGGATGGGCGAAGACCATGTAGACCATGACGACGGCTTGCCTATCTGGCACCGCTCTTATGGTCCCAACCAGGAGATACACATATGGCTGGCAAGATCAAACAGACAGAGCGCGACCTTGAGTTCAGGCGTGTAGCCGTAAAGATCGCCAACAGGATCACGGCCAAAATACGGCAAGCCCCAAGCCAAGGCCCAGCAACCAAGGCACTAGTCGGTTTGCTCACCCGAGTTACGAACGCCTGCACCTCAATCGGGGTTCTTATAGACAAGTCTCCGCGCCAACCTGACGCGGACTGCGCCACAATCCTTCGCAGCATGTACGACGCCATGCTCCAGGGGCTCTACATCCTGAAAGACCCAACGCAACGGGAGAAAAGAGCTCGGCTGTTCCTGGACTACGTAGTGGTTGAGCGGTACCGATTCATGGAGCTTCTCGACGGCAACCCGACGCCCTTTGCGAAGAAGCTGAAATCAAGTCCAGCTCGCTCATTGGGGGAACCGGAGTTGGGGCAGAAGTTCAACCAGGTGAAATCGCAATTCCTTACGCCCAAAGGAAAGCTTCGGACGACGTGGTATGAGGGCTCGCTTCGCGACTTGGCAAGACACGTGGGGCTTGAGGACGAGTACGAGATTCTTCAACGCATCTTAAGCAATATCGTCCACTCGACCCCGTTGACGCTGCGGTACGGCCCTCTCATACGTGGCAACCACTTGCCCACCTTTGCTTGGCAGTTTGGTATCAGACTTCTCGGTGCCGTTGCCGATTACGCTGGCGTTTCGTTGGATGACGAGGAGCGGGACCTGGTCGAGTCCATGGACAAGAGCGTCCTTGGCTCCTAGCGCGCCTGTCTGACGACAAGCGGATCCCTCGTGCCTTCTTTCCGATTTTCCCCCCCCCCGCTAAAGCTTCCCCTCTCCTTCCCCGGCGCGCCGAGATGGCACGCAGGCACGCGCTGGCCTCGTGCCGTCGGGGCCGGTACAATGCGTTGCGGATCGGCGGAGCGCTGCCCTTGCTTGAAGTGCTGCGCTCGTCTTAGAAACGGCACAATGGTCCGGGCGAGCAAAGGCCGGGAAGCCCAACCCCCGGCCTGTTTGATGAATAGGCGTGCCGGGAACGCCGGGAACGCCGCCCCCTTGGGGGCAGGTCTCCCCTTGGGGGCCGTTGGCCCGAGCGGCTCTTAAGACGCCAATGCGGAGATTGGCGTTCCCAGGACGGCCGGCGGGGAGTGAGATACGGGCAAAGCAAGCCACTGACTCTTGCGGCACGTGAGCGCAAAAAAAAGCGTCGGAGGATATAGGGTCTCCCGAGGCGAACCTGCGGGACCACACGGCATGGAGCCGAGTTTCTTCCACCGACAACAGTATTATCGGATCGAATGGCCCCAAAGTCAAACGCAAAAGGCCGTGGTTTTTCGGCCGGGTTTCAAGACCTCAAGACGCAAATGAATGGCTGACTTTCGGGCAGATGACGAGCCTTGGCATGGATGAGAATTGCAGTGTTCTTCGTGATTGACAAGCCGAAGCTCCAAAGGATTATCGCCTTGATCCGCGACGACCCGGCTTCGCCTTCGGCTACGCCGTGGCAAGCCAGCTTCTGCATTCCGGGCGCGGGGCGGGCATTACTTGCCTTCCTGGGAACGCCAATCTCCCGATTGGCGCGTTAAGAGCCGCTCGGGAGAGCGGCGTTCCCAGGGCGGCCGTCCTCTACGGCCTGGCCGAAGAGGAAATCGCAATCCTGCCGGCCGGCAGGTGTTGAGAACGTGTATGAAACCCGGCGTTTGCCGTAGCATGGCTTAGCCATGAGTCGCACGGTCTTCCAGGCCGTGCTGATCCCCGTCGCGGGCGACCCCAACCGTCCCAGTGAGTTGAAGATCAAACCCGGAGACGACGTGATCCTGTCATACATGGACCAGGAGAACATCAACCCGGGGATCCCGTGGAAGCGCGAGTTCTCCGTCGAGCAGGTATGGTACACGCAGCCGCAACTCCGCGTCTATGACGTAAAGAGCCTGCCGATGGAAGAGGCCGACAGACTCGCCGGCAGGACCGGCAAGGCCCGCGCCAAGCAGGGCCGCCTGCCTGCCGGCCTGGGAGGCCGGCAGGACGCCTTGCTTCTCAACGAGTTCGTTCCCGAACGCCGGGCGATGATGGCGGTCAGGCCCGACAGCCCGGATCAGGCCAAGCCGGCCGGGTTGGTCATCGGCGGGCCGGTGCTCGTCGAGGTGCTCTTCCCGGCGATAACCAAGAGCCAGCAGAGCGAGTGCACCGTGTACGCCCAGACGGCCGGCGGGCGAAGCAAGGCCGGGCTGGCGCCCGACGCACCTTTCGACCCCAACGTGCCGGGCACCATCAAACTCACGCGCGGGCCCGGCGACGCGCCGACCCCGCCCGCCCCCTGCGGATACACCAGCGTGGCCGTCCACGGCAACCCCTACGCCTTCCCCGCCATCGACGAGGGCAGATACACCTTCGACATCCCCGTACGCCTTGGCAGCGTGCCGGACAAGACGCTCATCCACGTCGCCGATGATGCCGGCAAAAAACGCGAGGCGGCAGAGCAGCCCGTCCTGGCCATCGGCGGCGCCGACGAGATCTACGTGGGCCTGAACTACAAGGACGACCAGGGCCGTAACCAGTGGCTCGTGCGAAGGGCCACGCTGACCGGCGACGCCTTCTTCGACGTGATGGAACGGCGCTACGAGGAGCCTCTCACCGGCGCGTACGTCGGCGAGAGCGTGTACTTCCGCGTGATCGACCCGACCATGGACGCCAACGACGCCAAGAACCTCGTGGAACTCGAGTTGACGACGAAGTCCGGCCAGAAAAGGCGGCTCGAGCTCGTCGAGACGTTCTCGCACTCCGGCGTGTTCAAGGGCCTGATGAAGCTCGTGCACGCCGACGACAAGGCCGCCGCCAAAGAGGCCGAGGCCATGCCGACAATCTATGGCGACGTGCTGACGGCGAAGTACGTCTCGCCGAAGACGCGGCAGGCGTCCGAGCTTGCCATCGAAGTCTTCAAGGGCGCCGACGGAAAGGTCCTTCCGTTCACCAAGCGGTTCAAGGACCCGGCCGTGGCGGTCGAGACCCAGTTCCTGATCGCCGAGTCGTACTTCGAGTTGGCCAAGCGTCATCGCCAGCTCAACGAGGACAGCCTTGCCCGTCGCGAGATCGCCCAGGGACGCAAGCTGCTGGAAGAGGCGATTGCCGACTACCCCAACACGGCTGCTCGCGCGCAGGCGGAGTACTTGCTTGCGGACCTGGCTCTTGAGAGCGGCAACGACGCGGTGAACCCGGAGCTCCGCAAGAAGTATT
>Ga0315279_10011009_pt1 | contig 10539 bp, 5 predicted proteins | sample YL17G06_20_MG_FD_203694 | JGI IMG/M metagenome (GOLD analysis project Ga0315279, IMG submission 203694) | Sediment microbial communities from Yellowstone Lake, YNP, Wyoming, USA - YL17G06_20 | ecosystem: Environmental > Aquatic > Freshwater > Lake > Sediment | place: USA: Wyoming | collected...
CTTTAAGAACGAGCGCAGCCTTCACCTTTGGATATTCGGGCTTGTTAAACACATAAATCTAAACCCAATACAACAACCTAAAGGGTATGCTTCAAAGCAAAAGTGCGAAATAATGCTTGCTTAGTTGGCAACTAATAAAACTTGTTATTTGACCGGAAATATGATATACTCATCTGGTTAAGATATGAAAGAAAAAAAAGTCAGATAAGATGGAGGATAGGCCATGAAAACACTAATTCATAAAACCGGGAAAAAATCCGAAGCTTTGATTAGCGCAATTATTGTTTTGGCTCTTGTGCTTGCCGTGGTCGCGGTGATGCATTTACGTGCGCGCGGTTTTCGCGATACCGCCAATATGCAGCTTGATACAGACAAGGCCTATTCTCTGGCCAAGAGCGGGGTCGGTATAGGAAAGTCGTTTATACCTTCCGGAGGAAGCGGTTCGGGAGATCCCTGTTCAGGTTCAGGCGGCGGAGTTAGCTGTGATCTTATCCATAAATCTTATGATTTGGCAGGGGGGAATAGTCTTACGATTGATATCGACCCCTGTAACGGAACGCTCACTTCCAGCGGTAAAGCGGGGAAAAGCGTCCGCCTTGTGAAAAACTCATTCCCGCCGGTTGTGGGCGGCACAGGAGACCCGGCGGCAATAACTTGGGCAAAATCTTATAATGCAGGAGGACAAGAAAAATCAACTACAATACTTAAGACGTCGGGCGGATATATACTTGAGGGACAGACTGATAGATGGGGAAGTAAAGATTTCTTAATAATCAAAACCGATCTCTGCGGTAATATTCAATGGGCAAAGACTTATGGAGGCTCGCTAAATGAACTTTGTGACGACATTATGCCTGAAAGAATTGGTGCCAACACAATCCTGGAGGTCGATGATGGTTTTGTCATTACGAAAGCCACGAATAGCGAAGGCCAAGGTAGTTATGATTTTATTTTGTTTAAAATAGATAAAAGTAACGGAAATTTAATCTGGGTCAAGACATATGGCTCTACTTATTCTGACCAAGCTCACGATATTAAAGACGATGGCACTGGGTTTGTTTTAGCTGGAAGTTACGGAGTCTCTAAGACCAATAACGCAATGGTAATCGTTAAGACAGATTATAACGGAACTAAAAAATGGGCATATAGCTATGATACTTCAGCCAATGAAGTTGCTGAGAGTGTCGTTCCATTTCAGGAATCAGGAGAGCAGCGTTATCTACTAGCAGGATGGAGTGCGACTACTTCTCTTAAATCAGATTTGAGGGATGCTGCAGTGATAAAAATAAATAGTACAGGTACGAGTCTCGCACAGGCGCGTTATAATACGCCAGATAAACTTCAAGAAATAATCCACTCAGCTATCCCAGCAATAAATACTTCAACTGGTAGTTTTGACGGTTTTGTTGTGGGGGGGTGGTGTACTGGCGTCGCTTTTGGGTACAACCCGAGTTTCTTCGCTAAAATCAATTCTACCTTAGCGACTAATTGTCCTGGTTGTTGGTATCGTTTATATGAGGGAAGCGTAACGAGTATGGCTCAGGATTCTAGAGATATATACGAAGATAGCAATGGGAATTTTTATTTTGCGGGCATGAGAGATTTTGAGGGTTTATTGCTTAAAACTGATTATCAGGGTAATTTCTCATGGATGAGACAATATGGTGATAAAACAGACTCATGGGACCACCTTTTTGAAGTAGGCCCAACTGATTCTGGGTTCATTTTAGGTGGATGGTATGGTCCTGAAGCTACATCTGATTTCTTTGCTGTTAGAACAGATGAGTCAGGCAGTATAACTAACTGCTCGACTATTTTAGGCAATGACCAAAATCTTACCCTATTCCCTTCAACCATTTCGGCGAACTTAACATCATTTCTCACGAGAGCAGATATTAACAGTACTATTATTCAAAAAAATATAACTCTAGAAAACATTACCGTCAAGACTCACGGAGTAGATTTTAACATAACGGTCAACGATCTCTGTTCACCTTGATGTTTTTAGTAATTGGTTAATTGAAATCTTATCAGTTTAGTTGCTAAGAGATCATTACTGCAGTTAGGTGGAAAAATCTAGGGGTTACATACCGTTTTCTTACCGAAAGAATCCCAAAACCCTTTCATATCATATTATATATTTGCCTTCAGGACACATAATTCTTTGCCATCCAGAGATTTTATTTTCCATTTTTGAATAATTATAATATCATAATACTTATATCAGTTGAGTAAAACACTAAGCACAAAAGAAGAATTATAGTATTGTATAAATAGGGAAGCCCTGTTTTCTTAATAAAAAATTCTTAGGCTAGATAAGAATAAACCAATGTTAACCTGCGGTAATAAAAGTCTGATAGATAAAGGTGGTTTTTCCTCCGTTGCCACACCTCGCCATTTTAAAAATCTTATACGCTTATTGTTCCTGTATCAAGATTACAATTTTAGTTATCAGGTGTTTTTTTTACTTAGATTTATGGATGGAAAAACTTCTGATGAAGATTTAAAATGTAAGTTTAAAGAAAGATTTTCGATTGAGCTTACCGATAATGATTTTACGCGTTTAATCCATACATTACGGAAACACCGTCTAGTTGTAAAGAAAAATAATAACTATCTTTTAAGTAAACTATCCTATCTTTTTCAAGTTCAACTATTTAGAAAATGTTCTTCGCTTTTTAAAAAAGCGAAGATAAACGATGCTATGTTCAATGGTGTATTGTATGGAGCACGTCCTAAAGATTTAAAAAGGGAACTCAGGCTTTGTTTTAACTCAGTGAATAAAAAAAAATTATGTCGCATTTTAGGAAAAATAAATACATTAAAAGGTGTAATAGTGCCTCACAGTAATATTGAGCTATCCGGATCATGCGCAGCCTGGGCATATAAGGCGATAGAGATTATGGGATTGCCTGACCTTGTAATTTTGCTTGTTCCAAATCATGCTTTGCCATTAGAAAGTTCTCCTTTTTCGGTGTGTGCAAAACCACTTCGTTCGCCACTTGGTGTTGTGAAAACCGATAGATATTTTATTAATCGATTAGCTCGGGAATGTAAGTTTGATATTTTTCAAGAAGAGTTCGTTCATATTTACGAACACGCCATAGGGATTCAATTGCCTTTCCTTCAATTTATTTACAACTCTGCACATAAACATTTATTAATTGTCCCTGTGGTTTGTCATTTACCTTATTTTCGTAAACACGATAAACATCTCGAAAGGCCCGTACATCAGTTTTTAAATTCTCTTCGTAATTGTATTATTAGAAGCAGAAAACGCATATTGGTTATTGCTAGCGGTGATTTGCATCATCAGGAAAGATGGAGAGCGTCAGCAGACTTTCATAAAAAAAATCAAAAAATTATCCAATTAATGAGCAAAGCTGACAAAAGGCTATTTTATAAGTATGCGTTGAAATCTAAGGATACTCATGCCTGCTGCAAAGATCCATTCTTGGCATTTTTAGAACTGCTTGAGCCTAAGCAGGGATTATTATTGGATTATTCCTGGCCTAGCAAGCGCAATGCCTTAGAGAAGATAAAAAGAAAAAAACAATATCATTCTTTACAAATTGGATTTGCTAGTATGGTTTTTTAAAAAATAGAAATATTCTTCTTGAATAAAGAGGGGGGATTGAATAATGAAAATTTTTATCCTCAATTGTCCTAAAAATTATCGAGTTAACATTTAGCCCTTCTTCAATACAAATATTGCTCAATAAAATCAATAGATTAACTGCCTAGCATATAAAGATATTATCATATCTTTTATATAGTTTTTAGCAATTTCCCTTTTTTTAACTTTACCAAATAAGCGAGAAAATATTTCTGGCATTGAATGTGCGCCATCAGCTAGCTTTATGGCTTCCATTTCAAGATTATCCAACACTCCGGAAAGGACGAATGGTCTGGCATAGCTTTGGCTATCTATATCTGGATAAAAGCAAGTTACAAAGTTAACTATTTTCTTCTCGTTCGCATTGGCTATTTGACTCGTATTACACAAATATTTTAAATAATTGATATAAAAAGTTACCAAACGAATATCACAGATATTAGTGAAGACGCCATAAAGATCGCTTAGGGAAAGAAAGGATAGTGTTTGGACATTTTTCTCTAAAAAATACCTTTTATTTCTTAGTCCATCTATACATAAACCAAAATATTCTAATATTTCTTTGTCCGGGATATATCCTACAATAATTAATTCTGTGATTAAATCGTGAAAATGACTTTTTTTCAAGCCACAAATAACTTGCCAAAGATTCTTAAAAGACTTTAGTGTAATATTCCTTAGATCATCTTTACAATTTAGATATCTTTTTAATTTTAAGTCTAAATTTTTTGGAAGGGTCTGATAGTTTATGTTGCTTATAATCTGCCATAGCAAATCCTTACCTAGCATTTTAAAGCTATCGTTGATGTCGAGTGGCTTAATTTTTATCTGCATAAAGGATAATTCGCTAATTTCACAAATCGTGCTTTTAACAGGAACTAAATTCGAAAATTCATCATTCTGAATAGCGGCGATTTTTGAATGATTTTTTAGCATAATTTCATAGTAGCCAGGTCGTTGGGATCCTTTTTCTGCCAATCGAAAGGTATCATCCCGTATTATTGTGCTTAATAACTCTATTGTGTAATCATATAAATCTTCATATTTAAGAAGTATTTTTTTACAATTAGTAAAGGTATCGAATTTGCCAGAAGTAGGTAAATAAATAAAATAACCTTTTCTGTTAATTTTACTGTAATTTTTAAAATAGCTTTGTTTGTTTTTCAAAAGATTCCATTTAATTATTTGCAACCATATGATTTTAATCTTTTCCTGAGGTAGGATTTGGTCAGTAATGAAATAACATCCCAGCATATTAATTGGGTTATCGTTGATAATTTGTCCATAGAAGCTGGACGTTAACGAAGGTTTGATATATATCTCATGCATAACATTAAAGCTTTCTTTAAGAAAAGAGGTATATGCATTAAAATTAGAAAATAGTTTAACCATATTCAAATAGGGTAACGGATAACTTAAACGCAAGGTTTCCTCGAAACTAAAAAAGCTACAATAGTAGTCTATTTCTTTTATTTCCATATTTTTTAAACAATGACGCAAAAAGTTCCCTTGTGATATTTTCTTGGATACCATTTTACAATAGTAATCATTTAAGCTATGAAGGTCGTGTTTAAGTTCTTTGACAAAATTTTGCTGTATAGAAGAACCGGGGTCTGTAGATAAAGGCCAGAAGTAAATTATCATTCTGCCCGCGACAATATATTTAAAATACTTCTCAACTAATGAATAAATCAACTTGCGGGTGGAAAGATTATCGATTTCCGTATAGGGATGAAAAAAGCTAAAATACAAGGCTATTAGACCTCGATTTGCGTAGTGAGAAAAGAAATCAGTAAGAAAATCATTAAGTTCTTTATTAGAAAAAGAGAAACTTTTTATTTTTTTTCTTATTTTTTCATCGCCCACTTCAGGACTGATTTCAATAGTTAACCTAAAATCTTTTTTTTCTGGGGTATTTTCAAAAATATGTTTAATATTTTTGAAATCCGGCAGACCCCAGCTGTCAATGGTTAATTCTTTAAGAGCAGATAAATTAAACTCCTTTAGACATTTTGCTATAAATTCACATTTTCCGTCGTAATCGTTGTGTATATAAAGAATACGGTTTTTTTCCGTTAAGGCTTTTCTAATTGATTTTTTCAAATTTTTAATTTCTCTTTTTAATGCTTTGGTTCGATTTCCCCATTTAGCAAGGGCATATCTGTTTCCTCCGCAATATATGCAATGTTGATTACAGCCTCGACCTACACTTAATACAAATTTTATTTTTTTAAAGAGTTTCCGATTAGTTAATACCTTTGTTTCTAAGGAAGTAATGGTGTTATCATCTATTCGGTAGGCCTTTTTACTTTTTAAATATTCCCCATCTTTTTTATAATATAGGTTAGGAATTGAAGAGAGAGCAAATCCATTTTTACGAATTTCATTAAATAAAAGTAACATTGGCAACTCGCCGTCACCTTTTATAACATAATCTACAAATGGTATTTTAATCAATTCATCAGCAAAATAAGAAGCGGATATTCCTCCGAAGACAATAGGTATCTTATGACAATTGGGTAGTGACTTGATAAGTTCTGCAAGCTTGATGGAAACTGCAATTTGAGGATGCCAGTGCATAGAAATACCTATCAACTTTAGATATTGTAATCTTTCTAGTTGCGAGAAAATATTAACTATTGTTTCGGGATCGATAATTAAGATTTCAGTATTTATTTTCGCATCCTTTAAATAATAGTATATAGAAGCCAACCCTGTACTTATAAAAGGCACGCCCGCGTGAATTAAAAGACACTCAGTATTAGAGTTTATTTTATTCATAATACTCTCTTAAATTTCAAAATATTTTTTTGTTAGTAATGTTGTAAATTATGCGAAATCATAACTTACGTAATTCCAATGCCTTGGGTTAATTTTTTAGTTGACCCATCTCTCTAATCTCCTGTAAAATAATAGCTTAGAGTTAATTTAAAACTTATACAGGAGGTGCGAAGGATGAGTGATTCTATCGCAAGTATCAGCATTATAAATAAGTTCTGCGAAAATTTCAAAGGGTTATTTTCAAAGAAACGGTTTTCTGTCTTCAAATTACTTGTCTATGCCTCAATTTAGAGACGCTTAATATACCAATCGCCTATATCCCAATCAAGGAAATGTGCCGACTTCCAATATCATACACCAAAAAAAATTCAAGGCAACTATTTAATTAATACGACTACAAATTTTACTCTACAAATTTTAATATTTTCATTTTGCAATAGAAGTGATATACTTAATTAAGATAAGGAAGAAAAATGAACTTGCCAAAAGACATATTCGAAGCCTATAAAAGTGATTTTCAGAATGGCCAGTTTGGCGTAGGTAATCTTTGTGACGCAGATTGTTTCTTTTGCTCGCAGAAATGGAATCCACCCGATGTAACCAAAGATCTCAGAAGATTATTGACAATGGATGAAATAAAAGATTTGGCTGAGAAAAGCGGACAAAACAAAATTACGTTTATTGGTTCGGGTATTCATACTAATAATGGTGAGTTTCTTCTACATCCCCAAGTACCAGAAATATTAGAATTTTTCAAAACCAAAAATATGCTTACGAATTGGCCATTCCTTTTTTCTAATGGAATGAGCCTATCGGAAGAGCTTATAAAGTTTATTAAAAAACTAAACATAGTTATTGTTTTATCTTTAAATTCCGCAAATGTTACTAATAGAAAAAAAATGATGGGTAGCAATGATTCTAAGAATAAAAATGCTATAGATTGTGTAGAACTGTTTGATAAATATGGTTTAAACTATTGTATAGACATTGTACCGTTGCGCAGTAACTTAGATAATGGAGATTTGGAAAATTCCATTAAATTTTTAAAAGGCACTAAAGTCAAAGTGATTGGAATTCTTAGGCCTGGATACACAAAACTTACCCCTGAACCTATCGTTAAAGAATTATCAATAACTGATAAAGAATTGTTTGAATTCGCTTCATTAATGAGAGAAAGGTATAAAGTTAATATATCTGTGGTGACATTTGCGCAAACGGAAATACAAAACTATCTATTGCGTTTGCTTGAATATATTTTTAATACAAACAAAGATTTAATCACAAAAAGAAAATTATTCTTATGTTCAGAAAGCGTGAAGGATGTATTTCCTTTAGTATTGGAAAAATTAAAAATACCAAATTCTGAAATTAAGGTGGTTAAATCAAGAGTGTTTGGAGGAAATGTTTCTAGTGCTGGATTATTATTAGTTGAAGATTATATTTACGCCATAGATGAATTTTTAAAAGAAGAGGAAAAAAGAAGGCCGGAATGTCTAATTCTACCAGACGTGAGTTTTGATATAAATAAGGAAGACATCAGGATGGTGTCGTATAAAGAAATAGAAAATAGATGCGGAATTGAAGTATGCGCTATTACTGTTCCTGCGGAATTGAAGTATGCGCTATTACTGTTCCTGCGGAATTGAAGTATATCTGACTCCTTTTCAGTCCTATGATGACATGAAGGCATCCCTGGCTCGATTAAAAGACACTCAGTATTAGAGTTTATTTTATTCATAACCTTATAATCTCGATAACTAACTTTTAAGTTAATAATAGTAATTAGGATGCTCTTAGAAAGCGAAAGATTAGTTACGCCTTAGATAAAAACAGTTTTGTATTCATTTCTTATCTAAAACCATATCCAGAGCCTCTTTTGCATCAGGATAATCGGGTTTGACTTTCAAAGCCATGCTAAATTGCCCGATAGCCTCATTTCTCATGCCCTGTTCAAGAAAAACATTACCCAAACAATAGTGGGCTTCGGCGAACTCCGGGTCTATCTCTAATACCTTGCGATAAAACGTAGTTGCCTCTTTAAATTTTTTTTGGAGCGCTAGAATAGTTCCAATATTAAGGTAGCCCATGGCATAATCGGGTCTAATCCGCACAGACTCTTTATAATAATCCATCGCCTTATCCGGATTCTTCTGGGCTAAACTATTACCTCTATTTAATAACTTATTGCACATATCCAACTGACCTGAGACCTTTTGCACTGGTTGCAACAGATTTTCAACAGGCGCATAGTCGTCAGTAAGAATGATGCCGCGAGAGCTTCCTTTCAGAGATTCAAGTGTAGAATTATCAAGAAAATGAAAACCACTAAGCTCTGCCGTAAAGAGACCCCGCATGTCCAAAGGACTGAGAGAGGCGAGCACAATAAAATTAGCACGAGCACTAGAACCTTTTTGTTTCTCTTCTGAGAAGACATAGACATAAGGAAAAGTCTTCTTAAGAGTGTTCAGTACGGCTGTAACAAATTCACCAGCATAAAAAGAATCAATCAGATTGAGCAAATAGATTCCCTGCGCAGAAAGAAGCAGGCGCAGCTTCTCATTGAATTCATAAGTGGTAAGCTGATAAGGAACCGAAAAGACATTAAAGGTATCGCCATAAATAAAGTCAAATTCCGGAACATTTATTCCTTTTCGTTTCTTTCGGACTAACTCATTAATATAGTTATGGGCATCCAGATGGTGAATTTGAAAGGGGTTTTCTCGAGGCAGTCCAAGATAACGGATTGCGGTTTCAGTCACAGCAGGGTCAATCTCAACTACTTCTATGTGACTGTTAGGATAAACCTTTGCTAGATATCGTGGAAGGACATAACCACCTCCGCCAAGAAATAAAAAATGAAGTTTTTTCTTATCCTGTATGAAATAGCGCGTTAACGTTCCGAATAATTTAATATACGGATATTGGTTTACCTCAATATCGGCAGGGTCATCCATAAAGACCTTGCTGTGTAAAAGCGTATCCATCACTAGATAGCGAACTGAAGGAAGATTTTTTAGAAATTCGACTTTTATGTGCGCATATTGGCTGTCCTTTTCGTAGATTACCTCGGTTAAACTATTTGCATCGCTAGATAAGAGATGAGCTTTGCTTGTATTGACCCAAACCAAAAAGGCAACACTTAACAAAATAAAAGAGAAAATAAAAGCGGTTACTCGGCCAGCGCTAGAAAAAGACCTTCTTGCTGATAACCCATAAAGTATACCCATAATGGCAAGAATCCCAGCTACTACCCAAATTATAGCTACTGTTCTCAAAGTAGCTATAAGTAAAAATCCGGTTACAAAAGTTCCTAAGATACTTCCTGCTGCTGCCCAAGCATAGATATTCCCTAGGGTTCTTCCAGTCTTAACTCCCTGATTCAAGGCATACCTTGCTACTACTGGACTAACCATTCCTAAAAGTACAGAGGGCAAAAAGAAAGCTAACGCTACATGCGTAATTATCCTTAATGTCCAGGAAAATGTTAAAAAAATAAGCCAATTTTCCAGCAGCTGATTTAAAACCGGAGTCGCCAGACAGCCTATTGCTGCCAGATGAAACAAAATAAAAAGCGATTTTGCCGGATGGAAGCGGTCAGCGACCCTGCCACCGAAATAACTTCCGACAGAAATACCGGCTAAAACCACTCCAATAACTGATGTCCAAGTATAAAGAGAGACACCGAGATAGCGCGCAATAAGACGGCTAGCCACAATCTCTAAAACCATTATACAGAAGTTGGCAATAAAAACAGTGAGTTCAGGAATTAATAACCCAAACTTTTTACCTTCTATCTCTCTTTTTTTTAACTGATTTATTTTTACTTTCATTTGAATCACATGCTGGCTTCGGTTAAGAAGTTGCTATCGACATCTCTGTCGATATTTATCTTAAAAGAGCATAGATTACACCTCGCTCCTATAGCCAATCTCGTAAAGTCAATTAAAAATGCCAGAATCATCAACAATTTTTATCTATATTTTAACACCCTGCCTATTTTTGTCAATTATTACATAAAAGGGCGCGGAATAGACATCATACCCCCCTGTAGTTAGAGTAGCAAGTTTTTTGTTAAGTAAAGCGTCTAGGTCTACTGGTGGCAGCATTAGGGCTTCCATAGGAATATCCGGACGTTTTTCTTG
>Ga0315279_10011010_pt1 | contig 10539 bp, 11 predicted proteins | sample YL17G06_20_MG_FD_203694 | JGI IMG/M metagenome (GOLD analysis project Ga0315279, IMG submission 203694) | Sediment microbial communities from Yellowstone Lake, YNP, Wyoming, USA - YL17G06_20 | ecosystem: Environmental > Aquatic > Freshwater > Lake > Sediment | place: USA: Wyoming | collected...
TATAATTGTTGCCACGGTATCTGATCCATTCTTCCATGCCCTCTCTTTAACACACGGAAGATTGGAACGCAAGTACTTTTTTGATTTTTCAAAACGGGGGATTCCCACGCTTCAGTGACGCATTACTTAGAATTAAATATTTTTCTTGACAAAACATCTTAACTGTGTATATTTTGAATTCAAAATTCAATATTCAATTTTTAAGTCAGTCGGCAATCATCCAACACCTAACATACCAAAAAATATTCGCTAATAAGAGGAAAAGAGTTTTTTGTTATAAATTATATTGGAGACATGGGAAGTTTTGGAATTTAGTAAGTCATTACTTGTCTAATTAATTGCCCATGGGGCAGAAAGGGGGAAGAAATATGGGAAGGCCAAAAAAAGTTGATGGAGTGAAGAGAGTCAGCAGGAGAACATTTCTTAAAATGGCAGGGGTTGCTGCGGGTACCACAGCCCTCGGTGGAATCCCAGGGATCGTTGCAGCTCAGAAGGCACCCGCTTATCCTAAGGGAACGAAACTCCATATGCTTCAATGGATCAACTTCATCCCAGACGGAGACAAAGTTTTTCTTGCACAGGCCGAAGAGTTTGGGAAACAGATGGGAGTGGAGGTCGTTGTTGAGCGGATTGGGATGAATGACGTGAGGCCCAAAGTCACGGCATCAATAGAATCAAAGGCTGGTCCTGACATCGCACTCATTCCGAACAACCTTGCCCATCTTTACACCGCGGGCCTCACCGACATGGGTGATGTTGCAGAGGCGATCGGTAAACAGCAAGGGGGGTACTACGAATTCGCTAAGGCCAATGCCTTCGCTGGAGGCCGTTGGATCGCCGTGCCACAGTTTGTTTACAGTTGGGCCTGGAATTATCGGGAGGACTGGTTCAAGGAAGAGGGGATCACTAAATTTCCAGAGACCTGGGATGAGTTTCGAGAGGTTGGGAAAAAATTCAAGGCCAAGGGCAGACCCATTGGACAGTGTTTCGGACATAGCGAAAATGACCCCAATAATTACCTCTATGCTCTGATGTGGTGCTTTGGTGGAATGGAAGTGGAAAAGGACGGCAAAACCGTCGTCCTGGATAAGAAGGGGACTATAGAGGCCATCAAATTCAATACAGCATGCTGGAAGGATGCATTCGATGAGGGAGGTCTCACTTGGGATGATGCCAGTAACAACCGAGCCTTCTTAGCAGGAAGTCTCTCGATTACAGGCAACTCACCGAGCATTTACATCGCTGCTCGGACAAAATTCCCTGATATCTATAAGGTGATGAATCATGCACCTACGCCACGGGGACCAGCGGGACGGTTCTATCAACTCCCTTCACTCAATGCAGGGGTATTCAAATATTCGAAGAACCAGAAGCTCGCCAAAGAATTTATCCGTTGGTATATGGATAAGAAACAATATGCGGACTGGTTCCATGTCATGGATACCTTTGCCGTCCCACCCACGAAGGAATGGTATAACGATCCAATATGGATGAAAGATCCTAAGTGTACCGTATTCCGGGATAATATACTGGATGCCCGGGTGATCGGTTACGCTGGTCCTCCAGGGAAAAAGGCGACGGAGGTCCTCGCCAAGTACATCGTCGTGGATATGTTTGTGAAGGCAATCCAGGGTGCCTCACCTGAAGAAGCCCTGAAATGGGGTACCACAGAGATAAGAAAGATCTACGGCGCATGATCTTTAACTCCCGCACTGGCTCGGAAAGTGCCAGTGCGGGAGTTTAGTACTGAACCAAAAGCAATGCCAAATGTCAAAGTTCAAATAGAATAAAGGTAATGTCAAAACTCAAATGAAAGATAGATATCTCGGGTCTTAAGAACCTGTGGCATGAGGCCTAAGACCAGATTTTGGCATTTTTGCATTTGAATTTTGACATTTGGATTTCAAGATTTACCGTAGGGCTAGGCCTCAATGAACTGGTATCGAAGGGTAACTCCGAGGGAGAGACAAGAATGGTTTTTTGCTTTTTGTCTTTTGAGCCCCGCCGTATTGATGCTTTCGATCTTTGTCTTATATCCCTTTTCGAAAGGGCTTTGGCTGAGTGTCTTAAATACGGAAGTCGCTATCCCGGGAGAATTCATTGGCTTAAAGAACTTTATTAAGCTTTGGAACGATCAAATCTTTCGACGTACTGCCCAAAATACCATTCTCTACACCATCGCAGCAACCATCCTGAAACTGGGATTAGGGATGATTGTTGCACTCCTATTGAATCAACTCATTGGGTTTAAACGAATCATCCGGGCTTCAATGCTTTTGCCATGGATTGTGCCCACCATCCTGAGCGCACTGGCATGGAAATGGATGTTTGATCCGACATTCAGTGTCATTAGTTTCTTTCTTTTTCATTTGGGGATCACCTCCAAACAGATTAGTTGGTTAGGGGGACCTGTGCTTTCCCTTACTTCAGTCATCATTGTCAATGCATGGCGAGGAATGCCATTTTTCGCCATCACTCTGCTCGCAGGGCTCCAGACTATTACCCCAACTCTTTATGAAGCTGCGGCCATTGACGGCGCCAGTGGTTGGCAGAGATTCTGGTATGTGACCTGGCCTCTTTTGATGCCAGTGACCATGGTGGTCGTCCTCTTTTCAGTCATCATGACTTTTGCGGACTTTCAGCTCGTTTATATTCTAACAGGAGGGGGTCCTGCCAATAGTACACATCTCTTTGCAACCTATGCCTATCAGATCGGGATCGGCACGGGCAAAATCAGCGAGGGGGCAGCTGTTTCCCTCGCTATGTTTCCATTCTTATTCCTGATCGTGATCTTTCAACTCTGGTACATACGTCGAGGAGAGGAGGTGAAAGAGGAGAGCAAAAAGAAGAGGAGAGGGCGATGATCGTCAGCCGGCGTTCGAAGAGATGGTTTTATCTTTACATTCCTTTAGGTGCGATCCTGATCGGGACTCTCTTCCCATTTTATTGGATGGGTGTGACTGCCTTCCGACCGGATCGGGAGTTGTATGTCGCTTGGAATCAGCCGAATTTTAATCCATTCTTCACACTCCGTCCGACTCTTGAACACTTTGCATTTCTTTTCCAAGAAACACTCTTTAAACGGTGGCTGCTTAACACTCTATTTATTTCACTCCTTTCTACTGGGATCTCGCTTTTCTGTGGGCTTTTAGCAGGCTACGCGATTGCAAGGCTTCGCTTCCCATTGGCCGGACCCATAGGGACGTGGATTTTCATCACTTATCTCGTTCCACCAACACTCCTCTTTATCCCATTGGGAGAAGTCGTTCGGACCTTCCACTTAGGGGATACGCCCTGGGCTCTCATATTGACCTATCCCACCTTTTTGATCCCATTCTGTACCTGGCTGTTGATGGGGTACTTCAGGACAATTCCCAAAGAGTTGGAGGAGTGTGCACAGATCGATGGAGCAAGCCGTCTCCAGGCTATGGTTCGCATCGTATTTCCATTGGCATTACCGGGTATCTTATCCGCTGGAATATTTGCTTTCACTCTCTCATGGAATGAATTCCTCTACGCCCTCATCTTTATCTCATCAGCCCACCAGAAGACAGTGTCTGTTGGAGTGGTTAGTGAACTTGTGCGAGGAGACACATTTTTCTGGGGGTCATTAATGGCTGGGGCTCTAATGGGTTCTGTTCCTGTGGCGTTCATCTATTCCTTTTTTGTAGAACAATATGTCAGTGCACTCAGTGGTGCAGTTAAAGGTTAGAAAGGGGTCTTTTAAGGTTCGAGGTAATAGGGATGAGCTGGATTCTGGTTCGAGGTGGACATCTATTCGCCCCTGAAGACAGGGGGATACAGGATCTCCTCATGATCGATGGTCGTATTGTAGCCATTGGAGCGAATTTGCCCGAACTCCACGAGCTATATCCACTAGAAATCGTGGATGCTCAGGACCAAATTGTCCTTCCCGGGTTGATTGATCCACATCTCCACATCATTGGTGCAAGTGGTTTGGGAGGACCAACGACACGGACTACGGATTTACAGATCTCCTGTATTGCAGGAGTGGGGATCACCACGGTCATTTCTCCTCTTGGTGCAGACAGCCTTAGTCGAACCCTCCCTGACCTCCTCGCAAGAGCCATGCAAATGGAGGCAGAAGGGATCACCGCCTATTGTTATACAGGGGGGTGGAGAATTCCCGTACCTTCTCTTATGGGTGATCCCCTGTCAGATGTGACCTATCTTGATCGAGTCTTAGGGATTAAAGTGGCCATCGCTGAACCGAAAGCCCCCTATCTCTCTGTTGAGGAGTTAAGTCTTTTGGCCCATGCTGCCATTATCGGTGGGAAATTGTCTGGGAAAAAAGCTGTCCTCCACGCCCATGTTGGAGATCGTGCTGAAGGGCTTCATCCCTTGGAAGAAGCAGTGGCTCGAACAGGTTTGCCTATTCATCAATTCGTCGCAACCCATGTGAATCGAAATCCGAATCTTTGGGAGCAGGCCATCGAGTATGCCAAGTCGGGAGGAAGTATTGATATAACAACAATGCAGAAGCCAGAGGCCGGGTATCCAAAGGCCATTCACGCCAGTAGAACGATTTTGGATGCATTGGAGAAAGGCGTGCCTATTTCTCGAATCACGATGAGTTCAGACGGCGGCGCAGGTTATCCGAGATTGGGTCCAAACGGAGAGGAAATGGGATTTTATATGGCTGGTCCAGAATCGATCCTAGAGACGGTTCGGGAACTGGTGCAGGCCGGACTTTCCTGGGGTCAAGCGGTCAGTTTTGTTACGAGCAATACAGCAGATTTATTGGGTTTAGTGAAGAAAGGTCGAGTGGAGGTGGGCTCGGATGCAGATATTTTGATTCTGAAAAAATCGGGCGATGTGGACCGGGTTTATTGTCGAGGAAAGCTCATGGTTAAGGATAGAAAGCCCGTTGTCCAAGGTCTATTTGAAGACTGATTCCTTTGGTGGGATTGAAAAAAAGGTTTAGGTAAAAGTCTTATTATGGGAACTTATCGGATTGCAGTATTGCCAGGGGATGGAGTTGGACCAGAAGTGACTGAAGAGGCGCTGAAGGTCCTCAACGCTGTTGAAAGGGCATTTCCTAATCTGAGATTCAATTGCAAAGAATATCCTACGGGTGCCCTCTGCTATCAGCGGTCTGGGAGCGATCTTCCTGTGGAGACATTTGAAGCTTGTAAGCAATCAGATGCCATTCTATTCGGATCAGCAGGATTGCCGGATACACGATTCCCTGATGGGACGGAGATTGCCCCGCAACTCACCTTACGATTCAAACTGGATCTTTATGCAGGAGTTCGTCCCATTAAAAGATACGCAGGCGTTCCATCCGTTTTAAAAGGTGATCCTTCTATTGACTACATCCTCCTTCGTGAAAATACAGAGGGACTTTACGCCTCTCGAGGTGGGGGCGTACGAATTGGAGGGGAGTTGGCCATCGACAATATGGTCATTACACGTAAAGGAACGGAGAGGATAGTGAGATATGCCTTCAGACTTGCTGAGAAAAGAAAGGGGGCACCAGCAGATAGGAAGAAGCGGGTGACCTGCGTGGATAAATCGAATGTTCTCAGGAGTATGGCCTTTTTCCGAGAGGTCTTCGATCAAGTGGCTTCGGAATTTCAAGGTATCACGTCGGATCACGTTTACGTAGATGCCATGGCCCTTTATATGGTCCAGCAACCTCAACGTTTCGATGTGGTGGTGATGGAAAATATGTTTGGAGATATCCTATCTGACCTTGCAGCGGGGACAGTCGGCGGCATGGGTTTGGCGCCTTCTGCGGATGTTGGCGAAAACTATGGTCTCTTCCAATCTTCTCATGGGAGTGCACCCGATATTGCAGGAAAGGGGATTGCAAACCCGGTCGCTCAGATATTATCTGTTGCGATGATGCTCGATTGGCTTGGAGATCGGAAATCGGACCCTGAAGCGAAGAAGGGAGCGAAGTCCATTGAGGCTGGAGTAGCTAAAGTGCTGAGAGACCTTCAACATCATACAGCTGACCTAAGTGGAAAGGCTTCTACTTCTATGGTTGGTGATGCAGTAGCCAAAGAAGTGGAAAGGTTGGTTGAGCCTTCATCAGCAAGGAGAGAGAGCCATTGAAGAAATTAGGAACCAAACACGAAAACCTAGACCATAAGGTTTACAAAAGATTGAAATCCATGATCTTGGAGCGGAAGCTCGAGCCCGGGGCGAAGATCTACCAGGACAAACTGGCCCACGAACTGGGCATTAGCCGAACCCCATTGGTAAACGCCCTCAAAAAGCTTGAGCAGGGAAAACTGATCAAAGCTATCCCTCGAAGGGGTTTCTATGTGCAACGGTTTTCCCTAAAGGAGATGATTCACATCTTTGAGCTTCGTGAAGTTCTGGAGGGGTTGGCAGCAAGAAGGGCTTGCCTTCACATCTCCGACAGCCAGATCGAAAAGCTCAAACATTTCTTCAAAGGGCTGAAGATCTCAAATGATCCGAAGGATTTAAGGAACTATGCAGAAGAAGATCGCAAGTTTCATCATTTTTTGATGGAGATGGGAGGAAGTGATTTTCTATCCAGCATTCTGGGCACCTACAACATTCTTACCTTCAGCTATCAGGGCGGCTTTCAAGCAGGATTGGTGAGGCCTCCAAAAGAGACGATCCGTGAACACTTAGCGGTCATCGAGGCGATCAGCAACAGAGATCCAGATCGAGCCGAGGAGTTAGCACGGCGCCATCTTAAAATTTCTACCGAAAAACTGAGAAAGGATTTGGAAGAGGAGAAAGGAGAAGATCATGAAGATTAAACAGGCCATCATCACGGGATTCATGGGAAAATTGAAAGACCGTTTCAGCGAATACCATGAATCGAAGACTCCTGAGGAGAAAATTGCCGCTGTAGCAAGAGTCAAAGGTGCAAAAGGGGTGGAAATCGTCTATCCCTACGAGTTGCAGGACCTCGGTGTGATCAAAAAAGCACTTAAAAAATATCATCTTGGAGTTGCAGCCGTTAATGTCAATATTAAAGGCGAACCCGAATTCGTAAAAGGGTCTTCAAGCGTCAATTCAAAAAAGCTCAGAGACAAGGCGATTCAGTTTATTTGCAATGGCATGGATACAGCGGTGAAACTCGGCACAGATAAAGTGACCTGTTGTCCATTAAGTGATGGTTACGACTACCTCTTCCAGGTTGATTATCAGCAGGCATGGAAGAATATGGTCTCTACATTTAAGGAGGCAGCGAGGCATCGAAAAGATATTCGCCTTTTCCTCGAATATAAAGGATCGGAAACCCGGGTGAACTGTTATTTAGATACTGCTGCCAGGACAATCTGCATGATTCATGACATCGGTGAGCCTAACCTTGGGATCACCATTGATGTGGGTCATTCGCTGATGGTGGGTGAGACCGTTGCTGAGTCCATCTGTTTAGCCCAATCAAGTGGAATTCCCTACTATATCCATATTAACGATAACAACCGAAAATGGGACTGGGATCTGATACCAGGAACTCGAAACCTGTGGGACTATATGGAACTCTTCTTCTACCTGAAGAAGTTCAATTACCAGGGGTGGGTGACCTCCGACATGAGCCCGGTTCGGCTCGATCCCATCGAGGCCTTCTCAAGAACGATCGAGACAACGGAGAGGATGATTAAACTCGCAAAGAGATTGGATTCAAAGAAACTTTTCAATTTGGTGCGTCAGGAGAAAACCTTGGAGATAATGAAATTTTTAGAAGAGGAGACATGGGCAGCGAAATAGATGTTCTTAGGAGGGATGGCTTGTGGCGAGAGTGAGATTGGAGGGTGTTTCAAAGAATTTTGGAAGGGTTCAGGCGGTGAAGGATTTCAATCTCACCGTGGAGGACAAAGAGTTTGTTATTTTAGTGGGTCCTTCAGGATGTGGCAAGTCGACCGCCCTCCGAATGGTTGCCGGCTCATTCCTCGACGATTTGGGTCTCCCTAACGATCTGAGGATTTGTGAAGCCATCCTGAAGGTCTCTTGCAGCGCTTGAGTAATCATCGATCACAGCTCCATTTCTGCCTGCCTGAAACCAGTGGACTGTTTTGGGTGGGATGATATATTGATCTCCTGGCCTGAGAATGATTTCATGCCAGACAGTGAAATTCTCTCTTTCTTCTAAAGGAATTCTGGCTTTTGGACGGGGAGTGGTTTCTCCGGGCACATAGAGATAAACTTCCCCCCATCTCACCCTCGTGATCTCTTCTTTGCCGATGTCGTTCCCCATGGCGGGATGCCAATGTTCAGGCAGTATCTGCCAAGGAAAGAGGACGATGATTTTTGCACTGATTCGATCGGTATTGAAAAATGTCAAAATCTGTCCGCCCTGATGTTTCAGATCACTGAGACCGAAGTCAGCCACGGTGATATTCTTTTTCTCTTTCTTGGAAAGGACAACGCCTGCCATTTTCATATATTCAAGAGCCCTTTTTGGGGCCTCTTGGTACTGCCTTTTCGTTAACATCATTCATCCCTGATTTGATTTAACCCTTTTTATTTTGAATGCGACCGATGGCCACCTGGTGAAAACGTGGCATCTCCTTTCTTTGAAAAACATCGAAATAGTTATCCCCGCCCACCTGGCCACCCTTATAGGCTATCTGAAGTCCGTTTATTTCAGGATAGGCGGAATACGCATAACAAAGGGGAGCTGGGACACCTACGGATCTTCCTACCTGAAGCGCCCATATGCCTAAAGTCTTGGTGACCCTTCCCGCTGTATCCCCTCCCGAGAGGATCAGGCGCTGCACTCTCGAAATTAAAATAATTCTCCTGGTCAATTCTCCCAATGCCTGGCCTAAAATGTCAACCGTGTTTTGAGAGGTCATACCCAGGTCTTCAACCAATTCTTTTGTCCTGGAGATACGTGTGTCACTCGGGCCAATGGCCGAATGAATGACCACCGAGCTTCCAAGTTTCAACGCTGAAATCGCCTCTTGAGCCACACGTTCCATTTCTTTCTTCCGGCTTGTATTCTCGAATAACATCTCCGTCTCTATTGCAATCTCGAGATAACGATGAGCCGCAGCCCACTCAATCTGTCTTCCAGCTACCGCCGCACAACTTCCAGAGATTACCAAAACAGGTCCGCATTTCCCACTCCCTCGGACTCGTTCAGGGTCATAACGATAACGAACGATGCCCCGGCGATCCCATTCTTTGTCCAATCCGTAACCCAATTCCTGGGATCCGACACAAAAGAGCGTTTTTCCATGCTCTGTGTAACCCCAGATCACGGAACAAACGGTATTCAACTGGGCATTGGAATAAGTGTCAAATAGGATCAATGGGATATTTTCCGTTAGTCGATTTTGGACTTGTTTTTTTACTTGTTCTTTACCTTTTACCAGAGTAAGAATCGTGATGAGACTGCAATCGAGGTGACTCTGTTTTGCGAGATGTCGCCTCAGATCAGATTCCTGCATTGGAGTGACAGGATGGATGGCCATGGAAGGATGCCTGTCCAATCGAAATATTTCCTGCCCCAAAGCTACAAAATGGTTCCCAAAGAGGGTGAATCTGCCAAAACGGGGAGCGGCTACCAGGATGGGGACAAAATGGGAGGAAAAGACGTCCATCCCTATTTCAATGGCTTTTCCAATGTTGCCAATTTCGGGTGAGGAGTCGAACGTAGAGCAGATTTTATAAAGAAATAACGGCGCACCATATGTCCTCATCCTTTGGAAAGTTGGTTTTAATATCTTTACCAGGTTCTCCGTAGGAAGGGAGCGGGAGATTCCTGCCACGCCGATTGCATGAACTTTGGGAAAATGATTTTGTAAGAATTGTGCTGTGGGAGGCTTGACAAAAATAATCGTGGGAATGCCATTGATTGTTAAGGCCTCTGCAGTAGAGGTGGTACCTGTGAAATCATCACCATAAAAAGATAGAAGGTAGGGGTTTCTCTCATCCCCTGACATAAACCCCCCATTGGTCAAGGGATGCCTTTAGCTCCAGATAGTCTTTTACCGAATCGCCGAATTTCCCTTCCTTCATGATCAAATCAATGCCCTGACGAAAGGCACGGGCCCCTGCTGTTGGACCCATAGGGTGAGCATAGATCGCTCCTCCTGCTCCGACAATAAAATCTTTTCCAAGATCCTTGAAAAGTTGTGGGAGATGGCCCTGTTTTACAGCCCCACCGGCAACGGGCCAAGTTCGCTCTTTATCAAAAATGGGATTTCTTAATGCCATGGCTATTTTCATATATTTTTCATGGGAAATGGCGAACTTCCCATAGGGTGTCGGTATGGTGAGGATATCGGCCCCTGCCAATCGAGCAAATTTTCCATAGATGAGGTGTGAGCTGATTCCATGATAAGGGCTTGCGTAAAGGGCTCCACCAAAGTCGAGGTGTGTAAGAATTGGAACTCGGATCTTTGGATGCCTTGCCAAAGATGAAAGCATCCCTATACCGGTGGTGAGGTAATTGACCATAATACCCCATGCCCGGAGGGCACCCTCGAACCATGAAAATGATTTATATTATACTTTCTCAAGTTATCTCCATGGCAGAAGGTCGGTTTCAAATTGGTGCTATTGAGCCCGTCCATAATATGG
>Ga0315279_10011013_pt1 | contig 10534 bp, 11 predicted proteins | sample YL17G06_20_MG_FD_203694 | JGI IMG/M metagenome (GOLD analysis project Ga0315279, IMG submission 203694) | Sediment microbial communities from Yellowstone Lake, YNP, Wyoming, USA - YL17G06_20 | ecosystem: Environmental > Aquatic > Freshwater > Lake > Sediment | place: USA: Wyoming | collected...
CTCGGCAGTGCGGATAGTCGGCCCGTCGATGCCGCGGGCCGGGGAATTGGCCACCCACACCAGCACGTCCACCTCTTCGGCCTGCATGATCGCGGCGGCCGAAAGGTGCCAGAAGTCCTCGCAGATGAGCAACCCGACGCGGCCGAACCGCGCGGTATCGAACGCCCGGATCCGGTCGCCGGCGGCGAAGTAGCGCTGCTCGTCGAACAGACCGTAGGTGGGGAGATACACTTTTCGGTGCAGATGGACGAGCCGCCCTTCTTCGGCGAAGAAGGCGGCATTGTAGAAGCGGTGCTGCGGCGACTCCTCGACAAAGCCGACGACCAAGGCCGCCGGGCCGGCCGCCTCCAAGAGCCGCGCGATCTCCGGGCCCGAGGAGCTCAGGGCCACGTCCGGCACCATGTCGCGCACGAAATAGCCGGTCAGCGATAGCTCGGGGAAGACCACGAGGTCGGCCTGCTGCGATCGGGCGGCCTCGATCTGGGCCAGGTGCAGGGCGAGATTCTGCTCCCGGTTTGCCAAGGCGGGGGCGATTTGGGCCAGCGCCACGCGGAACGTGCCCGACCGGCGGGCCGCGTCGGGCGCGCTCTCCACGGACGGCTGCAACGCTCCTCGGCCAACGCTCACGGCAAGTCCCCCTTAGACCTGTAGGTTATGCTTCAGCATAACGGTAGAAATCCGAAATCCGAAGCTCGAAATCCGAAACGAATCCCAATGATCGAAGACGGAAATCCAAAACGCCCAGCCAGCCGTTTTGTACATTCAGATTTGGAGCTTTCGATTTGTTTCGGATTTCGGATTTCGTGCTTCGAGCTTCGAGCTTGGTTACGGCCACGCCGCGTTATGCTGAAGCATAACCTACGGCTTTGACTCCTTTTCGGCCAGCAACGCTTCGATCGCCTGTCGGAGCGAGTCTCGCGTGATGCCGGAATACTCCACGTCGAGCCAACGGATCTTGCCGGTCGAGTCCAACACGTAGACGCGCGGCAACTGCCTGGTGGCCACCCGGGCGAAATACGCCCCGTCGGCGTCCAGGAGGTTGGGGAACTTCGCGCCGGCTTCCGCGACGGCCTTCCGGGCGGCGTCGGGAGTCTCCTTCACGTCGATGCCGACGGCCCGGACGCCTTTGTCGCCAAACGGCTCAAGCACGTCCCCCTCCAACTTGCGAAGGGCCTGCTTGGCATAGCCGTTTTCGCTCGACCAGAAGAGGATCACGGTCGCCTTGGCGCCGAAGAGCGAGCGGAGCGGCACGGCCTTTCCGTCGGGGTCGGGAAGCTGGCCCTCGGGCATGGGTTTGCCGACCGCGACCAGGCAGGTCGCCTCGAGTTGCTTGCCCAGATCGACCTTGGGGATTTCGTTTTTCTTTGGGGCTTGGGGCGTCTTGGCCGATTTCCCGCTTGTGTCCGGCCCCTCGGGGCGCGGCTTCTTCGGGGTCTCCACCTCGCGTTGTCCCTTGGCAACCCTGGAGCGATCGCCGGCGTCCCGCTTCGGACAACCCCCGCCGATTGCGACCAACAGCGCGGCGACCACGAGCCGCGCCGGCCAACTGTTGCTCCTTCGCATGGTACTCCGTCCTCCGTCACCTCAACTCTTCCGACGCGCGGCACAAGTGCCGCCGCTAAGCAGCTTGCCCCCCAATCCCCAATCCCTAGTCCCTATAGCCCCTTCTTCAACGGTTGATCTTCACCCCCAACTCCTTCAACTGCTGGGGATCGACTTGGCCGGGGGCGCCGGTCATGAGGTCGCAGGCCCGCTGCGTCTTGGGGAACGCGATGCAATCGCGGATGCTGTCCAGCCCGGCGAAGATCATCACCAGGCGGTCGATCCCCAGTGCAATCCCGCCGTGCGGCGGGGCCCCGTATTGCAGCGCGTCCAGCAGGAACCCGAATCGCTCTCTGGCCTGCGCCTCGTTGATCCCCAGCAGCCGGAACACCTGCTGCTGAAGCTCCTGGTCGTGGATCCGGATCGTCCCTCCGCCGGCCTCCGAGCCGTTGATCACCAGGTCGTAGGCCTGGGCCCGGCACTTGCCCGGGTCGGTCGCCAAGAGGTCGCGGTCTTGCGGGCGCGGGGCCGTGAAGGGGTGGTGCATCGAGGTCCAGCACTTCTCCGTCTCGTCGCGGGCGAACATGGGGAACTCGACGACCCAGGAGAAGTGCTTGGCCGCCGGATCGCAGAGCTTCAATTCGGCCCCAAGGCGCTTGCGCAGCCCGTACAGGGCCTTGCAGGTCACTTCAAACTTGTCGGCGACGATCAGGAGGAAGTCGCCCGGCTCGGCCTCCATGCGCTGGCCGATCTTCACCAGCAGGTCCGGGGTGAAGTTCTTGGCGATGGGCGAGGCCAGCGTGCCGCCCGGCTCGACCTTAAACCAGGCGAGCCCCTTGGCGGCGAAGTCCTGCACGACCCAGGCCGTCAGCTCGTCGATCGTCTTGCGGGAGTAGTTGGCGGCCGCTCCCTTGGCATTGATCCCGCGCACTCGGCCCCCCGAATCAACCGCCTCGCGGAACACGCGGAACCCGCACTCCCCGGCCACGTCGCCCAGATCGATCAGCTCCATGCCGAAGCGCAGGTCCGGGGCGTCGTGGCCGAAGCGCTCCATGGCCTCGTCGTAGGTCATGCGCGGCAAGGGAAGCGAAACCTCCAAGCCCAAGATCTCCTTGGCCATCCGGACGACCATGCCTTCGACGACTCCCATCACGTCGTCGGCCTGGACGAACGCCATCTCCAGGTCCAACTGGGTGAACTCCGGCTGCCGGTCGGCGCGAAGGTCTTCGTCGCGGAAGCACCGGGCGACCTGCACGTAGCGGTCGTAGCCGGCGATCATCAGGATCTGTTTGTAGAGCTGGGGCGACTGAGGCAGGGCGAAAAACGTCCCCGGCTGAACTCGACTCGGGACCAGGTAGTCGCGGGCCCCCTCCGGCGTGCTCCGCCCGAGCATGGGCGTCTCCACGTCGATGAATCCCAGCTCGTCGAAGTAGTCGCGCATGATTTTGATCATGTGGTGGCGGAGGACGAGCGTCGCCTGCATGTCGGGCCGGCGGAGGTCGAGATACCGGAACTTGAGGCGGAGGTCCTCCGCGGGCAGCTCGTTGGCCGTGGCACTGGGATAGAAAGGCGGAGTGAGGCTCTTGTTGAGCAACTGGAACGACTCGGCACGGACCTCGATCTCGCCGGTCGCCAGTTTGGGGTTCACCGTCCCCTCCGGACGATGGGATACTTTGCCTGTGACCTGCACGACGTACTCCGGGCGGAGGGCCCGGGCCCCCTCGAGGTTCTCGCGTCCCGCCTCCGGTGCAAACACCACCTGGGTCTTGCCGTACCGATCGCGCAAGTCGATAAATAGCAATCCTTTATGATCGCGGTACGTATCGACCCAGCCGGACAATGTCACCCGCTGGCCGACCTGTTCCGCCCGAAGCTCACCGCAAGTATGAGTCCGCAGCAATGTCGTCCCCTTACTCGATTTAATAGGTGACGTTGGCGTGAATAGCACAATCGTTCGTGCCAAGGCATCAGAGGAATCGGCAGGTGGGCCACGACTCGCCCTAACCCATACCACCGGAGGACAGCAGCGGCGAGTCGTGCTCGATCTGGACTCGCTCAACAACGCATCCGGCCTTCTGGACATCGGCCACAGCGCTGCGGATAGCGGACTCCAGGCTTTCGGCCTCTCGATGGAAGCTGATGTACGGTACGCCGCAGAACGTTCCAGGCGTGCCATCGTCACAACCAGCGTCAAACAGCCGGTCGGCCAACTCCTCGGTTATCTCGGTGTCTTCCTTGAAGACCAACTGAAACTCGTAGTTCACGATTCACTCCCATGGTGAGGGCAGAGCTATTCTAGCATAGCCGGTTTGGGGGAGAAAGAGGGCTGGCGTGCTTGTCGACGGTCAGCCAGTGAGCCAGCAGAGGTCGTGACCCGGCTCGTTAATCTGGGTAATCTTTGCCTCCTTACCGGGTGGAGGACGTCTAAAGGGCAATCCGCCGCGCGATCTCCATCGGGTCCATGTTCGCATCCACCGAGACAAACCGGCATTCGCTCAGGCTGCGGAACCAGGTTCCTTGCCGTTTGGAAAACTGACGCGTGTGCGTCTTGACCTCTTCGATGGTCTGAGCCAAGTCGCGCCGACCCTCCAGGTGCTCGATCACCTCGCGATATCCGAGGGCCTGCCGGGCGGTCTGGCTCAAGGGCCGCGGCCTTGCCAGCAGCCCGCGGACCTCCTCGACCAGCCCGTTGGCGAACATCCGATCCACTCGACGGTCGATCCGGATGAGGAGTTCCTCGCGGGGCCAATCGAGCACAAACACTCGGCACGCCTCGGGCGGCGACCCGATCTCGAATTGCTGCTGAAGACTGCTGATCGGCTGCCCGGTTTTGAGAAAGACCTCCATTGCCCGCACCAGGCGGCGGGTGTCGTTCGGATGGATCCGGCGGGCGGCCTGGGGATCGACCTCTGCCAGCCGGCCGTGCAGGAAGCCGGGTTCGCTTTGCCGCGATTGGTCTTCCAGTTGCCGGCGGAGTTCCCAATCCGCGGGCGGACCTCGGAAGATGCCTCGCAAGAGCCCCTTGAGGTACAGCGGCGTCCCCCCGACAAACAACACTTCTCGCCCCCGCGACCTGATCTGGCGCACGCAGTCCTCGGCGGCATCCAGGTATTGAGCCAGGCTGTACTCCTGGTCCGGCTCCAGGACGTCGATCAGATGGTGCGGCACCCGTTGGCGCTCGGCGGAATTCGGCTTGGCGGTCCCGATGTCCACTGCCCGATACAGGGCCATGGAATCCATCGAGACGATCTCGGCCCCGATCCGCGCGGCCAGCTCGATGCCCGCGGCGCTCTTGCCCGAGGCCGTCTGTCCGGTGAGAAACCAGCAATCTCGGGCGGCAGGGGCAGGCATGGGGTTCAGGGTTCAGGGTTCAGGGTTCGAAGTTCAGAGCCGGGCCGTGTCGGCCCGGAAGAACGGAGCCATCAGCTTTCAGCTTTCAGCTTTCAGCTTTCAGCAAACAGCAATCAGGCTCTCCCAGTTTACGTCCCTCCCGCCGCCCTTGACAGCGCCCGGCGGCGGGCCGACAATTTGGGCACCGATTCGACCGGCCGGCTGCGAGGGCCTTCATCCCTCATCCTTCATCCCTCATCCTTTTTCGAGTCCCTCGTATGGGCATTTCCCCAAACGCCAAGCGCTATGCCGGCCAGGTCGTGAGGCTGCTCCGCCGGGAGTACCCCGACGCCGCCTGCGCACTGAATTTCACCTCTCCCCTGGAGTTGCTCGTCGCCACGATCCTCTCCGCCCAGTGTACCGACCAACGGGTGAATCGAGTCACCGGGCGGCTCTTCGAGAAGCACCGCACCGCCGCCGACTACACCCGCACGCCCTTGGAGGAATTGGAGCGCGACATCCAAAGCACCGGCTTCTTCCGCAACAAGGCCAAGAGCATTGTCGGCTGCTGCAAGCTCCTGGTCGAACGCTACGGCGGGCAAGTGCCCCAGGACATGGAGGCGCTGGTTCAGCTCCCGGGCATCGGGCGCAAGACGGCCAACGTGGTCTTGGGGACGGCCTTCGGGATTGCTTCGGGAGTGGTGGTGGACACGCACGTCGCCCGGGTGAGCCGCCGGCTAGGGCTCACTGGGCAGAAAGACCCGGAGAAGATCGAGCAGGACCTGATGGCCCTGGTGCCGGAGAAGGAGTGGATCGGCTTCGGCCACCGGACGATCCACCACGGCCGGCGGGTCTGCGTCGCGCGGAAGCCCAAATGCGACGATTGCGTCCTCGGGGCCATTTGCCCGCGGACCGGCGTACCCACGCAGTAATGGGGGAGAGTCTCATGCAAAGGCGCGAAGACACGGATTCTCTGGGCGTCCTGATAGAGGGTACGTTGGGCTCATGAGCACAGTCATTTCTCGACAGGAGGTGTCGCGCTTGCCTTCGTAAGGCTGGGCGAGGTGGATAGCGTGCCGCACAGCCGATCGATCCGGGTGACCGCCGGCAAGCGGACCTTGCCGGTTCTCGTGACCCTTCGGGCTCCAGGGGCCCCGGACAAAACCGTCCCGCGAAACTAAGGGCGAGGGCCAATGAAACCGAAAGTCTACGTTGAGACCACCGTGGTGGGATACCTAACCTCGTGGCCAAGTGGTGACTTGGTGGTTGCGGGCCGCCAGAAGATCACGCGCGATTGGTGGCGCTACGCCTCGAATGCCTTCGAGTTGATCGTCTCGGAACTCGTCCATCGTGAAGCGGGCGCGGGCGATCCGCAGGCGATTCGAGATCGGCTCGAAGCCCTCAAAGATCTTCCGGTGTTGGCGGTCACCCAGCGAGCCGGGGATTTCGCCGCGGCTTTGGTCGCGGGACGCGCCGTGCCATCGACCGAACCGGAGGACGCGCTTCACATTGCCCTCGCGGTGGCCAATGGGATAGAATACTTGGTGACTTGGAACTTCAAACACATCGCGAATGCCGCGATGAGGTCGAGGATTCACGGTGTGTGTGTCGCAGAGGGCTACGATCCTTGCACGATCTGCACGCCCGAAGAACTCCTGGAGCCAGAACGCGATGCTTAACGACCCGATTGTCGAGGACATCCGGCGCGCACGACGTGCCCACGCTTTGCAGTTCGATAATGACCTGTCGGCGATTGTGGCCGATCTTCATCGATTGGAGCGCGAGAGCGGTCGGAGCTATGTCAACTTCCCGCCTCGCTTGCTGGAAAGGCAATCAGCACAACCCGGACAGCAATCCCCTAAGCCGGTGACGACCTGACCAGTCGGTGCAGTCAAGACGCAAACACGAACGGTCGCCCGCATGATCCTCTCCGGACAGGAAATCGCGGCCCAGCTCGGCAACAATATCGTCATCGATCCGTTCGATCCTGCGCGGCTCAATCCCAACAGCTACAACCTGACGCTGCACGACGAGCTGATCGTTTACGAAGAGGTCGTGCTCGACATGCGCAAGCCCAACCGCTTCCGCCGGATCAAGATCCCGCCGGAGGGCCTGGTGCTCAACCCCAATCAGCTCTATCTGGGCCGGACCATCGAGCGGACCCAAACCCACAACCTGGTCCCGATGATCGAGGGCCGCTCGTCGATCGGGCGATTGGGACTCTTCGTCCACGTGACGGCCGGGTTCGGCGACGTGGGCTTCTGCGGCTATTGGACCCTGGAGATGTTCGCCGTGCATCCGGTCCGCATTTACGCGGGCGTGGCCATCTGCCAGATCATCTATCACGACGTCCGCGGCTCCTTCACCGAATACGCCAGCGACAAATACCAGAACAACACCGACATCCAGCCGAGCCTGCTGTTCAGGGAACTCAACCCGCACTGCCCGCGCGACCCGCAACGGACCCTCGGCTTCGGTCAGGAGCAGCCGCCCGGTTAACCTGAAGCCGGAAAACGCGGTTTTCTTCCCATTACCCCCTAGCCTTGGCAAGGAAATGCGATAAGAATAAGGACACTGTAACCGACCGGCCGTCGATGCCTCAACGCGGGAGGAGAAAACCTTATGCCTAATCTAGCCACTACGTTGAAAGACGAGATCCGCCGCTTGGCGCGCAAGGAGATCCGCTTGCAGATAGGAGCCACGCGCCGGGCCGCGGTCCAGCACCGCCGGGAAATCGCGAAGCTGAAGAAGCAGTTGCTCTTGCAGCAGAGGGCGGTCGCAGCCCTCAAGGCCAAGGGCGAGGAGCCGGCCAAAGAACCCCCCGAGGAGACTGGAATCCCCGAGGGATCGCGATTCTCCGCCCGATCCGTGCGTGCCCAACGGCGGCGCCTGAAACTCTCGGCCGTTCAGTACGGCAAACTGATTGGAGTCTCGGCGCAGACCGTCTACCTCTGGGAGCGGGGCAAGGTGCGGCCGGCCAAGGCCCAGTTTGCCGCGCTGGTCGAGGCCCGCGGCATGGCCCGGCGCGATGCCCTGCAATGCCTGCACAAGAAGCCCGGCAAGAAGTGAGTTCGCCCGAAGTCCCCGGCCGCGTTCACGACGTGGTGCTCATCCCCGGCGACGGGATCGGGCCCGAAGTCACGCGGGCCGTCCAGCGGGTCCTTGCCGCCGCCGGAGCGCCGATTGCGTGGGTCGAGCACCAGGCCGGGTTGGCCGCGGTCCGGGCCGGGCACCCGCTCCTGGCCGACCAGACCATCGAGGCCATCCGCCGCCATCGCGTGGCCCTCAAAGGCCCCTGCACCACGCCCGTCGGCGAAGGCTTCACCTCCATCAACGTCCAGCTCCGCCAGCGCCTGCACCTCTATGCCGCCGTGCGCCCGGTCCGCAGCCTGGAGGGCGTCCCCACGCGGTTTCAGGGCGTGGATTTGGTCATCGTCCGCGAGAACACCGAGGGGCTCTACAGCGGCATCGAAAACCAGGTCGCCGACGGCGTCGTCACCAGCCTCAAAGTCGCCACCGAGTCGGCCTGCACGCGCATCGCCCGCTGGGCCTTCCGTTATGCCACGCTCAGAACGCGGCGAAAGATCACCGTCTTCCACAAGGCCAACATCCTGAAGCTGACCGACGGGCTCTTTCTCCGCTGCGCCCGCAAGGTCCACGACCAAGAGTTTCCCGGCATCGACTACCAGGAGCTGATCATCGACGCCGCCTGCATGAAGCTCGTGCAGGACCCCACGCAGTTCGACGTGCTCCTCTTGGAGAACCTCTACGGCGACGTGGTGAGCGACCTGTGTGCCGGCCTGGTGGGCGGGCTGGGCGTGGTGCCGGGGGCGAATATCGGCGACGAGCTGGCGGTTTTCGAGGCCGTCCACGGCTCCGCCCCGGACATCGCCGGCCAGGGCATCGCCAATCCCCTGGCCCTCCTCATGTCCGGCGTGATGATGCTCAATCACCTCGCCGAGACCCGCGCCGACCCCCGCTGCCGCGACGTGGCCGAGCGGATCAAGGCCGCCTACAACCGGGCCCTGGCCGACGGCCAGAAGACCCGCGACCTCGGCGGCACGCTCGGCACGGAGGACTTCGCTGAGGCGGTCATCCAGCGTCTGCCAGGGGCGGGCGGCTAAGCAAGGGCTCCAGACGAGGGCGAGGGGAAGGGCGGTTTGACCGGGTTCCCGCAAAAAGGTAGGCTTCAGTAGCCTTCTCTTGAACTCCTCTCCCCTTCGCACCGCCCTTCGCGTCCTGGGGGAGAGCCGGGCAATGCTCTCAGGTCCTCTTCTTTGCACGAGGTCCGTATATGTCTCCGCGCGCTTTACATCCCGGGTCGTCCGCCACGCGTCGGCGCCTGCGCCGGCGAGGGAACGTGCTCTTCTTGACACTGCTGCTGGCCACCACCATGCTCGCCTTGCTGGCCTTCAGCATCGACGTCGGCTACATGTCCGTGGCCCGCACCGAGCTGCAAAGGGCCGCCGACTCGGCCGCCCTGGCGGCGGCCAGCGGACTGCTCAGCGAGGCGCGTCTTCAAGGCGACGCCGCTCAGTCCCGCGTGCTCCTGGAGGCCCGCAACGCCGCAAACCGGTATTCGCTGGCCAACCTCGTTTGCGGCACCGCTCCGGCCCTGGACTTGAATACCGCCAACTCCCCGTCCGGGGACGTCGTCTTTGGACGCTATTCGCCCCTTTCGGGCATGTCCACGTCTCTTGTCCCCGACCAGTACAACGCGGTCCTGGTCCGGGTGCAGAAGACGGCCGAGAGAAACGGCGAATACCCCTTGTTCTTCGCCCGGTTCCTGGGGATCCTCTCCGCCAGCGGCCAGGCCGAGGCGATCGCCACCTTCCGCGACGGGATCACCGGCTTCCGCGTCACGGAGCACACGCAGAATTCGGGCCTCATGCCGTTTGCCCTCGACATCAAGGACTGGCAAAACCTCTTGGCAGGAGCCGGCACCGACACCTGGAGCTACAATCCCGACACGCGGGCGCTCTCCGCCGGCAGCGACGGCGTCAAAGAGCTGAAGCTCTTCCCCACCAAGGTCAACCCGAGCGGGATCACCCCGGGGAACTTCGGCACCGTCAACGTCGGCCCGCCCGCCAACAGCAGCGCCGTACTGAAGCGGCAGATCAGCGAGGGCGTCTCGGCCGAAGACCTGCAATACTTCGGCGGGGAGCTGAAGCTGAACTCGCAAGGGACCCTGATGCTCAACGGCGACACGGGCATCAGCTCGGACATAGAGCTCGCCCTCCCGGACGTGCTGGGGAAGGCCCGGACGGTCTTCCTGTACCAGAAGGTCGAGAACCCCGGGAACGGAGCCACGTATACCATTGTGGGATTCGCCGGGATCCGCGTCGTGGATTTCAATCTCCACGGCGGCAACAAGTACGTGACGATTCAGCCGGCCATCGCGGTGGACTCTACGGCGATCAGCAGCGATCTCCACACGAGCTACCACGTCTATCAGCCGATCGTGCTGGTGCGGTAGCCGCGGCCCGATTTCCAAGCGACCCTGCCGCCCGGAAGAGGGCCGGGCGGCAGGCGTCGCGCTAGGCCGGCGCTGGACTGCCGGCTTCCCTTGGGGCAAACGGCCCGGTCTTCCGTTCCGGGAGGTTCCGCCGCCCCTGGGAAATCAGATCAGATGAAGCACCAGCGATCGTAGCCTTGCAGCACG
>Ga0315279_10011014_pt1 | contig 10533 bp, 4 predicted proteins | sample YL17G06_20_MG_FD_203694 | JGI IMG/M metagenome (GOLD analysis project Ga0315279, IMG submission 203694) | Sediment microbial communities from Yellowstone Lake, YNP, Wyoming, USA - YL17G06_20 | ecosystem: Environmental > Aquatic > Freshwater > Lake > Sediment | place: USA: Wyoming | collected...
TCACCCGCCGCGCCTGCGGCGCGGCACCCTCTCCCCACAGGGGAGAGGGATTTGCGGCACGTCCTGCAGTTACGGTCATGCACACGTCCAGGGCAGCCCCTTGGTGCAATGCCAGGGAAAACATGTTGACCCTGCCCCTCCTGCGTCTCATAATCCCGCCATCTGCCAGCAATTGTTCCGGCACGGAGGGCATGCATGGCCGGGGACATATCGGACGGGGCTTTTGCCCGTATGGTGAACCAGATGGGCATTGCCACACTGTCCCAGGTCGAGGCGGCCAAGGCCGTCCAAGCGGAAAGCGCCAGGAAAGGCGTGCTGCTGACGCTGCCCGAGGTGCTCATCCAGCAAGGCGTCATAACTCCCGTCATCCGTGAGAACATCGCCGAAAGGTTCCGCGCCCAGCAGGCCGGCGGCATCCAGATGCTCGGCCCGTACAAACTTCTGCGGAAACTCGGCGAAGGCGGCATGGGCACGGTGTATCTCGCCGAAGACATCTACGCCGGGCGAAAGGCCGCGGTCAAAATCCTGCGAAAAAGGTACGCCGAAGACCCTGCCTTCCTGGCGCGCTTCCGCCGCGAGGCCCAGGCCACGGGCAAACTGAACCACGTCAACATCGTGTCGGCCTACACCGTCGGGGAGGAACTGGGCCTTCATTACTTCGCAATGGAGTACGGCGACGGCGAGACGCTTGACGTCATCCTGAAGCAGCGCAGATTGATCCCCTGGGACACGACCGTGGATATCATAATCCAGGCCGCCCGCGGCTTGAAGCATGCCCACGAGCACAACATCATCCACCGCGACATCAAGCCGGCCAATATCGTCATCTGCAAACCGCTGGGGCCCAGCCATGACCGCGAGGGAACGGACGGCGATCCGCGTGCTGGCGCGCGCGGCCCGCAAGACCTTTTCCCCGCCGGGTTCGTGGCAAAGATTCTTGACCTGGGCGTCTCGAAAAACCTCGGTCAGGACCAGCCCTTCTTCACGCAGACGGGTGTGGCTTTGGGCACGCCGCACTATCTCAGCCCTGAACAAGCCAAGGGCGAGAAAAACATTGACGGGCGGACGGACATCTACTCGCTGGGGGCGACGTTCTATCACCTCGTCACGGGCGTGACGCCCTTCGCGGGTTCGACCGCCGCAGTCATCATTATCAAGCACATCAACGAGCTGCCTTCCAACCCGCGCGATCTCAACGCGGACATCCCGGACAGCGTGGCGCACGTCATTATGCGCATGATGGCCAAAGACCCGGCGGATCGTTACGCGGACTGCCAAGAGCTGCTGGATGACCTGGAATTGGTGTTGGACGGCAAGATGCCCTCAGGCCAAGCGATTGCGGCAGCGGAGTCCGGCGTGGACATGCGGCCGCAAGGCCGCGACCGTAGGGTATCCGCGCCGCTTGCTCACGCACGCAGCTCGGCTGCGGCTGTAGCTCGACCTTCCGGCTCGAGACGCGATCCCCAGAATCCCGCTACGGCGCCGGATGAGCCTGGATTTGTGCCGTTGGAGGAACTGCGGCCGCAGAGCCGCGACCGTAATCGAGCCGCGCCGCTTGCTCACGCACGCGATTCGGATGCGGCCGTAGCTCGACCCTCAGGATCGAGACGCGATCCGCAGGATCCCGCTACGGCGCCGGATGAGCCTGGGCTGGTGCCGTTGGAGGAACTGCCGAGCAGGAAGCCGCTGTACATCGGCGCCGGCTTGACGGGTATGGGGCTGTTGGCGCTTGTCGTCGCACTGGCAATGATAGGCGAGGGGGACCAATCCAAGATACCGAGCGCCAAATCACAAACAAGCTCAAGTACTGATACGGGGAAAGCCAAGGCCGCCACTGCCAATCCGCAATCCGCATCGTCTAATCCCGAACTCGCAACCCCGAGCCTTCAACTGGAAGAACCACACCCCAAGGAGATCACTGCGAAACCGGAGGCAGAAAAGAAGCAACCAGAGGAAGCTGCGAAGGCTACGGTAGCCAACCCGCCACAGGTTGTGCCAACAACGCAACCAGCCGTCAAACCCGAGGCCACAGGAAAGCTGCCCGGGCTGGATGGCCCAAGGGACCAGGACGGCTGGGTGTACTTTTTCGACGGGAAAAGTTTGATGGGCTGGATGGTAACGACAGGCAACCCGCTGGTTTACGACGGAGCGATCATCCTGGCCGGCTCGACCGCGATTCGACGCCCCATTCCGGAAGCCAACTATGAGCTGCGAGCCAGCGTGAAGATGGTTGATGGACAATCGCGCTATGATATGTCGGGCGGTATCTGGTTTCCAGTGGACGGCCAAGTTCGGATGCACATGGACGGCGGTGTTCACCTCTTGGAGGCCGGCAAACTGCTCGCAAGATCCAGCCCTGACAAGCTTGCACCAGGCAAGTGGCAAGCATTTCGGCTTTGCGTGTTGGACAACACGGTAACCTTGGACGTCGAAGGGCAAACGGTTGCCAAGGCCGCCCTCTCCAAGACGGCCCCAGGAACTCTGATGCTCGCGTCGGGCGGTGGGCCGGCGAAGATAGCTTTCAAGGACATCTTTGTGCGCGAACTTGGCCCCGGAGCCAGGCCGTCAAGCGCCACTCAACTTGAAACCGTAAACCTGGAACCGGAGACCCCGCCCCAATACACCCTGTATCTCTCGGACCTCCCGGAGCAGGAAGTGAAGGTCGGCTACGGCAAGTTCGGTAAGAACGGCGACCTCGGCTATGCTGACGGAACTGGCAAGATCGTGGTGGGAAAACAACCCTCCCCTAAGGGCCTATCCATGCATCCCGGGGACCATTCGGAATCGCACGTGGAATACGCGCTCGATGGAGAGTGCCTGGCTTTCGAAGCCGGCGCTGCAATCTGCGATAGCGCGGCTGCCGGCCCCGCGAACCCCCTGGTATTTAGAGTCCTGGGCGATGGCAGGACGCTTTGGGCTTCCCACCCGATCAAAGTAAGCGGCCAGGCGCAGCCGTGCCGCGTGGATGTAAGCGGCGTTAAGAAACTGGAGTTGGTGGTGGAGAATTTCGGTGCTCTCGCCCGCGCTCACGCTGTCTGGGTCGAGCCGCGGCTGCGCCTCCCGACGCCCGAGCAGCTTGCGGCACGCGCGCTGGCCGCGGCAAAGATCGAGTACGAAAAGCTCAGCGCTGAATTCTTCAGTCTGCTCGCCAGGAACGACACTCAAGCCGCTCTTGCAGGCCTGGAGCGGGCCAAGGCCGACCCGAAAATGGCCGCCTTTAAGTCCGCACTGGATGGCGACATCGAGTGCGCCGGCTACCTCCCCGGCGTGAACAAGGCCATCGCGGACGGCGCGGCGCTGCTTGCTGACGGGCGCCCCTTCACACTGAAGAAAGGCGAGGGCAAGGAGTTGGCCGTCGGGAGGGGCACGAAGAACAATGTCAGCGGCCTGAAAGACGAGGCCATCATAGTTGATCAGGATATTGGCAGCGGCGCGAAGGCGGCGGCCAGATGGCGCTTGGCGGACCTGGAACCGCTGAACCGCTACGAACTGGCACGCTTGGGCATGCCGCCAGGCCCGGAAGGCGAGCTGGAGCTGGCCTTCGCCGGCCTCCTCATGCTGCACAGTGGCGTCACAGGAGTGACTGCCGACAGCATTCGCAGCCGCCTGGAAGCAGCCCGCAAGGGAAACATCCCGGCGGGGAAGGTTGAGCATCTCATTGAGCGGCTGGCGGCATACGAGCATGGAAGAGAAGCCGCGCGGGCGGTGAAGATGACAGAGGCGCTGCTGAAGGACAAAAAATTCGGCGAAGCCAAAGCCGCCATCGAAGGGCTGAAGAGAAACTTCGCCGGCACTCCGGCTGCCGAGCTTGCGCTGGCGGCTCTGGACAAGCGTTGGCAGGATGAAGCGGCTGCCCCGGGCTTGTGCGCCAAGTCTTACGCCGTGGAATCGAAAATCCCGGCGGAATCCCTGGGCGACGGCACACCGCGCTTCCTTGCCACACGCATCGTCGAGAACCTCGATGTGCCCTCGAAGGGGAAGCTAGGCCAGTTGTTCGGCCGCGAAGACAATATCGGGATTCGGTTCTCGGGTTTTCTTCTCGTGCCGCAAGAGGGCCCCTACAAATTCTACTCCAACTCTGACGACGGCTCCGTGCTTTATATCGGCGATGCCCTTGTGGTCTCTAACGATGGCACTCATGCGATCACCGAAGAGAGCGGCAGTATCACGCTCAAGGCCGGTATGCTCCCGTTCAGGGTCAACTACTGCCAAGGGTCGGGCGACGCATGCCTGATCGTGAGCTGGTCCGGGCCAAACCTCCCGAGGCAGATAATCCCGCCAGCCGCGTTCTGCCATCGTTCCTTGGAGACAGGCGAAGTGCGCAGGAAGTGATAAGACGCCGCCGCCAGCCCCCATTTTCGCGGAAAAAGCCCCAGAAGCCAGCTCGTGCCGCCCGCATCTGGTGAGAAATGCGGGCAAAGTGTCAATCTGTTGCCGGCTCATCACTGTGGCAGGGGGTGGTCAGGACAGCAGCCGTTCGTTCTTCCGCGGACGCTCACGCAACTCGATAAGAAGATGGCTCTCAATCACCTGCGTTCTTGCGCTGCTACAATCAGGACGCAAAGGTGTGCTGGGGATTGTCACGCGCGCACGCGCTGATTGCAGCGCACAGCAGGAAGGCGAAGCAGATTGCCGCCGCCGCGAGTTGCGCGGGAAGCAAGTGATAGCTTAGGGCGGCGGCAAAACCGAAGGTAACGGCCAACAGGGACAGGGCGGCGGCGATCACAAAACTGCGCAGCCAGCCGCCGCCAAAGCTGCCGGCCGCGAGCGCCGGGAAAATCAGGAATGCAAACGTAAAGAGCGTGCCGGTGGCGCGCACGCTCAGCCCAATGACAAGACCCGCCAGCAGCATGGTTACCAGAGAAGCCAGGCGTTGAATAATCTCCGGAGTCCTCGCGCCGAGGCGCGGAACCAGACCGTATAGGGTTGCCAGGAAAACTATCGTGAACAACGCCAAGCCGAGGAGCGTGGAGACCAGGGACCTAGTGTCCAGAATGATCGTCGAGGCGAGCACGTGATGCAGGTCTATGGTCGCCATTTGAAGCTGCGACATGAAACCAACACCCACGCTCGCGGCCACAAGCAGGCCCCACGCCATGTTCTTCTGGCTGCGCCTGGCTTCGCGCGCGCGCCCCAGCCCTGTCACAAAGGCAGCGGCAACGGCGAACCCGACCGCCATCGCCAGGGCGACACGGGTCGAGAAGACAAACTTCGAAGTGGTTGGGAGAACGCCGTCCAACAACATGGTTATTGCCAGCGCCAAAGTAGCGCTCTGGGTTGCCGCAGCGCCGGCCAGGACCTGTTTTCGCTTCACGGCCAGGACGCCCAGCAGCGACAGTGCCAGGGCCGCCAGCCAGCCGACGAAGCAGGTGTTGCGCACGACTCTCCAGGAGGCGCGAAAACCCGTGCCCGAGGCGCGGGAGCCCGTTCTCCCCTCACCCCACCCTCTCCCCTTGGGGGAGAGGGCAGGGCGAGGAGCGGCGTGTTTGCCCGCTGCGATACTCGCCGGCGCGGCAACCGGATTCTTCAGATCAAAGCAAACCAGGCGCTCGTGGTCACGGACGTACAGTTTGCCCCCGGCCACGGCAGGCTGGGGAAAGCACCACGAGAGCGCCTGGAAACGCACCTTCACGGTGAAATCACGCGGCGACACATCCATCAGAACGGCCCCGCCATCGTCCAGCATCGCCAGCAGCCGGCCTTCCGCGAGGCGCAGCAGCGCCCCGTATTCCGTGCCCATTTGCGGCGCGGTCCACCGGATGCCGCCATCCGGCAGGTTGAGGCACTTGATCTCGCGCTTGCTGTTGTGGAAATACAAACAGCCCGGGCCGAGGATCGGGGAAGAGTAATGCGTCTTTTCTTTGCGGGCCTCCCATAGGCGGCTGACTGTCCAGCGGCCTTGTTCCCGCGCCAATCTGACCGCGCAAAAGCCCAGTGTGTTATTGGAGAAGTAGACAGTGTCACCCACAGCGACGGGGGCCGAAATGTTCTTCTCGCGCTGCTCCGGGTAGGCGAAGTGCCAGAGTTCCTTGCCGGTCGCGGGGTCAACGGCGAGCAATCCCGTGGCCGTGAAAGCCAGGATCTGGCGCACGCCACAGAGCGTGACCAACTGCGGCGCGGCATAGGAAGCCTGGTCGTTTCCCGACTGCCAGATGACCTTGCCGGCCTGCGGATCGAACGCCACCACCGCTGCGCCAGGCCCGCCGGCCTGGCAGATCAGCATCTCGTCAACCATGATCGGGGCAGCGGACATGCCGAACGGCGGCGGCTCAGCCTTGAAATCCTCCAGCAAGTTCCTCGTCCAAAGCAGTTCGCCCTTGTTGATGTCGAGGCAGAGCAGTTGCCCGAAACAGCCAAGCGTGAAGACGCAGTTCTTCCAGAGAGTGGGCGTGGCTCTAATGCCCGTGCCATAGGGCCCGGCACGTTCAGGAACATCGTACTGGCACTTGTGCCGCCACAGTTCCTTGCCAGTCGCCGCGTCGAAGCAATAAACGAAATCGCTGCCCTCGGTACGCGAAGGAGCAATTACCTTGTCTCCGGCAACCGCGGGGCCGCCGTGCGTGTTCTGCTGCTCGTCGGCAAGGGGGACCTCCCATAGCGGCTTTAGTCCGCTGGCCGGCCAGTCAGTCGCCAGGCCGGTCTCGGCAACCACGCCGTCGCCGTTGGCGCCGCGATAGCAGGGCCAATCAGCGGCGCGCAAGGCGGGGAGAACGGCCAAGGCAACCAATGCAAGAAGCAGACTCAACTTCGGTTTCAACGTCTTCGTTCCTTCATCTACTGTAGTGGTTGCCTGCCTGTGGCTGCTTGCCGGTGTCCGGGCGGACCACTAAGGCGTTGTTTGCTTTCTGCTCCCACACAGTCCTTATACCGGCTCGCGAGGTGTCTCGCAAGCGGCTGACCTGCCAGCGGCTCAACGGGACAACCGGCCGGGAATCGAATGATCGGGTGATCAGACTATCTGGCGAACGGATGGCAATGCGCCTTTTCACCGGCGCGTTCGGTGGTACAATGCGCCCTGTTGTCACAGGCAGGCTGAGGCGGCGGTGGAAGCAAATGGACACAACCGAGTCCTCGAGCTCCGGCAGCAGCATCAGGCAATTGTGGTACTGCGCCAAGTGTACCCGGATGATAACTCCACCGGGGGCCGAGGGCACTGTCGCACCGGACGGGGAACACTATTGCGCGAAATGCGCGCTGGCCAGACCGGGCACGAAAACGGTCAACCTGTCCGCCGGCGCCTCCAGGCTTGCGTTGAAAGCCGCGCGGCCGGGGGACGCTTCGGAGCAGCCCGTCTCAGCGGCGAAGTCCAGCGTCCTCCGTGCGGTTGCGGACAAGAAGAAGAAAAATTTGCGCCTGGTGCTGGCAGCCGCAGCATGTCTGGCCGCGGCGGTGACAGGCGGCATTCTGATGTTTTCCCCGAAGAAGCCGGAGGAGCGCGCGCAGGCCGAAACACCAAAGCCTGGCAACACACCCGCTCGGGCCGTCTCGACCGTTTCCCGTTCCGGAGGAACGCCGGCAGACGCAAAAGCCGCCGTTGCGGCGCCGCCTGCGCCTGCCGATACAGCAAGGTCCGACTTCAGCAGAATAACAGGGCCTTCTTTTCTGGTCAGCGGCGACCAGAAGCCTGAGGCCGCTATTGTGACGAAAAAGGCCGCGCCCGCGGCGGAAGCCGGCGGCGCGCCGCATCCCGGGGCTTTGAGCCAAGCTCCGGCACCGGACAATAATCTGAAGGCGTATGAGGAAGAATTGCGCAAGGCGGAGGAGCACTCCAAGAAAGACCGCTACGGGCTGGCGCTGCAACTGCTTAAAGGCATGAGCAAGCGGTTCTCCACCGCCCCGTGGTGGGAGGCCAACAAGGGGCGCGTGAAGAAGGCTGAAGAGCTTGCCCGGCAGCAGGCGGCCGATGCCGCGGCTGAGGCGGAAGATGCCCGCACACAGGTCCGCCGGAGCGACAAACTGGAGTACCTCAGCCAAACCGAGGCCGCCTGGAACGCCCAACTCGCCAACCTGTCGGTTCCCGGCCAGCCCGCGGACGAAGAAGCGGCACAACCAGTGCGGCTGGTGCTCAAGGCCGTCAGCGACAGGCGCGCGCAGCTTACGGAACAGAGGAAACAGGCCGTGCTGGCGAAGATCACGCCGCTGTTGGATGGCTTGGAAAGGCAACTCAAGGGCAAGGAACTCAACCTGGAGGCGGCCAGGAAGACGATCGAGGAACTGGCAACGCAGGCGGCGGACAGCGGGGCGCTGGATGCGAACCTCGCCGAGCGGCTCGCGGGTCTGCGGTTTGACGCAGCCGCTTCGCATGAGTCCGAGCTGTCCTTCTATAAGGTGCCCGCGCGGAAGACCGGCAATGGGATTGAAATCCAATATGATTTTTCGTCGCCTGAGCAGTTTGCCGCCTGGACGCTGGAGGATCCCGGCGACGCGGCGCTCGACGCCGCAAAAGGCGCGTTGGTCATGAAGCATCCCTCCGACAAGAACAACAAGCGCGAACAGCGCCTGGCCCGCCTGCCTTTTGACTGCTTTCAACCGGCGCAGTGGGGCATTGAGGTGGAGGCGGTGCTGACCAGCAACAAGAACAAGCTCGAGTACGGGGTTTTCGTCTCTGATGGCACTGGCAATATCGTGCGCCTTGGCGCGAAGCAGCAGAATTCAGCCAACGTCGCGGCTGTACTGGGCGGACAAGCCCCGGGAAAGGGCCTGAAACAAAGGCCGCGTTTGGTAAGTGGAAACACGAAAGAGCCGGCGTTCCTGCAGATGAGTTGCCAGCAGGGCTTTTTGAGGTGCACGGGCAGCGCGGGAGGGCGTCCCTGGGCCTTCGATCCCGAGAAGCTGCCTTTCGAGCCTCGGTTTGCGGGCCTATACATTCACGACCACGAGCATGAGGAAGAGGCCAGCGTGGCCTTCAGGAAACTAAGGCTCGTCGGCGCGCTCAACACCACCAGAATGCGCCAGGCCGCGCTTGCCGCCGCACGGAAGGAATTCGAGACTCCTTCCCCTTCCCCTTCCCCTTCCCCTTCCCCTTTGTTTAAGGACTGGCTGATCCTGGGGCCGTTCAAGAAAGAGCAGGCCAGTCCGTGGGAAACGGGCAAGAAGCTGGACGTCACCGCATTGTTGAAGCCGCCGGCGAATGGTCCCGCCTGGCAGCGAGCGTCCCCCGGGGGCTCCGGAACGGTGGACCTGGCGGCAGTGCTGAAGCCCAGTGAAAACGTATACGCCTATGCCACTGCGGAGGTCCAGGCCAGCCAGGAGGCCTCGGGGTTGCTCCTTCTCGGCTCGGATGACGGCGTCGTGGTCTGGCTGGATGGTGAAGAGATCCACCGCAACCAAACATCGCGTGCGCTCAAGCCGGATGATGACAAAGTCCCGATGAAGGTTGCCGCCGGCACGCACACGCTGGTTTTCCGCATTGACCAGGGCAACGGCGACTGGGCCTTTTGTGCGCGCACTGCCGCGCCCGACGGCAAGGGTTCGCTTGCCGGGGTGCAGTTGCGCTGTCCGGCGTTGCCCAAGTGAGGCAAAGAAGATTTTCGATTTTCGATTTGCGATTTCCGATTTGAACTTCCAGCCCAATGCAATCGAAAATCGCAAATCGCAAATCTAAAATCCCTCGTCCCTCGCTTCATTTCGGGGATTGTTGACACCAAGGCGCTCATGGGGTACTGTTCTTGCGGGAAGAGTGTTGCTGAACGTTCGTGAAACGTTTCACTCCGCCAGAAGGCCGTTGGCGGAATAGCGAGGTGTGACATGGTGCTTGTCAAGGCGTCGCCCAAGGTGGTCTTCGGCAGGGGCAGCAGATGGCCGCTCATCACAGCCCTTGCCGCAGTGCTTTTCATCGTCGCCTTCCTCGTTGGCTACTGGTCGTGGCTGGAACAGTGCCGCGAGCAGATCATCACCGGCTTGCTTATGACGGCGCTAGGCATCTCCGTACTCCTCGTCCTCGTCAGGGTCATCACTGTCGTCTTCCTTGTCGGCATGATGGTACGGGCGTTCTTTGAGCCACTCAACCCCGACGAAAGCGAACCTGTCCGCGAGTAAGAAACCGCGAGAGAAAAGTTAAAAGGAAAAAGTGAAAAGGCAAAAGTGACGGGGCCAGCCCGTTTGCTTTTGCCTTTTTCATTTATACTTTTGCCTTTTTACTTTTTACTTTTTACTTCTGTTTCGGCCGGCGCGGATTCGTTGCCTTGCCTGTCCACTGCTGTGATGGCGTAGTAAACCGCTTGCGCGCCCAGCGGCGCGGACCAATCGAGGTATTCGGTCATGTTCGCAGGCGGTGACATGATGAGCCGCTTCTGGCTGACCTCGGGCTTGCCCTTCGTCGAGAAGTAGATGTTGTAGTAGCGCAGGTCCTGCGCGGGATTCTTCTCCCACTTGAGGCGATACTGACCATCCTCGTCCGGTTCCTTGGTGATGAGTGGGTAGTCCTATTGGGGCGGGTTGTTCCCCTCTCCCCCGTGGGGAGAGGGTGGCGCTTCAGCGCCGGGTGAGGGGGCCATACCACGCGCACCCCCTCACCCCGCGGTCGCTGCGCTC
>Ga0315279_10011016_pt1 | contig 10531 bp, 6 predicted proteins | sample YL17G06_20_MG_FD_203694 | JGI IMG/M metagenome (GOLD analysis project Ga0315279, IMG submission 203694) | Sediment microbial communities from Yellowstone Lake, YNP, Wyoming, USA - YL17G06_20 | ecosystem: Environmental > Aquatic > Freshwater > Lake > Sediment | place: USA: Wyoming | collected...
TACCCGAGCGGCTACGAGTGCCACCAGGGGATTTCCGATGCCGCGCGGCCGCCGGAAGGGTTCCTGAAGTGGGTGCTCGTCAACTGGCGCCGGTATCCGCTGGGCGACAAGGCCCCTGCCCCGCTGCGGTGGCTGGCGTGGCCGGCGGCGGCCCTGAAACTGGGGAACCGCAAGTTCGTCGGCTACCTTCCGTACGCGGGCGAGGGGCGGCTGCTGGATTTCGGCTGCGGCGGAGGGCGGTACGTCGCCCAGATGGCCGCCGCAGGCTGGAACGCCGAGGGCCTCGACCTGGTGACCGCCGCCGTCGAGGCCGGACGCAAGGCGGGCCTCACCATCCGCCAGGGCACCCTGCCGGGCGCATCGCTGCCGAAGGACCACTACGACGCCGTAACGATGTGGCACGTCCTGGAACACGTGCCGAGCCCGATGGCCACGCTTCGGGCGGTCCGGGAGGTGTTGCGGCCGGGCGGTCGCCTGGCGGTGGTGTGCCCGCTGCTGGACAGCCTGAGCGCCCGGTGGTTCGGCGCTGCGTGGTACGGGCTGGACGTGCCGCGTCACCTGACACACTTTTCGCGGCCGACGCTGCGGCGGCACCTGGAGGCGGCGGGGTTTACCGTTGAGCAGGCGACGGCCATCCGGCGGCCGACGTTCATGCGGCGCAGCCTCGGCCTGATGGCCGAAGACACGGGCAAGCCGCTGTACGCGTGGCTGGCCCGCCGCCACTGGGTGGCGCGGGTCACGAGCCACGTGGAGGTCCTGCTGGGCCGGACGTCGGAAGTGCTGTTTGTGGCCCGGCGCCGCGAAACGGGGAGTGACGGATGAACGTGCTGCTCTTGAGGCCGCCGATGGAGTTCCACCGCGGGTGGAACGTGGCCGCCGAGGCCGAGATTCCGCTGGCCCTGATGTACCTGGGCGCGGTCCTCAGGCGGGAGGGGCACCCGGTCAGCCTCTTCGACGGGGCGATCGAGGCGGAGCCGTCGCCCCCGGTCTTCAACGCGGAAGGCGTCCTGCACATCGGCGCGTCGTGGGACGAGATGGCCCGGGCCGTCCGCGACACCCGGCCCGACCTGGTGGGCATCAGCAACCTTTTCTACACGCAGATGCCGCAGGCGTTGCGGGCGGCGCGAGAAGTGCGGGCCGTCCTGCCGCAGGTCCCCATCGTGGTGGGCGGCCCGCCCGTGACGGTCCGGCCGGAGGATTACCTGGCCGAGCCGGCCATCACCGCGGCCGCGCTGGGCGAAGGCGAGGCCGTGCTGCCGGCCCTGGCCCGGGCGCTGGCCCGCGGCGAGCCGCTCTCGGGGGTGCGCGGCATCGCGTACCGCGAGGGCGGCCAGGTCCGCTTGAACGAGCGGGCGGACTACATCGACGACCTCGACACCCTGCCCGACCCGGCATACGACCTCGTGGACCTGGAGCGGTACATGCGCGTGGCCACGATGGACGGCGCCGGCCACTGGCGGTGGAAGGAGCGGCGGGTCCTGACGCTCCTGACGAGCCGCGGGTGCCCGTTCAAGTGCACGTTCTGTGCCGCCCACGCCCACATGGGCCGGCGGTACCGCATGCAGAGCCCCGAGCGGGTCCTGGCCCACGTGCGGTTCATCGCCAGGGACCTGGGCATCCGGCACATCCACTTCATCGACGACAACCTGGCGCAGCACAAGCCGCGGCTGCACGCCATCCTGGACGGCCTCATCGCCATGAAGAAGGAAGGCATGCCCATCACGTGGGAGACGCCCATCGGCATGCGGACCGACAAACTCTCGTTCGACATCCTGGAGAAGTCCAGGGAGGCCGGGTGCCAGGCGATCTTCCTGACCGTGGAATCGGGGTCGCAGCGCGTGCTGGAGGAGGTCATCGACAAGCACCTGCGCCTGGAATCGGTGGTGGAGGCGGCCGAGGCGTGCAGGAAGTTGGGCCTCAAGGCCCGGTCCGGGTTCATCATGGGCCTGCCGGGCGAGACGCTCCAGGACATGCAGAGGTCTGTCGATTTCGCCCACATGCTCAAGCGCAAGTACGGCATCCGCGGCCACAACACGCTGGCCACGCCGCTCTACGGCACGCGGCTGTACGATACCTGCGTCGAGAAGGGCTACCTCAGGCAGGAGATGACGCCCGATGCCGTGGCGCGGTCGTTCGAAGAGGGCGGCATGATCGAGACCGAGGACTGGACCATCGCGCAACTCAGGGCCATGCGCGACAAGTTCAAATCGCAGAGTTCCTGGCTGCACCGGACCGTGCGAAAGATCAAGCGGGCCATGCGCGGCAAAAAGTAGGCCGGTCAGAACAACTCGCCCTGCCCGCCCGGCGGCGGGCCCTCGGCGGCGATGGACTCCAAAAAGGGGAACTCCTTCAGGAGCGGCGCGGGCACCGGCACCGGGCCGCCCCGGAGTTTCGAGAGGATCTGGAGGGCGTTGGCGGGGGCCTGGCCGCGATAGTGGTTGTTCGTGAAGACGTAGGTCTTCTGGCTGGCCCGGGCGATCTCGTGGATGCGCCCAATCCACTCCTGTAACTCCTCCTCGCGGTAGAGGTAGTTGTACCGCTCATCGCGGCCGGCGTCGCGCTTAATGCCACAGGGCAACTTTGCGCGGCGGGTCTCCCGCCACGGCGGATCTTCGACCTGACCCGCCGCGCACAATGGCGGGGGTTCGGGTTTCCCGCGCGGCGGGTCGGGAGACCCGCCGCGCAAAGCGCCAGGTTGCGTTGTGCGCTTGAACCACGCCTCGCGGTTCCGCCCGTGCAGGCGCACGTAGCCCACCGGCGAGGTCACCAGGGTCATCGGCGGGACGCCCGAGCGCGACAGGGGCTGATCGAGACAGCAGAAGCCCAGGCCGGTGTCCTTGAGAAACCGGATGGCCTGCGGCCCGGTCCAACTGACGTGGCGGACCTCGACCACCAGGGGCAGGTCGCCGAAGTCGCGCCGGACGGCCTCCAGGTGGCGGAAGGCCTCGTCGTCGGCGCGGAACGACCACGGGAACTGCACCAGCACGGCCCCCAGGCGCCCGGCCCCGCGCACAGGCTCGACCCCCTCCTTGTACTCGGCCACGTGGCTGTGAGTCCAGGCGGGCGGGCGCTCGTGCGTGAACCGCTGATGGAGTTTGTAGGTGAACTCAAACCCGGGCGGCGTCCGCCGCAGCCACAAGGCCCCCATGCGGGCCGACGGCGGGCGGTAAAACGACAAGTTCACCTCCACGGCGTCGAAGAACCGCGCCAGATAGGCCAGTTCGTCGAACCCGCGGGGTTTCTCGAGCGGGTAGAAGACCCCCGCCCAGTCGGCGTACGACCAGCCGGACGTGCCGACGCGGATGCGGCGGACGGCGGATGCGGCTTGAGGTTCCTCGCTCACGGCCGATTTCCTCGGTGCCAGCCCATCGCAGAGAACGCCGGAAGTTTGCATCATTATAACGTGCCGGCACCCGCGCCGCGCCGTGCGTGTTGAGCGTGTTGCCAAGATATTGTCATTCTGAGCAAGCGCAGCGAGCGAAGAATCTTGGCACGCGAACGGCGAGGTGAAGGACATCCAGGTCTGCGAGACGTGGCTCGGCGGCAAGCGGGTTTACCGTCGCCCGTGACCGGCGGGCGGCGCGGTTTGCGCCCGCGGCTGCGAAAAAAACGCGGCGGGTCAGGAGACCCGCCGCGCAAACACGCAACGTCAGACCGACCTACTTCTCCGGCAGACGGAGTTTCTGGCCCACGTGCAGCGTGGCGTTGGGCGACGAGAGGATGTCCTTGTTGGCCTCGTAGATCTTACGGTACATCGACGCGTCGCCGTAAACGCGCTTGGAGATGCCGATGAGGGTGTCGTTCTTCTGGACGATGTAGGCCTTGGTCGCCAAGGCGACCGCGGCTGCGCCGGGAGCCCCGGCCGCCGGGGCCGCCGGGGCCGGCTTGGCGGGCAGGAGGATCTTGTCGCCCACCTTCAGGGCGGTCGGGTTGAGGCCCGGATTGGCGGTCTCGATGATCGGGGCGCAGCGCGGGTCACCGTAATGCTTCAGGGCGATGCCGTAAAGCGTGTCGCCCGCGACGATGGTGTAGGTGTCGCCGCCCGCGGCCGGGTCGCGCAGCCTCCAGCCGCCGGTGACCACCTCGCCGGGAATGCCGGTGGGCCTCAGGGCCGGCCCGGGCGGATCGGCGCCGGCAACGGGCGTGTCGGAATAGCGCGCTGCGGCGGCCCCTTCATGCTCGCTGGAGGACCGCAGGTCGCCCGGCGGCCCGGTGCGGACATCGGGCGGCGAGTTTGTCCCCGGGCCGGTGAGCCGGTCGCGCCAGCGCTGGTACGTGGCCAGCGGGTCGTTGTAAACCGGCGGGTCCTGCGATTTCTGGGCGATCGGGGTCTTGGCCGGCGGCTCGGTCTTCCCCCACCGGTGGCTGACGAACCAGATCACACCGACAGCCAGGACAATGACAGCCAGAACCAGAAGCACTCTCGTCACAGGGCGCATGGCATCACCTCGCGGGTCTCCCAGGGCGCGTCGCACCACCTTCTCCCGAGAGTATTATCGGAGACCTCCGCGGACCCGCATTACTTTTTCTGACCGGGTTTCCCGTACAGGCTCCGCAAGACCAGGCCCGGCACCGCAACCATGAGGGAGGAATACGTGCCCATGACGATGCCGAAGAACAGGACGAAACTGAAGCCGTGCAGCGTCGACGTGGCGCCGCCGAAGATGTACAGGATGGCCAGCACCATGAGGGTCGAGAAGCCCGTCCAGATGGTCCGCGAGAGCGTCTGGTTGATGCTGCGGTTCAGCAGTTCGATGGAGACGGTGCCGTACTTGCCGCGGTTCTCGCGGATCCGGTCGAAGATGACGATCTTGTCGTTGATGGAATAGCCGATAAGCGTGAGGAACGCGCCGACCATGGCCAGGTTGATCTTCATGTCGGTTATCAGGGCGGCCCGGCCCAGCCAGGTCTCGGCCACGTACGCCGAGATCGCCACGGCCCCCAGGGTCACCAGCACGTCGTACACCAGGGAGATCACCGCCGCGATGCCATACGTGGCCTTGGCAAACCGGAACCAGATATAGACGACGATGCCGATGATCGAGAGGATGATGGCGATGACGGCCTTGTGGCGGGTCTCGCCGGCCATGGAGGGTTCGAAACTGGTGACCGAGGCAAAGGCCTCCTCGCCGCCCAGGGAGGATTTCACGAGGTCGGCCCAGAAGGCCGGGTTCGGCGTTTCAAGGCGCCGGCCGGCGAAGTCCTCGCGGACCCAGATCTCGAAACTGCTGAACTCCCCGGCCGAGGCGCCGGGCGTCTTGCCGGTGACCCGCCGGGGCGTGGAAACCAGGTCGGGAAAACGGTCGCGGATCTGGGGATCCAGGCGGCGCTGGACATCGTCCACGGTCATCGAGGGCGCCACCTGGACCGTAAGGACGATCTTGCCCAGGTACTGGCGCAGTTCAGGCTGGATGAAGCGGGCGGTGGCCACTTCGCCGGCCGGCGGCGGCGCGGCCGCGTCCGGGGCCTTCGGTGCGGCGGGCGGGCCGGCGGTCGGCGGCCCCCGCAGCCGGTCGTCGGTGATCTCGGCCGCCGTGACGTCCGCGCGGCCGCCCGTGGCCTCCGGCCGCATGTCCTTGAAGACCTCCAGCAGCGCGGCCTTGACGTCGGCCTCGCCCGTCACCGTGGTTCCGGTGGCGGACGCGCTGATGAGGAACCGGTCGACGACGCCCTCGCGGGGGTCGTTGGTGTACTCCAGTTCCTGGACCGTGACGGCGGGGCCGAGGGCCTGGGTAGCCAGTTCGCGAACGCGCCGGATGGGCACTTCCTTCTCGCCCGCCGGGATCTTCAGCGCCAGTTCCACCTGCGTGCCGCCCGTGAACTCGATGTCGTACTTGTCATCGCCGCGCAGGTAGAACGCGACGAGGCCGGCCACGCCCACCAGCCCCGAGACCACCAGCAGGACGCGGGCCGCACGCATCCAGTCCAGCGACGGGACCGACACCAGTTGGAGCATGCGGAACTTCTTGACGATGCCGGCGGCCAATGACTTCTCGAAGAGGATGCGCGTGACGACGACGGCCGTGAACATCGACACGCCGATGCCGATGATCATGACGACGGCAAAGCCCTTGACTTCCTCGGTGGCCAGCCCCGGCCAGAGGAGCACGAACGCAGGGATGACGGTCGTCAGGTTCGAGTCCAGGATGGTGCGAAACGCCCGCTCGTACGCCTTCTTGAGGGCAAAACTCAGGCTCCCCTCACGGCCGCGCTCTTCGCGGAGGCGCTCGTTAATCAGCACGTTCGCGTCCACGGCCATCGCCATCGACAGGATGAGGCCCGCGATGCCGGGCAGCGTCCACGTCTGCCGAATCACGAACATGATGCAGACCGTCATGACCAGGTTCAGCAGCAGCGCCACGTCGGCCACCATGCCGGCGAAGAGGTAGTAGCAGGCCATGAACGCCAGGACCAGGATCATGCCGGTGACGCTGGCCACGAGGCCCTTGTGGATGTTGTCCTCGCCCAGTTCCGGGCCGACGGTGCGCTCGGTGACCGGGTCGCCGAGGCTGGCGGCCAGTTGGCCGGAATTGAGGACCGTGACCACCTCTTCCAGTTCGCGCTTGACCTTGTAGCCGCGGATGATGCCGCCGGTCGAAAGCGTGGCCTCCAGTTGCGGGGCCGACTGGACGACGCCGTCGAGGATGATCGCCATCTGCCGGTATCGCATGTCGGGGTTCGTGAGCCGGGCGAATCGCTGGGCGGCCTGCGGCCGCATCTGGAACGAGACCACGTTCTCGCCCTCGGCCATCGAGGCGTAGGCCTTGGCCATGTCGCGGCCGGTGACGTCCTGCTTGTCGTCCACGTTCACCAGGATCTCGACCGTGCGCATCTGCGGGTCGACCACGTAGACGGCGTTCCACGCCTCCAGGGCGTTGCCGCGCGGCGACGCGTAGAGTTCCCAGCCCTCCTTGTACGGATACCAGCGGAAGCGCGGGTCATCGGTGGGCTTGCCTTCCTGCTTGAGTTTAATGAGGCGGTCGAAGTTGGCCTTGTCGCGGTCCTTGATCTTGTCGGCCGTGATGCGAAACTCCAGGAACCCCGCCTGCTTGACGAGGCGCTTGACTCTCGTCACGTCCTTCTGGGCCGAGAGGCAACTGCGGACGAGTTCTTTCCACTCGCCGGCGCGCTTGGCGTCGGCGGCCGCAGCGGTCAGCATGACGGCGCACTCGTCCCACTGGTCGCCGGACCGGCTGGTGCCGACGACGGCGATGGACACGACCTGGTCGGGCACCCGCTCGCGGGCCGCCTGGACGATGCGGGCCTGGATGTCATCGAGGTACATCGCGGGGCTCATGCGCACCAGGAATCGCGTCCCGGCAAGAAAGGCCTCTGAGTTGTCCTTCAGCAGGTCCGCCGTCGCGGCGTTCCTCTGGTCAATGGCGGCCTTAAGGGCAACCGTCAGGAGGGCCTTGGTCGGCGTTTCCGCCTTGACGGTCACCTTGGAGCGCCCCGGCAGGACGATCTCCAGTCGCCTGCCCACCGGCCGCACCATGTAGGCGCGCGTCCCCTGCGGGTCGATGCGCTGGAGAATGACCTCCCTGGCGGCGGTGGCGTCGGGCGGGATGCCCCCGACGTCGGCGGCGTGCAATTCGTAAATGAGGCTCGTGCCGCCCTGGAGGTCAATGCCCAGGCGGAACAGGTCCTGGATTTCCGCCTGCGGATCCGTCAGCATGCGGTACGCGGGGAACGCCACCACCCCCACGATGAAGATCAGTGCAGCCCAATAAACCCATCGATGCATTTCGACCTCATCTTCCTTGTGCCTGCGACGGGACGATTCCGCCCTGCGGATGCCGCCTCGCCTGGGCGAGTCCGTGCCGGCTGCGCTTACCTATTCTCTTCGGGCTTTTCGCTGAGTTTCCGGTCGCCTTCCTCGCCCTCATCGGTGACGACCCTGCTGATGGCCTCGCGCGCGAAGCGAATGCGCACGTCGTTCTTCTCATCCACCTTCAAGACCACCTCGGTATCGGTGACCGACGCGACGATGCCGTGCATGCCCCCTATCGTGGCCACGTGGTCGTTTCTCGTGAGGTTTTTGAGCATCTCCTGGCGCTGCTTCTGCTTGTCGCGCTCCTTCTTCTGCTGCGGCCGGATGAGGAGCAGGTAGAAGACCACGAAAATCGCCCCCATGAGGATGAAAATCGAGTACGGGCTTCCCGGCTGCTCGTCGGACTTCGTCACGGGGCCGACTTCTTGGGCAATCAGTGCGTAGGTCGTCACGATTAAGACCCTTTCTTTGCGGGTAGATGTTCCCTTAAAGGCCCTTCAGGGCCTCAAAGACGTTACTTTCTATCCGTTCTTGTAGTACCTGTCAAGCAACGCTTGGACCTCGGCGTCAAAACGGCCCTCGCGGATGGCCTGCCTCATGCGGCCGAAAAACCGCATGAAGAACCGCAAGTTGTGGATACTCAGGAGGATAGGCCCCAGCATCTCGCCCGCCGCAAACAGGTGCCGCAGCACCCCGCGGCTGAAACGCCGGCAGGCCGGGCAGTCGCAATCCTCCTCAATCGGCCGCCGGTCGGTCTTGAACGCCTCGTTGCGCAGCCTAATCATCCCCTCGAACGTAAACGCGCAGGCGTTGCGGCCGTTGCGCGTGGGCAGGACACAGTCGAACAGGTCAACGCCGACGGCCACGGCCGCCACCACGTCGCGCGGCTCGCCGACGCCCATGAGGTATCGCGGCCGGTCGGCCGGCAGCAAGGGCGCCGTCCAGGAGAGGACCTCGCGGAGACGGTCGTGCCCCTCGCCCACGCTCACGCCGCCGATGGCGTAGCCCGGGAAGTCCATCGCCACCAGTTCCGCCGCGCACCGCTCCCGCAGGTCCTTCTCGACGCCGCCCTGGATGATGCCCCAGAGCGCCTGGTCGGCCCGCCCGTGGGCCGCGCGCGAGCGGGCGGCCCACTCGATCGTCAGGCGCACCGCCTCTTCCACGTCCGGGCGCGGGCACGGGTACGGCGGGCATACGTCGAGGGCCATGATGATGTCGGCCCCGAGTTCATTCTGGACGGCGACTACCGTTTCGGGCGTCAGGGTCATCTCGGCCCCGTCTATTGTGTTGCGGAACGTCACGCCGTCCTGCGTCACCTGGCGCAGACGCGCGAGGCTGAAGACCTGGAACCCGCCGCTGTCGGTCAGGATGGGGCCATCCCAGCCCATGACGGCGTGGAGGCCGCCGAGTTGGCGGAGGGTCTCGGCCCCCGGCCTCAGCGCGAGGTGATACGTGTTGGCCAGGACCATCTGGACGCCGATCTCGCGCAAGGTCTCCGGCCGCACGCCCTTGACCGTCGCCTTGGTCCCGACCGGGATGAACGCCGGCGTCTCGACCGCGCCGTGCGGCGTGGCCAGCCGGCCGGTACGGGGGCCCATTGCGCCGCCCGCCGGCGACAGCCGTTGCCAGGAAACTGCTCTGTTCAAAACCGGACCCTTCCAGAGACAAATGACCAATGACCAAGCACCAATGACCAATCAAACGACAAACAGCAAAGTCCAATGCCCAAACGGAAGGGCCGCCGCTTGCGCGCCGGTGATTGGGCATTGCCTTTTCGTTTCCGTTTCATTGGTCATTGGTGCTTGGCCATTGGTCATTCTCGGCGCATGCACGCACTAACGGGAACAAGCGCACGCCGATCAGTACGCGCGCATCAACTCGATCTTCGGGTAATAATAGCGCAGGATCTCTTCGCCCGTCTTGCCGCGCTCGGCCAGGAACTCGGCCCCCCACTGGCAGAGGCCAACGCCGTGGCCCCAGCCGCGCCCGTTCACAAGGGCAATGCTGTCGCCGCGGTCCTCGATGTCAAACCACGTGCTCAGGACACGGCCGGGCCCCATGACCCCGCGCCAGAAGTTGGCGTCGATGAGCACGGAAACGCCGGCCGCGTCCACGATGCGGATGGCGGCCGCGCGCCCGCCGTCACCCAGAGCGCTTGCCACCTCGACGCGGGCGATGGGCCCCAGGCGCACCAAGGCCGTGTACCCGGTCCGCTTGAGGGCCTCGCCGATCTCCTGCTTCGGCAGGACCACTTCCGCCCAGCGGTATCTGGGCGAGTTGCGGCAGTAGGTGCAGGCCACTCCGGACAGGGGCGGCGGCGTCTGGCCGCCGAAGACGCTGCCGCAGGGCACCGTCGCCCCGCCGCACGTCGAGTGGAACCAGGTGGTCAGCAACTGAGGCTGGCTCCAGCCGCCGCCATGGGTGGCCACGATGCCCCCGGTGGCCGTCAGCGCCCGCCAGACGGAAGCCGCCTCCGCCATGCACCCGCCGTAAACCTGGCTGAGTGTGGAATCATAGACGTCGAAGTCGTACTTGACGTGCGCGTTGCGTTCGGCCAGGGCGTAGGTGCGGGCGGCGACGGCCTGGGCCTTGAGCGCCTCGATGTTCCACCGGGGCGACATCTCGCCGCCCACGACGCCCGCCAGGTAGTCCTCCATCGGCAGGACGTTGATGATGCGCAAGGCGCCGGCCGGGGTCGGCAGGATGCGCAGGATGCCGCGATAGTATCGCTCGCGGTCTTTTCCGTTGACGGTCTGGCGG
>Ga0315279_10011017_pt1 | contig 10531 bp, 6 predicted proteins | sample YL17G06_20_MG_FD_203694 | JGI IMG/M metagenome (GOLD analysis project Ga0315279, IMG submission 203694) | Sediment microbial communities from Yellowstone Lake, YNP, Wyoming, USA - YL17G06_20 | ecosystem: Environmental > Aquatic > Freshwater > Lake > Sediment | place: USA: Wyoming | collected...
GGCGACTCGTTTTTCAACAAATCGCCCTTCATTAAATCTTTCCACTGTACCGCCCTCTGAAACCCTACTTATATTTTTTCCAAAGAATCAATGTTGCTACCCATATAATTAAGTAGGTCGGACAGATTATTTGCAATGCCCAGTCTTTAATGGCAAAAGCATAGGCTACCCAAAACAAGGTGCTTGCCAGATAGACTAAAATCAATTTAACTTCAACCATGCCTGAATTCTTGTTTCTCATTATTTCCCAAGGCTGTGTAATCAAGGCAATGATGTTAACAAAAGAAAAAAGCAGATACAGCTGGCTTTTAATTGGCAAAATTATCATTAAGATGATTAAGCCAAAATACAGGACGAATAACCATTTTTGGATCGGCTTAAAGCCTTTGTACTTAGCTAAGCCAATCACAACAGGAAAATACATTAGGCTAAGCAACGCACCATTAAATATTAGAGCCAAACTCCTTATGGAAGATCCATAAACAATATTGGCACTAAATAAAAAAATGTTATAGCTAAACCAAAAAACTGAAACGGATTGGCCTGACCTGTTTTGCCAAATCTTTTTCGCTTGCTGCCAGAGTCCCCAGGCCGCAAGAAGCGTAAAAAAAATCGTACCGCAAAAGCCGATTGTTACCACATTCCACCCGAAATTTTTAAGTTCCATCTGGGACCTCCTTTAAAATTTTAATGTACTATTCGAATAATAAAACTTATCACATTTTTACCTGATTGTCAAATAAAAAAGGCGACTCGTTTTTCAACAAATCGCCCTTCATTTTTAATATCCACAGTACTACCCACCAGCGTAGAATATTCAGCATAAAGCTAAACACCCTAACTCCTGGTACTTTTAAAAAGAAGGAGGGTCTTTTTAATTTCCCGCTGGCAGATAGAACTTTGGATACTAATGTTTACTGGTTTAAAAGTTTATTAGTTTATTAGTTTGTCAGGAAATTTACCAATAAACAAATAAACTAATAAACAAATCAACTTCATCACAATACTTTTCATCATATCACTTTAAACACCTTTTGTCAAGCACCAAAACCCTTCTTACCTTCGGTCTCCGAAGCTTTAGCGAAGGAGACCCCTTTTTGCTCTTCTTTCCCTTTCCCAATTTATGTTAATATAAGATAAAGTAACTTAAACAAATCCAAAGCAACCTCATACAACATCATAAAACCTAATAAAACATCATCTAACCTCATACAAATGACCAATGATCTAAAATACTGGATCGCTATTTCCCAGTTTGCGAAATTCGGTGCCCAGCGTTTCAAAAAATTATACAATTATTTCCCAACCATTGAAGCTGCCTGGCAAGCTGGATTTTTAGAATTGCAAAAAAGCGGACTAGAACCAAATATTGCCAGCGAATTTATGATTGTTAGAAAAGAAATTAATCCTGCTTTAGAATTAGAAAAAGTTAAGCTGGAAAAAATTGAAGTCATAACTGTCAAAGATGAAAATTATCCTAAACTCTTAAAAGAAATTTTTAATCCGCCGGCTTTGCTTTATATTAAAGGTAACTTGGAAAATTTAAATCATAAATTCAATCTGGCAGTGGTGGGCACCAGAAAAATATCCAATTATGGCAAACAAATTACGCCTGAAATTGTTAAACCCCTGGTCCAAAATGGTTTTACCATCACCAGCGGCTTGGCTTTAGGTGTTGATGCTCTGGCTCATCATTCAGCCATAGAAGCCCAAGGTAAAACAATTGCTGTCTTGGGCAACGGCCTGGATCAAAAAAGCATCTATCCATCGTCAAACCGTTATTTGGCTCAAAGCATTTTAACTAATGGCGGCACAATCATTTCAGAATTCCCTCTTGGCACGCTGCCACTCAAGCATAATTTTCCAACTCGTAATAGAATTATCTCTGGTTTAAGTTTAGGAACTTTAGTTATAGAAGCCGCTGAAACTTCAGGCGCTTTAATCACTGCTTTTTTGGCTTTGGAGCAAAACCGCGAGGTCTTTGCCGTGCCAGGCTCACTTTTTAATCGCAACTCCATTGGCACACATAAATTAATTCAAAAAGGCGCGAAATTAATCACCAGCTATCAGGATATTTTAGATGAATTAAATTTGCAGGAAGTCAAAAGTTTTGTGGCCAATCAAAAAGTCTTGCCCGAAACCAATGAAGAAAAAATTATCTTGCAAACTTTGAATCATGAACCAGTCCATATTGATGAAATTATTAAAAAAAGCAATCTGCCTGTTTCACTGGTGACTGGCTGTTTAAGCTTAATGGAAATGAAAGGTCTGATCAAAAATTTAGGCGGCCAGAATTATATTTTATTAAGTTAATTCAAGCAATTTGAATTTAAAAAGCTCTTGCCAATTTTTGACAAGAGCTTTGGGCTTTTATGCCCCATGCGAAGGATGCGCTGGGCACTCTGTTTTTTCACAAGAATCGCATTTTCCTGAAAGCTTTTGAGCCAACAATTTCCCAAGTATACTTTCGCCTCCAGAAACCTCTATTACTGTCACTCCCCTTTTAGAAAAAGGATTTTCCTCTGTCACAAGTCTTAAAATGTGGGACAAAAGTATAATCTGAGAATCTTTATCTTTTTGCCCCAGAATAAAAGAAAGGATCGCGCCTGCTTTTTCAGTTTTTTGCTTGAAAAATTCTGTTTCTAGAATCTTAACAAGCCTCGTAATTTTTTCTTTAAAAACTTCTTTATACTGCTCAAACTTTTCATCAGATACATCAACCACACCTGGAAAATCTTTTTTGCCGTTCTGCCTTGGTCTTATTGGCAATAAAGCCACAACCATTAAAAATGCTTTCGCTTGCGGGGTATCCACTTGCCCAAGCTGATATAAAATAGCCGAAGCCATTTCTGCCCATGTTTCAAAACCACCTTTTTTGATCTCTATAATAGTGTCTGCTTGGGGATCAAGATTTTCTTTGATCTTTTGCCATTCTTTTTGGGGCATAGTAACCGCGCCTTTTCTTTCCTCGTCCGAAAGCAGTGGCATACATTTATGATAAAGCACCAAAGTTAGAACGAAAATTTTTTCTTCGCGGGTTTTAAAGCTCAAAAGATAATTCCATAGTTTCCGGCAGATTATGGTTGTAGCCGGCCTTTTTTCAAGCAAAGTTTCTATCTTTTGCCTGACATTACGCGACTCATTTTTAATTAAGACATCCCATGTCAATTCTGATAAACCCAGATTACCCAGCTTATGGCAGTTTTTTTCAATTGTTTTAAAATTGAAAAGAACATACTCAAAAAGCTTAACTCTTTGCTTTTTTGGCTGTTTTTGCAAAATCTCCAAGATTGCTTCTGCTTTTACGGTTTTGTCAGAAGTTTCAGCTGCCATGACATGATTTAATGATTCTATTGCCTTCCCCATTATTGCCTCCTTTTTTTAAAAGTGCCCCCTTAAAATAAGGGTTATTTTAACTTAACAAATTTATAAAAAATTGTCAAGATTTTAAGCTAAATTTGACAACTCAAGAATTAAATGTTATTAATAGTAGTAATAACTTGAATTCCGAAGTCCGAAAGCTGAAATAAAAATTTTCCATAATTCGTAATTCGTCATTCGTCATTCGGCATTCATCATTAACTTTATCTAACCTAATAAAACCTCATAAAACATCATATAACCTATGAGTAAACTAGTCATCGTGGAATCTCCCACCAAAGCCAAAACAATTACCAAATTCTTAGGCAAAGACTTCCAAGTGGAGTCTTCTTTTGGTCATATTCGGGATTTGCCAGTAAAAACCCTGGGCGTTGACGTTAAAAATAATTTTGAGCCAGAATATGAAATTCCGGCTAAAGCTAAAAAAACTGTTGCCAAATTGAAAAAATTTGCTGACAAAGCAGAGGAAGTTATTCTGGCCACTGACGAAGACCGCGAAGGCGAAGCCATTGCCTGGCATTTAGCCCAAGCTTTGAATTTAAAAAATAAAAAAACCGAAAGAATTGTTTTCCATGAAATTACCCAAAAAGCCATTGAAGAAGCTCTGAAAAATCCACGAGCTTTGGATTTGCATTTAGTTGACGCCCAACAAGCGCGCAGAATATTAGACCGTCTGGTTGGTTACAAACTTTCCCCCCTGCTTTGGAAAAAAGTCGCCCGCGGTTTAAGCGCTGGCCGCGTGCAGTCTGTGGCTGTGCGTTTAGTGGTTGACCGCGAGCGGGAAATCCAAAATTTTGAATCAGAAGAATACTGGTCAATTGAAGCTGATTTAGAAAAGGATCAGCAAAAATTTACTGTGCAGCTAGCTAAAGTTAAAAATAAATCACTTGATAAATTAGCAATTAAAAACGAAAAAGAAGCGCAAAAAATATTAGCTGATTTAAACAAAGCCAAATACCAAGTTGTTAGCGTGGTTAAAAAAGAAACCTTAAGACAACCGCCTGTGCCTTTTACCACCAGTACTTTACAGCAAGAAGCTGGCAAAAAACTAGGCTATAGCGCCAAACAAACCATGATGCTGGCCCAGCAATTATATGAAGGCATTGAATTGGGATCAGAAAGTTCAGTTGGCTTAATTACTTACATGAGGACTGATTCCTTAAATTTATCTGAATTTTCTTTAAATAATGTCCGTGATTATGTGCAAAATAAAATTGGCAAAAATTATTTGCCAGACAACCCAAGATTCTTCAAGACCAAATCCAAAGGCGCTCAAGAAGCCCATGAAGCCATCAGACCTACAGATGTTAATCGCACGCCAGATGAAATCGCCAGCTATTTAAATCCCAAACAATTAAAAATTTACAAATTAATCTGGCAAAGAACTTTGGCTTGCCAAATGCAACCAGCAATTTTAGATTCAACCACAGTTGATATCAAAGCTAATGATTATACTTTCCGCGCCAATGGTTCAGTTATTAAATTTGACGGCTTTTTAAAAATTTATAAAACCGCTATCAAAGAAAATATTTTGCCAGCCTTAAAAGAAAAAGACGAACTGAATTTAATTGAATTAAAAAAATTACAGCATTTCACCCAACCACCAGCCCGTTACAGCGAGGCAACTTTAATCAAAGCTATGGAAGAATATGGCATTGGCCGTCCTTCAACTTATGCCCCAACGCTCTCAACAATCCAAGAAAGAAATTATGTTAAAAAAAATGAGGAGAAAAAACTTCAGCCAACTGAAATCGGCATAGTAGTCAATGATTTATTGGTTGAAAACTTTCCCCAAATTGTTGATTTGAATTTTACAGCTAAAATGGAAGAGGATCTGGATGAAATTGCTGAAGGCAAAATAAAATGGCAGCCAGTCATTAAAGAATTTTATGATCCTTTTGCCGCGCTACTCGCTAAAAAAGAAAAAGAATTAGTTAAAAAAGAAATTATTGAGGAAAAGACAGAATTAAAATGTGAAAAATGCGGCTCGCCCATGGTAATGAAAACCGGCCGCTATGGCAAATTTTTAGCCTGTTCTAATTATCCTGAATGCAAAAATATCCAACCTCTTTTGGTCACTGAAGAAGAACAAAAAGCCGAGGAAACCAATGAAAAATGCCCTAAATGCAATTCGCCATTAATTGTTAAAACCGGCCGCTTTGGCAAATTCTTGGCTTGCTCAAATTATCCTGAATGTAAATTTACCAAGCCTATCCAAAAGTCTTTGGGTTTAAAATGTCCTAAATGCGGTCAAGGCGAAATTGTGATCAAACGAACCAAAAGAGGAAAAATCTTTTACGCCTGCAACCGTTATCCAGATTGCGACTATGCCACCTGGCAAAGACCAGAAACAAAATAACTCAAATAAAACCAGCTCTTTGTTAACAAAGGGCTGGTTTTAACTTTCGCTTCGTCTAAGTCTCAACGCACCCTGGGGTCTGGGGTGCGAACTAAGCGCCATCATCAATGCTTCATTCTCACCATTTGCGCTAGCGCATTGAGCACCCCAGCAGTTTTTGGTACTTTTTGCTACCAAAAAGTACGAAAGAATAAAATTTATATTTAAAATCAGGCACTTTAATATCCAAACGAAAAGGGTAGTTAAAAATTAAAAAATCTCCGGTTTAAACGGAGGTTTTTTAGTGATAGAGAAGGATTTAACCCCAATTACAATGTAAATGTAAGGGTGTCAACTTCTCTATCATCAAAATGATATCAGATATTTTTGTTTTTGTCAAGATTAAAATTTCCCAAAAAGAAAAAATCCCAGGCATGAGCCTTGGACTTTTTCCCATTGTAATAAGGTTTTACCCTTACATTCTGCTTCCATTATATCATAGGTTTTAAAATCTGTCAATACCTTGAGTTCACGGCCAGGTCAATAGTTTGAGCAAAAAAATTTAAAAGGAGCCAAGGGAACAAGTTTCCATAAAGAAACAAGTTCCCAAGGCTCCAAAATTCACTGCGCGAGGAAGCCGGAAGCGGCGCCCCACTGCCTGTCGACATTGTCGGTTCTGTAGAAGCTCAGTGCCAATGGCCCGTCGTAGTCGTAGTGCCAGTCGAAGCGGAGGCAAGCAAAGAAATCGCCAGCGGCATCCGGGGAATGCTCGCAACCAGCGCAGTCAATGTAGAGCTGGTTTGACCCAGTGATGCGATCTGGATGCGTCAACAGCAGAATCGCCACTTCGTACGGCCCAAGACCGAATTCGCTTTCCGAAAATCTGACCTGGGCGTTACGCACCGAATGGCCGGCCCATTTCTTGCCGAACTGGAATGGAATGACCCAGAAATCTCCGGGTTGTTCGTTCAGCATGGCGTGGAATTGCTTCGTCTTCTCAGTCAGTCGCAAATGACGTTCGGACAATTTCCCCTCTCGCCAATTCTGGAACTTGCGATCTTTGGCGAGCAGTTCAATGGCCTTTGTCAGTGCCTCGTGGTATGTGCCGATTTTGTCGGGCTTGGGAATAACTACCCAGCCTTCGGCTCCTGTGGGCAAATCGCCCTTAGCCAATTCTTCAACATGGCTGGCATCAAGGTTCGGGAAATGCTTGGTTAGCACGTCCAACTGTTCTTGCACTGTGCGGATTCTGAAGCTTTCGGGGTAGTCGTAGCTACTCTCGGTTTGCTCGTCCGCATAAGGTAGAACTTTTTCCAGTTCAGCGCGTTCAAATGGGTTGCGCCCTTCCAGAAACGCACGCAATTGATCTCCTGTTTTTCCCTTTTTCCCTCCAGTTCTTTCTCCAGCTTCCAATTGCTCCAACAAATCTTTGAGCAGACCGAACGTTACGTTCGACCCACTGCCGACAACCACTTTTTCCATGGCCGTCCTCCTTTGCGTTTTTAGCTCGCCAGCTTTATTTGCCTGGCTAAACGCCAGGATTAATAATGTTCAAAAGTATGTTTAATAATAGCATATTAAAATAAATTTGTCAATAATTTCTTCATAAAATAATTGCCTTACCCGTAATCTTTATCTATAATTAGCTCAAAAGAAGCCAATTCAATCCTAAAAAATTAAGAGTTTGACATAATTTGGCTTTAAAGTTAAGATGAAATATCCTATAATTAAAATGTACTAATTAATAAAAGTCCTCTAATCCTCTTAATCCTCTAGCTCTTCTAGCTCCTATTACCCCAATTTAATTATGTCAGAATTAGAAACAAAATTTAAAACCCTAACCAAAGCCCTAAAAGAATACATGCCCAAGTCAGATTTAGAATTAGTGGAATTAGCTTTTGAATTTGCCAAAGAAGCCCACGAAGGCCAAAAAAGATTAACTGGTGAAGATTATATTTTTCATCCTTTAGCCACTGCCCAAACTCTAGCTGAAATGAAATTAAGCCCGGCCATTATTATTGCGGGATTATTGCATGATGTGCCTGAAGATACAAAATACACATTAGCAGACATTAAAAAAAATTTTGGCGAAGATATTGCTGCTATGGTCCAGGGCATTACCAAATTAGGCACAATTAAATATCGCGGCATTGAAAGATACATTGAAAACTTGAGAAAAATGTTCATTGCCATGGCCGAAGATTTACGCGTCATCTTAATTAAGTTTGCTGACCGTTTGCACAATTTAAAAACTTTATATGCCCTGCCCCGCAATAAGCAAATTAGAATCGCTTCGGAAGTTTTAGAAATATATGCACCAATTACCAATCGCTTAGGCATGTATGAAATGAAAGGCAGATTGGAAGAAGAAGCCTTTAAATATCTTTACCCCAAAGAATATAACTGGCTGAAAAAATTAATTGAAGAGCAGGCCAAAGTTAAAGAAAAATATCTAAACAAAGTTGTAAGTTTTGTTAAAGAAGAACTTAAAAATGAAGACATAGAATTTATTGAAGTCAAGGGCAGGGTTAAACAATTATACAGCCTGTATCAAAAATTGCTCAAACATAATAAAGATATTAACCGCGTCTATGATTTTGTGGCCCTAAGAATAATTGTCAAAGATGTGCCGACTTGTTATGCGGTCCTGGGCATTATTCATAAAAAATTAAAACCACTTAAGGGCCGCATTAAGGATTATATTGCCCAGCCCAAACCCAATGGCTATTCTTCATTGCATACTACTGTCTTTACGCTCGAAGGTGAAATTATTGAAATCCAAATCAGAACCAAAGAAATGGATGAAGATGCCGAATACGGCATTGCTGCCCATTGGCATTATGATGAAAAAGGTTCATTTAAACCTGGCAAAAAGACCAAATGGATTGAAGAATTGACCAAATGGCAAAAAGAATTGACTGCCAATGAGAAATTTTTAGAAAATTTAAAAATTGATGTTTTCCAGGACAGAATTTTTGTTTTCACTCCCAAAGGTGATGTTATTGACTTGCCCAAAGGCGCCACGCCAATTGATTTTGCTTATCATGTCCATACAGATATTGGCAATCAATGCACTGGCTCTTTAATTAACAATCATATTGCCAGTTTAAATACGCCCTTAAAAAGCGGCGATGTGATAGAAATTTTGACTGACAAAAATCGCAAATATCCCAGCACTGACTGGCTAAAATTTGTCAAAACGCCAGTGGCTAAAAGTAAAATAAAAAGCCTCCTCTCCAAAAGAAGGCTGTTTGACCGCTTCCTTAATAAATAATTCTTCTAAATCAATTTATTGTAATTGACCCAAAATTTCCTTAGCTTGAGCATTATCTGGCTGGATTTCTAAAATTTTATTTATTTCTTCCTCGGCTTTATCTAGTTCTTTATTTGACTTATAAATTTTAGCCAATTCCAGTCTGACCTCTATGTCTTGGGCATTAAATTCCAAATATCTATTTAAAACCTCAATTGCTTTAGCAACTTTATCTTGATTAAGATAAAGTTTTTTTAGGCTCAAAGCCACTAATTTCTGGCTGGGGTCTAAATTAAAGGCCCTTTCAATATTGACCAGTGATTCTGCTTCGTCGCCAATTTCATGGTTATAAAGTCCCAGATTATAATAGCCTGAAACATAATTATTTTTTAATTGCAGGCTTTTGTCAATATCTGCTTTGATTTTTTTAAGCAAAGCCATCATTAAATTTTCCCTGTTTTCAACCGCGCCCTGCCCAGATTTAAGCAGCAGATACTGGTCAAAATTCAAGAGGGCGCGGTCAATATATAATTCCGGATTATTAGGATCCAAACCCAGCAACTTTTCATTGATCGCAACTAAAGAATCTGCCGCTGGCAGGCCAAAATCTTTTAAAACGCTGTAATTCTGCTGCAAAAGCAAATAATCATCAATTTTTAAATCCGGCCTTTGGGCAACAGAATTTAAAATATCTGAAATCTGTTTGATTAAATCTTCTAATTGGTCTGTCTGCTTATCATTCTGCAAAAAGGCCACTTTATTAATAAGCAAATTTGCCAGCTTTAATTTATAATCAATTCTGGCAGGATTTAATTGACTGGCTTGATTAAAATAATTTTCTCCGTGGCTGAAATCTTCATTTGAATTATAGGCCTGGGCAAAAGCAGCCGCAACATCAATTTCTGCCCAAATTGTTTTGCTGCCAAAATAAATTAAACATAAAACTAAAATCAAAGCCAAGTAAGCCGCGATGTTGATAGCCTTTTTATTAGCCCAGATTTTTTCTAAAGCCAATGGCTGCAAAAATACCGCATTCAGTCCGAAAAATAAAAATAAGCAATATTCCAACATGAAATTAAAATTGGAAAAAATACCGTAAATAAATAAAGCCAGCAAAATAAGATTGGAAACTAAAAGGATTAAAAATCTTTTCTGCGCTTCAGGGCTGTCAATTAAAAAACCTTTAATTTTACTTATAAATCTACAAAAATAATTAGCTACAACTATTATTAATAATAAAAAGCCCAGCAGTCCTAAATTATTTAAAATTTCCAGCCAAAAATTTGAATTTTTTTCAAAGCCCAATGGCCAAAAACTTGTTTGATTAAAAGCCCAGGGCTTATATTTATAAAAGCTATAATCAAAATTCTGCGGGCCTGCACCCAGTAAAAAATTGTCGCTTAAACTGCCCTTGGTAATCTGCCAGCCAAAAGCAGGCGGCAAATTAAGCTCTATGGGCATAACTATTTTCAAATAGCTGCTTATTGGCAAAAGCAGCAATAATACCTGCAAAAATAAAAATGTGGTCAGGAAAATAAAAAATTTATCCTTAAAATGTT
>Ga0315279_10011018_pt1 | contig 10529 bp, 9 predicted proteins | sample YL17G06_20_MG_FD_203694 | JGI IMG/M metagenome (GOLD analysis project Ga0315279, IMG submission 203694) | Sediment microbial communities from Yellowstone Lake, YNP, Wyoming, USA - YL17G06_20 | ecosystem: Environmental > Aquatic > Freshwater > Lake > Sediment | place: USA: Wyoming | collected...
GTTCCTGATCTCCTAGTAGCGTTCCCACATTTCTACATCTTCGTCTTGCCAGCCATGCTTGCAGGCCTTCCCCTAGCTGTAGTCGCTGGTTGGATGCACATCAAGGGCACGAGGGCTTACTCAAGCGAACTAGACATAAGCGTTGAAGCCAATCCGTACGCCTACAAGCTTGCCCCAGGGTGGCAGAAGGAAGTGATCATGCCCCTCTATCTGAAGATTCTAGACTTAGTAGCGATGATCTCGAAGGATAGAAACCTTCTCACAGGAGAAGAGGAATCTGAAGTAAGGAATATCCAAGAGAAACTGAAGACGCTGCTCGATGGAGGCATGGTCGGAACCCCGAGAAGAAGACAGATTCGGTAATATGTCAGTACAATGAACGAAACTACTGAAAGCATTTCATTGGCCAGCTTTCGAGAGGACTTGATGGTTTTTTCCTAGGCATGTGAGTCCACATCTTTCTTGAGCCAATCATCTATGACTAAGGGATTCCTCAGGTTGTACTGCAGTATCAGAGACAAAGGTGTTACTGACAACTGGCTCAGCTAGTTGTGAACCTACGTGGAAGAACAGCATTCAGGTCTATAGTCATCCAAGTATTCGGTAGGCAAATTGGAGAGGAGCGTGGAGAAACTTTGGGATCCCTGTGGCCAGAAGCAACTTCACGTCTTGGCGGTCGAACAGTTTCGCCTTCTTAGCGATAATGACTGCTGCAATAGTCATGCCCAGAAGGGCGAGCAGTCGCATGGTGAATGGCATTCCTGACTCGGCCAAGAAGAGCGCCGACATACCCAGTATTGCGGACAGCCCGACAGCCAGATACGCTCTGCGGTAGACCCCGAATTCCCGGGAAACATAGTGGGTGAGCAGGAAAGCGCTTGCCAAATAGGCCGAGGCCCATCCCCAAGCAGCGCCCTCGATTCCGATTCGAGGGATTAGAACGAAATAGCATCCCAATTCAAAAACGTACTGCAAGACCAGCACCCAGAGTGCTTGAATGGTCCTGTCATATACCGCGGAGAATGACGACTGGAGAGCCGTTGTCATATGTGGAATCTCACCGTAGGCAAGAATCAAGAACGCTCCCATGGCCGGATGATACTGTTCGCCAAGCAGGAGTAGAATGAGTCGGGGGATGCATACGAGACATCCACTTACAAATAGAGCAAACAGAACCGTCACTTGGGGAACGACCCTCTGATAGTAACTGCGCATTGTCTCCGGGTTGCCAGTTGCCCTGAGACCTTGCAGGATGGGAAACATCAGGTTTGAGAACGACATCACAAATCGACTCAGAACGGTGTTCAGACTGCTCGCTGTATCGAAAAGCCCAACAGCCCCAATAGAAACGAACTGGCGAATGAGAGAAAGCTCAATGGGTCTATACACGTAGCTCAGTACAGATGTGCCAATAGTCGGAACAGAATAAGTCACGGTGCGGAGCAGGGCGTCTTTGGCTCCAAGCGTTATTCCGAGACGAAAGGTGTCCTGCTTGAGCCACAGGAGAAGATACAACCACTGCGAGAGATAGCCTCCGATGGCCAGAGCGATTAGCCACCCGATTCCTCCAACACCCAAGTACGTGTAGAGCAGGATCAACACCACGGCATAAAACACCTGGTTGACCAAAGTTGCGCCAGCCAACTGGGTGTATTTGCCGAAAACCCTCAGATACCCGCTAAGTTCGGCTCCTAAGACTCCCAGTGTGATGAAGAGGGGGACAGCCCACAAGTATTGGCCTGATAGGCCTGTCCAGGTCGAGAGGAGATCGTGTGCGAGGTAGTACAACATGGCGAATCCCAATAGCGTAGCCAGCCAGATAGCAGATAGAAGAATCAGTCGCACTCGAAAGGTCTGGCGAACTCCACCGGTATGAATGTATTCTTCCCTACCGAATCGGATCAGAGCATTTGACAACCACATGAATCCGATGGACTGAACAAGGGAGGCGACCATTGAAATCAGGCCAAATTGCCCGACGATCTCTGGGGCGAAGAGTCTGGTAGAGAAGTAAGTGATAACCAGCGACGGCAAGATCCCGACCAGACTCAGCCCGTAGGTGGCCGCCACGGTACCAAAAAGAGTGGAAATCTCAGTTCTGATCTGCGAACTCGACCGACTGCCGGTTTCAGGTGCCATCTCGTCTCAATCGCCCGGTGTATGCACCGCACGCTATCTACGTAAGGGTCGGAGACGCACGTCAAACCGAAACGGTGCGTAAACAAACCCCTCAATGTTCATCGGGAGAATCTCGATATCACAGGAAGACTGCTGCGCAAAACGCCTGAAAAAGTCTTTTGTGTAGAAACGATTACCCTGGCTGGGCTGCACAGAACGACGAATGCGGTAGCGCCAAAGATTCTCTAGTCGGCTAATTGTTCGTAGGAAAGAGCACCGCTGTCGCGGCCGAGTATTGTTCTTCTGCAATTTCCGGACTAACTCGGCCTGTTCCTCTTGCTTATCATAATCAGGCACGTTCCCCACGAGCACCAGCCCTCCGTTCCTTGTAACACGCACCAATTCGGTCAGCACAGACCACGTAAAGTCATCATCTAAGAAATTCAATATGACGCTATAGCAAAGAACCCGATCAAACATCTTGTCCTTGAAGGGTAGGGATGCAGCATTCTCTCGTTGCACTGTCGCATTTGCTGGCTCGTGGCGTTTCGCGATTTCTATCATCTGCTCCGAGAAATCGATGCCGATAATGTGGGCGACGTGAGGTGCGACATGCTGTAATATCATTCCTGTGCCACAGCCTGCGTCCAGTACATTATGCTCGGGAGACAGCATCAGTTTACCAACAATATCATCAAGTAACCTTTGCTGTATTTGCCTTGTCCAATAGGGTGAATAACCTGCCGCCTTGTAAGCGTTGGTTGCAAGTTCGTCATCATAACTGTCCAGGTCTCTCACTCGCCTGTCATAAAATGCCCGCAACTGAGATAACCAAGCCTTAGGCATGAGCTTTCTCTCCTCTGATGAGGATGCGAATTGATCAGCACGACCAGGCATAAATTCTCCTTCCAACCTCTTCAAACAAAGCTCCTGCACATGGTTTAGCCAATGGTACAGCTCGCGCGCATGAACCTCCAAGCGAGACATAAGGTCGCAAGCTGAATACACTATTCAATCATTGTCGTATGCGCATTGGACTCGTCTGGCCGTTCTGTCTCTGGCACTAAAGGTTCCTCAAATCCTGGATTCTACATGTTTCAAAACATTTAACATATGCTCAATTTCTCGAATCGAAAGGTCCTGATGGCAAGGCAAAGCAATAACCTTTTTGAAATCTGGCGACAGAATACTTCTGTTCATATCGAAATAGTCCAAACCAACACCAATACTGGATCTCCACAGTTCCTCACGCATTTTTTCAGGGTTTTTGCAGATGTAAGGAATGGCAAAGGGAACTACCTCACATTCCTCTTCAAGCTCCCTCAGATAATCCACGCTAAGCTCAAGCTTGACAGATTCGAGATTGGCTCGCCTCTTTTTGGAATAACAGTCCAAATCCTTGAGATAGTCTTTGAGAAGATGACAAGGTATTTTGTTAGCATTGGGAATCTTAAGAAATAGCTTCCAGTTTCGCTCGACTATACGGGCAAAAACATTGCTGACTAAGTAGTTTTTCGCTTCGGCATTTATCAGGGTAGATCCAAGAACGAACTTCTGGTATGCTCCCTTCCAAAAGCAGTTATTGTTTCGCAAATAACTGTCGGCATAGTCCAATATCCTTTTGTCAGTTGATAACAGACATCCTCCTAGAATGGTTGGGAAAATCTTCGGGAAGCTGAACACTGCCGCCTCGCCGAAAGATCCGATTCTTGCGCCTCTATATTTAGAACTAAGAGAGTGGGCGCAATCTTCAACTACCAGAAGATTCCTGTTTTTTGCGACTTCACCTATCTCGTCCATCTTTTGTGGGTATCCGAACTGATGAAATGGGACTATTGCCTTCGTCCTGTGAGTTAGCTCGTAAGAGGGCTTGCAGATTTTTCTGATAACATCAACAACACAAGAGCTTATGTGCCGAGGGATAAGCACTTCATCATTTGCAGACAAATCGTACGCTTTCAAAGCCAGATATATGCCTATTCTCGCTGAGAGGATATTTACAACGGTTCCATTGAATTCTCTAGAGAGCAACCGTTCGACGTATTCTATATCTTCCCCTTTTGCCCCAAGAATCCTATTCAACTCACTAAACTTCAAATTGCGAACATATCTTATTGCTTCGAAAGTATTGGTTTGTGAATTCATTTTTTCACTTTTCTTTCAATAGCCTTTTTGAAAATCTCCGAGTTGTGTGTGCTGTCTTACCAGCTGCCTTGTACCCGTTAATAGCAAGTTCGTCATCGCAACTTGCCGATTCCCTGACTCGTGTGTCAAAGAAGGCCTGTAACTGAGACAACCAGGCATCGGTCATTGCCTTTCACCCCTCTGAACATAGTGAACAAATCGGCGAGCGCGGGAGTGAAGCCATCCCTTAGCCTCCTCGAGCAAAGCCCCTGCAACGTACGTTGGCCAGCTATACAGGAGGACCCCTTCGAACAGAAGGAACGAACTTCCTCCGAATTCACACTTGAAGCTTCCTATTCTCGCCATCTTGCTGTCCTCAGGTAGATAAGGAAAGTAGGGGCCCATCTCAAACCATCTACACCCCTCTCGCCGTGCCCATTTCAGAGTTTCCCACAGAAGCAAGTTATGAGGCGACAAGTGGTGGGCCTCATAGTCTAATCCACCTGCGTAGTACGTTACGGCGTCCTTATAACAGAAGAGAACAGCACTGGCAACGTTCTTTCCTTGGTGAGCGGCAAGGAAAATCTTGATCCATCCCTTTTCGGCAAGACTCTCTAGCATTTTCTGAAAGAAAGTGAACGACTTCATCTCTGAGCCCGAGCGCCTGTAACTGGCCTCATACGCGATATAGAACTCCTCAAGGCCTGCTGGTCCTGTGTCCTGCACACAAGTCACACCAGCTCTGATAGCCTTCCGCACAACATTCCGGCATGCATGGCTACAGGCAGCAAAAAGGCGCTCTTCGTCCCCACCTTGCAGTTCAATGATCCTAGTCGGAGTATGAATTCCCTGTAGGCGCTTGACCCCAGTCGTCGAGCCGTACATGGGCAACGCACTGAATCCATACTCCAACAGTGGGTTTACCTCGCTGCGCAACTGTGGCAAATAGGCAGGAGCAAGTGGGGGTAGGTGCACTTCTAGACGGTTGGCTCCGCAGATCTGGGCACGTTCCTTCAGATAGCTTAGGCTGAAGGCCATTACAGCCTGACGTTGCTTGCTACCTAATCCTTCAACCATTGCAGGACCATTACGCCCTGTACACAGAAAGCGGTCTCCAAAACCTCGAGGGCCTCGACTCGATAGGTAAACAACGAAGACTCCGAGAGGTTGCTCATCATCAGATAGGACCATGAAAGACTCGTTCTGGTAGACAGAGGCTTCCAATTTCACCCATTCGGTGCGATGATAAAGCCAGGCCTCAGATGATTCATCCACAAGTCGATTCCAGACAGTTGGGTCAGCACGGTCAAAAGGAACTATCTTCACATTCTCACATTCCATTCACACGAAATGCACCGCGCACCCCAGTAGTATCTCTCAATCTCTTAAAACACTTGAAAACCCAATGGATTTCAATGGACCTCTCGCGACTTCTAGAAACGACCGCGTTAAACGTATCCTGTCTTTCAAGCGCACGCTCTTGGCTTCTCATTGAAACACACGCTTGGTTGATTGGGAACCAGCTATCTAGACGGCGAGAAGACTCAGCCATGAGTTCGCAGTGCTTCCTGAAAAAGCCTTTTCGCAGCAAGCGATGCCACTGAGCGCGCGCTTATTGACTTAGCAGTTTGTCAATGTTGCGATTCTGCCACGGATGTTCGCGCCATGTCAAGAACCAACCCAAGCTACGAATCAGTCGCAGAGCGCGCGCTATCCGAACGATCTTCGGCGATAACATCGTCACATTATGAAACAATGCGCCATATGGCCCGTACATCGCCTGTTCGCTCGCCGAGAAACGGCGAGGCATACCGAAATAACTCTCCTCCATACCGTCTTCGATCAATGCCAAATCAGCCTCAGAGATCAGTCCCCGTTCTCTAACTTGCCGCAAAATGTCCGTACCAGGATAGTATTTCAGAAAATACTGGTAGACTCCTGCGGGCCGCAGCGAAGTGCAGTATTCCAAGGCATCAAGCACATCTTTTTCGCTTTCATCCGGAAATCCCAAAATGATGTCTACAACGATTTCCAATCCGTATCGATGGGCCCATTCCGCGATCTGTCGGATTTTCTCGAGCGATTGATGACGATGAATGATGTCGCGCAAAATATGCTCGTTCACGGATTGGATACCCAACTTCACGGCGAAACAACCAGTCTCGGCCAAGAGTCTTACAGTGTCTTCATCCACGGCTTCCGGATGAATTAGGCAGCGGTACGGAATGCCGAACTCCTTGCGATAGAGAGGAAGAAACTCTGCAAGCCATTCCTTGTCGAGCGTAAACACATCATCAACGAAACCTAGACTCTTGACATTCTCGCGGGCAACAGCTTGGCGGATTTCTGCCATGACGCTCCTAGAGGTGCGCCGCCTCAAATAGCACCCCAACCCAGAATACAAGCGCCTGAAGGCCGATGAGCCGCAATACGAACAGTTGAATGGACACCCTCGGGATGTGATGACTCCATAACTCCCACGAAAACGAGGCATGCCTCGAGTCAATTCCTGCCAGTCCTGAAAAGGAAGCGAATCCAAGTCTTCCGTCAAAGGCATTAATCCACCCCGCACCACTGACCCGCCCGATTTGTACCAGAAATTAGCACACGACCGTCCATCCACGCGCTTCAGAAAGGCTGGAAGAGCCAATTCCGCCTCGCCAACGCAAACCGCGTCTACGGCTTCTTGCGCAATAACCTTCTCCGGCAAGAACGTCGGATGCGCACCACCAAAAACGGTGAAAACATCAGTGCGTGCGTGCTTCAATTCTCGCGCCACTTCTAGGTTCCAAGGATAGAAGTCAGTCGTTGTCGAGAAACCAATCACTTCAGGCTTTCGATCCAGAACATCGCGGATCACCGCAGCTCGATCAGCCGCCAATGCTTGGCGCACTCGTGAGGCTCTTGCAGGGCCACCATACCTCTCGCCAGCAGCCAAAAGCTCCATCTCATTCCAAGAGTAGCGGGAAGGCACGACGGAAACTGTATGGCCTTGCGCCTTCAAAACTGCGCATAGGATTCCGATGCCAAAATTGTAGTCGTTGCTATAAACGAAGACTATATTCATGATTCAACCTCGCCTGCTTCTCAAGGAGAACATGTATCTAAATGCGCAGGCGGCTTCTGTACATCTATTCATACCTCTCCACATTTCGCCACGATTTCGGATTCTAAGCCATTGCTACCTCTCTAGGTCCACCTTCACAGGAATTGCCGATCCAGTAGTGCATCCGTTTTCGAGGAATCATGATATACGATATTGTTGTCTGACCGAGTTCTCCGTCTCGCCCCCGGTGACGGCAGATAGCTCCTGGTTGTTCATGAGATCTCAGAATCTCTCTTAACCCATCGAAAGTATATTTGCTGCGGTCTTCGAAGTGGTTCTTCAACCTGTGATACCTAGCGACTGAAGACTGATGCAACTGTTCAACATAAGCGGTATCATGGCGGTTCAACTGTTCCATCTTCTCGCTCGTGAAATGGTTAGTGGAAAGGAGAAGACCTCCATCCGGCACAACATAGTCATAGTTCCCTGCGGCTATCTCAACCTTGGTCACGTGGCCATTCGCGTCGGCGATGATCCAGTTGTTTCCTGCGTTCAATGGAACGATTGTATGATGAGACATACATAGCTTCTTGGCCTCTTCGACGGAGCATGCGGACTCCAAGATGTCACCTGTTAAGAAAAGGGCATTCGTTCCTTCAAGACAAATTCCCTGGGTCTTCAGGGAGTTGACGCTTGATCCTCCAAGTGTCAATCCGGCAGCATTCATTCCGAAGGGAGACCATACGGTTCCGACAATCATTTCCCCAAGATACGGCTGACCATTCTTAGGGAACACTCTCTTTATTAGCTGTGAACCATCAGGAAGCCCTTGATCGAGCGTCCCACCATGGATATACTCTCCGTCGATACTTCTCAGCCAAATACTCGTACAGTTGTCTTCTGCAACGGGAAACAGATCCAACAATAGGACAGACGAAAGGTTGTAGTCGAAGACTTTCCAGAAGGGGACTTCTGCTCCTAAGGCGATCCCCCGTACTTCCTCTACAACCTGAGGAAATCGGCGGGAATGAAATGCCAATAACCTCTCTCGGTAGGTTTCTAGTAATGAGCGGTCTGCCTTTCCTAGACGACTGTACAGATTGCGCTCTATTAGTTCAGGAATGATCGATTTGAAGAGCTTCCCATGAGTAAATCCTCGTTCGTAAGCGGTTCCATGAAGGTCAACCACCTCTTGATTGATCACCCTATTCCTATGGAAATGGGCATATCGACTTGATCCAAGTAAGTGCAATGCTCGACGTGCGGTCGAATTGATCTTGCGGCAGATTTGATTCTTTCCGATCACATGCGATTGCTCCCAATCCAAACCAAATAGCAGAGAACTAGCCCCCACTCCACACGACCGCTTCACGGCACGCCTTGAGCAACGTGACAACGTCTGTCAAGCGTCTCTTCGAGCCCTCTCCTCACCATCATACTAATGAGCCGAAGGTTTTGTCTTGCGGGTTGTTCTCTCTGTTAATAAGGCTTCTTTCTTACCACAGGATATAGGGCACACATCAGGTAACCTATATGAAGATACTGCGAACTGTCATTATGACGATGCGCATTCGCACATGTGATCCAAGAGATGTTCTCAATCTGTTTAACTCATGACATAGAAGCGCTTGAACATCCGTACTCGTCCCTCAAGGGGCTAGTGAAAGGATTCACTCAGGATAGAAGCAGAAAACTGGCGCTCGACTATGTTATGGGAAAAGAATCTGCAAGGAGGAACCCGTACGACACCTTCGAGAGAATCATTGAGCTTGAGAGAGAATACAATGCGCGATCGACCTTCTTCGCTTCACCGACGACAAGCAAAAAGAACACTGAACTCGTACAGACAATCCGTGACAGGGGATGGGAGGTGGCGCTTCATGGCACCCATGAATCGTTCTTATTGGCCTCGACACTCTGGAAACAGAAAGCCGTGATAGAGCAAGCGCTGGGTACCAAGGTGTATGGCATCAGACATCACCGCTTGGATCTTAGAATTCCAAGAACATTCGAACTTCAGAGAATCTGCGGATTCAGCTATGATTCAAGCTTCTTCCCACCGCGGTATGGGCAGAAGAGATTGCATAGGCCGTTTCTTGCAGTTGAAGGACTACTGGAAATCCCTCTGGCCTTCATGGATAGTGATTTCTCCGAAATGACCCTAACGAGATTTGGCGGATTGGATAAGGCCTGGGCACGAATTGAAGCTATCTTGGAAGAGTTTCGGGCAAATGAAGGGGTTTGCACCGTTCTCTGGCATCCTCATGCCTTCTATGACGAGAAAAACGATTATCACAAGATCCATTATGGAAGTTTCGAGAAGTTCGCACACCTATACGAGAAGATACTTGAGTATGGTTCAAGAAACGGTGCTAGAATGTGTAGTTGTAATGAGATTTCCGAGGGGTGGAGCAGGACAAAGGAGAGGTTCTGGTAGTGCCTTCTGGCGCGTCAGCCTTTCCAGCGCACACTACATCATCTTCACAGAGCACGAGCCCATCCCTCAGCATCATCTTTGCTGAAGAACGTCTCTGCTAGCCCTCGCACTACCACTCCTGTCTTGTATGAGAATCTAGGTATGATGGTCTCACCAAGCAGATGTTTTCTTATCAAGATATCCGGCTCGTTATATCCTGCGATGGCCCTTATTGACGTCGTTCCAGAGAAACGCGGGTTTATTTCAAAAACGTATACGTCACCTTTGTCAACACGGCACTGGATATTGATGGCACCACGAGCCCCCAGAGCCTCTGCTATCTTTTCACAGGGGTCAGTCACTTCGCGAAAAGGCCCTATTTCCCCTTGGGATACACCAGTACTCACAGAAAGATATTGACCATACTCCGAGTGGCCCGTTCGGTTCACGACGCGTGTCCTGCAGCTTAGAGAGGATCGCAAGTCTCGTCGGACAGCGATGGAATTCAAGAAGGTTCCATTCATGTCGAACAGAACGCCAACCGTGAATTCTGTGTCTGGAGTGCCTTTGTATTCCTGAACAATAATCTCTGGGCAGACCTTTGAGTTCAGCAGGTACGTGGCGAACATTCTGAGCTCTTCTTTGCTTTGAGTAATGAAGGTGTGGGCGCTTCCACCACTACCTACGGATGGTTTTAAGATCGCAGGGATGTATGACCATTCGTTCAAGTCGTCAGGATCTTTCACCACTTGGGTTTGAGGGTACAGGAAGCCATTTTCCTCCAAGAACTGAAAAGTCTTGGACTTGCTCATGCATGTCTCAATA